>Ga0067045_1027485_pt1 | contig 114414 bp, 84 predicted proteins | sample TerdegcTABiofilm_FD_59184 | JGI IMG/M metagenome (GOLD analysis project Ga0067045, IMG submission 59184) | Combined Assembly of (Gp0054472, Gp0054536) Wastewater bioreactor microbial communities from Singapore -Terephthalate degrading...
GCGGCTGACGGCCACCAGGCTGTAGGCCGAAATATCCTTCGCCAAGTGCCACCCCTCCCGAGTCGTTTCGACATAGGGATTGCGCAGCTCGGACGGCGGCGCGAAGGCGATGGCGTGCAGGACGAAATCGAGCCGGCCGTAGGCGTCGTCGATGGCCGTGAAAACCTCCGCGATATTGTCGTCCGATTGGACGTCGCACGGGAGCACCAGCTTGGGTTCGTGGGACTCCACCAAGCGTTTGACGCGTCGCTCGCTGGAGGGGCCGGGCAAATGGGTATAAACCAACTCTGCGCCCTCGGCATGCAAACGCTCGGCGATCGCCCAAGCGATGCTGCGATCGTTGGCCACGCCCATGATCAAGCCGACTTTGTCTTTCATCAGAGCCATCGTTCGCTAAACCCTCAAAACGGCTGCGCACGTACTACCCGTCGCCCGGGTTGGGAATTATACGCGGCGAATCCTGCCGAGACCGAGCATCTCACCGGGAAGCAGCGCGCCGTCCCCGGCCCGGTCGCCATCCCGTCCCGCCGTCCCTCAAGCAAGGGACGGCACCGGTCCCGCCAAGACGTCGTACTCGTCCAAAGGAGACGTGTCGCCGCTCAGGATTTGGCGGCAATTCATTTCCAGCAGGGGCATGCGGGTATCGATGAAGCGCCGAGCGACCCGGCGCTTGCGGTCATTGGCCGCGGCTTGTCCCAACAGCAAATGCCCCACGATGACGATGATCGCGGAATCGACCAGGCGTCGCCCGGCGAGATCCAAGAACGCCGTCGCCTGCGATTTGGCGAACTGAACCGCCTCTTGAATCCGTTTGCGACCTTCGATCAACCGTTGCTTCAACTCTTCGAGCTGCGGATCCTCGTAGGACTTGCCTTCGTGCTCGGCCGTATAGCTCTCGAAGGATCCCGAGGCCACGCCGCGGACCGCGGCCACGATCTGCAATTGGCTGGTCCCCTCGTAGATCGTGGTGATTCGGGCGTCGCGGAGGTAACGCTCCGCCGCGTAATCCTTCATGTAGCCCGACCCGCCGAGAACCTGGATCGCGTCGTTCGAAACCTGGACGCACATTTCGGACGCGTAGTACTTGCTCATGGGCGTCAGCATGCCGTTGACGCGCTTGAGCGTGCGACTGAGTTGCTTGCGCCGCTTCTGTTCGTCTGCCGGTAAATCTTTGACGGTTTCCAAGATGCGCAAGTTGTTGTTTTCGAAATCGCAGATGCGACTGGTTTCGTAAGTCAGGGCGCGGGCGGCCTCCACCGCGATCTTCATCTCCGTCACCAACTCTGCCACCGCCGGCAGGCGTTCGATGGGAACCCCGAACTGTTGCCGCGTATGGGCGTAGATGCGAGCCAGACGGAAGGCCGCCTCCGCGATGCCCAGCGACTGCGCCGCGATTCCCACCCGAGCGCCGTTCATGAGCGCCATGACGTACGTGATCAAACCCCGTTGACGCTCCCCGATCAGCCGCGCGGGCGTATCCTCGAAGACCAATTCGCACGTCGGCGAACCGTGGATGCCCAGCTTTTCCTCCAGGTGCCGGACGCGGACGCTTTCGCACCGCTCCGTGATGAAGAGACTCAATCCCCGACCGTCGTGAATTTCCGGTTCGCTCCGCGCTAAGACCAGCAGGATCTCGCCGCAACCGTTGGTGATGAACCGCTTGACCCCGTTCAATCGCCAAACGCCTTGCTCGTCCTGATAAGCGCGAAGCCGTACGGCCTGCAAGTCGCTGCCGGCGTCCGGTTCCGTCAGCACCATGGCGCCGGTCACCTCCCCGCATGCGAAACGGGGCAAGACCTCGTCTTTGATACCTTCGTCGGCGAACGCGTTGATCGTCTCGGCGATCCCTTGCAAGCCGAACAGATTCATGAACGAGGCATCCGCCCGACTGACGATCTCGGTGGCCATGGTGTAAATGATGTTCGGGCAATTCAACCCGCCGTATTTCCTCGGCAGCGTGAAGCCCATCAAATCCGCCTGAGCCATCCGTCGCAGATTCTCGCGGACCAGGGGATGCAGCGTGACGGTCCCGTCCTCGTTGAGCGTATTCCCCTCTCGATCGACGGTCTCGGCATTTGACGCGATGACGTCGGCGGCGACTTGGCCTACGATCTCCAAGACGCGCCGATAGTTGTCCACGGCGTCTTCGGCGTCGGTGGGCACGTAATCGGCGTCGCCGTTCAGGGCGTACGCCTCCTGCGCCTCGGCCACCTCGCGCAAGTCGATATGATCGAAGAGGAATCGAATATCGTCGTTATCCAGGAAAAAGTTACCCACGGTGGTTCTCCCTCAAGCGGGTCCCGTTTGGTTTGGGGTTGAACTCCGATCACCTTTTGCCGGCGCCGGCGACGCCGATTCGGGGGCGATTCGCGCAGGCATGTATTTCCACGCGTCACCCAACCGCTTACCGCCGACTCAGCGACGCTTCTCCCGCAAGGCCTTGATCATCATGGGAATGACCTTCTTCAAATCTCCGACGATGCCGTAATGGGCGACCGAGAAAATGGGGGCGTTGGGATCGGTATTGATGGCGATGATCTTGGCGGATTCTTCCATACCTGCCCGATGCTGCACCGCTCCGGAAATCCCCGCCGCGATGTACAGCGCCGGTCGCACGGTGGTCCCCGTCTGGCCGATTTGATGCTCCTTGCCGATGTAGCCGCCATCCACGGCCGCGCGGCTGGCGCCGACCGCCCCTCCGATCGCGCCCGCCAACTCGTGAATGAGGCGAAAGTTCTCCTTGCTGCCGACGCCGCCGCCTCCCGCCACGATCACCCGCGCACCCTTCAGATTCACCTTTCGCGGTTCGACGTGCCTCTCCAACAGACGCAAGGCCAACAGCGACTCATCCAACTCCACCGTTTCGTCCACGATCTCGCCGTCGCGGTCGGGGTCGGGGGGAAGCAGGGGCATAACGCCCTCGCGGACGGTCGCCATCTGCGGCCAACGATCGTAGTTGACGATGGTGGCGATGATATTTCCGCCGAACGCGGGACGGATCTGCAAAAGCAGGTTGCGGTGCGTCTCCTTGGTTTTGGGATCGGTCACGTCGCCGATTTGGAGGTCGGTGCAGTCGGCGGTCATTCCCGCCCGCAGCGCCGAGGCCACCCGAGGCGCCAGGTCCCGACCCAGCGGCGTCGCGCCGTACATGACGATCTGCGGCCGATGGCGTTCGACCAACGTCGTCACGACCCGAGCATAGGGCAGCGTCTGAAAGTGGGCCAGCTTGGCGTCGTCCACCACATACACCCGGTCGGCACCGTGCGCGATGAGTTTCTTCGCCAGGTCCCGTACCCGATGCCCCGGCAGGACCGCTCCCACCGGGACCTTCAAGGTGTCGGCCAATTGCCGAGCCTTGCCGCAAAGCTCCAGGACGACGTCGTGCAGCGAGCCGTCTTCCTGCTCCGCATAGACCCAAACCTCGCCTTGCCGGTTGACATCAATCATGGCGTTTGCCGTGTTCGTGGAAAGGACTGCTGTTTGCCTGGAACGATGATCTGACGTATTCCGAGCCGTGCTCGCCGGTGCGCGACGGCCGAAGCGTGACGCCGGGTCAACCCAAGGTGCGTTCAACGATCAGCTCGTGAATCAGTTGCCCGATGCCTTCTTCGGTCGGCGGGATCTCGGTGAACCCCTTCTTGGAAAGAACGATGGCCTGCACGCGAAAAACCTTGGTCGGCGAGCCGGGCAGACCGCAACGGTCCAGTTCGGCGTGGATGTCGTCCAGATTCCATTGCTCGATGAGCAGGCCCTGACGGCGGAATTCCTCGATGCGCCGTCCGATTTCGTCCTGGATCTCCTCGTCGGAAACGCCGCCCAGAGACTTCTTGACCTCGGCCTCGATCTCGGCGGGCACTCGTGCCCGCTTATACCGCATGACGCGCCGGGCGGCCGGAGGTCGCGGCTGATTGGCGGTGGCGATCACGGTGATCAAGGCGGGCAAACGGACTTCCACCAGTTCCCAACCGTTGCCGACGTTGCGGCGGATGCGTGCGCGGTCGCCCTCTAGATGGACCAATTCCTCGAGGTAAGTCACCTGCGGGATGCCCAGCTTTTCCGCGATCTGCGGCCCGACCTGGGCGGTGTCGCCGTCGATCGCCTGCCGGCCGCACATCACGATGTCGTAGCGCCCGATCGTCTCGATCGCCCGGGCCAAAATGTAGCTGGTGGCCAAGGTGTCGCTGGCGGCGGCCCGACGGTCCGTGAGAAGAATCGCCCGATCCGCCCCGCGAAACAAGCAATCGCGAAGGACGTCGGCGGCCTTGGGGGGCCCCATGCTGATGACCGTCACCGTTCCGCCGAACCGATCCCTCGCGTCGAGGGCCGCTTCCAAGGCGTTCAGGTCTTCGGGATTGAAAATCGTGGGGAGGGCGGCACGATTCACGGTACCGTCCTCTTTCATCGCCTCGGCCGTCACATTGGCCGTGTCCGGAACTTGTTTCACGCAAACAATAATGTCGTAAGGCACTATCCGCTCTCCACGATGCAAGGGAGCCTGCCGGATCGGAAACGTGGGAACATCGAACCTGCCGCGGCAAAAGGGATTGCTGATCGGCAATAATCCGTGCCGGCAGGATCGATAGGCTCGGCAGCGCCGGCGCGGCGACTCCGCAAAGGGGAGTACGGTCAGCCGCCGTGCGGCACGTCGCCCAGCCCGCCACCGCATTATTCCCGGTGGTAAGATGGATATTGTAGCGTAACGAAACGGAACGCAGAACGCCAGTTGCCCCCCGAATCAACGGAAAAAGCGGACGGTTTCCGACCAGGAAAACCGCCCGCCCGAGTGGCAAAATCCCATCCCAAAGCGTGGCCCGGTCGCTACTATCGCCTGCTCGTCGCCGGCGACTGCCGACCGGAACTCTTCACTCCCCCGATCACAGGAACAGGAACGTGGTCAGGACTAACAGCGGGACCAGGATGCAAACACTGTAAACCATATAGCCGAAGAAACTGGGCATCTTGATGCCGCGCTTTTCAGCGATCGCACGGACCATGAAATTCGGCCCGTTCCCGATGTACGTGTTCGCGCCCATGAACACGGCCCCCAGGCTCACCGCGACCAGCAAAGCGTGGTCCACACCGTTGCCGGGCGGAACCAGCTCGGTCCCCCCAAGCGTCCGCGCGGTCTCGAAGAAGACCACGTACGTCGGAGCGTTGTCGAGGAACGACGACAAGGCGCCGGTCGCCCAGAAGAATTGGGCGGGCGAATGCAGCCCCAATTGCGGCCCCACCACGTGCAGAATCTGCAAGGGCGGCTGCATGGTGATGAAGATGCCGAAGAACAAGGCCGCCACCTCGATGATCGCCGCATAGTTGAACTGATTGGCCCGGCGGGAAGCCTCGTCCCCCAAGATCAGCGAGACGGCAACCAGCCCCAATTGAACGATCTCTCGGAGATACAGCGGCGGATGGAAGTCCGTGCCCGGGATCGCCTTGGTCGGATCCAGCAGCGCGACTGCCAGGACCACGCCGACCAAAAGCGGCAAATTCGGCCACACACCGCTGATCCGCATCCCGCGGACCTGCTGCGCATCCGCCGCCAGATCGGGCTTGGCCTCGTGCGGATAGAAATAGAGCGTATCCCATAGGAAATAGAAGGCCAACAAACATCCGTTCACGAACAGCCATTCCTTCCACAATTGGAAGGTCCACAGGAAAGGCACGCCGCGGAGATAGCCCAAGAACAACGGCGGATCGCCGATCGGCAGCAAGCACCCGCCGCAATTGCAGACGACGAAGATGAAGAACACCACCGTGTGTACGATGTGTTTGCGTTCGGAATTGGTGTCCAAGAGAAGTCGGATCAACAGCATCGCCGCGCCGGTGGTGCCGATAAAACTCGCCAAGACGCCGCCGACCGCGATGATGGCGGTATTGACGATGGGTTTGGCGCGCAGGTCGCCCTCGATGCGGATACCGCCGCTGATGGTGTACAAGCTGAAAAGCAGCACGATGAACGGCACATACTCGCCCAGAATGGCGTTGGCGAAGACCGCCCAGGTGTTTCCCCAATGCAGCCCGGAGGACGACGGTTCGCTCAGATAATGGGCAGGCCAGTGTCCCTCGACGGGATGCGGGTAGATGAACAGGTAATAAGCCAGGGTCACCGCCGCCAGCGCCGATGCGACATAGAAGCGGTGGAGATTGCTTTCCCACCAATGCTCGGTCCACGGCAAGAGTGGAAAGACGGCGATCACCAGTAGCAAGGCCGCAAACGGCGCCACCATCCAGTAAGGCGGATGTTCTTTCGCCGTCGCGTGCTCGGCCTGATTCTCGGCTTGCGCCGGCGCCTGTTCGCCCGCGGATTCTTGTCCCGCGTGCGGCGATTCGGCGTTCGCCTCACTCTCCCCCTGCGATGCAGCGGTCGCCTGATTGTGAGGGGATTCCTCCCGGACATCCGAGGCCGCTTCGCCGTGATGCCCCTCACTCGTCGTCGCGGCCTGATGGGCGTGACTTTCGGCATCCACGATCAAGCGTGTGGCTTCTTGCGGCCAGCCGGCTACCAAAGCCGCGGCATAAATCACAAACAACACGCCCAGGGCGTACACCAATCGCCTTTGCGCCTGGGGAGACGTCACATGTTCGTGCGACATACCGGTTCCTTTGTCTGCCGGAGGGAGGGTCGGCGGTCCCCGCCGCAACCCGATGCAAGGGAAGGCGGCGCGGTCGTGAAATCTCCCAACGTGCCCGGCCGCCTCTCGCGCCCGGAAACGTAGTACCCCGCCGCCGTTCCGAGGGGGACGGCTCATTCCCGTGCCGCCAAGCTCAAGAAAACATAGATCGTAATTTTCGATCATTCGGCCTTGATCCACCAGCCGGGGCAGAAGGCGCGATTGAGGGAATTCCGCTGAGAATGGCGATTCGATCGGCTGTACCGGCCGCGCGGGCCGCGTCGCGCGAGCCGTGAATGGATACACGCCGAGCGCGCCATTGAGAAGGATACGGACTTTGAGCGAGATCCGAATGGATCGCGTTTAAGGTTCGGCGGCGTCTTCCTGCATCCATATTCCGCGGCGTGCCGCCCTCGCTCGCGCTTCCGCCGCAAGGAGCCTCGCTTTGAGGCTTTGGGGGTAGGAATACTGCCGTTCCACGCGCGCCAGACCGGCTTCCACCAAAGCCTCGTTGATGCAGATATCGCCCGCCCAGGCGACTCCCAACAGCCTTCCATACTTGTCCCGCTTGTTCTCCGTCTCCAACCGAATCCGATCGCCCGCCGCGCGGACATAATCCCGCACCGCCTGCGATGCCTCGGGACCGAACGGTTCGACGGGGCTGTTCGGCTTGACGGACTCCGGAGCATCGATTCCCAGCAGGCGAACTCGCTCGCCGCCGGCCAACAGCAGCGTGTCCCCGTCCACAACGCGTTCCACCGCGTACTCGCCGCTTGCCGGCGGTTCGGAAGGGCTGCTCGAAAACGGATTCTCGCCGCGATGGAGCAGCCGCAACAAGAGCAGGATCAGAGCGACCAGGATGAGCGCCCCGGGCGACCAACGACGGCGCGACCTAGGGAAGAGCGTGGCGGGCGATCGGCGGGCGGTGCGACGACGAGACGCCATCAACGGCCTTCCGCGAAGGAGAAGCGATAACCAACGGACCTCGCCCTACACCGGCGACGCCCTATCGCCAAGAACGACCGACCATCGAGCGGAGGCTCAATTGTCACTCATACCGAGAGCCCGAGCCGCACCGCGCCCCAGGGGATTTCGCAAGAATCGCTTGCGGCACTTGGAGCACAAATCGAACGTCAGAACCACGTGGGCCGGCTCGAACGCCTCCTCGTCGTGAACTTCGAATCGTTCCAGGAGATCGTGAATCTCTTCCAGATGATCGCGGTCGTCCGGTTCGTCCTCTTCCATCGGATCGAAGGCCGCCGAAATCTCGATCTTGACTTGGTAGCGAGTCTCGCTGACGGGATCGATTTCCCGCTTGCACAAATCGCACAGGTAGCGAATCATCGGCCGCTCTCCCTTCCAGCCCGGCTAATCCGGTCTCGCCACGAGCCCTAACCCCAACAAGTTCATAGTAATAGCCGGAATGATATGGGAGCAATAGCGGATTTCACGACTTTTTTCGCGACCCGCAACATTCCGTTACGGGCCTGGTTATCGCTTGACAAACGGCCGTGCGAACGTTCCGCGCCGAGAGTTCATCACCCCTTGCACACGAGCGGAAACTGCTCGCGGTCGCCGCCGCACTAGGCGTTTTCGACATGCCCCGGCGCTACGTCACCGCCGATCTCGATCACCACGCGTCCGATCAGTTCGCCCGCCAAGATTCGGCCGAAATAGGGCTCCAGCGATGCGAGCGTCACCACGCACCGCAATTCCGCCAGTCGATCCACGCGCCAGGGTCCGGACAGCATCGACCACATCCGCCGCTTGAATTCAGGCTCGGCATACGCGGCATCGATGCCGGCCAAGGTGACTCCGCGCAAGATGAAGGGATAGACGGTCATTTCCAGCCGATTGCCGCCCGCCAATCCGCAGGCCGCGGCGCAACCGCCGTGCTTCAACGAGCGCAGCACGGTCGTCAGAACGCGGCCGCCGACCGTATCCACGGCACCGGCCCAACGGCCGGAGAGCAGCGGTTTATCGCTTGCATCCTGCATGTCGCCGCGAGAGAGGAACTCGGCGGCGCCCAGGCTTCTCAAGAGCGGGACGGCCTGCGGTTTTCCCGTCACGGCCGTCACGCGAAAGCCGAGCTTGGCCAAGACGGCCAAGGCGATACTGCCCACCCCGCCCGAGGCGCCGGTGACGACCACCTCGCCTTTCTCCGGTGTGATGCCGTGATCCAGAAGCGCATGGACGCACATCGCGGCCGTCAGTCCGGCGGTACCGTAGGTCATAACATCCAAGAAAGAGAGGGCGTCGGGCAAAGGCAGCACCCATTCACGCGGCACACGAACATATTCGGCATATCCGCCCCAACGTCCCGCGCCCAAATCGTAGCCGGTAACCACGACCGCATCTCCCGGCGCGAAATCGGCCGCCTCGCATCGCGCGACCGTGCCCGCGACATCGACGCCGGGTATATGAGGAAAGCGTCGCACCACGCCGGGATGACCGTTGGCGGCGAGGGCGTCTTTGTAGTTCAGTGAAGAGTAGGCCGTACGAATCAAAACCTCACCCGGCGGCAACTCCTGCAAGGGCCGGGAGACAAGGGAGCGGCGGACCGTGCCGTCCTCCGTTCGCTCGACCCAAAGACAGCGAAAGGATTCCGGCAAGGAAATGGATCGGGCGCTGGGTTCCGTCACGGCCGTGGATTCTCCAAGCGATGCGTCGCCGTCGCGGCCGGCGGCGCAGGCGCGTCCCAAGAAGCCGCCGCGCCGCGCTTGCCGCGATAGCCGGAAGGCACCCTTTGCAGCCGGCGACGCGGTTTCAAAAACCGGCCGAATTCGGCCGCGAAACGAGCTTCGTCTTCACCGTAAAGATTTGCCCCGCCCGGAACACCTGAAGTTCCACCTCCTTGCCGATCTCCGAGGTATTGACCATGTAGACCAGATGGGCGTCGTCTTCGACGATGCGCTCGCCGAAGCGTAAGATGATATCGCCGGGTTGAAGTCCCACGGCGGAGGCGGGCGAGTCCGGCGTGACCGTGACGACGCGGGCTCCCACTCGGGCATCGAGACCGGCCGCTTGCGCCGCCGCGGCGTCGAATCGCGCATCCAGCGAAACCCCGAGGAAGGCCCGCCGCACCGTCCCGGTTTCCGCCAACTGCCGTGCAACCCAAAGGAATGTGTTGATCGGGATGGCGAAGCCGATTCCCTCATTGCCGCCCGAATTGCTGGCAATCGCCGTATTGATGCCGACGACGCGACCTCGCAAATCAACCAGCGGGCCGCCGCTGTTGCCCGGATTGATGGCGGCGTCCGTCTGAAGGAAATCCTGAAGCCGCACATTGGAATCGCCCAGGTCCAAATCCCGTCGCCCTTTGGCGCTGACGATCCCGAACGTCACCGAATGGCTCAGCCCGAAGGGGCTGCCGAATGCCAATACGAAATCGCCGATATCCAGTTGGTCGCTGTCGCCGATCTCGGCCGTTACGAGATTGGGTGCGGACACCGTAAGCACGGCCACGTCCGTCGCCGGATCGCTGCGGATTTCGGTGGGTTGGATCAAGCGCCCGTCCGCCAAATGAATCCGTACCTTTTCCGGCTCGGCATCGCGCACCACATGGCGATTGGTCAAGACGCACAACCGGTCGCCGAGCTTGACAAGGATCCCCGAACCGGCCTCTTCGACGGGTCTTGCCGACCCCGATTGCAAGGCCCGGCGTCCCGGCACCTGGGCTTCGATATGCACCACGGCCGGCCCCACGATCTTCGCGACCAAGCGGACGACGGCCGATTGGGCCTCCAGGACGGCCGCCTTCTCCGACAGTTCGCGGATCAACGCAGCCCGAGTCTCTTCGCTCACGGGTCCGTACTTCTCCAGCGCCGTGGGCACGGCCGGCCGACCGACCGCCGACTGCGCCCAAGCCGCGGACAAACCGACCATGAGCAATAGGCAAGACGAAGCGGCCGCCATCACTGCAAACCGCACGAGAAATCGAGATCGTCTTCGCGCATGTAGTGGCATAGCTCGGACCCAATCCAACACGGAACCGTTCACCGACCGTCAGCGCCCCGCACCCGTCGAAGCCGGCAATTCTCTTGTCGCCGGATCGTTGCGGGCGCAACTCCCACAACGCTCTTGTTAGGGGTGAAGTTCCGGCGAAATAACCAACCCCACCCCGCGGTGCGAGTTCCTCTTGCACGGTGAAGCCGGCCGGATACTTAGGACGCTTTCCCAATTGTAACCCGATCGCGACTCGGCGACTAACCGATCGCAGGGAGAATCCAAGCGTGAGGCGTCCCGCCGGCAGCCGGTCGAGATTCGACGGCGACTTCACCCAAGGTTCGACACATACGGGATGCGAAGATGCGGTTTTTAACGATCAGGAAGATTGGATCGGCGGGCGACCGCCCGGTGCGACCGCATTTCGCATTCCCGGCGAATGGAGCCGGAGAACCATAACGCACAATTGAAAAGATTCCGCACGGAAAAGACGGAGAAGGCATCCCGGTGGATCGGATCCGTGACCGCTTTTGGCACCGCTTCAGGAAATCCCCCCATGAGCACGCTGACTTTGCCCGATTCCGTGGTACCGCTGCCCAGTGATCCGGTTTTAGCCCACGCCATTGCCCAGGCCGTGAAAGAATCCCTGACCATGTGCCAGGCCGAGACACGGCTGGTCGGTCTCAGCGCCGTGCCGGTCTATGAGCCGGGCAGCGTAACCGCCGTCGTCGGCCTGCATGGAAAGGTCTCCGGCTTTCTCACGTTCAACGCCTGCGAACAGGTGGCAATGAATCTCGCGGCGGGCTTTCTCCAGGAACCCATGGAGAAGCTCAACGGGCAGGTCATCGACTGTGTGGGTGAGATCGCTAACCTGATTGCCGGCGGGGTCAAAAAGCGTTTGAGCACGACCGAGTGGGCCTTCAACTCGGTCACGGTCCCCTCAGTCATCATCGGCCACAATTATCAGATCGCCTACGCCAAAGGCATCCAATACTTGGCGGTCACCTTCGAGCACCACAACACCGACGCCCTCCTCTTGGAGCATCGACTGCTGCAAGTGGCGGTGTCTCTCGTTCGGTTGTAGCCGAGGCTCCGCCGAGCGGCCCGATCTCGCTCCGAGCCCGTCAACCGCCTCGAATCGGAGCGCCGGTCATGGCCGTCGATTCCGCGGGATCTTGTTTCGGGCTCAACCCCTCCCGCAGAAACTGGAATAGCTTTTCCACCGGTTGAGCACCGACCACACGGCGGAGCTTTTGACCAGAACCTTGCGGCGGAAAAATGACCACTTGCGGCAAGGCCCCGCCGCCCGTAATCGCTTGAGCCAATTTCGTATCTCGATCGTAATCGACGCGGGCAAAGACGCCGTTCTGCAAGATGGGGCTTTTGGGAAGATTCGGGAACACCGCCTCGTCCATCTTTCGGCAAGCCGGACACCACTCCGCGCCCACGAACACGACCAGCGGCAATCGCTCCTCTTGAGCGCGGCGATAGGCCTCCTTGTAAGAAGCGAACGACACCGCAGGCTCCGTAGTGTCGAACGATACAGCCGAATCGGCAGCCAAAGCCATGCTCATCGTCAGCACGAGACTCGTAACAACTCCCGGAACCATGTCTCTACCTCCGCAAAGTGCAAGAGCCGTTGCGACCTCGCGGATTCCGTTCCACAACATCGGAAGGCAACAAAGGGGGGATCGCCCGTCATGGGCCACCGCTTCCGCAAAGCCTGCGAAAGCCTCACAGTCTAAATAGATCACTTCGCTTTGCAAGCTGAACGGATGCGCGCCCTGCTTTTGGTGCTTATCCACCTAGCCGTTTTTGCCAGGTCGATCAGCCTACTCCCTACCCCTCCCCGGGATACCCGCGATTCTCGATCGCTGAGAACTCCGAAAGGGTATTCCCGATCATGGTGTAGGAAAACTGCGGTCCGAACGGGAACTCCGGCCGCCTTCAAAGCGACAATTACACGGCGGCTCGCGCCGGATTCCAGTCCCCGAGAGGGTTTTCTTGGTTGCAAAGAAGCGGAGCGGGAATTAGTTTAGAGAATTGGCGAGAGATTGGATGTTTAACAAGGATAAGCAGCTTATTTTGCGGCCCGTTACCGCACCGGAAACACGAGGAAGTTTCACCCAATCGTCGCTACTCGGCCGGCGGGCAGCGGGAATTCGGCACCCCGTTCCAAATAGTGAAAAGCTAGCTTCAAGATCGCGATCTTGTCCTGCGAGGAGAATGTCCATGTTGCGCGCGGTACGTATTCCCGGGGGTTGGGTAGCAGCGGTCGCCCTCTTGGCCGCATGCACGGCGCTGGGGTGGTCGAGCACGGCTCCGGCTCAGGTCACGTTGGACAACGGCCGAGCCGTCGGCGGTGTGCTGATCGATGCCAACGGCTTGGTGCAGAGTGCATCGCCGGACGTTCTGCGGGAGGCGCGAAAGGTTTGGGAGGAGAACCTGGCTCAGCCTCCGCAGGCATTGGCGCAGGCTGCGACCCGCCGCAGCATCTCCCTTCGCAAACTGGATGCCGAGCTTACTGCGTGCTTGCAAGCCGGACGTCCCATTCCCGACGAAATCGCCCTGTTGGGCGGACTGACGCGAATCGAGTACGTGCTGGTCTACCCGGAACGGAACGATATCGTGCTGGTGGGACCTGCCGAAGGTTGGAAGTACAATGACCGCGGCGTCATCGTGGGAAGCGAATCGGGGCGGCCGATTCTGCTTTTGGATGACCTCATGACGGTGCTCCGCGCCGTCTTCGCCCCGCAACCGTCGGTCATCAGTTGCTCCATCGACCCGACGCCGGAAGGTGTTCGGGCGGTGAATGCGGTGACGCGGGGACTCCGCGGCCCCGTCAACCCCGCCGCCGTGGCGAAGATGAGCGCCCAGGCCGCCGGCCCGCAACTGGTCACGCTCAGCGGCATCCCGGCCGACAGTCATTTTGCCCGGGTTTTGGTCGCCGCCGACTACCGCATGAAGCGGATTTCGATGGGAGTGGATCCTTCGCCGGTTCCCGGTCTGACCAGTTTCGTATCGTTGGTGAAAGGGGCGTCCCGGGCGCCCGGCGGGCCCATGCCGCGTTGGTGGCTGGCCCCGGATTACGAACCGTTGCTGAAGGATGAAGCGGGCATGGCATGGAAGCTGCAAAAGGCCGCCGTCAAAACGATGGTGGAGGCCGACATCTACTCCGCCGAAGGGGTTAGGGAAAAGACCGTCGAGGCGGCGCCGGTCCATCGTCGCTGGGCCGAAATGATGACCGGCCACTACGAAAAGCTGGCTTTGGCGGAACCGGTGTTCGGCCAAGTTCGGAACTGCATGGATTTGGCGGTCGCGGCGGCGCTGATCCGCAATGAAAACCTGCTCGGCAAGGCTGGGCTGCAACTGCCCGGCCTGATCGGCCAAGAAGTCCCCACGGCCCAACTTCCCGCCCCCAAGGCCGTCCCGGCCGAGGCGGTCTTCGCCCGCGTCGGACAGAGCTGGATGTTCGTGACCGGCGGCGTGATGATCGATCCTTGGGAAATCGCGGGGCGGTCGCAGAACGACGCCTCGCTGGCAAACGCTCGGAATGAAATCGCGTATCCCGAGGGAGACGCCTGGTGGGCTAACTGAACCCACGTTCAGTGTCTGCCTCTCGCCCCGATCGCATGGGCGACCGACCAAGAACATGCCGCCGTGTTGCACGGCGGCTTTTTTTCGCGCCGAAGCACGGCTCGTCGCAAGCCCGACGCCTTACCCTCGCGTCAAGGCAGAGATGGGAACGCGGCCCTTTCAGCACAACCGAGTTCTCAGCCGCCTTGGGGAAAGATCAGAACATCCCCAGGGCGTCGCGGGCATCGTCCGACATGCGGTCCGGCGTCCAGGGCGGCGAGAGCACCACCTCCACCGAGACCTCACCGACTTCCTCGCCCAACTGCCGCAGGACGTCCTTGACGTCGCGGACCATTTGCGGCCCGGAGGGGCAGGCCGGACTCGTCATGGTCATCTTCACGTGGATGTCGGTTTTCTCGTCTCGCGGCGTCACCTGCACCTCATAAATCAGGCCCAAGTCCACGACGTTGATGAACAGCTCGGGATCGGTCACCTGCTTGAGCGCCTCGAATACCGTCTGCTCGCAAATCGCCACGATCGGTGTTCCTTTCTTGCCGGGTGACGGGAGGTGTGCGGCCTCATCGATCGGTCGTGTCATGCTTCCTCATGGAGGCGGATCCAAACTTCGTCCCCGCGGACGATGACTTCATGGGCAGGCGTGGATTTGACCGCGGGCATCGTCTTGGCGTGTCCCGTGCGAATGTCGAATTGTGCTCCGTGGCGGGGGCAAATGATGGTGTGACCCCGCAGCTCCCCGTCCGCCAAGGGTCCGCCGTCGTGCGTGCATACGTCGTCGATGGCCCAGAACGTCCCCGAGACGTGAAACAAGGCGATGAACCGACCGTTGACCTCGAAGGCCGCCTTACCCGGGTCGGGTAATTCAGACTTCTTGCACACGAAAACGGGCTCTCCCATGGCATGCACCTTCCGTAAGACGGATTCCGGCCGGAACGGCACGCCCCGGCCAATCCCCAACATGTATTCATGTATTCGTTTTCCGACGCTCCCGCCGCCGAACGCTCAGCGATACTCACGGACCTTCCGGCCTATCACCTCCGCCAGCGCCTCGCGGACGCTGTCGATGGTAATCCTGTCGAAAACCTGCTGGAAGAAACCGGTGACGATCATCCGAGCGGCCTCCCGCTTGGTCAAGCCGCGGGTTTGAGCGTAGAAGATTTCCTCATCGTCCACCCGGCCGGCCGTCGCCCCGTGCGTGCAGCGAACGTCGTCGGCCAGAATCTCGAGACCGGGAATGCAGTCCGTTCGCACGCGATCGCTGAGGATGAGATTATCGTTCCGCTGATAGCCGTCGGTCTTGACGGCTCCCTCATCCACGCGAATCATGCCCCGCCAAACCAGGTGCGATTGATCTTGCAGGGCGCCCTTGTACAAGAGATCGCTGCGGGTGAAAGGTTGCTTGTGATGCTGCAACGTATGGTACGCCAAGTGCCGCCGGTTTTCGGTGAACATGACGCCGTTGACGACCGCCTCGGCATTCTTCCCATCGAGAATCAAGTGCTGATTCACTTTGGCCAGAAGACCACCCAGGGCCCCCAGCGTCCATTCCAAATACGCCCCCTCTTGCAGCACGGCCTTTTGATGGGCGAAATGCCAAACGGCATCGTTCCAGTTCTGAAGATTCACGAACCGCAGCTTGGCCCCGGGTTTGAGAACGATCTCGATTCCGCCGCAGTACAGTCCGCTCCCGCTCGGATCGAGGCTCGCCGTCTCGGAGACCAAGGTAGCCTCGGCCCCTTCCTCGAGGACGACCAACAAGTGACCCAGGTCGCTCTGGTCCGAACTTAAGGCGGAGAGCAGAAACAGCGGCTCATCGACCTTGACGCCGCGGGGGATGTAGCACAATCCGCCCCCCGTCCAAAAGGCCGCGTGCAGGGCCGCGAAGCGGTCGTAGCCCACGTCCAAGATGGAGAATAGATGCTCGCGGACCAATTCCTCGTGCGGTCCGCAGGCGGAATCCTCCAAGCAATCGAAAACCACGCCCCGCGCGGCCCACTTGGGGGATAATTGGCCCGAGACTTTCCGTCCGTTCAGCGTCAGCAATCGTCCCCCGGGAGCCAGAAGCGGTTCCAAGACCGAGGCGACTTGCGGCACGGACTCGGGGGCCGGACTCAACGGCCCGAAACGATGCAAACGGAGCATCCGCAAGGGCGTCCGCCGCCACTCCTCCATGCCGGAGTCGGGAAGCGGCAGGCGTTCGCAAATGTCCATCGCCCGACGCCGTAGGGCGGACAGCCATGCCGGCTGCTTGCGCGCGACGATCCGTTCTTCGAACTGATCGCGAGTGAAGCCTTGATCCGAGACCGCGGAAGAAATCGAACTCATGTTTGAAGTTTCTCGGCAAAAAATGCGCCACTGTGGATGCTGCCTGATCAACGCCGCCGACAGCCTTGGAACTCGCAACGGCCGAGGCCTGGGCCGCGTTCGGGAATCAACCGCCGGGACCGGCGTCCGTCGCCCCGCTCAACCGACGCTCCCCTCCATTTGCAACGAGATGAGCCGGTTCATTTCGACGGCGTATTCCATGGGCAATTCCTTCACCAACGGCTCGATGAAGCCGGCGACGATCATCGTACCCGCCTCGGCCTCCGTCAAACCGCGGCTGCAAAGGTAGAAGAGCTGTTCCTCTCCGATCTTGGAGACGCTGGCCTCGTGACCGACCATCACGTCCTGCTCTTCCAATTCGATGTAGGGGTACGTATCGCTGCGGCTATGCGGATCGAGAATCAGGGCGTCGCACACGACGTTGGCCCTGGACTTCCTGGCCCCGCGATCGATTCGGACCAGGCCGCGGTAGCTGGAGCGACCGCCGCCCTTGGAGATCGACTTGGAGACCACCCGGCTGGACGTGTGGGGAGCACAATGTACCACCTTGGAACCGGCGTCTTGATGCTGCCCGCGATTGGCGAAGGCGACCGAGAGGATTTCCGCCCGAGCACCCGGCTCCAACAAATACACGGCCGGATACTTCATCGTCAGGCGGCTGCCGAGGTTGCCGTCCACCCATTCCACCAAGGCGTCGCGATAAGCCGTGGCCCGCTTGGTGACCAGGTTGTAAATGTTGTTGGCCCAGTTCTGAATCGTGGTGTAACGCACCCGCGAGCCGGCCTTGGCGATCACCTCGACCACCGCCGAGTGCAGACTCTCGCTGCTGTAAGTGGGAGCGGTGCAACCTTCCACGTAATGGCAGGAGGCTCCCTCATCCACGATAATGAGCGTCCGCTCGAACTGGCCCATCTGGGCCGCGTTGATGCGGAAATAGGCCTGCAAGGGGAACTCGATGTGCACCCCCGGCGGAACATAGATAAACGAGCCGCCCGACCACACCGCCGAATTCAAGGCCGCGAATTTGTTGTCCGCGGGGGGAATGACGGTGGCGAAGTATTCTCGCACCAGGTCCGGGTAATCGCGAACCGCGGAGTCCATGTCCGTGAAGATCACGCCCTGCTTGGACAGGTCCTCGCGCAAAGAGCCGTAAACCACCTCGCTCTCGTACTGCGCCTTGACGCCCGCCAGGAATTTGCGTTCCGCCTCCGGAATACCCAGCCGCTCGAAGGTCTGCTTGATGTCCTCCGGCACTTCGTCCCAGGTGTGCCCTTGGCGGTCGGTGGGCTTGATGTAGTAGTAGATGTCCTGAAAATCGACGTCGATCTTGCCGCCCCAAGTGGGCAACGGCTTGGACTCGAAGATCTCCAGGGCCTTGAGGCGGAATTCCCGCATCCACGCGGGCTCGCCCTTCATCTCCGAAATCTCGGCCACGATGTGCGCGTCCAGGCCTTTCTTGGCCTTGAACACGTACCGTTCCTCGGTCCGAAAATCGTACTTATTGACTTCGCCCAATAGCTCGCGCGTTTCCGGGGTCATGGACGTCTTCCTTCCGTTTAGGTCTCGCCGACGCGAGACGCGATACCGGCGACGCTTGATCGCCGCGATCTAATCCACGCAACCGAATTTCCCTCGTCACCTCCGCGGGCCGCGGCGCGCCTAGCGCGCGGTTTGCTCAGCCAGCATGGAGGCCTCCTCGGCCGCTGCGTCGGGATACTTCCGCCGAATCTCCTCGTAACCCGAGGCGTGCAGATACTCGGCCAATTCCCGACCTCCGGTTTCGACGATCCGGCCGCCGAGCATCACGTGGGTAAAGTCCGGCGGATTGTGTTCCAACAACCGTTCATGGTGGGTGATGATCAACAGCCCCATCTCGTGCCCGCCGATCTCGGCGATGCTTTGACTGGCGAGCCTCACGGCGTCCACATCCAGGCCGCTATCCGTCTCGTCGAGGACGGCGAAGCGGGGACGGAGCATGGCCATCTGAAGAATCTCCGCGCGCTTCATCTCTCCGCCCGAAAACCCTTCATTGATGTAGCGCCGCGCGAACTCGGGATCCATCCGCAATTGATCCATCTTTTCCCGCAACTCCTTGCGGAATTCCCGCATCGAGATCAGCTCTTCGCCCTCTTTGCGTTGCGGATTACGAATGTTGCTGACCGCGTGCCGCAAGAAGTCGGCGACTCGCACCCCGGGGATCGCCACCGGTCGTTGAAAGGCCATGAACAGGCCCATCCTGGCGCGTTCGTGCGGCTCCAACTCCACCAGATTGACGCCGTCCAGCTCGATCCGCCCTTGAGTGACCTCATAACGCGGGTGCCCCATGAGGGCCAGGCCGAGGGTCGTCTTGCCCGAGCCGTTCGGCCCCATCAAGGCGTGCGTCTCTCCCCGTCGAATGCGAAGGTTCACGCCCTTCAGAATGGGCTTGCCGTCCACGGAAACGTGCAGATCAATGACGGAAAGTACGTCGCGATTCATTTGCTCTTCACTCTTTGGTGATGAAAAACGAGTTCAACGTCTTGAACCGGAACGAAACCCGAGTGCTGCGGCAGCAGCGGTTGCGAATCGCCGAAAGGCTGAGGCGAACCCTTGCGGGGTCGCGTGATCCGCCGGTTTTGAATCATCTCTTGCAGCCGCATCAGCCCTTCCAGCAAGGACTCCGGCCGTGGAGGACATCCCGGCACGTACACATCCACCGGAACGACCAAATCCACTCCTTTGACCACGTGGTACCCATATTCGAAATACGGCCCGCCGCCCAACGTGCATGCCCCCATGGCAATCACGTATTTCGGTTCGGGCATCATCTCGTAGAGCCGGCGGACCCGGCTCGCCATCTTGAACGTGACGGTACCCGCCACGATCATCAAATCCGACTGCCGCGGGGTGGCGCGAAAGGCGCCCGCTCCAAACCGATCGATATCGTAACGGCTCGCGCCTGTCGCCATCATTTCGATGGCGCAGCAGGCCAAACCGAAGGTCATGGGCCAGAGACTCCCTTGCTTGGCCCAATTGATGGCCTGCTCCAGGCTGGTGATCACCAGGCCCTCTTCGTATCTTCCTTCAATCCAAGGTTGCGTCATTTGCGGATGACCCGTTCGATATTCCTTCGGCGTTGGGAGCCGCCGACCGGATGGTGGGACAAACCGAGGGGTACACCGGCGCACGCCCGGATCCCGTACGCCAGTATAAATCAAGCGTCGGCCGGCTCAAACCGGCAGCAAGTCCCGCCGTCCAACCGGCATTCCGTGAGCTGCATATCGGTTCCCAGCAGTTCGGAAAGATATGCCAACTCGACCTGACAGACGTCGCGGTCGCTCTCGGCCAATTCCGGATAGGGACACGCCCGGGCGACCAAAGTCGGCAATCCGCGCGGACCCCTGGGAGCCTCGGCCACGCCGAGCGCCCCCGCGACGCCCACGCCCACCCCGGCATCGCCGGCCCTCGCCTCAGCGCGACGCGTCTCACGGCCGCCCGCGGAAGAAGATCCCTCGTGCAACACCTCGAAGGGAATTCTCCGCCCTTCGAGCAGGCGGATCAGTGATCGCATCCTTTCCAAGGTGCTCCCTCCCGAAATCTGGCCCTGGTAGAGCCTCGCCAGTTCCCTCGCCACGCCCCGCAACACTTGCTGCTTGACGGTTGGGTCCTGGATGCTCTGAACGCCGCGCCAGAGCGCCACCGCCAGGTCGGTAAAATTGGACCCCACCTGGAGCATACCCTTCCGGGTCAGCTTATACACGTGTCGCGGGCGTCCCCGGCCTTCCCGGACCGAATCTCGATCCACCGCCCCATCGGCAACCAGTCGCGAGAGCCGCTGACGGATGGCCGTGTCGGTAACTTGGAAGGACTCCGCCAACTCCGAGACCGTACACGGCCCCGAAACCCGAAGCAATTCCAGAATGTCCAGATCGGACTCACCGAAATTCCAGCTCATTCCGCGACCTCCGGGGCAAGCCGACCCATCCACCACCCAATTTATGTATTCGATCGTCACTGCAAGGGAGGGTGCAGCCGCATCGCGGTCATGTTCAATCCTTGCGGCCGAAGCCTGTTGTTGACCATTCCCACCTGAAGCATCGTACGCATTAAATACATTTAAGGCAAGTACAATTGTACAAAATCATTCCCGAATCGCAGCCGAGAATTCACGTGATTTGGCTTGAGAATCGCTGACGGAATAGATTATTCTGGCTGTTTCATACCGCAGTTTCCCGCCGGACGCCGCGCTCGTCGGGGCGACGGCCGGGTTCCGCGGCGGGGCCTGCGGCGTGTGTGCAGGGAGCGTCCTAGGCGGAGAGTCGGCCCACCTTCTCGCGAATGGGATTCGCACCGATGCAGGACTTCCGACCCAAAGACAGTTGGACGAGCCGAATCGGCGTCATCCTCGCCGTTACCGGAAGTGCGGTAGGGCTGGGCAATTTCTTGCGATTTCCCGGTTTGGCCGCCAAATACGGGGGCGGGGCCTTCATGGTCGCCTATCTCTGCGCCTTCCTCCTCCTCGGCTTGCCCATCGCTTTTGCCGAGTGGTCCATGGGTCGTTACGGCGGGAGGCACGGTTTCAATTCCTCACCGGGCATCTATCGCCTAGTCTGGAGGAACCGCGTCGCCCCGTACTTCGGCATCCTGGCCATGATCGTCCCGGTCTGCATCTACATGTATTACGTCTACATCGAGGCCTGGTGTTTGGCCTATTCCGCGCGCTACCTATTCGGAGCGATGGACTTCGGCCCCGATCCCGCCGGCTACGAACGGTTCTTCACTCATTTCGTGGGCATCCACGCCCACGGCGAATCCCTCAGCACGCCCGGCGAAGGCCTGCTCGGCTCCGCCGTCTTCTTTCTGATCCTCTGTTTCGTGCTCAATTTCACGTTGATCTACCGCGGCTTGAGCAAGGGTATCGAGTGGTTTTGCCGCTGGGCCATGCCCGCCCTGGTCGTCTGTGCCGTCCTGGTGCTGATTCGCGTTCTGACGCTGGGCACGCCCGACCCCGCCAAGCCGGACCAAAACATCCTCAACGGCCTGGGATACATGTGGAACCCGGTCAAACCCGGCACCACTTTTTGGCAGGAGCTGGCCAACGCCGAAATGTGGATGGCCGCCGCGGGACAGATTTTCTTCTCGCTCTCGGTCGGTTTCGGGATCATCATCACCTACGCCAGCTACGTTAAGAAGGACGACGACATCGCACTTTCCAGCTTGACCGCCTGCGCCGGCAACGAGTTCTGCGAGGTCGCCCTGGGCGGCTTGATCACGGTCCCCGCCGCGTTCGTGTTTCTCGGGCCGCAAGTGGTCCAGAATCCGCCCGGCACGTTCGGTCTGGGATTCATGGCCTTGCCTCACGTCTTCAGCCAGATGCCCCTGGGCAACGCAGTGGGGTTCCTATTCTTCTTTCTCCTGTTTTTGGCGGCGGTCACCAGCTCGCTTTCCATGCTGCAACCGGCGGTGGCCTTCCTAGAGGAGGGTTTGGGGCTGAATCGCAAGGCATCCGTCGCCCTGCTCGGCTTCATCACGGCCCTGGGATCGACCGGCGTCGTCTTCTTCTCCAAAGATTTAATCGCGTTGGACACCCTGGACTTTTGGATCGGCACGTTCTGCCTGTACGCCCTGGCGGCCTTTCAAACCGTCCTCTTCGGCTGGGTTCTTGGAGCCAAGACGGGCATGGCGGAGTTGCGGCGAGGCGCCGAAATCCACATCCCCGAGCTTTTCCGCTATGTCATCCAGTACGTCACCCCGGTCTATCTTTTCATTGTCTTCGGATTCTGGTTACGGCAGAATATCTTCGTCGGCACGGCGGATGATCAGCCGAACCGCCTGAGGCAACTCGTCACGGACCCGGTGGTGGCGGCCGTCATGATCTTCGTGGCAGCGGTGGCTGTTCTTTTCGGGATGTTCATCGCCCAAGCCGTTCGCAATTGGCGGCGCGCCGAAGCGGCCGGAGAGGAGGTGGCGATATGACGCCGGGCGGCTGGATTGTGATGAGTCTGTCGGTCGGCGGCGCCACGGTCCTCCTGGCGTGGTGCCTCTTTAAAGTTCTGAGCAAGCCGGGCAGCGAACAACACCTCCACGGTCAAGTGGACATCCACACGCCCGACATGGACGCGCCCTAGCGCCGTTCGGCGGCGCTCAACCGGCGGCCGCCCCACGGCGCTGCGCCATTTTGGCGCGCACGGCATCCACGACGCCGGGCGGGAGAAATCGCGACAGCTCCGCGTCGGAAGCCACCGGCGCGATCTCCTTGATAAGCGAGCTGGAGACGTGGGCCAGTTCGCCGTCGGCAATCATGAACAGCGTTTCCACGTCCGGAGCCAAACGCCGGTTGGCCATCATCATCGTCAATTCCGCGGCAATGTCGGTGATGGGGCGAACGCCGCGAATCATGACCCGGGCGCCGCATTCCCGCACGAAGTTGACCGCCAAACCGCGAAACGGGCGAATCTCCACGTTGCTCAAACCCTCGGTCGTTCGGCGGATCAACTCGATCCGTTCCTCAGCGTCGAACATCGGGTTTTTGTGGATGTTCACGCCGATCCCGACGATCAAACGGTCGAAGAGCCGGCTTGCCCGCTCCATCACATTCAGATGCCCCAGCGTCACCGGATCGAAGGAGCCGGGGTAGACCGCAACTCGTGGGTTCAGCTCGGACATGGAATACGTCCCAAACAGTGACGGCCGCCTCCCCTTTCTCATCGCATTCTACGGACACGTCGCGGCACGCCGCAATGCCGCGCGATGACCGCCCCGACGATAGACGCAGAACGCCGTTGGCCGCGACTGCAAACGCCGCCCTGCTCTGAGACTCTGAACAAGCCTGCGGAGTGCAGCCTTCACTTCCTCGCAAGGATTGGGAGCCGATGCCCGACGCAGCCCCGATGCGCTCCAACGCTCCGCCGGCACCGTGAAGAACGCAGGAAGCTACACAGCCGGGAAATTCGCCGAAGCAGCGCTGCTTACGCCAATTCGCGGGGCCGCGTCAACGCTACAGGTCCAGGAGTCGGGGAGGCGCATAAAGTCTGGACCGAGCATCGCGAAAGCCGACTAAACGGGGATCTGCGGCTTGTCCCCCTCGGGCGTTTCATCTCTGTCGGGATCGAACCAGGCGGGATCGAAATCGATCCGCAGCCCCTGCCTCGCCGCGATGTTCGTGGTCAGTGCGATGACCGCGTCCCCCAAGGCGACCTTGGGGTAGCATCGGGGATGAATCTCGGGATCGGTGGCATTGGGGTTCTTGCGAACGCACCAAGCCCAATGCTCGATCTCCTCTTTGTAGCCGCGGCTGACCTGGGCCGTGACCATGCCGCCCAGCCCCTCGGACTTTTTCTGAGCCGGTCCGCTGGCCTGCGTGTCGAGCGTCGGCCCGCCCTTGCCCTCGCTCACGCCCACACTGGCGGAGGTATCCGATCCGGCGTAAACCATGGCTTCCTGCTCCCGCTCCAAGATCAACGTCCCCTTGGTGCCGAAGACGATCTCGCCGTAACCGCCGAATCCATTCCCGTTGATGGAGGCGTACTGTACGCCGATCTTCTTCAGCTTGCCCAGCGGATCGTTGGGATCATAACCGGGCAGCGGAAATTCGATGATGCAGTAAACGTGGTCCTCGACCTCGCGATCGAGCGGGAAGAGGGGACGGTTGCCGGCCGCGGCCACGTTCAACGGCAACTGCTTTTGGCCGCCGTGCGCCGCGGCGATGAAGATGGAGGCGGCATCGAGTTGGTGGCTTCCCAGCTCGGCCATCAGGCCGCCGCCGGTCCGCTCCCATAACCGCCAACGGATCAACTCCTCGATGGCCGGCCGGAAATACTTCTGATCCCCCGCCTCCAACGTCTTGTCCTCGTAGCCGAATTCCTTGGCGGCCTCGATGATCTCCTTATCGGCGATTTGCGCGGCCTTTTGGGCGACCAGCTTAGCCCATTTTTCGGCCTCCCTCATCCGGCCGGCCTTTTCCGCATCGGCCAAGCTCCGCTTGTAGGACTCCAACTCGCGAATCAACCGCGTACCCGTCACGTCGTCGGGTTTGGAGCCGGGAGGCAGAGGCTGAGCCCAACTGTCATTGCCGGGCAGATTCCCGCGATGCCATTGTGCCCGAATGTAGTGCAAATCTCCCAACAATCCCCGACGGATGGTGTCGGCCGCGTTTTCGTAGAGAATGTTGTAATGACGCTGGTGGCCGACGGCCAAATGCACGCCGGCCTGCTTGGCCAACCGTGCCATGTCTTTGCACTGGGAGACCCGCTGCGCCATCAGCTTTTCGCACAGCACGTGTTTGCCCAACTTCATGGCTGCGATGGCGGCGTCATCGTGCAGATGCAGCGGCAAACCGATGATCACCCCGTCGATGTTGTCCTTCTCGTTCTCCAGCAATTCCTGGAAGGGGCCGTATACGCGAACGTGCTTGCGGGCCTCGTCCTCGGTCTTCCAGCCGTACACGCCCATCAAACCGGGTCGGGCCGCCAGCGCCGCCTCGCTGTAGTGGTCGCCGTGGAATGCCCGATGCACGTTGTACGGCCGAATATCGGCGATGGCCACGATCTCGACGAACTCCGGATTGCACGCGCCGATCAAGACCTGGCCTTCATCGCCCGTCCCCAAGACCGCCACGCGAATCGGCTTCCCGAGCGTGCTTTCGTAACCGAAGTAGAACGCTCCCAGACTTCCGCCCGCGGCCAGGCCGGTCAGCACGCCGGTTTGAATGAAATCCCGCCGCGTCACTTGGATGTTGTCGCCAACCACGCGGTTGAAATTAGCGATACCCGTTTGCCGTTCTTCCGGAGTCAAGTTCATGATTACGACCTTTTTCGGGATAGCGATGGTTCGAGTCGCGGGAACTTCATCGAGTCGATTATCGTCCGCAGGGTCGCATCCTGTAGCCGCGAAAGGCCGCGGCACAGGAAGCGCCGAAGGCAACTACGCGGAGGCGGCCTCCTCACCGCTCTTCTTCGAAACCGGTTTGCAGCAACATCCGCACAGGTTGCGCATCGGCAAACAAACCCAGTGATACAGAAAATAATCCAACCCCGCCCAACGTCCGACCGGTAAGGCCGCCAAAGCCAGCAGGGCCATCATTTCCACGAAATTCTTGTCCACCAACAGGGCGTGGCCGACGATCTCCGGGGTCTTGGGGACGACGGTCGGCCAAGGCCATTGCGTCATCACGACGAAGGCCAAAAAGCCTGCTCCGCCCAAGGCCGCCAGCCGGGTCAAGCACCCCGCCATCAGCCCCAACCCGATCAGCGTCAAGGAGTAAGTGACCGTCTTATTCAATAGCTCGGACCGCGTGGCGACGAACGGGACAGGTACCGGCAAGTATTGCGTCTCGACCAGCGCCGCCTTGAGGCGGCCTCGGCCCTTTTGCTGCTGCGTCAACACTTCTTCATACAGGGCGGTCCAATAGTGATCGCCCATGGCGTCCATAGCCCGCAGCCAACCGTTGACCTCCGCCCGCAAGGCTTGCTGCCGCTCCCACAGCCTTTCTTTCTGGAAATGGGCGCCCTGGTTTCGCGACCCTTTTTCCTCGCGTTGGAAGCGGTCCAAGCTATCGAAATAGCCCAAAATGGCTTGCTGATTCTCGGCCAGGTAAGCCGCCAAACTTTGTTTGTAGCGGTTGCAGATTTGCTCCGCCTGCCGTCGCTGCTTCTCATCCAGCCGATAGTATGCGGCGAAACGGTTGAGGGCCTTGTCCCATGCCCGTGTGTACGCAGGAGCCTGCACCGTCACCCCGCCCGAGTCGTCCTTCACCACCTGGAGCCGTTGCCGGCCGTCGATGTCGGGGATCATGGCATAAAACACGGGCGCGAACGGACCTTTGGCCTGCGTCAGAAACGGCTCTGCGGAAAACGTGTCCGAGTTGGCGATCTTCCAAACGCCCTCGTACAGAAAATGCCAGCCGATGGTCACTCGCAACAACACCAGGAGGACGACGGCCGTCAAACCGATTTGAAAGCTGGAGCGGTTCAGGACCAACCTCCTTCCGTATGCGATCGGCACAAGTCCGATCATCTGTGTACAGGCTGGAAACTCTCGCGATTCAAGGGAGCAGCGAGATTCCGGTAAATGGGGCAGGATGGCAAGAACAAGCCTTTATTGTATTTCCCGTCGCGGTTTCCGCTACCGGGTCGACGGAATTTTTTCGCCGAATTATTCGTCAACCAGGTCCCCCGCCGGTTCAGACGCAAAGCTAAGCCGTGAATTTCGCCCAAACCCACACTTCCCCGCATCCAAGCTCATTTATTTCGCAGACGCAAGCGGACCCCTTCGAATTTTCGCGCCCCTCCTCCGGCTCAAGGGAGGAAAGCGCCCACCCATTTTTGCCAGCCCGACTGGAAGCAATTGGGATCTGCTGGGGGAATTGTCTTCTGTTTTTACGCCGCCACCCGCGCTGGGGTTCGACGAGTGTCGGTAGCAACGGGGCCTAAGCATCCTCAATCAGACGTTGGAGTCGCGCGACCTGGATCCGGACGGCTTCTAAGTCAGGATTCAATTTCAGGGCGCGGTGGAAGGATTCCAGGGCCGAGACGGGATCCTGCAATTCGAGGTAGGCTTGACCCAAGCCCGCCGCCGCGGCGAAGTGGTAGGGATTGAGCTCCAGCGTCGTCCGGCAGTCGCGAATCGTCTCCGCGAAGTCGCCCAACGAAAAGTGGGCGATGGCCCGTTGATTGTAGGCCTCCGCAAAGTTGGGTTCCTTTTCGATCAAGCGCCCGGCCCGTTGAATCACCTCTTGATACCGGTGCGCGGCGTTCAGGCGCACAATGCCGGTCAATTCCCGCTGCTGCGACTCGGAACCGAACCGCATCCAAACTTTGCGGATGCTGGTCTCGGCCAAGAGCCGGACGTTGCGATCCGGGTCGGACAAAGCCTTCCCCAAGGCCGCGTTCGATTCGTAATCTCCCAGATACCCCAACGCCAAGGCGGCCGCGCGGCGGAGTTCGCGCATGGGATGCGCCAGCAAACGCTGGAGCGTACCCTGCGTGTATCGGCGACTGACTTCGTTGACGAAACGCGCCGTTTGCTGGTGTTTGAGGTATTCCTCGTACACCAACCCGAGCAAGGCCGTGCGGGGAAGATTGCGAGACACCGGAGCGCTCCTGAAGAAAAGCCGATTCCACCACCCGAGGGTCGTCCAACGCCGTCAGCCGCAGAGCTTCGCGCCGTTTCGCCCCGAGTTCACCGTCTGCCGCCGCGGCCGCTGCCATGCAATCACCGCGCCGGTCCGGCCGGAACGGGCGGATGGATCCGAAGCATCCATCGCGGCGCAAGGCCCATCAGCCTCGATTGTAATCACCGGTAGCACTTAGTTCCAAAAGATTCCCTCAAGTTGCACGGCCGCGGTGCCGACACGAACCCCGTCCGGGCGTACTGATGATAGGGCTGAAAACGATGCCAAAGGTCGCTCCGAATAGGGCCGATCATCCGGTTCCGGCGCCTCCCCGCTGAGCCTGGATTTGGCGGGCTGCGCGGCCGGGCTGCTATAATCCAATTAACGCCCCTTTCATCACCGGGGCCGTTTCGGCCGCTTAACGGAAAGGCGTTGATGCAACCGCCACGTCGCGGAGTCTCCGCCGGTGTGTTGATTTTCACCCAAAGGCGACCGCACGGCGCGCAACAACGCCCGCGGTTCGCCCTTTGAGTACCGGTCCATGACAAATCGAGAGCGAACACCGCTTGAGCATCGGCCGACCGCAGCGGAGCCCGGGGCTTTCCCGCTTGCTCGCGGCGGCACGGCGAGCATCATCCTCGCCGCCTTCGTCGGTCTTCTGCTCTGGGTCGTAGGCCCTTCGCCTGCCGCCGAGCGTTCGCCTTCCGCTCCATCGGACTACGAACGGCGGCTGGATCGGCCGTGCGGCGTGTTCTGGACCGACGTGCCGCTGCGGCGGGGTCTGATGCGGTTGGGAGAAGTGCAAGGCGTGCCCATCTTTCTCGATCGCCGCGTCGATCCGGATCAGCGTTTGACGCTCTCTCTCGACGCCCCCAGCCTGCGTCAAGCCTTGGAATCGCTGGCGGAAAGGCTCTCGCTGGGCGTCTCGTATTTGGACCCGATCGTCTATCTAGGCCCTCCCACGGCTGCTTCCCGGCTGAGAACCTTGGCCGCGTTGCGTCAGGACGAGTTTCCCCCGCAGGACCGGCGTCGTACTTTGCGGAGGCCGGCCGCGTGGCCTGCGCTCGGCACGCCCCGTGAAATCCTTCGCGACTTGTGCGACGAGGCCGGTCTTTCCCCGGAGAACTTGGAGGATATCCCCCATGACCTTTGGCCGGAGGTCCGCCTCCCGGCGATGCCCTGGACGGACCGCATGGCGCTGGTCCTCATCGGCTTTGATCGCACGTTTCGGGTCGATTCGGCCCGGAATACCGTCACCTTCGTCCCTATCACCGCGGAACCGACATTGACGCGCCGACTCCCGCTGCCCGCAGGTTCATCTCCCGGCGACATCCTCGCTCAACATTGGCAAGAGTCCGTCCCGGGCGTGCGGGCTGAGATTGCGGGGAACGAGTTGATCGCGCAAGGACCGCTGGAGTCGCTGGAGAGGTTGGGCGAATTGCTCCGCGGGGCCGACCGTGGTGCAACCAATCGGACGACGCCCGCGGTCACGACCTCGCCCGGCGGACCGCCCGCATCGGCGGCATCCGACCCCTTTCTATCCCGGCGTTTCACGGTCCGGCAGGGACAAGGGACGCTGGACGGCGTCATCCGCCAACTGGCCGCGCAACTGCAAATGGACTTGCAAATCGACACCGTCGCCCTGGCCGCCCGCGGCATTCGCTTGGATCACAAAATCACCTTCGCCGTGAACAACGGAACCGTGGACGACCTCTGGCGATCCGTGTTGGAACCGCACGGGCTGGCCTTCGAGCGTCGCGGGCGAGCGATCCGCATCTTTCCGGCCGCCCCCTGAAAGAAAGCACGGCGACGGCGTAGCGGCTGCATCCGGCGGTTCCCGGTCGCCCCGGTTTACCCCCGGACCTTCGCCCATTGCCGATCCAACCGCTGCGGCGAGACGGAGAAATCCGTCCCCAACGACTGCGCGAACAGAGAGACGCGAAACTCCTCCAGCATCCACCGGAAGCGAATCAGCTCCGGATCGAAGACGTCCAATTCCTCGTGCCGCTTGCGCCGCTCGCAAAAGGCCTGCCAATAGGGGCGAAAGGCAGCCAGCGCTTGCCGGTCGCGAAACACGCCCCCCAGTTTCAAGGCCTCGATCCGGCGACAGACGGCCTTGAAATAGCGCGGATAGGCTCGCAAGCGGCTCCACGGGGTCTGGGTCAAAAACCCCGGTCGGGTGAGTTCCGCCAACTGCTCCTCCATGTCCGCCCGCGCTTCCTCCCACTGCGGCGATTCCGCGGTATCAAGCGCTACCTTGGCTTCGTGATACCGTTCCAACAGGGGTCGGATGAGCGTCAGGACCTCTTGAACGGCGAAGGGCAGACGCTTCAGTCCGCGCCGCAGCAGATCGTCGAATTGCTCCTGCGTGCGCGGCAAGCCGCCCCATTGGCCGATCTCCCAGGGACCGACCAGGGTTTCATCGAGGAACGCGCGGTCCGCCAACAGCAGTTTCAATTCCGCGGCGAAGTCGAACTCCGGCAAGGAAACGCTCAGCAATTGCAGGCGGCGCCGGTCCGCGAATTGATCCCAATGCGGATCAAGCCGCGACTGCATGGCAAAGGCCAGCAATCGCCGAATGCCGAAGCGCGAGAGGACGGCCGCCCGCCCGGGGCTGTCCGCCAACCGCAACGAGACGGCGTCGCCGACATCGACCAACGCCGGATAGGCCCGCACGCGGATGCCTCCTCGCATCACCTCCACCATCTCCGGCAGCACCGACCATTCCCATCGGCGGAGGCCGTCGCGGTGCCACTGGGGATCGTCCACGGCGGTGAAGGCCCGGCCGACCTCGGCCCCCAAGGACCGCCGCAGTGCTTCCCAATCGCGTCCCACCGCCAAGGGTTTTCCTTCGCCGTCGACGACGCGAATGCAGAACTGCATCTCCGCGGGAAGCTTATCCAGACGGAAATCCTGGGGCCGAATATCCTCGCCGGCCAACCGCGACAAGACCTCCGCTACCGCCGGCAGAAACCGGCCCTCGCCGAATTGCAGCTCCCGCACCGCTCGCTCCGCCGATTCCTGTGCCGGAATCAATTTCCGCCGCAACTCCTTGGGCAACGACTTGATGAGGGCCGCCACCTTTTCTCGCAACAATCCCGGCACGAACCACGCCAAACGCTCGGGATCTAAACTGGGGAACAGCTCGACGGGTACGGTCAGCGTGATGCCGTCGTCCTCTTCGCCCGGCGCGAAACGGTACCGCAACGGCACCGGCGTCGTGCTGACCACCAGGTGGTCGGGAAAGGCCTCGGGAGCAGCGGCGGGGTCTTCCCGCACGACATCCCGGGACGACATGTGCAAGATCGACCGGTCCTTCTTGCAGGCCTCGCGCCACCAGGCCAGCAGTCCGCGAAGGTCATACACGTCATGCGGAATGCGTTGGTCGTAAAAGTCGAACTGTGCCCACGAACCGAGCAGCAGATCGACCCTCCGCAAACGAACCTGAAGCTCCTCCATTTGCTTGACGAGCCGGCGATTGTGCTCGAAGAAAGCGGCTTTGCATTCCACGTCGCCTTCCACCAGGCCGTGCTGGATGAGCATTTCGCGGGCCGCGGCGGGATCGATCGGCCCCAAAGCCATGCGCCGCCGGGGGACTACCGGGAGGCCTTGCAACGTGACCTTTTCGTGAATCATGGCCGCCCCGTAACGGCGGCTCCAATACGGGTCCACGTAATCCCGGCGGATGAGATGCGGGGCGAGATCCTCGATCCAGGCGGGGTCGATGCGGGCGCAAGTCCGCAGATAGCGGCGGCCGGTTTCGACGATTTCCGCCGCCACCACCCAATGCGGTTTGGTTTCGAAGAGCGCCGAACCCGGCCAAAGATGGGCCTTGCCGCCGCCCGCCGTCTGATACTCGTTCCCTTGCTTGCGATAGGCGGTATTGGTGAGAAAACCGGTCAGGATGGCGCGGTGGATCGCCGCATAGTCCCGCGTCCGCCGCTGCGACGCCACGCCGGCCTCCCGTACCAGGGCTTGCAGCTCGCGGTAGATATCGGCCCATTCCCGCAAGCGATTGTACGAGAGATAGTTCTGCGCGCAAGCCTTCTGCAATTGATTCCGCGAGAGCTTGGCTTTCAAGTTCTGATAGAAATCCCAAAGGTTGAGATAGGTCAAGAAGTCCGACTGCGGGTCGTGGAAGCGGGCGTGCGCGGCGTCGGCGTCGGCGGCCCGGTCCTGCGGTCGCAGCCGCGGATCATCGACCTCCAACCCCGATGCGATGATCAGGACCTCGTGCAAGGAACCTTCTTCGCGAGCCGCGAGAATGATCCGCGCGATGCGAGGATCGACGGGCATGCGGGCCAATTCTCGGCCGAGGGGCGTCAGCTCGCCTTCCTCATCCAGGGCTTGCAGCTCCCCAAGCGTCTTGAAGCCGTCGCGCACCGCGTCCGAGCGCGGCGGGTCGAGGAAGGGGAACGTCTCCGGATCTCCCAAGCGCAGGGCCTTGAGCTGAAGGATGACGTTGGCCAGATTGGTCCGCAATATCTCCGGGGGCGTATAGCGGTCGCGGCGTTCGAGATCGGCTTCGTCATACAGGCGGATACACACGCCCGGGCCTTCCCGGCCGCACCGCCCTTTCCGCTGTTCCGCCGAGGCCTGCGAAATCGGCTCGATGGGCAGCCGCTGCGTCTTCGTGCGAGGGGAATAGCGGCTGATGCGCGCTACGCCGCTATCCACCACGCACCGAATGCCGGGTACCGTGAGCGACGATTCGGCCACGTTCGTGGCGAGGACGATCCGCCGGCGGCCGTGCGGGCGAAAAATCCGCTGCTGCTCGTTGACGGAGAGCCGGGCATACAACGGGATGATCTCGGCTTCTCGCAGCCGATCGTCGCCCGACATGCCTCGTGCTCGCAGCAATCGGGCCGTCTCGTGGATGTGGCGCTCCGTGGGCAAGAACACCAAGATATCCCCCCAGGTCGCCTGGAGCGTCTCCTCCACGGCGTTTGCCACCTCGTCCTGCCAGTTCGGTTCCAGAGCGGGATCATCCAAGACCGGCGGTCGATACCGAACCTCGACCGGGTACATCCTGCCGGAGACCTCGATTACAGGGGCCGGCACGCCGTCCAGGGCGAAATGCTCCGCAAATCGCCCCGCGTCGATCGTGGCCGACGTGACGATCACCTTCAAGTCGGACCGCCGATCGAGCAACCGGCGGAGGTAACCCAAGAGAAAATCGATGTTCAACGATCGCTCGTGGGCTTCGTCGATGATCAGCGTATCGTATTGCTCTAAGAAGCGGTCGGTCTGCGTTTCGGCCAAGAGGATGCCGTCGGTCATGAGCTTGATATAGGTCTCCGGACCGGTAACGTCGGCAAAGCGGACCTTGTAGCCCACCTCCTTACCCAGCGGAACGCCCAATTCCTCGGCGATGCGAGCGGCCACAGACCGGGCGGCGATCCTCCGCGGCTGGGTGTGCCCGATCATCCCCGCGATCCCGCGCCCGAGCTTCAAGCATAACTTGGGCAGTTGCGTGGATTTTCCCGATCCGGTTTCGCCGCAAACGATGATCGCCTGATGAGCCTGGAGGGCCGCCGCGATATCATCGAGCGCGTCCAGAATCGGCAAGCCGCCGGAGAATTCGAATCGCGGAACGCCGCAGGCGCGCTGGGCCCGGCGGGCGGCCGAGGCCTCCGCTCGTTCGCGCAGCCGTTGCAACGCCGCCTCGCCCCGTCGGCCGCTTCCGCCGTTTCGCGCCAATCGCTCTAGAGCGCGGCGCAGGGGAAAACGATCCGCCAACATGGCATCCGCCAAGATCCCGCGGATTTCGTCGATCGAGGCATTCATGGAAACGTGGGAAAGATTAGCATGGGCGTAACACTCGCCAACCCCGCTTCGGGGCGCCGGGGAATGGGAAGATTCGCCGCTCGCCGACCTACAAACCACGGAGTCCGCGTGCCGAACCGGCCGTCTCCTCTCGCCACGCCCGCAGCATCTTCCATGTTAACGCAATGCGGAGAAGGCGTTGCAGCCCCGCTTCGGGGGAGAGATTCACCACCGCGGCACGGCAAACTCCGTTCGAATCCCGGTTACAATACCGATTAGCCGGATACCGATTAGCCGGTTTTCGTTTGCAGCGGCACTTCCGCAACCAAGCATTGGGGACGCCGGACATCGTTCCACGTGGGCAAAGGGTCCTCGCTCGAGGCCTTCCCAACGGCGTACTACCTTTGGAATCGTCGCGATGGTCTTGCACCACTGGCTGAGATCCCAGATTCAGGCAACCGCAGGGGAAGCCTTGCGGCAAGCCCTCAGCGAATCTTTGCACGGGCCGAACCGCGAATCCGATCAGGCCGAACCCGGCGACCGCCGTCATGACTTGCAGGAGTTTTCAGTCCGAGTAGGCATCGTCGCGGCCCTGCCGTCCGAGGCCGACCCGCTGCGTAGGCGGATGGAGGATGCGATCGAGCTGGCCGGCGACGGTTTCGCCGCATGGATGGGAAGGATCGGTGGGTGTCCCACGGCGGTCATCACGGCCGGTCCCGGCGAAGAGGCGGCCCGCCGAGCCGCTTCCGCATTAATACTCGGGCACCGACCGCGCTATGTATTGGCCGTGGGTTTCGCGGGCGGTCTGGTCCCGCAACTGAGCCGCTACGATATCCTCATCCCGGACGTGCTCTTGCACCACTCAGGAAAAAAACTGCGACTCGATACCCCGACCGAACCAGCCGAAGCCTCGGCGGACTCCAACGGCGCCCGAATGTGGAAGACGGGACCGCTGCTCACGGTACCGCGCGTCATCCGCGAACCGGCGGAAAAACGCCGACTGGCTACCGAGTTCGGGGCCTGGGCCGTCGATATGGAGACCTTTGCCGCGGCCGAAGTCTGCCGTGCCGCCAAGGTCCCCATGCTTTCCGTCCGCGTCATCACCGACACCTGGGAAGATCGACTCTCCAAGGAGGTGGAATCCCTGTTGGAAAAGCGGTATTTCGCCCAACAACTCGGATTTGCCGCGGGGGCGGTCCTCCGCCGCTGGGCCACGTTGAAAGAGCTTTGGCGGCTGTATGAATATGCCGTAAAGGCCGGCGACCGGTTGGCCGATTTCCTAGTCGCCGTGCTGCCGAGTTTTTCTTGATATTCCCGGCCGAAAGGTCGGCGGACTATTCCATGGAGGTAATCGAACACGATGTCTCAACCGCGTCCTTTGGAACTTGGCTTGGAAGGTGCGGATCTGGTCATCGCATGGAGCGATGGGCAGCGCCGCCGCTACACGCCTCGGCTACTGCGGGCATTGTGTCCTTGCGCCGGCTGCAACGAAGCGCGGAGGCACTCCGTACCCGCCTTGCCCCTCGACGCGCCGCTGGCCGACATCCCCGAAACCGTCGCCTTCCGTCTGGTGGAACCGGTCGGCAACTACGCTTACAAGATCGGATTCAGCGACGGTCACGACACGGGAATCTATACCTTGGAAAAGCTCTACCAATGGGGCGAAACCGCGTAACCGCCGGATGCCGTTCACCGAGGACCCGCGTTCCGTCCCGGCAGTCGCCACCAGGCGGGCCGCTCCGGTGGGACCAAGAGCGTCAACAACACCGTCACTGCCGCCACCGCGGTATACGCCGTCACGAACACCCACGGAGGCGCCTGGCAGAATAGAATGCGGTCGATCCAATGACCGACGAAGGAGCCGGGGTACACGTCCACGGCGGCGAGCGTTCTTAGGTGTTTTTCCAGCGTCGTCAGCGGACATTCGATCCCCAGCCAGGCTTGATAGGCTACGATGCCGATCATCGCCAAATGGATGACGCGGGGCCAGAACTTCCGAACCCACCTCCAGCGGAAGAAGAATCCCAGGGGAATCAGGACCAAACCCAAGAGCACCACCGCGACATACGCGAAGTGCACCGCGATGACCACATCGGCAAGGTAGGCGTAAACGCGCATGTTCCCGGTTGCCCTTCGGTTGATTGCCGATCGTTCCGAACCATTGCGGAGGATCGATCGAACTCACCGCGCGGATTCGGGAACGTGCCCAACCGGGAGATACTCCCAGGCGGCCCGTCTTCCCCCGCTTCGCCGATCGATCGCTTCCCCGCAGAGCACCCCCAACGGATTAGATGCGCCGCGAGGGCCGGTTATTCCCGGCGCGGGATCAGGGGTCGGTTTGCCAGGCGTGTCGGCCCAAATTGAACGGCCCCGCCAGGTCGGAAACCCTAGCGGCGGGGCGGACCGCGGCAGACGATCCGACCACGGGTTCCGAGCAATCCCGGCGAAGGATCACTCCCGAATCCGGCAGCGGTCCAAGATCTCACGCGGGGGCATGAGGTAACCGCTATAGAACGGGCCGAACTCGGCGTACCTTGCGCTTGCCTCGTCGTACCGCATGCGGTACACGATATCCTTCAGGAACTGGGGGTTGCGCGCCCAAAGAGAAACCCCCCATTCCCAATCTTCCAAACCGATCCCGACGGTCACCAACTGCGTGACCTTTCCGGCAAAGGCGATGCCGCTTTCGCCGTGCTCGGCCATCAGGCGTTCCCGCGTGGCGAAATCCAGCAGGAACCAGTTGGTCTCCGGTTGCCGTCGCTTGTTCATGGGGTAAAAGCAGTAGGCGGGCCAGCTCGGCAGGTCCGGCTCAAGCCGCTGGCGTCGCATGTATTCCAACCGCCTGGCGTACTGAGCCAAGCGACGCTCGAATTCTTCCTCACCGCGCTTCAGCCCCTCCTCCTCCAAACGGTGGGCATACCGCTGTTCATCCGGGAGGTATTCCGACACCTCGGTCAGCGAGACGAAGGACCAAACCGGGCAGATCGCCGGACCCAACGAGCCGTACAACAAGTCCTGGTGCACGGCGTCGAGCTTGAGCGGGTCCGGGTCCAGCATCATGATGCCGAAGTCGGCCTTATGCCCCATCACCAAAAACGTCTGCATGCGAACGGGTCCGCCCTCCCGCCCCGGTGACAGCAGATCACAAAACTCGCGGCACCCGTCCGCTCGCTCCGCCGGACCCAACGTCCGAAATCGCATCCGATCGAAACGATAAAAGACGTGCAGGCAGTGCCAACCCTCGGTCGGTGTTAACGAGATTTCCGGTCGCGGCGCCGATTCCAGACGATCACTCATGATGACTTATCTTGCTTTCTTTCCGGACCACTCCTCCTAAGCCGGAAACGCTCCCGCAACCGGGAATGCGGAAGCGCTTCCCGAAGCCCCTGCCGTGCCGCGGACGACGGCCGTCTCCGATTCGCGAAAAGAGACGCGATTGCCGCTCCCCGCAATCCCGGATGCGCCACGGCGTTCAACTTGTGGCAATTATTGGGGAGATCACGCCGGCGCGACAAGCGAGCACCCTTCCCGCAGCGTTCCCCGACATATCGGGCGGCCGGAAAAGTCGGACTCTAAACCGATGCGGCAACCGAATCGACGAGGGGGCGGCGCAGAATCCCCCCAAGCCGTGCGAATCAGCCCAACGGCCGACCTGAAGCAGAATCGGGAATCGGCCGGCCTGTTCCCGACGGAGACTGCTCCGGCGGAATAAATAGGCGAACGCGTCGGAGCGTGCCCCGCCCGGCGATGCTCGAAACGTTCGCGGGAGGGCACGTCTCGCTCCCGGAAATGGGGCTTTTCAGCGAATGCTTTCGGCGGCCATCCTCACGCCAGGGACGGAAAGGGACGCAGACGTCTCGAATCGCCCCTCCGCATCGCGCCGCCGTGGGGCGGAAGTCAGCCCAAGAGCCGTTGGACACTTTCGATCAACCGATCCATGGGGAACGGTTTGCGGATGTAGTCGTCCACGCCCAACATCTCGGCATAGGCCTTGTGGCGGTTGCCCTCGTTGGCGGTGATCATGATGACCCGAGTCGGAACCTTCCGCGTCTGGCGGAGACGTTCGAGGACCAAGAAACCGCTCCGCTTGGGCATCATCATGTCGAGGATGACCAGATCGGGATCTTGGGTGTCGGCCAGGTTCAGCCCTTGGTTACCGTCGCGGGCGACCAAGATTTCGTAACCCAACGCTCCCAGCGCGATCCGCATCGACTCGACGATCTCCGGATCGTCGTCCACCAGCAAGATGCGTCGTCGTTGGGTAGCTTTTTCGCGGGAATCCATCTCTTGCGTCATGGCGGCGTCCTCGGCGGGGCGGTCATCCGTTTCGGCGAATCTCGAGGGGGACATCGTGGCGGACCTTATTCGGTGTGGAGGGCGATCCGAGAGGACAGCCCGACGAAATGACTCCAGCCGGAACTCCAAGGCGATCCCGCCCTGAATTCCGAAAAGCACGTCGTTCCAATCAACATCTTCCAGCATCCTAAGTCATCATGCAAGCGGAATATACCCACATTTATGAGGGATAATCATAACTCTTTGTGGTTAATTCTTCCGTACCTTTAATGCACCCGCTTCACCTACCGCCGGCCGCGGAAACGGATTTGACATCCCGAGGGGGAAGGGTCATGATGTGAAATACAGACGGGCCGGGCCGCGGAACTTCTTCTCCCGAAGATGCGTCTCATTTTACGGATTGGCCGTGAACGACATCGAACAACTGATCCAGGCCACGCTGCAAGGAGACTCGGCGGCGTTCGGGCGGGTGGTGCAAAAGTACCAAGACCGCCTGTACAACACCATGCTCCACGTGGTCGGCGATCCTGATGAATGCCTGGATGTTGTTCAAGAGGCCTTCGTCCAGGCATACCTCAATCTGGCTTCGTTCGCGGGTCAGAGTGCGTTTTACACCTGGTTGTACCGCATCGCGTTCAATGTCGCGGCGACCCATCGCCGTAAGAAAAAGCCGGTCCAATCGGTGGAAGCCGTCCACCACGAGTCGGGACACGAGATTCCCGACCGGGGGCCGGCCCCCGAGATCCCTCTGGAACAGGAAGAGCGCTGCCGTCGCGTGCGGGAGGCCATCGCGACCTTAAACGAGGAACATCGGGCAATCCTCGTGCTCCGCGAGATCGACGGCTGTTGTTACGAGACCATCGCCGAAATACTGAACGTCCCTATCGGCACGGTCCGGAGTCGCTTGCACCGCGCTCGCCTCATGCTTCGCGAAAAACTCAAGGAGGCTTATGCCGACCTTCTATAAATGATTAGAAATAAAGTCGGGTATCAACTTGCTGCCATTGTCAAGAATTTACGACTCCCATATTCATCATTTCTCCGAAAAATCACGAATTTGAGGGAACTTTATAGGCAACATCGGGCATCAAAGGCGCGGATCAGTCGTGTACGCTTCGATTCGCGTCGTGCTGCCGAAGTGGGGGTCGGATTCCCGTAAAGTTATTCCGTCGCTTTAGGTCGATTTGCTTGCATTGAACGGTCTGATGACAGGAAATAGGGTGGGAAATCCCTCCACCCAACGAGCCGTACCATGAAAGACGTGCCGGAAAACGAACTGTTCAGCGCCTATCTCGACGGCGAGCTTACCGCCGCAGAACAGGCCCAACTGGAGCAGTTGCTGGCCGGCAGCGAGTCCGCGCGGAAACTTCTGGAAGAGTTGCGTACGCAAGCGAACATCCTTCAGTCCTTGCCTCGGGTGAATGCCCCCGTCGATTTGGCGGATCGGGTATGGACCGAGATCGCACGCCGCACCGGAACAAGCGAGAAGAGTCGATTCCCTTCGCAATCGGGCGAAGCGGGCTTGGCCGAAACGCCTCCCGTCGGCTCGTCCGCGCGAGACGAAAAGTTGGCGGAATCGGCTACCGGCAGTGCTTGGACGCCGACGGCGATCTTGCGCCGGCTCGGGCAGCCTCGGAACCTGGGTTGGGCCTTGATTGCAGCCTCCCTCGCCGTCGTGGTCTTCATGATGGACGCGGCCCGGCAGTTCCACGATCGCCGCTTCGGTCAGGTCGCCCTCGCTCCGAAAACACAGATCGATCGCGATGCGTCCGCGCCCTCCGACCTTGCCGTCAAGGCGTTACCGGGCGAAATCGCAATGGAACCCGCCGACGAGAATCGTCAGGGCATGGCCGAGGCTGAGGGGGTCACGGCCGCTTCTCGCCCGGAAGGCTTGCTTCCGGCACGATCGCGGCGGTCCGGCGGCGCCGTTGATTCGGCAGAGAAGTTGGCCCATAGCGAGTCTCAAGCGGAAACGGTCGGCGGGGGCGAAAGCATGGGCCTAAGGGCTCACGCGTCGCGGGGTCCGGCTGCCGGGGCGGCGCCTGCGGAGGCCCAACCGGCCCACGACTCCCCGGTCGCGCGGCGCGGTCCCACTTCCGGCGATTCCGGCGCGACCATCCTGCGGCAGTACGATTTGCAAGGACCGCCTGCCGTGCCGCAAGTGCCGCGCGTGGTGCCCGTCGAAATCGTCTGCCGCCTGACGCCCCAGGCCGATCCTCAAGCCGTAGTCGCGCGTGTGATTCAGCGGCGCAACTCCGTGCCCGATTCGGCGGATGCATACAGCGGCTGGGAGTTCGCGGCGGCGCAAGCTCGCGTCCCCGGCGCGGCCGTCGAGGCTTGGGAGGTCCCGTCCGACGCCATGGGGGCGCCCCTCGCCCGCTCGGCGGAGGCCGGTGCGGCCGGCGGAGCCGAACCCTCCCGCGACGCCGGGGCATCCATGGGCGAACCGGAAGTCCATACCTTCGTGGAATCCGAGGAAAAAGGCGGCGCCGTGGTCGTCGAGTTCACCGGCGGATTGTCACAAGTCGAAGCGGTATTGGCTGAGCTGGAAAGAGAGCCGGAGCAGGTCGCCGACATCACGCTTCCCACCGCTTTGGGCTTTGTGCAGCGCCGGATTCGAGAATCGGCATCCGAGGCGATGAACGGTGTCGCGCGGCGAGCATTGCCCGAGGCCGCTCCTTTTGCGGCCGTTCCGTCCGCGCCGTCGGCTCCCGGCGTTCTGCCGCAGCGCGAAAAGTCCGGGGCCGCTCTCGATTCTCCCGTACAGCGCCAAGCGGCGGTGCCGACGTTGTATCGGGTAACGATTCGGCTGGTACCTCCAACCGGCTCGGAGCCGCAAGCCCCTTCCCCACCCTCCGAGCCGCCTCCTGCGAAGGAGTGACTCGCGCGGCCTTCAACAGCACGCGTCGGCCCCTATTCTCGTCGCAATGCGCCGCGATTCGCTAGGGAAACGATAGGCCGCAAAGATCCCCGCCCAGTCGCTGGCAGACTCGTGCAGCGTCGCAAACCGAGCGGCGCGCGGGCCGTGCGATGATGCCCGGAGTCCCGCCGCGCGGGCCGGACGGGACGGAGCGCGTCCCTTGGGGCGGAGCGCGGGGAATCGTCTTTCTTGAAGCGCCCTTGAAGCGCCGCAAATCGATGGCTCGCGCCCCATCACGGCCGAGATCAATGCAAACGGCCGCCGGAACTTTGCCGACGGGTAGCTTCGCCGCGGCCTCCGTGATACTCTGATGTTAGGAAGCGAGGTGGAGTCGAATGCCGCGAAGGGGCAGCACGCGGCGAGGGGAGCATGGCGGCCCTCGCCCCCGTCGGCGGAGTCCGCCCGCCGGTTTGCGGAATCCCTCACCATGACGGTCGAACAGTTTCTCGATCTCGTCCTTCGCAGCCAACTGGTGGAACGCGACCGGTTGCAGCGATTCCTGGCGCAACTGCCGCCCGAGATCAATAAAAGCGTCCTCACTGCGGAGGAGATGGCGGACCATTTATGCCGCGCCGAACTGCTCACCCGTTGGCAAAGCCAAAAACTGTTGGAGGGCCGCTACAAGGGCTTTTTCTTGGGCAAGTATCGCCTCTTGGATCACCTCGGAACGGGCGGCATGAGCAGCGTGTACTTGGCAGAGCATGTGCTGATGCAGCGGCGGGTGGCGATCAAGGTCTTGCCCAAGCATCGCGTCCAAGATTCCTCCTATTTGGCGCGTTTCCACCGCGAGGCGCAAGCCGCCGCGGCCCTGGATCATCGCAACATCGTCCGCGCCTATGACGTAGACAATGACGGGGTCAATCACTACCTCGTCATGGAATACGTGGAGGGACGCGACCTCCAGCGCATCGTGCGACAAGACGGCCCCTTGCCGGCACACTTGGCGGCCGATTACATCCGCCAAGCGGCGGAGGGACTGGCCCACGCCCATCAAGCGGGCCTGATCCACCGCGACATCAAGCCCGCCAATCTGCTCGTCGACGGCAAGGGCACCATCAAGGTCCTGGATTTGGGGCTCGCCCGATTTACGGCCGACGAGGCGGCCTCGCTGACCATCGCCTACGACGAGAACGTGTTGGGTACGGCCGACTATCTGGCGCCTGAACAAGCCATCGACAGCCACGGCGTCGACGCCCGCGCCGACATCTACAGCCTGGGGTGTACGCTGTATTTCCTCCTGACGGGCAAACCGCCTTTTCCGGAGGGATCGCTACCGCAGCGGCTGATGAAACACCAGAAAGAAAGGCCGCCGGACATCCGCCAGACCCGTCCGGACGTGCCCGAGGATCTAGTCGCCATCTGTTTCAAAATGATGGCCAAGAAGCCCGCCGACCGCTATGCCTCCGCCGAGCAGGTCGCCGCCGTGCTTACCCAATGGCTGACCGATCACGGCTTCACGATCAGCAATGGGAGCGGCCGGGGCAGCGCCATTGTACAAAGTCTCCGCGAGGAATCGCCCCCCGCGGCCGACAAACCCGCCTCGTCGAGCAAACTGCCGTCCGCCAAGCCGCTTTCGGGCGGAGGCTCGCCGAGCCGCGTCGGGCCGAAATCCCGGACCGCCGAAGCTCCCGCGGCGACCGTGCGCATGAGTGGGGCATTCCCTACCGTCCAGATAGACGGCGGCAAGAACAAGAAGGACGATTCGGGCAAGTCTTTGCCGTTACCTGTGGCAAAGCCTCTCGCCGAGTCCCAATCGCCGTCGCAGCCTGCCGATTTCCCGGGACTCCATATCGAAGAAGACCCGCTCCTGAACCTGGTGCGGTCGGGACGGGTGACGGGCAAAGGTCGGTCCGTCGGCCCGCCCATGCCTTGGTGGCTCTGGGCGGTCGGCGGTTTGGGATTGGTCGTGTGCCTCGTGCTGGCCGCCTACCTCTTTTGGGTCCGCGGTTGAAGGGGCGGAGAGGCACCGCACCGTCTCAAAGCCGCTTCCCGCGCGACTCTCTCGCACCCGCCGGCGGGGTGTCAAAATAACGCGCCCGGCTGTTAAGTAACGGCCCGCTCTACCGCCGGTCTGCGCGGGACGCCGAGCATCGCACCGCTATCGGAGGACTGCGATGCGCAGTGACCGTCGACCGGTACCACTCCCGGAGGAACGCTCCCCCGCGTCGGCATCAATGGCTGCTGTCCACCAAGACCGGAAGACGGCTGAAGAGATAGAACGGGCGAGGGACCGCCGCATCGAAGAGAACGCGCCAATCCCATTCCGCATGCGGCAGCCGCGAGCTGACGGTTTCTCCCAGCACCAGGTCCGCCAGCGTCGGTTCCTTTCGATACCGGACGACGTTGACCTCATCCGGGTCCAGGCCGGCCAATTCGATGGCGCGGTCCACCGCGTCCTCGAGGAAACCGATTTCGTCCACCAGGCCGGCATCCTTGGCCTGTTGAGCCGTAAACACTTGCCCCGTGGCCAGCTTGTCCAATTCCTCCGGTTTTTGCCGAAAACGGGGCCGACCCTCACGAACGATCTCCTTGAACCGAGAGAAACTGTCATCCACCAATTGCTGGAAGATCGCCCGCTCTTCCTCCGTCATCGGGCGAAGGAAGCTGCCCATCCCTTTGAGCCGATGGCTGGCGATGGAATCCTCTTTGATTCCCAATTTGCCGGCCAATTCCGCGGCGTCGTAGTGTGGAATGATGACGCCGATCGAGCCGGTCCAGGTGGTCGGTTCGGCGAAAATGCTCTTGGCGGTATCGCCCACCGCCATCGAGATGTAATAGCCTCCACTAGCGGCGACGGATCCCATACTCACGACGACCGGGATGTCCCGCTCGCTTCGCATCTTTTTGAGGTGATGGAGGATGTAATCGGAGCCGGTCACCGTGCCGCCCGGCGAATCGACGCGGAGGACGACGGCTTTGACGCTCTTGTCCTTCATCACCTGATCGATCTGATCCTTGGCAAAACCCTCTCCATCCAAGATCAGACCTTCCAGGGATAGGATTGCGACTTTGTCCGCAGCCGATGCGTTGTGCGAAAAGTGCTTCTCTCGCACTTTGCTCGGCTCGATCCCCGACAGCCCTAGGGCAGCCAACAAGACCACGTTCGCGAAGAGCGAACCCATCAAAAACAGCCCTAGAACGACGATCACCAACGTCGGCCGAGAGGAACGTTTCGGCTGCGGGTGGACGACTTGCGCGGTCACGACGCCGTCCGGCGGATAGAAGGAACTCATCATGGCGTTCACCGACTAGATCGAGGGATGGCAGTTGCGGACGATGGAACCGGCCGGGAGCCTTGGACGCCGCCGCGCTCGCGATCGAAGTGTGCCCGTCAAAGCGATCCGGGATCCCCGACCGGGCGGCGGGCGGCCGGCAGAGCCGTGCCGGCAGGTCAATCCTAACTATTGTAGCTCAAAAGGGGATCGTTCGTGTCCCCTGCCATTTCGGCGGGGCCCGTCTCAGCGGCCGCGACCGAAGCGACCAATCCGCCCTACGGGGCCGTCTCTTCGACGACCGCCAAACCCAGGTCGATGTACTGCCCGCCCGTGCTTTGACGGCAATGCACCGCCACGACGTTCTTTCCCGCCTTGAGCAAACCGGCCGATGCGGCGTCCAGCGGGACGACTTGATAGTTCGTCGTATAGCCGGACAAGGAGCAGACTTTTTTCCCGTTTAAAAAGACTTCGGCGTCCTCGTCATGATGGATGATGAGCTGGATTTCGCCCTGTTGCGGAACGGCGGGAAGCTCGAAGGATCGCCGCAACCGGATCTCGGCCGTCTTCCACGGGGTGCGCACGACGGCGCCGGGGGTGCCTTCCGCGCCAAAGCCGCCCGGACCGGTCTCCCAGCCTGAATCGTCGAACTCGGGGGCCGTCCAATCGGCGGGCGGGGTCTGGAGCGTGTACCGCCAGGCCTGCGGAGCGTGCTCCGACGTCGGTACCAGCACGGAGACTTTGGGTGGCGGCAAGTAGAGTTTGCGGGCGGCCGCGGCGGCGCGGTCCACGTCCACCTTGGCCACCTCCCGATCATAAGTCATCAAACCGTTGACCTCAATCTCGACGTCCGAGGTCTGAGTATACACGGCGGCGCACAGGCCCTGCCCCACCAGGGGGCGCAATTTCGTCAGCAGCTTGACATAGGCGTCAGTCAGACTCTCGCGGTCGGGATAGGCCACATAACCCCAATTCTTTTCGGCCTGCCAAGTGTGACCGGCCAAAGGGAGTCCCAGCCCGCCGAATTCACCGAGGACGCCGGCCCGCCGCTCTTCCACCGGTCGCATGCCCGGCCCCGGGTAATTGTGCATATCGGAAAGATCGCCGCAACCGTTATCCGTCCAACCGCTGGCCTCGTTGACCAGCCGGCCGGGATCGTATTCCTTGATCCACGAAACGACGTCGCACGTATCATGCTGCCCCCAACCCTCGTTGAACGGCACCCAAACGATGATGCTGGGGTGATTCCACCGGGCATCGATCATGGCCTGCAGCTCGCGCCGGAAATTCGCTTTGGCGGCGGGATCGCGGCCGCTGTCGCCGGAAGGCATGTCCTGCCAAACCAGCAACCCCAGCCGATCGCACCAATAGTACCAGCGTTCCGGCTCGTATTTGACGTGCTTGCGGGCCATGTTCATGCCGTATTTCTTGGTCATCTCGATGTCGTACTTCAGAGCCTCGTCGCAAGGCGCGGTGTATAACCCGTCCGGCCACCAACCTTGATCGAGCGGACCGTACTGGAACACGGCCTTGCCGTTGAGCATCATGCGCGGGATGCCTTGCTCGTCCTTGGCCACCTCGATCTTCCGCATCCCGAAATAGCTCCGAACCTGATCCACCGCATGATCGCCGTCAAGAAGCGTGACTCTCAGGTCATAGAGATTCGGTTCGTCCGGCCACCACAGTTTCGGGTCGTCCACTGCGACCGCAATCGCCTCGTTCGAGAGCCCCTCGGCCTGCGACACCGCGCGTCCCTCCCATAGGACTTCCACGCGGACCGGGTGCGATCCCTCGGCTTGCGCCGTCACATGAACCGCGCGGTGATCGACGTCCGGGATGATCTTCAAACCTCGGATGTAGGCGGCGGGTACCTTCTCCATCCACACCGTCTGCCAAATCCCGGTCACCGCCGTATACCAGATGCCCTTCGGCTGAAGCACTTGCTTGCCGCGGGGCTGGGAGCCTGCATCGGTCGGGTCCCACACCGACACCACCAGTTCGTTTTCCCCCGGCTTGAGGGCCGACGTGGCCTCGAACGTGAATGGATCGTAACCTCCGGTGTGATCACCAAGACGTTGACCGTTCAGCCACACGACGGCCTGCCAATCCACCGCACCGAAGTGCAGCAGGAGTCGCTCTCCCTCTTGTAGCGACGGTACCGAGAACGTGCGGCGATACCACAATCGTTGATCGGGAGAGACGGGCTTGCGGACGCCGCTAAGGGCCGACTCCACCGCGAACGGCACGAGAATCCTGCCTTCCCAGACCTCAGGCTTGCCCGACTCGCGGGGAACGATCGCGTATTCCCAAAGCCCGTTGAGATTCGTCCAATCGGACCGCACCATCGTGGGGCGAGGATACTCCGGCCAGACGTTATCCGGCGTCACTTGCTTCGCCCAACGGGTAAAGAGCGGGTTGTCCGCAGGCTTCCAATCCTGAGCCGAAACCACGCCGACGACGGCTCCCAACACCAGGCTCGTGGCCCACAGTCGCATCATACGGTTGTTCCTTGTATCTATCCTTGCGGCACGGACGACAACATCCGCCTTGTGGCGGCCCGAAAAATCTTCACAGAAATCCCAAGATAGTCGGCTGGTCTGCTCGACGCAAGCAACACTTACGCAAAGGCACATTCTTTCGGCGATCACCATCGGAATTCGGACGGTCGCGAAGATCGGCGCAGAAAAGCGACCGACCGGAGCGGAACGACCGTCCGCGGCACGAGATGCCGAGGGCGACCGCGATTTTCTAGTAACTTGCGGGCCGGCCTCCTGCGTATTGAAGGAAACCACATCACCGCTCGCATTCTCGGGGGTTTTCCCGACGAAGAAATAGGCAAGATGTATCGGCCGGGGAAAACTACTTTTTTCGTGCTTACCGATTTGACCGATGCCCTAATTGTGGTCGCATCGTCTCCAAAAATTCGCGCTGGATGGGCCGCAACGCGAGACCGACCCCGTAAAAACGGAAAGGCATCCGAAAGAGTGGAAGTTTCCACTCGGTGCCAAGGTCCGGAATGGACCTGCAAAATCTCGAGAATTCTCGTTTCTCTCACGGAGGGAGTACCATGAGGCGACTCAACGGAATGTGGTGGTTTTTGGGAGGGTGTCTTGGCGCCCTGATCCTGGCCCCATGGGCCGGCGCTCAAGGCTTCCAGCAGTTGCGGCCGATCGACCCATCCTACATGGTGGGCGGAAACTACGCCGCGGAGCCGCAAAAAGCGAGCGCGGACGACTTGGCCCAACGTGTGGCGGATTTGGAAAAGGCCCTCGGCGACATGAAGGCCAAAGAAGCCGAGGCGAAAAAGAAGGCCGCCGAGAAATTCTCCGTCTCGGTCGACGGTCGGGTCTTCGTCGATAGCGTGTTCTTCGGCCAAAGCGCGGGCAGCGTGACCGCCTTCGGCGACGCCCAGGACACCGTGCAATTCCGCGCCGCTCGGTTGGGCGCGCAAGGCTCCGGATTCGACGTCTTCGATTACAAGATCGAGGTCGACTTCGCCGGACGCGACAGCACCAACGACCAATCCACCGCCTTCAAGGACGTGTATCTCGGCATCAACGATCTGCCTTTCCTGGGCCGGGTCCAGATCGGGCATTACAAGGAACCCTTCAGTCTGGAAGAGCTGACCAGTGCGCGCTACATCACGTTCATGGAGCGCAGCCTGTTGAACATCTTCGCTCCCCAGCGCAACGTGGGTATCGCCGCCTATCGCGTCTCGGAAAACGAGCGGTTCACCTTCGCCTTCGGCGGCTTCCGCACCATCGGCGACAAACCCCCTTATGTGGCGGACGACGACGGCGGCTACGCCTTCACCATGCGGGGTACCTATCTGCCCTGGTACGATGAGGCCACCAACGGCCGCGGCCTGCTGCACTTGGGGCTGGGCTACAGCTATCGTGACGTGGATGACCCGAATCAACGAATTCGCGCTCGGGCCGAGACCAACGTCGGTCCCTACATCCTGGATACGGGCGTCATCGCCGGCGTCGAGGATTACCAATTGCTCGATCCGGAAATCGCCTTCGTCTACGGGCCGTTTTCCGTCCAGGCCGAGTACATCGCCGCGTTCTACAATCGCGCGGGCAACGACGCCGACTTCCACGGCGCCTACGTGCAGACCAGCTACTTCCTCACCGGGGAACATCGCCCGTACGATCGCAAGAAGGGCGCCTTCACGCGGGTCAAGCCGTTCGAGAACTTCTTCCGCGTCCGTACCTGCGACGGCAACATCGAGATGGGCAAAGGCGCTTGGGAGTTGGCTTATCGCTACTCGTGGCTCGATCTCGACGACGCGGACGCCCTAATCTTCGGCGGTAACAGCAGTGACCACACCGTGGGCATCAACTGGTACCTCAATCCGTACACCCGGTTGATGTTCAACTACGTTTACGCCCAAGTCAGCCCGGCGAATAACAACGCCGACAGCGACCTGAGTGTCTTCCAGATGCGAGCTCAATTCGACTTCTAACGACCGCGCATCCCGGCGTTTTTCGAAGGGGATTCGTCCAGTGAACGCAAGACATCAGCTTCGGCAGCCCGTAACGGCACGCTGTCGAAAAGGAGTTCGAAAGATGAAAACGATCGGCGTGATGGCACTGATGGTGGGGCTGTGCTGGGGCATCCCGGCAATGGTCCAGGCCCAAGAGGCGGATTGCGGTGCGCCCGGCCGCTGCGCGGTCTGCGGCCAACCCGGCCCCTGCCAACAAAAGGTCTGCACGATCCAGTGCGGCGTGGAGAAGGTCAAGAAGTCGTGCTGGTGCGTGGAAGTCGCGGATATCTGCACGATGCGGCCGACCCTGCCCCGGCATGCGGGTTGCACCGACCCGGCCTGCGGCTGCGATCCGGCAACGGGTTGCGGCGGTGGTTGCGAGGTTGATGCTTGCGGCGATTCCGGATGCGGCGTGTGCGGCCGAGGCGGCCTGCTGGGCCAATTGGGCAAGACTCCCAACGCCGTGATTCCTCCGCAGCCGGGCAAAGCCCGAACCATCAAGAAACTGGTGAAGAAGGAATACGAGGTCGAAAAGCCGGTATACAAAGCCGTCGTGCAATGGGTCTGCGCCGACTGCCTCGCGGCCAAAGCCTGCGGCGCGTGCGCCGGCGGCAGCGAGCCGACCCCCGCCGTCGAGGAAAGCAAGCCGTTGCCTCAAGCCCCGGCACCGGACCCGGCCCCGGCGGAAAAAGCAGATCAGGGTGCTCAGCAGACGGCCCTGCTGGCTCCCATGCCGCCCCTCCCGCCGTTGCCGCCCATGTAACTCGCAGCGGAAAGGCTTAGAAATGGAACGGAGCCTTCACCCGGCTCCTCCGAAGTCCAAAATTCACGCTACGTCCTCGACCGGCGCCGGTTGGCAAACCGTCGCCGGTTCATTTTTTTCTTGGCCGGTTCGTGGGGCCGGTTCTTGCCCGGACGCCGGGCCGGCCTCAAAAAAATGAACGACGGGGGATGGGCGGCATTTTCGCTCTTGCCAAAATAGCCGCATTGACCTTCAATAAGGGGGCCTCAAGGATCGCCCCATTCCCGCAGCTTCGTTTTTGCGATCTTTCGAGGCCGTGCGCGGTCGCGCGGCCCGGTCGGATCGGCACCGGCCCGCCGGTCCACGCCGTCCCCCGTCGGTCGCTATTTCCCGGATGGTAAACGGCGGCCGACCAGGAAAGGATTCCGCTGGTCATTCAGGAGGAAAGACGGTGCACGAACGGGCGCGCGTCCATCGTTCGCTCCCATTCCGTGGAGCTGCGGTCGTACTCATCACGCTACTCGGTCCATGTTTGGGAGCAGGCGCCGCCGCGCCGCCCCATCCTTTTGCAGGGCGGACGGTCCTGCTCGACTTCTATGCTTCGTGGTGCGGCCCTTGCCGCGATATGGTCCCCACCGTGACCGAATTGGAGCGTCTGGGTTATCCGGTGCAACGCATCGACGTCGACCGCCAACGGGACTTAGCGGAACAGTTCGGAGTCCATTCTCTCCCCACCTTCATCATGTTAGTGGACGGTCAGGAGGCGGGCAGACTGATCGGCGGAGAATCCTTGGCGACGCTGACGGAACTTTGCCGGCGCGCACCTCGGACTGCGTCGCCGGTTTCCCCGGCGGAAGCGGAATCCCCTTCGCCGGGCCCTACGGTCGCGAGGGCCGAACCCGCGGCGGCCAGCGGGGTATCGGCGGGCCCGCGCACCGACTCGGCCCTCGGAACCGGTAACTTGCCCGGCCTTACGGAGGGCGTGCGCTACGCCGCTACTACCGAGGCCGACCTCACGGCGGTCACCGTTCGGATTCGCATCGCCGATGAGAGCGGCCGCTCCACGGGGTCGGGAACGATCATTGACGCCCGAGGCGGGGAAGCTCTGATCCTCACGTGCGGCCATCTTTTTCGCGAGTCGAAGGGAAAGGCTCCGATCCGCGTGGACCTGTTCGGACCGCAACCGGTCAGCGATCTGCCGGCCGAGTTGCTGGACTACGATGATCGTCTCGACCTGGGCTTGATCACGATCCGGCCGCCCATGCCGGTGGTGGCAGCCCGAGTCGCTCCGCCCGGGTTCCCCCTTTCCCAAGGCGACCCGGTCTTTACGGTCGGTTGCAACGGCGGAGCCCCCCCCACCGTGCGACAAGGCACGATCACGGCGCTCAACCGGTACTTGGGGCCTGCCAATATCGAGGCCTCCGGGGCGCCCGTCACCGGCCGCAGCGGCGGCGGACTCTTTTCCGCGGAGGGTTTCTTGATCGGCGTGTGCAACGCCGCGGACCCCCAACTCGATGAGGGCATCTATGCCGCTCTGAAAGAGATCCACGCTCGGCTCGACCGCTTGGAATTGAGCTTCGTTTACCGGGGCCTACCGGTGGACGACGTGCTCGCCTCAGGATCGCCCTCCGCCCGATCGCCCGGCGTGGCGGCGGTGAGCGCCGTCCGCGGAGATATCCCCTCCGTTCTCGGATTGCCGCCGAGCGAGAAAACCGACGGCGGTGATCTCCCGCCGATTCAGAATCCCGCAAATACCGGCGCCGACCTCGCCGCGACGAGCCTTTCCGGCCAATCGTCCGATCGCGAGCGGGCGGCTATGTTGACCGTGCAAAACGGCATGCCGCTGCCGATTCCCCTGAATGACCCGCCGCTGCAACCCGTCCAAGGTATCGAGCGAAACCGCGAGCCTGGGACGACGGCGCTGGTCCCTCCCTCGCGAAGTCCGGCCGTCGGCTGGAATAACGTCGCCTTGACGCGAGAGACGCCCCCCGGCTCCGGCGTCGCAGCCGTTCCGGCTCCGACGGCAATGCCCGGCTTGGACGGCCTGACGGCGGAGGAACGGGCCGCGCTCGAGGAAATCGCGCGGCGCCGCGCGCAGGGGTACGAAATCGTCTGCGTCGTGCGTCCGACGGATGATGCGACCGGGCCGAGTGAGGTCATCGTCTTGCGGGACGCCTCGCCCGCCTTTCTGGCCGCCTTGCAAAGCACGACAAGTCCGGCCTCGGGCCGTTCCGCAACCGCAAACCGGCAGGTGGGCGGTACGTCCGCCCGCAACGGAACGACCTCCGCACCGGGCGGGGAATCGCTCGCGGTCACCACCGGCAATCGGCCCACGAGCTCGACGGTCGTCCTTCCCGCCGTCGTATTGCCGGGACCGGCAAGGTAGCGCGATCTCGCTTACGTTTCTCGCGCCTTTCAACGCGATCCACAAGCCAGGACCCAGCCGTTGGCGCGGACGGATCCGAAAAACCATGCCGCGGCGAGCGGCCCATTACGTTCCACGCTGAGCGGCACCACCTGCTTGACGACCAAGCCCGCGCTTCGCAGGTCACGGCGCAGCTCGCGCCAGGTGAATGCGTGAACGTAGACGTTCGCCACGCCGTGATACTCGAAGAAGCGATCGCCGAAGTCTCCCCGCCGGAGCAATCGGGTTTGCAGCCAATGCCGCCACAGCCAACTGCGACCGGCGGGCGTCAGGAGGTTGTACCAAACGTTGTGGACGTGCAAGATGAACGTCCCGTCGGGCTTCAAGATGCGTCGGACGTGCGCCAACACCCGCCGACGATGCTCTCGTCCGTAGATCATCCCCAGCGTGCTGAAAAGGCATAGCACATAGTCCGCCGACCGGTCGGCCAGGAATCCCAGCTCTACCAGGTTGGCTCGCACGGTCTGAACCGTGACGTTGGCTGCGCGGGCTTTCGCCCGCACAATCCGCAACATGTGGGGCGATAGATCGACGCCGACCGCGCAAAACCCCCGTTTCGCCAAAGGAATTAACACCCTGCCCGTGCCGCAACCCAAGTCCACCACGACTCCCGGTTTTCGGCAGTGACGGGCAATCACTTGCTCGTCGAACAAGAATAACCGGCTGCCTGCGATCGTGTCGTCGTATTCCTCAGCGATGTGGGCGGCATGGGCATAATCCCACACCCCCTTCGCCACCCCCGGCGGAAGAAGCCATTCCGGACGTGATCCATCCTTCTCGGTCACGGCGGCGCTCCGATACTGCGACGAGTCGATTCACGCGTCAGAATTGCGAGGAATTTCGCGAGTAGCTTCTCCCGTCCCGGGCAACTCGGGAGAGACGATTTCAGCGACCGGACGGCTCTCGTTCTCCTGCCGATGCGAACGCGGATGCCATTTCCCGACAACGCCACCGCTTTCCTTTCAGTGTACATTGAAACCCATGCTTTCGCTTCGAGGCATTAGCTTAGAGCAAGCGGCTCGGCCGGTCGAGCATCTCCCCGGTGAACGGGCCCGTTCGCGCTGATTTCCTCCTTGACGGAGCGCGGCCGTTGATCGCGCGGAACGCCTTTGGCTAAACCGCAGACCCAGTCCCTACGTGCCCCTCAAGCGACGCGGTATTTCCTCCATGCGACCTGCCGCCCCGAGCGGGACTTGTTCCGCCCATCCGCGCAGCGTTCCCCTGCCTTGCATGCGGCTTTCATCCCTGCCGAAGCAAGGCGCTCGCGGCTCGCCGAGAACTGGCGTCCGCCGCGGACTTTTCGGTAGAATGAAGGAGCGGCCGAGACACGCATGCCGCCGCAAGGCGGTCGGGCTTTCGCGTCATCCGCAAATTGTGAGGGATGAAGGTTGACTGAAATCGCTTATCTGGTCATCCGGGAAGGTTCGAAATGGACGGACGTATTTCGCCTCGTGCCCGGCCAGGTCATCACGATCGGCCGAGCGCCGACGAACCAGATCATCATCAAAGATGACCGTTGCAGCCGCAGTCACGCGGAGCTATTCCTTTCGGAGGGCCGGTGGGTCATCCGCGACTTGGAGAGCCGCAACGGCACGGTGGTGGGAACGCAGCTCATCAAGAAGGATTGGCCCTTGGAATCCGGAGACGTCATCCGGATCGGGCGCTCGCAGCTGGTCTTCGTGCGTAATCTGAGCGACGCGTTCCCCGAGGGGGGAACGGTGCCCGGCCGAGAGGCCTTCGATCTCCCACCCGCCGTCTCCAACGCGCCCTCCGAGAGCGACGTGGATGTCTTGGGCGGGTATGAGCCCACCACGATTACGCATCGGAGAACCCGCACTTCGCTGCTGGATGCGGATGAGAGCAATGAACCCGCCGTGGCGGAGGCGGGCCGGGCCGCCGCTCGTCTCTGCCGCCTGGCCTTCGAAATGGGAAAGGCCCCCGACGCTCCCACCATCGCCGGCTTGGCTCTCGACGTGCTATTCGAGATGACCCGCGCCGACGGCGGCGGGGTCCTGCTGCGGCCGCGCGGCTCGGGGCAGATTTCCGGCGGAAGCGACCTGAAATTGGTGGCCTCCAAAACCGGCTCGCAGTGGGCGTATCATCGCGTCTCCAATTTCCTTGCCGCCACGGTGCTGCGCGAAGGGGAGGCGGTCCTGGCTCGCAACGTGCTCGACGATAGCGCCATCGCCAGCCGGGACAGTAAAGGCGAAATCCACGCCGCCAGCGTGATCTGCGCTCCCATCCGGCGCGGCGCCGAGACGCTGGGCCTAATCCACTTATACACGACCGATGCGGCCGCGGCCTTCACGCCCGAAAACTTGGAATTCACCCTGGCGGTCGCCGAGACGGCCGCCGTCGCCCTGAACAATCTCAACCGGCAAGAGGAGTTGGCCGAAAACCTGACCCAGGCCAGGACCGAGAACGTTCAACTCCGCGAGCGGCTGGGCGTGCAGAGCGAGTTGGTGGGCCGCAGCCCGGCCATCCGCACCATTAATGAGGAGATCGCCCGCGCCGCCGCCACCCGGGCCACCGTGTTGATTCGCGGCGAAAGCGGCGTCGGCAAGGAACTCGTCGCCAGGGCCGTCCACTATTCCAGTCCCCGCAAGGCCGGACCGTTCGTCTGCATCAACTGCGCGGCTTTGTCCGAGGAATTGCTCGCCAGCGAGCTGTTCGGGCACGAAAAGGGATCCTTCACCGGCGCCTTTGAGCGGAAGATCGGCAAGTTCGAGTTGGCCCATCAGGGGACGCTGATGCTCGACGAAATCGGCGAAATGAGCCCCGGCATCCAGGCCAAGTTTCTTCGTGTCCTGGAAGGGCACCCTTTCGAGCGGCTGGGCGGCAGCAAGCCGATCCAAGTCGACGTCCGCGTCATCGCGGCCACGAATCGGGACCTCGAAAAGGAGGTCATTCAAGGGCGATTCCGCCGCGACTTGTTTTTCCGCTTGCGGGTACTCGAGATCGTCGTCCCGCCCTTGCGGAAACGCTTGGAGGACGTACCCGAGTTGGCCTACTACTTTCTCAACAAATTCCGTGAGGAGACCGGCCGCAAGATCAAGGGCTTCACGCCCGCCGCCATGGATCGGCTGACCGCCTACCGCTGGCCGGGAAACGTCCGCGAGCTGAAGAACGTCATCGAGCGGGCCGTGGTCCTGTGCCGAGCCAACCTGATCGACGCCGACGACCTGCTGCTTTCGAACCTGAGCACGAGCGGGGACACCGCCGATGCCTCGTCGCAGGAGCGCGGCTATCGTCCCTGCTCCTTGGCGGACATGGAACGGGCCCACATCTTGGCCACGCTTCGCCATACCGGCTGGAACAAGAGCCGCGCCGCCTATATCCTGGGGATCGAGCGATCGACGTTGGATCGCAAGATCCGCCGCTACAACCTGGAACCGGAGTCGCGGTCCGCCGCGTCGCCGTGAGATCCGGCGACTCCGCGCGGGCTGAATGGACGGGAGCATCTCCGCCCGCTCCGAAGCCGGAGCGAGCGCGTCGGCAGTCCTTTCCCCGTTAGTCTTGGAAGAAAAGCCATGAAACCCGCTTGCTGCTCTCGGCGCTCCTTCTTGGGAGCCGCGGCTGCCGGAGGCCTGGCCGTGACGTTCGGCAAATGCCTTGCCGCTCCGGATGCCTTGGTCATTGAGGAACCGGTGTCGGGCGCCGTCCTCCACCGGCGACACGGCCGCCAAAGCGACGACGGACTGGAAATCGAAGTCCGCGGCACCGCTCCCCTGGAACAATCGGTGCTGGTCAACGGAAGGCCTGCCCGACGGGCCGGAAAGTCGTTTCGCGCCTCCGTCACCCTCCGCGAGCACGAAAATGAAATCCTGGCCGTCACGGAGGGCTTCGCCGGGCGGCAAGAACACCGCATCCGCGTCATTTGGGATCGGTACAGTCGGCCCCGCTACCGTTTCTCCATCGACGACAACAGCTTCTTCCTCCGCGACATCGCGCAGCAGCAATACGCCTCGCTGTTCGACTGCTGGTATCTCGCGATGCTCCGCGACCTGAACAAGAAGTACGGCAGCAAATTCGTTTTGAATATCTACTTCACCACCGGCGACGACTTCGATCTGACGCAGTTCCCCGACCGATACAAGTCGGAGTGGGCCGACAACGCGGATTGGCTGAAGCTGGCCTTTCACGCCCGAGCCGACAAGCCGGACCGCCCGTACCAACATGCCTCGCCCCAGCAACTGGCCGCGGATTTCGACGCCGTGGCCGAGCAGATTCTGCGTTTCGCGGGCGAGCAGACCTACACCCCGCCCACGGTGATCCATTGGGGCATGGTGTTGCCTGCCGCCCTGCCCGTCCTTCGCGAGCGCGGCGTCCGCGTTCTGAGCGGTTACTTCCAAAAGATCGGCGACCTTTGGGACGTGAACTATCACTTCGACGCCGAGCGCAGCGAGTACCTGTCGCGCCACGACGCTTGGATGGACTTCGCAAGCGGCATTGTGTTCTCGCGCGTGGATATCGTCTGCAACAGCGTCCCCGTCGACCAGATCGTGCCCACCCTCGCGCCGCTGGCGGAAGATCCCAACACCGCCGAGATCATGGACATCTTCACCCACGAGCAATACTTTTGGCCTTTCTATCAGCGATACCTGCCGGACCATCCCCAGCGGCTGGAGACGGCCGTACGCTGGTTGACGGAGCAGGGTTACCAGCCGGTGTTTTTCCACGAAGGTTTTCTGGGCGGACCGGTGTAAGAGCGTCGGGGAATCGGCGGCAACCGCAATCGGATCCGCTCGCCGGAGCCGAGACACCGACCCTTCCCGGCGGTTCGCGGTTCGGTATCGGAAACCGTTTCCGCCGTTCCGCCCGCCGCAGTCCGCCGTCGTTGCGCGGAGAGGTAAAAAAGCGAAGAAATCTCCGGCTTCTGCCGATTTGTACCTCTTGACAAAACAAGGGCAGGTTGCAATCCTTCTTGGGATCAACAACATCACCGGCTATGCAAGGCCGACCCGCGAGTCGGAGCACGGGCAACGAAGGAACTAGCCGCCTTCACGCCGGTGAGGTGCAGGATGTCATCACCTATGGCCGCCGTGGATGCCGACGCAATGCCGTCGCTCCCGGGTGATGAGGAACCTCCCGGTTCCCAGATCACCATCGAGACGATTTCCCTTTCCCCCGCCGCTACTCGCGGCACGTTCCGCCGCCTTCCCCTGTTAGGCGAGCCTTCCACCGAACCGGCCGCAGAGCCGGCGGTCTCCCGTCGCCCCAAGACGGACCCCCGTGTTCGACAATTCCGTCGAACGTTCTATCGCGACGTTCCGGACAAACTGTGGAACGACTGGCACTGGCAAATCAGCCACCGCGTTCGCACCTTGCAGCAGATCGAGCGTTTGCTGGTGCTGTCACCGGATGAGCGAGAAGCTCTGGTGCGGGCGGGCACCAAGCTGCCGGTGGGCATTACGCCCTATTACATGGCCCTGATCTCGCCCCACGACGCGAATCAGCCTCTCCGCCGGACCGTGCTCCCCAGCATGGCGGAGTTCGAGGCCTCGCCCGGTGAAGCCCAGGACCCCCTGGGAGAAGACGACGACAGCCCCGTGCCGGGATTGGTGCATCGTTATCCGGATCGGGTGCTGCTCTTGGTACACGATTTCTGCTCGACCTACTGCCGCTACTGCACGCGGAGCCGCGTCGTGGGCCACGGCGAGATCGCGTCCACCCAAGCCCGGTTGCAGATGGGATTGGATTACATCCGCCGCACGCCCCAGATTCGGGACGTGCTCCTGTCGGGCGGGGATCCCCTCACGTTGAGCGACGAAAAGCTCGGCTGGATTCTGTCGGAATTGCGACGGATTCCCCACGTCGAGTTCGTACGATTGGGCACCAAGGTGCCGGTCGTTTTGCCGCAGCGCATCACGCCCGCCCTGTGCCGCATGCTGCGCCGTTTCCACCCCTTGTGGATGAGCATCCATTTCACGCATCCGGACGAATGCACGCCCGAGACGTTCCAGGCTTGCGGCCGTTTGGCGGACTCCGGAATCCCGCTCGGTTCGCAGACCGTCCTCCTCAAGGGCGTCAACGACGACGTGGAGACGATGAAACGGCTGATGCACGAACTGCTCAAGATGCGGGTGCGTCCGTACTATCTGTACCAGTGCGACCCCATCCTCGGCTCGGCCCACTTTCGCACCTCCATCGCCAAGGGGCTGGAGATCATCGGCGGTCTGCGGGGCCATACGACGGGTTACGCCGTGCCGCATTTCGTGGTCGACGCGCCGGGCGGCGGCGGCAAGATCCCTTTGTTGCCCGACTACGTGGTCGGCCGCGAAGGCGACGATCTGCTCTTACGGAACTACGAGGGCAAAGTCTTCCGCTATCCCGATCCGGTGGAAGCCTGCGCCCCCACGAACGCGGAATCGAACGTGGAATCGTAAAGCGCCGAGGAGCCATCGCCATGAGCCGCAAAGAGCCGCTGTGCGTCCGCTGCGCGCAGACGCAGCGCACGTGTTGCCAAATCTGCGAAATCTACATTACGCCGGGTGATCTCGAGCGCATCGCCGCCTACACGGGCGAAAGCGACTTCCATGAGTATCGCCGGCCCGTCGATCCCGAGTACCTGGACCAAGACGACGATCCCCTGTGGGCGGCCTGCGTCTTTCGACCGGACGGCACGCGTCGCGTTCTCCGCAGGACCGACTCCGAAGGTTGCGTCTTCCTCGGGGCGAACGGCTGCCGTTTGCCGCTGGATGTTCGGCCGTTGGTTTGCCGCCTCTACCCCTTCGAATACACGGAACAGGGCTTGCAATCGGTGCGCGGCACGATGTGTCCGACCCGGTTGCTGGCCGCCGGGGAAACGCTGCTCGAATCGTTGGACATGGACGCGGAGACGGCGGAGGTCTGGCGACGGCAGCTCTACGCGGAAATCCGCCGTGAATTGCCCGCGTCGGCCGACCTCCCCGCAATCACCGCCCATGCGGGAGAGCCGCAACCGACGCCGCATCCGCACATTTCGCCCCCCGAATCCGCCGCGGTTGCCTCTTCAGGGTCGATTCCCAAAGCCGAGGCCGTCCCCAAAACACCTTCGCCATGCACATCGGTTTGACCTACGACCTCCGCAGCGAATACCTGGCCGAGGGTTGGAGCGAGGCGGAAACCGCCGAATTCGATCGTGACGACACGATCGAGGCCATCGACCTTGCGCTCCGTCAGAACGGTCACACGACGGATCGCGTAGGGCGGCTAGGCAAACTGGTGACCCGGCTCGCCCGCGGCGACCGTTGGGACCTGGTATTCAATATCGCCGAAGGAATGGTCGGAGTCGCCCGGGAGGCCCAGGTGCCCGCCCTCCTCGACGCCTACCGCATTCCTTACACCTTCGCGGATCCCGCGGTGCTGGTGCTGAGCCTGGACAAGGCCTTGTGCAAACTGGTGGTGCGCGAGGCGGGTCTGCCCACGCCGCCCCACTGGGTCGTCAAGACGCCGAGCGACGCGGACCGAATCCCTCCGCGATTCCCCCTCTTCTGCAAACCGCTGGCGGAGGGAACGGGAAAAGGCGTCTCGGAAGATTCCCTGGTCTGCACCCGCGAGGCCCTTGCCAACCAGTGTCGCCGCCTGTTGGCGGAGTTCCGCCAACCCGTGCTCGTGGAGAAATACCTGCCCGGGCGAGAGTTCACGGTGGGCCTTCTCGGCACGGGAGAGGAAGCGACGGTCTTGGGCACCTTAGAAATCATCCTCCTTTCCACCGCCGAGCGTCATGCGTACTCCTACATCAACAAGGAGTTTTGCGAACAGCACGTCCAATACCGTTTCGTCTCGTCTCGCGATCCCGAGGTGGCGCAAGCCGAACAAATCGCGCTGGCCGCCTGGCGCGTGCTGGGCGGACGGGACGGCGGGCGCGTCGACCTGCGATCCGACGAGGAGGGCCGGCCGCAATTCCTCGAAGTCAACCCACTCGCCGGTTTGCACCCCCAGCACTCCGACCTGCCCATGATCGCCGCGGGGGTGGGAATGCCGTATCACGAATTGATCGGCCGGATCGTCGATTCCGCGGCCAAGCGAGTCGCCGGTCCCGCGCCGTCCTAACGCCCGTCGCTCCGTCGGCCGAGAGAACGTCACCGTGCGAGTGCTGATCGTTCACCACGCCCTGTCCCCGCATTCCTCTCCGGATGACCACGACGTGCTGTGTCAGGCGGAGTTCGTACGTCACGGCCTGCTCCGCTTGGGACATGCCGTCGATATCCTGTCGACGGATCTGAATTTGCAGCGATTCAGCGAAGACGTCCTCCGCCTCGCGCCGGATGTCGTGTTTCACTTGGTCGAGTCGCTGGGAGGCACCGACCGGCTGCAATACCTTTCGGCCGGCGTCTTGGATGCGCTCGCCGTTCCCTATACCGGAAGCCCCACGCAAACCCTGTTTGAGACCAACGATAAGCTGCTGACGAAAGCGCGGCTGCGCACGGCGGGTTTGCCCACGCCCGACTGGATCGACCCGGCCCGGCCCGAGCCGTTCGCGACCGCAGCCCGTTTCGGGAAAGGCTATTTGATCAAGAGTGCGTGGGAACACGCCTCGGCGGGAATCGAAGAAGCCGTCCGCCCCGCGGCTACGGCCGAACAGTATCGCGATCTCCTCGACGCCCTCGACCGCATCACCACGCAAACGCGACGCCCTTGGTTCGCCGAGGAATTCATCGAGGGCCGGGAATTCAATCTCTCAATCTTGGGCGGCAACGATCGCCCCGAGGTACTTCCTCCCGCCGAGATCGATTTCTCGGCCTTTCCTCCGGAGAAGCCCCGCATTGTCGGCTACCGGGCCAAGTGGGACGAAGACTCGTTCGAATATCAGGCCACGCCCCGCCGCTTCGATTTTCCCGCTTCCGATCGGCCTCTTTTGACGGAGCTGGAGCGTTGGGCCGCCGCGTGTTGGGACCTGTTCCGATTGCGGGGATATGCCCGGGTCGATTTCCGCGTGGACCCGGCCGGCCGCCCCTTCATCCTGGAGATCAACGCCAATCCCTGCCTTTCCCCCGACGCGGGCTTCATGGCGGCGGTGGCGGCGGCAGGCTACCGGCCCGAGGACGCCTTGGAACGCATCCTGGCCGACTCGCTCCGCCCCGACCCAAAACCCTCCGCACGCGACATCGCCCGCGTCCCGGATGCCGGGCGGGATCCGCCCGACGACGATCGAACCCGCTTTCGCCGCGAAGTCCTCCCCACCGACGTCGAGGGCGTACGGCGCCTCGTTGCCTCCACCGGTTTCTTCCATACGGACGAAGTGGCCCTCGCCGCCGAATTGGTGCAAGAGCGCCTGGCCAAAGGCCCCGCATCCGGCTACGAATTCATCTTCGCCGACGATTCCCGGGGACCGGTGGGCTATACCTGCTTCGGACCGATCCCTTGCACGCGGCATAGTTGGGATCTGTACTGGATCGCGGTGGCGCCGGATCGGCAGGGATGCGGATTGGGAAAGCGTTTGATGAACGAAACCGAGGCCGCCGTCCGCGCAGCCGGCGGAGAACGCATCTACATCGACACCTCGAGCCGCGAACAATACGCCCCCACACGGGCCTTTTACCAACGCTGCGGTTATCGTACGGCCGCAATCTTAGAGGATTTCTATGCCCCCGGCGACGGCAAGGTGATCTTGGAGAAGCGGCTGTAAGCCCTGAACTATCCGCATTCCGTGACGGCTGTGCTCGGCTTGAGTACGTAAGCACGAGGCTTCGGCCGAAGTCGGGGGCAAACCACCGTGACCTCAGTAGCCCGGGTTCCAGGGCCAGTACCGGCGACGCGGACCGCCCCAGCGAAACTCCAGACCCGCCGTCAGCGCCAAATGATGGGTCACGTTGAACCGGCTGGGAAATACGATATTGTCTGTGAACTCCAGCCGGAAGACGGGGTCCGTGAGGCGGCGGAACTTGATGCCGAAACCCACCGGCATGGTAAAGTACGTCCCCTCGTACGACTCTCCGAAGCGGTCGGTGAAGTCCATTCGCGTCAGGCCCGCCCCCCACAACAGATAGAATCGCGCTGGGTGATAGTCGGTAGGGTAATAGAGCAGACTGACATCCCATTGAAAGGCGGTGGCATTACGATCGGTGAACCGCCGCCGCAAGGGGTCGGTTTCGCTCAAACCGGCCGCAGTATCGGCGGCCCAACGGGCGGCGACGGCGGCGAAGCTGTCGCTAAGCTCCAAGCTGCCGAAGGAAAGCCGGGTCTCCAGACCCAGGTTGGGAGCGAAGTCCCAGCCCAGCCGCCCGGTTCCAACCAAGCCCGCCTTCTCTTGCACCCAGTCGTCGATCAAGGCCGTCCCTTGGAAATACCCGACCGCCATCCCTCCCGAAATCGGCTCCTCCAGCCACGAACGCCAAAACTCCGGGGATTCCGGGGGCGCTGAACGACCTTTCAGCCACCGGCGCAACGGGCCGGGCGGCGGCTCCTGAACCACAAGTCGATAATTGGAATCCTCGCCGCGATCGGCCGACGATCGGCCGCTGGGAAAATGCCGTTCCACAACGCCCGTCACCTCACCCTCGACTTCGCCGGCCGCATCCTCGCCGATGGGTATCCGCCCTGAAATCGGCGACGTCGGGCCGGAAGCGAAAAAGGGCCCGTCCTCGGACTGCCAATCCACCGTAGCGAAACCTGCCACCGGCGGCCTGGGTGCAATATAAGCCGACTGGGGTGGCGGCAGAGGGCGAACGGCTGCGCCCGGAGAGGACGTGGTGATCCCCTCCGCGTCCCTCTCGGCCGAACGCCCGGCGGTCTCAAGGGAATGCGTCGCAGGGTACTCGGGTGACGCAAAATCCGGGGGAAGCGGGCCGGAGCCGCCGGATGAATCCAATCCGTCGCCGGGATCGGGCTCGGGAAAGGCTGGCAGCGGAAATGACCAATCCGCACCCGCCGTGACCGAAATCGCCGGGAACCACGTCGCCGCGAGCACGGCCAGTACCGCCGCCGCGGCCAAACGGCCCATTCGGCAAACCCAATCCTCCTGCGGCGAGAGCCCCGGGGAACAGCGCGTCGCCGCTTTGCGGCGGGTTCCCGCCGAGATGCAACGTCCGCGCTGTAACTGAATCGTTCTCACCGGGAATCCTCTTGCCTGGAAAGGCGAGCGAGTGCTCCCCGATCCGATACATCCCCCGAATCTGCCGCGCACAGGCCACCCCGCCTGAACGACGGAATCCGTTCCGGGAGCAGCATGGCACGCGCAGTCGATGGCCCGCGGGACCATGAGGCGGCGGATTATCTGCAAGCCCTCACCGCGTGTCAATCCCACATCGCGGCGGATGCCAAGCGGCAACGGCTTGAAGTTCCTCCGTATGCTATGATTCCCTGTCTTACGATCGTGAACGCCTTGCGGCGAAGGGTATCCGCCTGCATCGCAATCCAAGCCGCCTAGTCCAAAACGTCCATTTCCCGCAAATTCGGAGGAGCGGTTCGGTGAAGATTGCCATCGTCGGTACGGGTTATGTGGGTTTGGTGACGGGGACCTGTTTTTCGGAGACGGGCAACGAGGTCGTTTGCGTCGATTGCGACGAGGAGAAGGTCCGCACACTCCAGTCCGGAAAATCCACGATCTACGAGCCGGGGTTGGAGGAACTGCTAAAACGCAATCTGGCCGCCGGGCGACTGCGATTCACGACCGACCTGGCTTCCGCCGCCGGCTGGGCCAAGCTCGTGTTCCTTGCGGTGGGAACGCCTCCCAAGGACGACGGCTCCGTGGACCTCTCGTACCTGTGGAGGGCCGTCGAACAGATCGCGCCGCACCTCCGCCCGGATGCCGTCGTCGTTCTCAAGAGTACGGTCCCGGTAGGCACCAACGCCTCCGTCACGGCACGACTTCGCGAATTGACCGGGCGCCACATCGACGTGGCAAGCAACCCCGAGTTTCTCAAGGAAGGAGCGGCGGTGGAAGACTTCATGAAGCCGGATCGCGTGGTCGTCGGGGCAAGGCGGGAGGAGGTTTGCGAGCTGCTTTGGGACCTGTATCAACCCTATCTGCGGACCGACAAACCGCTGCTGTCCATGTCGCCGGAGAGCGCCGAAATGACCAAATACGCGGCCAACTCTCTTTTGGCAACGAAGATCAGCTTCATCAATGAAATTGCCGCGATCTGCGAGCGAACGGGAGCGGACATCAACGACGTGCGGCGAGGCATCGGGCACGACAGCCGGATCGGCTTCGCGTTCTTGTTTCCCGGGGTCGGCTACGGCGGGAGCTGCTTTCCCAAGGACGTGCAAGCCCTCGCCGCGGTGGCCAAGGCCCACGACGTCCAGCCCCGCATTCTCGAAGCCGTCCACCAGGTCAACGAATTCCAGAAGGGCACGCTGATGCGGAAGATCCGCGAGCATTTCGGCGGAGCCTTGTCGGACAAGACCATCGCCGTTTGGGGATTATCTTTCAAGCCCGCCACGGACGACGTTCGCGAGGCCCCATCGCTGGTGCTCATCGACGCCCTGCTGCGGCACGGCAGTACGATTCGGGTGTTCGACCCGGAAGCCATGGAGAACGTCCGGCGGCGCTACGGCGAGCGTCTGATTTACGCATCGCAGCGCGATGAAGCCCTGGACGGGGCGGACGCGCTGGCCGTGGTCACGGAGTGGAAGCAATTCGTGCATCCGGACTTCGACGAGATCAAGCGGCGGATGAGACAGCCCGTCATCTTCGACGGACGCAACATCTACAACCCCTACCGGATGCGAGACCTGGGATTCACGTACTACAGCATCGGCCGCCCTCCGGTCCGGCCGTAACCCGGCATCGCGACCGCCGACGCATGGATCTCGCAGCGCCGGCGAGAAACCGTAACGGCCGAGCCTGCTATCCGCCATCACAGTTACGGCGCTATCACAACGATACGGTTTCTTGTGGTCCCTCTGGCACGTCGATGGCTCCACCCTCTATCGGCGGGTTTCCTTGCCGTTCACCTTTGCCGCAGCGCTCATTTGCGGTATGGTTGATTTTTTGAGACCATTCGGCAAAACCGGCCCGCTTGCAGCACCGGTCGCGCCCTCACCCCGGCGGCGAAAGCGACACCGCCTTTTTGATCAAGGAGCCTAACCTTGAGCGTTTCCGGCCATACTTCCGGGGGGAACGACAACGAACTCAGCCCGTTGGAGGCCGCCAGACGCGAGAAAATGCGGCGGCTGGAGGAGCTGGGAATCGACCCGTGGGGACATCGTTTCGACGGGCATCAGGCCATTGCCGCCGTTCGCGCTCGCGAGAGTGAGATCGAGGCCGTCCCGGCGGGCGATTGCGCCGTCGGGCAACCGCCGGAGCTGCGCGGTCCCCAAGTTCGCACCGCCGGCCGAATCATGCTCCTCCGCCGTGCCGGCAAGATCATGTTCTTGGACCTTCGGGACTGGTCCGGAAGAATCCAAATCCTGATCGGCAAGGCTCAGGTGGGCGAGACCAATTGGGAATTGGCCCAGTGCCTCGATTTGGGCGACCTGTTGGGCGTGGACGGGGAACTCAAACGCACCAAGACCGGCGAGTTGACGATCTTCGCCCAAGACCTGACGTTCCTCGCGAAGTCCCTCGAAACGCCGCCCGAAAAATGGCACGGTTTGACCGATCCGGAACTTCGCAACCGCATGCGCTATTTGGATCTGGCGTACACCGAAGGGGTGATGCAGCGGTTTTTGCGGCGGACCAAGATCGTGCAATCCATCCGCCAAACCCTGGGCGAGGAAGGTTTCGTCGAGGTGGAAGGGCCTACCCTGCACAGCGTGGCGGGCGGCGCCGCGGCGCGCCCCTTCGTCACGCACCACAACGCCCTCGACATGGACCTCTTTCTCCGCATCGCCTTGGAACTGCACCTCAAGCGGCTGTTGGTGGGCGGCGTCGAGCGGGTCTACGAGCTGGGCCGCGTCTATCGCAATGAGGGCATCAGCCCCCGGCACAATCCCGAATTCACCATGCTCGAGGTCTATCAGGCCTACGGCGACTATCAAACCATGATGGACCTGACGGAGCGTCTCATCGTCCGCGCGATCCAGGCTACCGATCAGCCCCTGCAATTGCCGTGGGGAGAAGCCGTGATCGACTTCACGCCCCCCTTCGCTCGGCGGCGATACGACGATCTGCTTCGGGAATACCTGGAAGTCGACCCGAGCGATCCGGCCGCGCTGAAAGAGTGTGCGCGGAGTCGCGGCTTGGAGGTCGGCTTCAAACACCCCGACGTGTTGAAGAATGAACTGTTCGAGGAATTCGTCCAGCCCAAGCTGGTCGGACCGATCTTCGTCATGGATTATCCGGCGTCGATCTGCCCCTTGACGAAGCGGAAACCGGGGTCGCCGGAAATCGCCGAGCGATTCGAGCTTTTCGTGCAGGGCATGGAGCTGGCGAACGCCTACACCGAGCTGAACGACCCGGACCTCCAGGAGCGGCTTTTCAGCCTGCAATTAGAAGGTCTGCCGGAGGAAGAGTCGATGGCGCGGATGGATCGCGACTTCATTCGGGCGTTGCGATACGGAATGCCTCCGGCGGGGGGACTGGGAATTGGTATTGACCGCTTGGTGATGCTTCTTACAAACTGTCAGAGCATTCGGGAAGTCATCCTGTTTCCGCTTTATCGCCCCGAGGCGTAGTCGGGCGAAACGGGACCTTTGCCGAAAACGCCCGCGCCGCCGCACGGCTTCCTAGAGCGCCGCCGCGGTCGAAACGCCGTCAAATGGTCACGGAGGACCGTGCCGCGATGTACGTCTTGATGCTTTGCTGGCGGTACCTACGGACGCGGTATATCGCCTTGGCGTCCATCATCAGCGTGATGCTCGGCGTGGCCACCATGATCGTGGTGAACAGCGTCATGCTGGGCTTCACCCGCGAGATGGAGAACCGCCTCCACGGCATCCTCTCGGACATCATCTTCCAGTCGCGGAGCTTGGAGGGATTCCCGGACGCCGAGTGGCACATGGACCAGATTCGTCGCGTGGCCGGCGAGGACATCGAGGCCATGACGCCCACGGTTCTTGTGCCCGCCATGGTCAACCTCCAAGTCGGCGAGCAGTGGATCACCCGGCCCGTGCAACTCATCGGGATCGACGCGGCGACCCAAGGGCGGGTCAGCGATTTCGGGCATTACCTCCAGCACCCGGAAAACCGGCGACAACTGAGCTTCGAGCTTCGCGACGGCGGTTACGACGTTCGAGATCACCAGGGCGGACCGAATGATCCTACCCGTCCCGAAATGGCCGATGCCGGATGGAAATACCGCCGCCGCATGGCTCAGCTTCGCAAGATCATGCGGGACATCGAATCGTCGTCGGCGGAGGTACAGGCGGTCGGCGGAGGCCCAGCGGCCGACCTCGCCGCGGATTCCGCGCCGGTCCCCGCGGCCGTAGCCGGCGCCGGCGAGACGACGGGCGGACCGGCCGACGCCGTCCCCACCAACCCCTTCGCCCGATTCGGTCCGCGCGAGGAGGAGTACGTGCCGGCCTTCGATCCGGCCCAATCGCAATATACCGGCATCGTCTTGGGAATCGGCCTGGCCACCTATCGCAAGGAGGGACGGGATCGCTTTCTGGTGTTGCCGGGCGACGATGTCACCGTGACCTTCCCCACCGCCGGATCGCCGCCCCGCATCCATCGCGACTATTTCACGATCGTGGACTTCTACGAAAGCAAGATGAGCGAGTACGACTCCAATTTCGCGTTCGTGCCCATCGAAACGCTCCAGCGGCTCCGCGGCATGATCGACCCTTCGACGGGACGCAGTTACGTCAACGCCATCAGCATCAAACTCAAGCCGGGCCGCGACATGGACGCCGTCCGCGACCGGCTCCGCGCAGCCTTCGCCCCGCAGTACTACTCCATTGACACGTGGCGCGATAATCAAGGCGCTCTGCTGGCCGCCGTGCACATGGAGACCGCGATCCTCAACGTCCTGCTCTTCTTGATCATCTGCGTCGCGGGGTTCGGAATCCTGGCCATCTTTTTCATGATCGTGGTCGAAAAGACCCGCGATATCGGCATTCTCAAGGCGCTGGGCGCGTCGTCCGGCGGCGTGATGAGCATCTTTCTGGGCTACGGGTTGCTGCTGGGATTGGTCGGCTCCGGCGTGGGGTTGGTCATGGGGCTGCTGTTCGTTCATTACATCAACGAAATCGCGGACATCCTGGGGCGTCTGACGGGCCGGCCCGTGTTCGACCCGGACATTTACTACTTCTACAAAATCCCGGCCATCGTCGATCCCTTCACGGTGGCGTGGATCGTGGGCGGAGCCATGGCGATTGCGGTATTGGCGGGAATCCTTCCCGCCTTGCGCGCCGCGCGCTTGCACCCGGTGGAGGCACTGCGATATGAATGATATCCGCGCTGCGCGACGTGATACCGACTCGGGATCGCCTGCCATCTCCTATCCGGCCGGGTCCGCGGCCCGGACTGTCTTACGGGACGACGGCGTGCCCGATGGTATGACGAACATCGGCTTGGAAGACGCGACCTCGGAAAGCGAATTGCATCCGGAGCGTCCGCCCACCGTGCCCCCCGCCCCGCACCTCCGCCGGACCGAGCGGGATTGCGTTGCCGCCGCGCCCCGCGAGCAGCCGGAAAACGCCTTGCCCCACGTCGAACCGCAACTCCGCACGACGGGCTTGGCCAAAGCCTATCGCAAGGCCGCGGTGGAAATTCCCGTTTTGCGCGGCGTGGACCTCGAGGTCCATCCGGGGGAATTTCTGGCGATCGTGGGCCAGAGCGGATCGGGAAAGAGTACGTTGCTGCACCTCTTGGGTCTGCTGGATCGCCCCGATCAGGGAAGTATCCGGCTGGCCGGTTCCCGGATCGACGACTTGCCGCCGACGAAACGCGATCACCTGCGGAACCGGTGCTTCGGAATGGTCTTCCAGTTCTACCATCTTTTGCCGGAACTGACCGCCCTGGAAAACGTCATGATGCCGGCCATGATCGCGACCAATCCCTGGACGGGATTTCGCGAACGGTCGCGACTGCGACGCCGGGCGATGGAACTCCTGGAGCTGATGGGTTTGTCTCACCGCGTGCGGCACCGACCGCGAGAACTGTCCGGCGGTGAGATGCAGCGAACCGCCATCGCCCGGGCATTGATGAATCGTCCGCAAATCCTGCTGGCCGATGAACCGACGGGAAATCTGGATCAAGCGACCGGCCGGGAAATCTTGAAAACCCTGCGAACCTTGAACGGTATCGAGAACCTCACTATAGTCATGGTTACGCACGATCCCACCATTGCGGCGCAGGCGGATCGCGTCGTACGTCTTCGCGAAGGCCGGGTCGTACCGGCCTGATGTCGCATCATATCGATCGAGGCAGGCCCCCGAATACGCGGACGCCTCATGTCTCGGATAAAGCTCCGGGGCCGGCCGCGTGTAGCTTCGTCCGGCCTAGTGCGGAAAACATGCTTCAGAGGGATGGAACGCCCGGAATGGCTCTCAAAGTCTTCATCAGCGGGAAGTTTTACGACAAGGACGACGCCAAGATCAGCGTCTTCGATCACGGTCTGCTCTACGGAGACGGCGTATTCGAAGGCATCCGCAGTTACGCGGGCAAGGTCTTTCGCATGCAGCAACACTTGGATCGGCTTTGGGACTCCGCCAAGGCCATCTGGCTCCAGATCCCCATGCGTAAAGACGAGATGGCCGCCGCCATCGAGGAGACCTTGCGGATCAACGGAATCGAAGACGGTTACATCCGCGTGGTCGTCACCCGCGGTGCCGGGACCTTGGGTCTAGACCCCAACCGTTGCAGCCATCCCCGGGTCATCATCATCACCGACCACATCTCGCTCTATCCGAAGGAGCTGTACGATCAAGGTTTGGAGCTGATCACCGTCAGCACGATTCGCAATCACCCGGCGGCGCTCAGTCCGCGCATCAAATCGCTGAATTACCTCAACAACATCCTGGCCAAGATCGAGGGCCTGCAGGCGGGCTGCATCGAGGCCTTGATGCTGAACCACAAGGGCGAGGTGGCCGAGTGCACCGGCGACAACATCTTCCTCGTGCGGAAAGGGGAATTGCTGACGCCGCCGAAGGAGGCCGGCATCCTGGAGGGAATTACCCGCGACGCCGTCATCGAGTTGGCCGGCGAGTCGGGGATCGCGGTCCGGGAGATTCCGTTGACCAAGCACGACGTGTACATCGCCGATGAATGCTTCCTCACCGGAACGGCGGCGGAGGTCGTTCCCGTGGTGAAGGTGGACAGCCGCCCCATCGGCGACGGCAAGCCCGGCCCCGTCACCCGCGACCTCATGGCGAAGTTTCACCGATTGACTCGCAATCACCGCTCTTAGAGCGGCAAGTTTTCGCCGGGCGATAAGGCCGCTCGCTTGAGAAAATTGCCGGGCTTGTCGGCCGGCCCCGGTCGATTATAATGATGGTGTGGGCGAAGCCGTACTACGGTCCCTCGCCCATTCGTCCAAGGGCTATAGCGTTTCGATTATTCCCAGCTCCGGCACGCTATCCGATCGGTACGTGCCGAGCCGCCTCCGCTTTTTTTCGGTCGACGGCGAACCGTAATCGCCGACGCCATATTCGTGCGTTCTGTTGCGTGTACGACAGAGTCGGTCCCAAGGTTCGTGCAACGGTGGAGGTGTGGTCGAGTTCGCGCGATGGATGACGTTCGTCGGCAGTGATCGTTCCCGTTTCCGTTATCTTAAATTTCTCTTATATCTTGCTCGTTTATCCGCTGCCGCTTGAGGAAATCGGTCTCATTAGCGTGTCTTGACCGCGTAAGCGAAATGCACGGAGTGCATGCCGTTCGCCCTTGAAACGGTGCAGCCGTTCTGCGGCGAACAGGTCTGCGATCCCCCCATCACCGTGGCCGATTCGGAACGGCCGTCTCCGTCGGGAAGTGGTCTCCGCCGACTAACTTTTCATGGCGTCTGACTCCGCTTCCTTTCATTCTTTTCTTGCGTCGCCGGTTTGACGTTGTGCCGGCGACAAGGAGGGTCTTATGCGCCTCCTCAATTCCGTGATGACGGGGCAATCGATATCGCCGCCCGTCGTCCCAGCCGTGATCAACCACGATACGGCCCAACTTTCCGGTGGTTCCCAGCTCTCCTGCCCGCCCCGGCTTCACCGCCTGTCCGAGGTGCGTCTTCGCCAAGGCGTCTCCTTGCGGACCATGGCGCGGCGGATGAACGTGGATGTCCGCACCGTGCGCCGCGAAGAAGATCCCGCCAACGATCTTCCACTATCGGTCATTTACCGCTGGCAACGGGCGCTGGAGGTCCCTCTGACGGAGCTGCTGTCGGAGATCGAGGAACCCCTCTCCGCGCCGGTTCTCAAGCGGGCCAGGCTGTTGCGCTTGATGAAAACGACGATGTCGATCCTTCGCCGGACGCGGCAACGGTCGGTGCGACTGCTGGCTCAAATGCTGGCGGAACAACTGATCGAAATCATGCCGGAGTTAAAGGACGTGAATGCTTGGCATTCCCGCCGCCTACGCCCCAAGCAGGCGAAGCTCGGCCGGTCGGCGCTCCGCCGCTACCGATTTCGAGCTTAGCGCGGCCGACCGCGAAAGGATTGCGACCGGCACCGTCACCGGGCTGAGAGTCGGGGAACCGCATTGCCTCCGTATGGTGCGAGCCGCATCGGGCCCGCGCCGCACGTGCCTTATGCCGCCTAGGCGCCGCTCATAGAAGCGCCGCTTGGCGGCGGATTTCCAATACGATGGCGGTCCAATCCCAGTCGCCTCGTCCCTGGGCCAACGACGCCAGGTAACGGTCGCGGATCAGGCTCAACAGCGGCATGGGCGTCCGGGTTTCCGCGGCGGTCTGGGCCACCAGGGACATGTCCTTCGCGCCCAAGGCTAACCGAAAGAGCGGTTCGCGGTGTTCGCCGCTCAAGAGGTGCTTCCCGTAGCCTTTGTAGATGAAACAATCGAATAGAAACTCGGTAATGGTTTCGAAAAAGGTCTCGGCGGGCAAGCCGCTCTTTTCGACGAAGGCGAAGGCTTCGCCCAACGACTCCACGACGGCCGCGATCAGAAAGTTAGACGCCAATTTGGCCGTATGAGCGGCCTCCGGTGCGTCGCCCAGCTCCAAAACCCGCCTGCTGATGCACTGCAAAATGGGCTTCACGGCCTCGCGCGCGGCGGGGGGACCGGAAATATAAAATGTCTGCCGTTTGGCGGCCACGGTGTCCGGTCGGCCCATCACGGGACAGGCCAAGTAAGTGCCGCCCTCCTCGCGGTGCCGCGAGGCAAGTTCAGCCGCCGTCTTGGGAGAGATCGTACTCATCGAGACGTGGATCCCCTGTCGTCCCAGTCGGCGAAAGACGCTGCCGTCGGCAAAAAGCCCTTGCAAAGCCGCGTCATCCGAAACGCAGGTCATCAAAATGCCGCTCGGCGGAACCGCGTCGGCGGGCGTATCCACGCGGACCGCGCCGAGTTTTACCAAAGGTTCCGTCTTTTCCGGAGTTCGGTTGTACACTCGCACGGAATACCCCTCGGCCAACCAATTGGCGACCATGGCGGCCCCCATCTGGCCGATTCCGATGAACCCCAATGAAAGCGACTCCTTGGAAAGCGAAGTGTCCACCGCGTCATCTCCTCAAAACCAGGGAAATCTCGCCGTTCACCCGGCGGCCGGCAGCATTACCCACACGATTCGCCCTGCGGACGGGCCTTTTTCACCAACGAAAAACCCCCGCGTGCACCCGGCCGGGGCCATGGGTCATTCTGAACCTTCATCCGGCGGAAGAAAACCCCACCGCACCAACGCAGAGGCATCGCCCCCGCCTTGAACCGATCGCCGAGATATTCCCTCGCGAATCTCCGCCGGGCCGCCGCCTCAGATAGACTCGGACGCCATGACCGAAAACGATCGGGCTTCGTCGATCATTGATCCTTGCGGCGGAGCGATGCTCGCAAACGGCGACGTGCTCGCCGCGTGCAGGACGATGCAAGCCACCTCGGGAGGGCAAAAATAGCGAATGGGAAACTCACCGCCGACGCCCCGGGTCACGTACATCGCGGTCGGCGGACGGTAGAACGCTCCCGCGGAATAGCGGATGCCCGACGCACACGGCGTCAGGATCGGTCCCAGCCACGGCATGCAAATCTGGCCTCCGTGCGTATGCCCCGCCAAGACCAAATCCACGTCGTTGCGGGCGGCCCAGCGGAGCTGATCGGGCGTATGGGCCGATAATAGGCGGAACGGCCGATGCGGATCCCCGTTGACGGCGGCCTGAAAGTCCGGAGCGCCTCCCCACCACGGCCGCTCGTCTCCGCCCAGCAGAAGTACGTCGCGATCGATCACCAGACGCTCCACCCGCCCGCCCAAATCGACCAAACCGGCCCGGATCAGCCGGTCACGAATTCGCGCGGCATTCAAGCGAAAATCGTGATTGCCGAGGATGAAATAGACGCCGTGCTTGGCTTGGAGGCGGGCCAAGACTTCCGCGGCATGTTCAAGACAGTCCTCGTGGTCGACGATGTCGCCCGTAATCACGGCCAGGTCGGGCTGCCGCGCGTTGGCGGCGTCCATGACCGCTTCGTAAAAATCCAGGTGGATGCGACCGCTGAAGTGCAAGTCGGAAAGATGCAGCACCGTCAGGCCGTCGAGACCGGGCGGCAACCGCTCGAGCTGAAAACCCACGTCCGTGAACTCGCAGAGCGAGGACTCGTTGCCCGGCAAACGCAGGACGCGGCTATGAGTCTGCACGCGGGAACGGGTAGATCGCCGCGGGTAATCCGCCGCACGGGCGCTGCCCGGCGGTTTCGGAAGCACCGCCTTCAACGGCCGGGAACCGTTCTCCGGAGTAGGCGCGGGCACCGCCACTTTGGCGCTGAGCCGATGATAGCGGACCACGGGCGGATGCCCCTTCAAGCGGCGAAAAACGCGGACCGCAAGGGAGTACGGCAAAATCGCCCAGCAGAGCAATACGTACGCATCGGCGCCCCAGGCGATCAGCGTGTCGGGGGACGTCGGCCAACCCGCTCCGCCCGGCCAGGTCCAAAGCGGCAGATCGCCGCGGACGAGACCCACCGTAAACGCGGATGGGATCGCTGCGCCGACGATTACCAAGAAGGCCGTGGTTTTGCTACACACGCCGTAGGCCAGACCGCAACCGTGCAGTCGGTTCCAGAGGACGGCCCACAACACGACATGCCCCGCCATCGCAACCAGGGCACCGACGAGAACCCAAATGTGCATGATTCCGAAAGAAGCCTGGCTGTTTGCTAAAAAGAAGGACAACGTCCGCGCGGGATGAACGAACCGGGACTTACGGCCTGATCAGCCGCTCGATTTCACCGAAAAAGCTCGCCTCGGTCTTTCCGCCGCTCTCGCGCTTCGAAAACCGAATACTATACGCGGAGGCATCCGCTCCGCACCGCGCGACAATACTATGATTATTGTCGGCGCCCGCTCGCGAGAAAAGCGTGAAAACCGGTCCGCAGCTAGTCAAGAGGCGATCGCCGCGTCGCGCCTCCATCCCGCACCGGTTCTATCGTCGGCTTTCCTGTGCCGCCGGTTTGCAAGGCCTTTTCTTTCCGTTACCCTTGAAAGTCTGTATCGCGACGGGTTGCTGGCCCATTCCATTGGAAAGGTAGGGAGATTGGCTCTGATGAAATGCCCCCGGCAAGAACGCCATCCTCGGCACGACGATTTCCTTTCCAGTCGGCGCATTTTCCCCCCGGGTTTGACCGGCAAGGAACCGCTGGCGGACGTTTTGGACACCGCTTTCCTGGCCTACAACAGTGCGCGTCTCCGCGAAGGCGCCCAACTTTTCGTCCGGAAGATGCTGGAACCGGAAGTGACGGTCGGGATGTCGCTTGCGGGCGCCCTCACACCGGCCGGATTGGGTGCATCCTGCGTGGTTCCCCTCATCGAGGCGGGTTTCGTGGATTGGATCGTCTGCACGGGCGCCAATCTCTACCACGATTTGCACTTTGCCTTCAACTACCGCTTGGTGGCGGGCGACTTTCGCATCGACGACCGAACCCTGCACGAGGTCGGCGTCGTCCGCATCTACGACGTGCTGCTCTCCCTCGACGAATGCCTGATCGAAACGGACCGCCGAGTCCAAGAAATGCTCGACCGGCCCGAGTTCCAGCGGACTCTCAGCACCGCCGAGTTGCACTACCAGATGGGCAAGTACGCGGCCGAAGCGGAGGAAAAGGCGGGGTTGCCGCACGTCTCGGTTCTTGCGGCGGCCTACCGCAACGGCGTGCCGATCTACACCAGCTCGCCGGGAGATTCCACCATCGGCATGGTCGCCGCCGAGCGTTGGCTGCACGGCAGCGCCCTGCGACTCGATCCCCTGGCGGACGTCAACGAGACGACGGCCGTCTACCACTGGTCCAAGACCGAGGACCGCAAGTCGGCCGTCCTCATCTTCGGCGGCGGCAGCCCCAAGAATTTCGTGCTTCAGACCGCGCCGCAGGCTTCGGACATCTTGGGCCTCGATACGCCGGGCCACGATTACTTCCTGCAATTCACCGACGCCCGGCCCGATACCGGCGGCCTGTCCGGCGCAACCCCCCAGGAAGCGGTGAGTTGGGGTAAAGTCGATCCGGAACATGTACCCGACTCCGTGGTTTGTTATATCGATTCGACCGTGGCCATGCCCCTGGTGACGGCTTACGCCCTTGCGCGGCGGCCTCCGCGCCCGCCGAAACGCCTATACGATCAGCGAGCCGAGCTGTTGGAACGACTGCGGCAGGCGTGCTTGCAAGCGAAAGCCGGCGATTGACCGATCGAAGCGCGTTTTCGTTTCCGGCCGGCGGCCGCAGGCCATGCGTGCGCCTACAATAAGAGGCATATGGATTCCGCCGTATCCCGCGTCCGCGTCCGACCCACTCGTCAGGGGCTTTACTATCTAGCCCTGGCGATCGGGATTTTTTTGGCGGCCTGCTCGCGCCAGGTCAACATCCTGCTCTTAATGGCGGGCTTCGTGGCCGGCCCGTGGATTTTCGGCTGGTGGCCGGCTCGAAACAATCTGCGGGGCTTGCGCTTACGCCGGCGTTTGCCGCGGGGAATTTGTGCGGGCGATCTTCTGGTCGGACGGTTCGAGGTCGAAAACGCGCGACGCCGCCCACACTGGTCGATCCGCATCGAGGATACGGTCCGGAGAACGGCTCCCAACGGCGATTCGCTGAGCTTACCCGCCGCCGTGAACGTCACGGCGCTCTTCCGCTTCGTCGCCGGCATGGAAACCCGGAGCGCAACCTTCCAGGGGCGTTTGCCTGCCCGTGGGCGTTACGAATGGGGGCCCCAGCGTCTGAGCAGCCGATTCCCCTTCGGCCTCTTTGAAGCCTCGTGCACGGTCGAGAGCCGCGAATCCATTCTTGTTTACCCTTGCCTGGGCAAGCTGACACGGCAGTGGTTCCAACGGACCCACCCCGATTACGACGGCCGCGCCCGGCGCGAAACGCGGCGTCAGCGAATGTCCGGCGATTTCTTCGGCCTCCGCGAGTGGCGGTCGGGAGACAGCCCGCGGCATATCCACTGGCGCAGTTCCGCGAGACTCCAGCAGTTGTTGGTCAAGGAATTCGATCAACCCCGCAACGAGGATGTGGCGATTCTCTTGGCCTTGTGGGAGCCGGTAGCGCCCACCGCCGCGGAGCGCGAACGCGTGGAAGAGGCCGTCAGCTTCGCCGCCACCGTGCTCGACGACCTGTGCCGCAGAGGCGGCGGCAACGTAAGCTTGATTCTGTCGGGCGCGGAGGTGGAACGCATCACCGGTCCCGCTTCGCCCGGCTTGCTCGATCGCGCCATGGAGAGCCTGGCCGTGGCGACGGCGACGCATCAAGATCCGCTACCGCCGCTCCAGGCGGCTCTCCGCTCCGCTCACACCGCCGCCGAGGTCATCTTGGTCACCACGTATCCGCTTGCCGTTACGGCGGACGGCGACAACGGCTCGCCGACCAACGGCACAAAGCCGGACCTGCGGTTCGCCGCGCCGGGCCGATCCGTTCGGGTGCTGGACGTCGCCGAGGGAGGACTGCGGAAGTACTTCCAATTCCAGCCGGGGGCGGCGCTCACGGGGGCGAGTGGAGACGGCGGCTTTTCAGCGGCCCATGCGACGGTCGACGGCAAGGCGGCGCATCACCCGGCCGCCGCCTCGTCACCCGGTGGTTGACCGCGCCATCATCGTTCCGAGATCTGCCATGCACCGGTGGGAACTTGCCAAAATCGAACGGCTGTTGCAAGCGTGCACGGCCCTTTTGGCGGCCCTCGGCACCACGCTTTTGGGCATGGGTGAGCAGAGCACGCTGCTGCCGTCGGCGGCCGCGACGGCCTCGCTCGCATCGTTCATTCTGACGGATCGCCTGGGGCTCCTCCGCCCGCCTCGCTGGCTCACGAACGCGGCCATGCTCGCCGCCCTGTTCTTGGTCGCCACCGAGGTCTTCCGCTACGAAGGCACCATGCAGGTCTTGGTCGTGGCGAATTTCCTCGTCTATCTCCAAATCATCTTGCAATTCCAGAAAAAGGACGTGCGGATCTACCGCTACCTTCTGGTGATCAGCCTGTTCCAGGTCGTCTCGGCGGGAGCGTACTATCAGAGTTTTCCCTTCGCCTTTCTGCTCACGTTGTACTTGGCCGTCGGCCTGACCGCGTTGGTCCTACTGACGATTTACGAGCAGGCCCTGCGAACGCCGCAAATCGCCGCGAGCAGCGCCCCCTTGGGTCGGGAAGCGAACGAGCCTGCCTTCATCTCTCAACCTGCCGAGTTCGCCGGGTCTGCCCCACGACGTGGTCTGGTGGAGCTCAACCGCTCGCTGCTGATGAGAATTTTGCTGTTGGCCGGGGGCACCATCGCGTTCGCCGTGCTGCTTTTCGTTGCCGTGCCGCGTCTCAGCGGCGGGGCCTGGCAGGGAGCCGGAGGGCGCATGGTCCGCGGCATCGGCTTCTCCGACCAATTGCGGTTGGGAGAGGTCGGTTCCCTCTTGGAGGACCCTTCGCCCGTCATGCGCGTGCAATTGGAGGACGCCTTCACAGGCGAGCCGGTTTCGCGCGGCGGCGCCATCTACCTCCGCGGCGCTTCGTTCGCCCGTTACGCCGACCGGCGCTGGCTGGACCCCTTTACCCCCTGGTCTCCGGTCATGACGGCGCTACCGCCGTTGCGTCCGCAACCCGGCCGCCGCTTCGTCCGCCAACGCATCACCTTGGAGCCGATCGAAACGCCGGAATTGTTCGGCATTTGGCCCTACGGGGCGGCCGGAGACGGCGAGTTCATGTACGATCCCGTGCAGACGCGCATCTTTCGAATCTCCGGCAGCGCCGAGCAGCGGACCACCTACACCTTGGACACGACGGCTTTCTCCGGCGAAACCCTAGCCGACTGGGCGTCGGCCTTGGAACCCGTTTACGCGCCGCTCTTCCTTCAGGTTCCCGAAGACATTTCACCCGAGGAATGGAATCGCCGCATGGAACGGCGGAGCCTGCCCTACGGTTTTTGGGGATCGCCGCCGCGAGTGCCACCGCCGCCCCCTCCGCCCCCCGGCGGTTGGGACCGGCTGCGACGCCTGGCCGACGATTGGGCGGCGGAATTCGCCCGCGAATCCCCCGAATCGCCCAACGACCATTACCGCCTAGCCTTGTTTTTCGAGCGCAACCTGGCCTCATCCGGACAATTCCGCTACAGCCTGGACTCCCCGCCCCGCAACCCTGTCTTGGACCCCGTCATCGACTTCCTGACCGACCACCGGGAAGGCCATTGTGAATACTTCGCCACGGCCCTGGCCTTGTTGCTCCGCTGCCGCAGTGTGCCTACCCGCGTGGTCATCGGTTTCAAATGCGACGACTACAACCCTCTGGGCGACTTTTACCAAGTGCGGCAGCAGGATGCCCACGCCTGGGTAGAGGTCTATTTGGCTCCCGACAAGATTCCCGAACGATTCCGAGCCGAGGCCCCGGCCGAGTGGTTCGCGAACGGGATTTGGCTGCGTCTCGATCCCACGCCGCCGGATCGGGACGCCATGTCCGCCGCTCGCAACCCCTGGAACCGATTTTCTCAGACCTTCCACTGGCTGGACTTCGTGTGGCTGAAATACGTGGTGCAGATGGATCGGCCGCGTCAACGCGAGGCGGTCTATCAACCGGCGGTCGCCAAGTCGCGTCAACTGTGGCAAACGATTTGGGATCGCACCTTGGGGCGAGAAGAATTGGCAGCTCGACGGCGAGCCGCGTTTGCGGCCCTGACTTCCCCTGTCGGCCGAACCGTAACCGTCTTGGCCGCGACGGCGTTCGCTCTCATCGCCCTCGGCCTGTGGATTTTGTGGCGGTTTCCCATCCGCCGCGCGAAACTGCTGCGCAGGCTCGGCGTGCGCTCCGGTTATTTGATCTCGCCCAAACGCTTGGGGCTGGAGTTCTACCACGAATTCGAGAAGATGTTGGCCGCCCACGGACGCCGACGCCCGCCAAGCTGGACGCCGCGACACTTCATGGAAGAGGCCGCCGCCGCAATTTCCCCACGCCCCGAAGCAGCCGACTTCCACGCGGGGCTGCTGGAATCGGGCAACCGAATCGTCGATCTCTATTATCGGGGGAGGTACGCCGGGCGGTTGCCCGGGCCCGACGAAACCGCCCTGGCTCTGGACGCCCTGGACCGGTGGCGGTCGGCGCTGCGCCGCACCTCGCAACCCCAACCATAGCGGTGGCCGCTGCCGTTCCCAAGTACGGCAAGCCATTTTATTGACAACAATATAAATCCAGTCTAGAATCCGGCGGGGAGCGATCGAAGCTACATTATTTTTTCTCAAAGGAGAGTGACATGATCGAGCACCCGTCCCGGTTCAACCGACCTCGGCATGGTTCCCGCCCGAGGGCGTTCACTCTGGTGGAGCTGTTGGTGGTGATCGCCATCATCGGTATTTTGATCGCGCTGTTGCTCCCGGCCGTGCAGGCCGCCCGGGAGGCCGCTCGCCGGTCCCAGTGCACCAACAACCTCAAGCAGATCGGCCTGGCCCTCCAGAATTACCACGATACCTACAAGGTCTTTCCGGCCTTAGGGGTGCGAACCTGCCGAGGACGCTACTACTCGTGGGCCATGATGATTCTGCCCTATGTGGAACAGGCCCCGCTGTACCAGGCCTACATGGCGCAGGCGATGACTCCGGCCGGCCTTCCCGAACCGTGGACGACCGATCCCAACCACGCCACTTGGGGCCCCTTCGTTCGCGATTATTGGCTGAAAGACATCCCGGCCTACCGCTGTCCTTCGGATCAACGGGTGACGAACCGTGGGGAAAGCCCTTCGCTTCTCAATTACAAGGGTTGCGTCGGCGACGATTACCACCAAAACCACTTCCGGCCGGACCAGAACGGGCGCGACAACCGCGGCGTATTCCAATGCGAGCGGTGGATCGGCATGGAATCCATCACGGATGGCACTTCGAACACGGTAGCGCTGGGTGAAATGGTGGCGGGCGGCGACCCCTACGACGTCTTGGGGGGTGTCGCACTCAACATGACTGCCTGGAATCCCGCGGCCTGCCTTGCCCGCGTCGATCCCACCAACCCCAAACGCTTGATCGCGCCGGTCCGCGCCGATTTTCGTCCGACGGGCGGTCGGGCTTGGGACGGCCGGCCTTATTTCGTCGGTTTCGCCACCATGGTGCGTCCCAACGGTCCAAGCTGCCACTGGGGCGGCGTGGACGGCAATGAACACATGGGCACCCTCTCCAGCTTCCATCCCGGCGGCGGAAACGTAGGCTTGGCGGACGGCTCCGTCCGTTTCATCTCCGAGACCATCGACACCGGCAACCAGGCCGTCGATGACGTCGATTCGCCCGGCTCCCGCCCGTCGCCCTGGGGCGTCTGGGGCGCGCTCGGCAGTCGCACCGGCGGCGAGACGGTGCAGATGCCGTGATCGTGGGTTTGATCACGCGGACTTCCCGTGGCCTTCGGCGGCGTCCTTGCACGGCGTCGCCGAGGGTGCTCTCCCGAATTACTCTCACTGGAAGGCTGGTACCATGCTCCAATTACGTTGGCTCAGCGTGCTGTGCATCGCGGCATTGTTGCTGGGATGTCAAAAAGGCCCCAAGACCGGGACCGTGGAAGGCGTCGTTACCCTGGACGGACAACCCCTCGCCGATGTCATGGTTACCTTTACGCCCGTCGAAGGCGGCATGGCTTCCACCGGAACGACGGATAATTCCGGCAAGTACACGTTGGTGTACCCGGGCGGCAAAGGCGCGGTGCTGGGAAAACATAAGGTCTCGGTGAGAACTCTGCCCAAGGCCCAAAACCCGGCCGAGGTCTCTTCCGATGATCCCAGCTACGAGGCCGCGTACTCGGGCGGCGCACAAAGCCCGAACACCACGGCCTCGGTCGAACCGATTCCGCCCAAATACAACGTCCAAACCGAGCTGGAGTTCGAGGTCAAGGCCGGGCACAACAAGATCGACCTGCCGCTGACCACGAATTGATCCCTCCCGGGCCAAGCGGCGGCCGAACAATCGACCGGGCGGGACGGCGCGAGGATGCCGCGCAACAGGCCCGAAAAACGACCGGCCGCCTCATCTCCATCACAACGATGAACCCGGCCCCGCACGCTCGGGGCCGGGTTCTTAATTCCGATTCCGCATTCCGGGGACGCCGTTGACGCCTCCCCAGCTAATTGCGATAATTAGGGTTCCACGCTTTCCATTAAGACGGAAAGCAGCGCGGCCCCGTCGTCTAGCCAGGTTAGGACACAGGCCTTTCAAGCCTGCAACACGGGTTCAAATCCCGTCGGGGTCACTTTGAGTGATCGCACTGCTGCACTCTAGCGCGCGACGTCTTCTGCGGCGACCGCGCGCGTCATGCCGTCGTACTCCCAATTCGCTCGCTTCTTGCGGTTCCGACCTCGCTCTGAGGTGCCGCCTTGTCCGCTCGCTGAGCCGCGCTATCGCGCTGGTGACATGCTTCTCCTCGGCAGGCGATAATTCATGAGCGCGGACGGTGCCGGTGCTTTCCCGCTGCAACATTCGCCCGCTTTCAAGCCCCACGATCAAGGCGATGACACGATGCGCGACTTGATACCCGATGCTCTCTCCCCGGCGGTGTTTCGGCGGCTTGCGGCGATAAGCCTGCTTTTGGTCGGCGGGGCCGCAATGGCCGAGCCGCCGAGCCTTCCGGAGGGCGCTTGGCTGCCGCCTTTGGACCGCAACCACGTTTCCGCCGCCCGCGGGCTCCCCGACCGTTGGGCCGTAGGCGAGATCGACCGGAAGACCGGGGAATGGAAAGGCGGGGACCGGGCGGAAAACATCCTCTGGGTGTCGCGGCTGGGGAGCGAGACGTACGGTTCGCCCGTCGTTTGGAAGGACACGGTCTTTTGCGCGACCAATAACGGGGCGGGCTACCTGCCGCGGTTTCCCGCCGAACAGGATCTCGGCTGCCTGTTGGCGTTTTCGCGGGAAGACGGCCGCTTTCTGTGGCAATACTCGGCCGAGATCCTTCCCGACTCGCAGCGCAACTGGCCGCTGCAAGGCATCTGCTCGACGCCGTGGATCGAGGGCGATCGGTTATGGATCGTCACGAACCGCGGAGGCGTGGCATGCCTGGATACCGAAGGATTTCTCGACGGCGAAGACGACGGCCCGACCGCCGATACGATGCGGACCGACCACGAAACGGACGTAGTCTGGGAGTTCGACATGATCGGCCGGCTGGGAATCGTGCCGCGATTCATGACGTCCTCGGTGCCCGCGGCGGTCGGACCGTGGATCTTCGTCGCCACCTCCAACGGCACGGACGACAAGGGGCGGGTCGCGAATCCCGATGCTCCCAGCTTGATCGCGCTGGATAAGACCGGCGGCGAACTGCAATGGGCGGATGCCTCGCCCGGCGCCAACATCTTGGAAGGGCAGTGGTCCAGCCCGGCCTTTGCCGTCATCGCGGGCGTGCCGCAGTTGATCTTTGGAGGAGGCGACGGGTGGGTCTACGCCTATGAAGTCGATACGGCGGGGAAGCGACCGCCCTCGCTCTTGTGGCGATTCGACGCGAACCCCAAGGCCGCACGATTTCGCGAGGCCGGGCTGGGAGATCGCGACTACTTGGTGGCTCCGCCGGTGGTTTGCGGGGATCGCGTTTACCTTGCGACCGGGTGCGATCCGCAGTGGGGCGAAGGGCAAGGGCGGCTGTGGTGCATCGATGCTCGGAAGCGCGGCGACCTCAGCGCGGAATTGGTCTTGGACTCCGCAAATCGGCCGGTACCGCCCCGCCGCGAGATCGCCGTGGACCCCGCGGCCGGTGAAAAGGTGGTGCCCAATCCCAACAGCGGAGTGATTTGGCTGTACACGGGCGACGACTTGGACGGCGACGGCAAGCGGGACGTGGAGGAAACCTATCATCGCGCGCTCGCCGCGCCCGTCGTGACCGAAGGCCTGGTGATCGCTGCGGACGCGACGGGTATCGTGCATTGCGTCGACGCGGAGAACGGGCGGCTGCTGTGGAGCCACGACATGTTCGCCGCCGTTTGGGGCACGCCGCTGGCGGCCGATGGAAAGGTGTACGTCAGCGACGAAGACGGCGATACCGTGGTTTTCGCCCCGGCCCGTGAAAAGACGGTCTTGGCCGAGAACGCGCTCGGCGAACCGATCTACACGTCTCCCGCCGCGATCGACGGCATCCTCTATTTCGCGGCGCAAAAGCACCTCTTCGCCATCGGGGCTCCGCCGCAGCGGTAGTCGGCATCAACAGCGGCAAACGGAATCATACGTTACCCGCGGCCTCCGCTTCCAATGCAGGGCGATCCAGAATGCGAATGGCGCCGCGACCCGCCGCCGCGATGATACCGGCGTCTTCCAGACGTTTGAGCGTGCGCGAGAGGGTTTCGCTCGTGATGTTGAGTTGCGACGCCAAGTGCTTTTTCAAGGAGGGCAGGCGAATGATCCCGCCGTCTGCCGCCGCCGCGAGCAGCCATCGGGCCAGGCGTCCGGCCGCGTCGCGGAGCGTGACGTCCTCCAGCAATCCCACCAGGTGCCGCGTCCACACGGTCAAACCGAGGAGCAGTTCCAGGCAGAGTTCGTGATCCTCATGCATCCAGCGGCGAAACGGATCCTGCGGCACCAGGGCGCAGAGGGCGGCGGTGACGGCCTCGGCGTTGGCCGGGCACTCGAATCCGCCGATGGCCGCTACCTCGGCGAAAGTCCCGCCGGGACCCACGATATGCAGCACCTGTTCCCGGCCTTGCGGCCCGCGCTGGAAGATGCGCACCAGGCCGCTTCCGACGATGTAGATACCCGGGCACGCCTGCCCCTGCCGGAAGATCAATTGTCCCTTGCGGAACTTGGCCAAACGCGACATCGCGAAGAGACGTCCGAACCGCTGCTCGTCCAGGCGAGAAAAAAAGGGGCAATCTTGAAGGATGTCCACCAGTTGCGACGCCATCGTCAGGTTCCGCGACTTTTTTTGAGAGAAATCGACGGCCGCTTGATCTAGATCAAATACCGGCCGGACGGCAAACCGTATTATACGAAAGAGCAGGCGGAACCGCGGTCGGCGATTCATCGTGCGAATCAACGCCGTTCGGCGAACAGCGACCGACATGGGCCGCACCTCGGCCCGAGGATTACCGGATTTCACGTTTTTGGAAAGGAGTATCGGAATGTTCTGCAACCAATGTGAACAGACGGCGAATTGCTCCGGCTGCGTCGTCAGCCCGGGGATTTGCGGCAAGGACCAGGACGTGCAGTCGCTGCAAGAGACGCTGCTGTACGGCTTGAAAGGCATGGCGGCGTACGCCAACCACGCGCGACGCTTGGGCATGACCGATGAGTCGGTCAACGCCTTCATCGAGGAAGCCCTCTTCGCGACCATGACCAACGTCAATTTCGATCTGGAGAGCCTCTTGGAGTTGGTGCTGGAGTGCGGCAAGCACAACCTGCGCGTCATGGAGTTGCTGGACGAGGGCCATGTGCGGCGCTACGGCGAACCCTCCCCCACGACGGTGCAAGAGGGCACGCAAGCCGGGCCGGGGATCTTGATCACCGGGCACGACCTCCGCGATCTGGAGGACTTGCTGAAGCATTGCGAGGGGACCGACATCAAGGTCTATACGCACGGCGAAATGCTCCCCGCCCACATGTACCCCAAGCTCCGCGAGCACCCCAATCTGGCGGGTCACTACGGCGGGGCGTGGCAAAAGCAACGCCGCGAGTTCGAGGACTTCAGCGGTCCCATCGTGGCCACCACGAACTGCATCTTGATACCGAAGGACAGCTACAAGGATCGGGTGTTCACGACGCGGGTGACGGCCGTGCCGGGAGGCAAGCGGCTGAAGGACGACGACTTCACGCCGGTGATCGAGGCCGCCAAGCGGTGCCCGCCCTTGCCCGATCACCGCACCGGCAGTTCCGTCGTGGGCTTCCATCACAACGTCATCCTGGGAATGGCCGACACCATCGTGCAGGCCGTCAAGGACGGCAAGATCAGCCGCTTTTTCGTGATCGGCGGTTGCGACGGGGCGGAGGTCGGCCGCAACTACTTCAGCGATTACGCCCGCGCCACGCCGCCCGACTCCTTCATCCTCACCCTGGGATGCGGCAAATACCGCATCCGCAACCACGATTACGGGACGTTGCTGGGGCTGCCGCGGCTGTTGGACATGGGACAGTGCAACAACGCCTACGGGGCGATCAAGGTCGCGGTCGGGCTCGCCCAGGCCTTCAACTGCGGCGTCAACGACCTGCCGCTCACCCTAGTCGTGTCGTGGTTTGAACAGAAGGCGGTCGCCGTCCTGCTCACCCTGCTTTACCTGGGAGTAAAGGGGGTGACCATCGGCCCCAAGCCGCCGGCTTTCATCACGCCGAACGTGTTCCGCATCCTGCAAGAGAAATACGACCTGCGATTGATCGGTACCAACGCCGAGGCCGACTTGAAGCAGGTATTGGTCGCGGCGTGACGCAAATCGCCGTTCCCGAACGTTTCATCGTCACGGTCATGGGGGCGAATCGACCACGGTTCGCCCCTTTTCTGCGCCGTGGGCACCGCCTAAAGTTATGGCAGGACCGTGATGAGGTAAAACAGGGATTTTTCCGGAGGCGGCCGGGTCGGTAGGAGATTCCGCCATGGCGGCTTCGCGCGAGAGCATCGTCCGCAGCAAAACACTGCGGGAAGCCGAGGGCTATTTGAGCCTGGGCATGCCGGAGCACGCGCTGCGAACGCTGGACCGAATCGCCCCGAAGGAAGACGATTGGCTGTGGCGTCTGTTCCGCGGCGAGGCACTTCGCGATTTGGGCCGCTTCGCCGAGGCCGTGCCCTTTTTGGAGGACGTGATCCGCCTGCGCCGCGATCGCCTGGATGCCTATTTGGCTCTCGGATGGTGTCACAAACGTCTCGGCCGGATCGACTTGGCCTGCGCCGATTTGGAAGCCGCCTTGGCCGTGCGACCCGATCACGTCTTGGCGATCTACAATCTCGCCTGCTATTACAGTTTGGCGGGCAAGGTGGAATCCGCCCTGGATTGTCTGCGCCGGGCCCTCGAGTTGGAACCGGAGCTTCGGTTCGCCGTTCCCGAGGAAAGCGATTTCGATCCCATCCGCGACGATCCCCGCTTCGCCGCGCTCTTGAACGGCTAGATCGTTAGGGACGCACCATCGCCTCCCGAACTGCGGCACGGCGAATCGCTCGGCGGAGGACGGCCGCGGTGACGACCAAAAGTCCGGCCGCAGACCAAAAGGGAAGCGAGGCCGCCAATCCGCGCAACTGGAAGGCCGCCAAGACGCCGACAATACGGGCAACCGCGGAGAGGCTATTGGCCAAGCCGAACACGCGTCCCTGCCGCTCTTGGTCCGACTGTCGCGAGAGGAGTCCCTGGACGGCGGGTACGACGAAGGCCATGCCGGCCGCTACGACTCCCGCCGCCAGGATGACCAACACCGCGTCGGCCCAAGGTCCGTCCGCTCCCAGAGCCATCAACACGAACCCGCCCACGGCCGTAATCAGTCCGACCGCCGCCAAGCGACCTTCCGACCAACGACGGGCCAGCGGCCGGACGACGAATCCCTGCATCACGGTCTGGATCAATCCGATCAGGGAGAACACCGCCAGCAAGGGCGCGCCGCCGTACTCCAAACCTAAAAGCGCCGCCAAAGTCACCGAGAGCGTGGCCTCGAATCCGGCGAGCGCGAAGACCGCGATGAACGTCGTCAGCAACAGCAGCAAGACGACCGGTTGCCGCGCGGTCTCCCGCCAAATCTCGAGATCCAGGATCCGGAACAGCCCGGCCTCTCCGGCGGATTCGACGGCCGTCGGCTCCGGGGCATCCGGCGTGGGCGCGGCCGACGTGCGTCGGGCGGCGGGAAGCGATTCCCGCAGCTTGAAAAACGCCAGCATCAGAGCCAAACCGGAGAACGTCGCGCCCGCCAGGCCCGGCCAAGGACTGAGCGCCGCGTTCCGGGCATCACTCAACAGCAGCGCGCCCGCCCCCAGCAAAGGCCCAAACGTGAAGCCGAGACCGAAGGCGGCGCCGATCAGGGCCATGCCGCTCGCCCGCCGTTGCGGCGGCGTGACGTCCGCGATGTAGGCTTGCGCGGTGCCGATGGTCGCGCCCATGATACCGGCCCCGATCCGTGACAAAAACATCCCCGACAGGCTGCCGTAGAAACACGCCAAACCGAAGAGACCGTAACAGATCGTCGAGCCGGTCAGGCCGAGCAAAAGAACGGGACGGCGCCCCACGCGATCGGATAGCTTGCCCCAGTACGGGCTGAAGACGAACTGCATCAGGGAAAAGCAGGTCATCAGCAGGCCGAGTACCGCATTGGCGGCCGCCTCGGAATAGCCCTGCAAGAGATGTTCGGCATACACCGGCACCAGCGGAAGGACCATGCCGAAACCCAGCAGGTCCACAAAGACCACCAAAAACACGATCAGCAAACCGGTTCGATCGCCGCTGCGCCGGGCATCCGACCGGCCGCACGACGCGACGGACGGATCCGCGACATCGGATTCAAGCGCGCTGGAAACCATGTTGCAACCATTGCCTTTGTGACTTTGGGAAATTGAGCACCGGAGCATCCGCTCCACGCCAACGTGCCGGCGGTGCGAATCGCTTCGGATCACGGCCGACTCGGCATCGCCCCGGATGTAAGGCGATGAACGGCCGGCATTGGATTCGAAACCCAATTTTACGCAGGAGGCCGAACTCCGGCACGCTTCGGCGGGGATATTGTTCTCGCACGCCTGCCGGACGACAATCGGCGAAGAGCATCCAAGAACCGTGCCGTCGACGTTTGGAATCGGGCGGACACGTCGTTCCGCCGCGCGCCGTGTTCGGAAACCGGCAGCCGCCCCCGGCCGGCGGCGAAAACACTTGCCGGAGACTCGCCATGAACCGTGATTCTTCTCTGCCTCGCCCGCTGGACGTTTGGGAATGCCGGCGTCAATTTCCCGCCTTGAGCAAGCGTGAAAACGGCCTGCCGGTGACTTTCTTCGACGCCGCGGCCGGAACGCAAGTCCCGCACGAGGTTCTGGACGCCGTCGTCCGTTACCTCGTGGAAACCAACGCCAACCACGGCGGCATGTTCGCCACCAGCCGGGAAAGCGACGCCCTCTTGTTTGCCGCGCGAGCCGCCCTGGCCGACTTCCTGGGAACGGATGATCCCGACACGATCGCATTCGGCGCGAACATGACCACCTTGACGTTCGCGTTTTCCCGGGCGATTGCCCGCACATGGAAGCCGGGCGATGAAATCCTGTTGACCCGCCTGGAGCACGATGCCAACTTCACCCCTTGGGTCCGGGCGGCGGAGGAGGCCGGCGTGCAGGTGCGCGTCGCGAATATTCGGCCGCAGGAAGGCACGTTGGACCTCGACGATTTGGCCCGAAAGCTCACCCCGCGGACGCGTCTGGTCGCGGTAACGGCGGCCTCTAACGCCATCGGGACGCTCACGCCGATACCGGATATTGTTCGGCATGCCCACGCCGCGGGGGCCTTGGTCTTCGTCGATGCCGTGCATTACGCACCCCATCGATCCATCGACGTGGCCGGCTGGGATGTCGATTTCCTCGTCTGTTCGGGATACAAGTTCTTCGCCCCGCATATGGGTGTTTTGTGGGGCAAGCGTCGGTTCTTGGAGACCTTGCCGGCGTACAAAGTGCGTCCCGCTCCGAACGGGCTTCCCGATCGCTGGATGACCGGGACGCAGAATCACGAAGGAATCGCCGGCGCAGCGGCAGCCGTGGAGTATTTGGCGGAAATCGGACGACGGTGCGACCCCCGCGTAACAGGCCGCAGGGCCGCCCTTCAAGCGGCCTTTCACGCCATTGCCCAACATGAACAAGGGTTGGTCGCGGCCCTGCTGCAAGACCTGGCCGATTGCCCGGGGATTCGCGTTTGGGGTATTCCCACGGCCGACGCCGAGCGCCGTGTGGCGACCGTCTCGATCACGCACCGCCGGTTGCGTGCCCGGGAACTGGCCGAATACCTGGCCGCGCGGTCGATCTTCACCTGGCATGGTAACTTCTACGCCTTGCCGCTGACCGAGGTCCTGGGCGTGGAGCCGGACGGCTTGCTGCGGATTTCGATGGTGCACTACAATACCCACGAAGAAGTTGCCCGCCTGATTTCCGCCCTCCGTGAACTCGGCCCTTGACTCGTCCGAATCTCCCCTTTCCGTCCCGCCGAGGTTTCCGTGATGTTCAGCTCGAACCGGTTGATATTCGCTATCGTCGCGCTGTTCTGTGCGTGCTCGACGGCTCCGGCTTGGTCCGTCGACGCCGAAGGCGGTACTACTCCCTGGACCGACTGGAGTCTCCGGAACGCCGCGATCGTTCCAAACGCCGACTCGGACCAACCGCCCGCCCTGCTCTGCCAAGACTCGGGGGCCTCGGCCGTTCGCACGTTCCTCGCCTGGCCCAACACGCCGTTCCGCGCGAAGGTGCGCGTTCGCACGGAGGACGTGCAGCCCATGGCAGGCGGAGGCTTTGCCTATGCCGCGGTCTACGAATTCGACGAAAACGGCGAACTGATCGCGTTTCGTGATTTCGTTCAAACGACGGGTACCCACGACTGGACCGACTTGGAGACCGAAGGAAAGACCCACGAACACACGTTTTCCGTCGAGTTGCGGCTGGGGCTGCATCAGGCCGCGGGAAAGGCCTGGTTCGAACCGGCACGTTGGACCTGGACGACCGATCCGAACGCAATCACCGATGAGCGCAAAGGCTCGCATTTCCCCAACACCGCGCTAATCCTGGATGAGCCGGAATTCCCCGGCAACCCCGCAGCCCCCGATCCCCGGGGCTTGGCCGATCTGCTGGCGCAGGCGGGCTACCGGACCCGTTTCATCCGGGCGGAGGACCTGACCTCGGCCGCGGCCTGGGAAAAGGCAACCGCCGACGCCGCGTTGCTGGTCCTCCCTAACGGACCTTGTTTTCCCATCGAGGCACGACGAGGGTTGCTCGCCCTCCTGTGCCAAGGCGTTGACCTACTCTCCTTCGGCGGTTATCCATTCGACATGCCCTTGCGGGACACGGAACAGGGCTGGGAAATTGTCGATTTGACGCAACCCACCAGGGTCACGCTTCTCAATCGCGATCCCGGCTTCGAAACGGATTCCGAACCGGGACGCCCGGCGGCTTGGCACGACGCGACGGGCAACCCGTGCCCCATCGTAACCGGCCAAGCGGCGGAAGGGATTCGCTGCGCCTTGGTTCAAGGGCAAGACGCTGAAGGCCTGAGCTACACGCAAACCGTCACCGCTGTCAAAGCGGGCCAATGGCTGCGACTTTCCGGCCGGATCAAGGCCGTGGACATACAAGGCGCCGGCTACGCTTTTCTCGCTTATTACCCTATGGCCGGAGGCGAGTGGCGATCACCCGCGGATATCGCCCAAGTGCGAGCCGCCCGTGATTGGCGGTCATCGACTCCCCAGTGGCAGTCGTTCACGCAAGACTTCCGCGTTCCGCCGGGCGTGGACCGAGTGGAGGTTCGGTTCGGGCTGTATCGCGCCTCCGGGACGGCCTATTTCGACGACATTCGGCTGGAGGAGGTTGAATACGCGCCGCGTTTGAACACCCGATACGGACGTCCCAGTGACGGATTGCTCGTCTCGCATTGGCAACTTGGGATGTGCGATGCGGACTACCCACTGCGGCGAACGGCCCGCCTGACCGCGCCCGGCTGGGAAGCCGCCGTGGCCGCCGGAGGCTTTTCCGCGGTGGGCGTCTTGAATGGGAATGCCCGCTGGATCCCGCTCGTGGCTGCCGAAGATCGCTTCGGTAGACAATGCGGCACGGCGGGCGCGATGATCGTGCACGCCGGGGGGCGGTTCCCCGGTTCGACGTGGACCTTTTTCGGCGTGGACAACGTGGACCTCACCCAACTCCCCGGCTTCGGCGAACGTGTGCTCCTGCCGGCCCTATCTCGCATGCGGCGCGGCCTCTTTCTCCAACGCGTACAAAGCCGCTTGGCCTGTTATCGTCCGGGAGAGCCGACGGAAATCTCCTGTTCGGCCCGGCATCTTGGAACCGAGGCTTTCGCCGGATTCCTGACATGGCGTCGCTCCGCGGAAGACTCGGCCGAGGTGTTGGAAGAAGGACGGCAGGAGGTCCGCCTAACGCCGGGAGAGACCGCCGTATGGACGATCCCGCTGGGAACGGCGGCGGCTTCCTCCGGATTGCACCGCGTCGCCGTCCGCTTGCAAGACGCTTCCGGCAACATCTGGGACGAGCTGTCGGCCGGGTTCGTCGTTTGGGACGGAAAAGGCTTTCCCCGCAACATATCGTTCAGCTACGCCGACAACTATTTTACCTGGGACGACCGGCCCGCCTTTCTCTGCGGCACGACCACGTGGTCGAACTGGTTCTTCTCGCCGTCGCAATCGGACCCACTCTTTTGGGCCGCGGAACTCGCCCGGATGGCCGACTACGGAATACGCATCAACGCCAATTTGCAGACCTGGTGGACTCCGCCCTATGAACTGACCGAACAGGATTGGCGGAAGCTGGACGCCGCGATCTATTTATCCCACCGCGCGGGCGTGATTCATCGAGCAGGGCTTTTCATCGGACAGAATGTGGCCGTCGACGACGCCCTCTTGGAGCGGCAGGCACGATTTACGGCCGCCTTTGCGGCGCGCTATCGGCAGGCCGAAGGACTGATCTACTATCTCAACGGGGACTATCAACTCCGACCGCAGTCACCGGAACAACAGCAACTGGCTTGGCAGCTAGCCCAAACACGCCATTGGAATGAGCGATTGACCGGCGCCATACGGTCGGTCGATCCTCGCCATCCGATCGTTAGCGAGTACTACCAGAATCCAAGCGGCGGACTGGACGTACGGCAAACCTTGGACGGCCTGGACATGGCCGAGATCGGCTATTTCGACCAGCCGGACCGCGACCTGAGCCGATTCCCGGCCGTGTTCAAAATGACCGATCATCGCCTTCGGGGAAAATCGGCGGCCGTCGGCGAATTCGGGGTCAAGACGCATCCCGCTTGGGAGCCCAGCCTCGGCGGCGGGGGATACCACATACGGCGGAGCGTGGAACAGCAGAATCGCTTATTCCTGACACTGCCGCAGCTCACCTTCGGCTTGGGCGGAGCTACCGCCCGAAATTGGTGCTGGCGGGACGATGATGATCGCATCTTTCCCTGGGGTTTAACCCACACCTGTGACGGAGTCCCCAGAGACGCCCTGCGGTACTACCGCGCCGCCGCCTTGTTGCTCCTCCGGCTGCAACCGCGATGGACGAAGCCGGAAGTCGTGCTGGTGGCGTCCGATAGCTCACGGCGGACGGTCAACGACGGGTTCTCGCCGTACGATTTGGCCGCGGCCGATCTGCTGGCCCGCCTGGGCGTCGATTTTGCCGTCGTCAGTGATTTGGATCTCCGGGAAGGGGACTTGCGCGGGGTCAAGGCGGCGTTCGTCCCCGGCGCAACCGTCTCCGACACGGCCGCACAAATCCTCAACTCATTGGAGCAAGCCGGAAGCCTCACGGTCTGCCGTCAGTATCCGGCGGCAATGGCGGATTCGCCCGCCGATCAGCAAGCGGAATCCCTGATCCTCCCGCTGCCCGAGGTGCGACGGCGTTGGGCCGATCTGCTCGACCGAGCCCGCGTGGCGCGGGTGCAGGTACGACCGGACGACCCGGCCATAGCCGTGATGCCCGTCGCATTGCAAGACGGTGCCGCCGTGGTGCTGGTCAACACCGGCGACCAAACGCAGCGGTTGCAGGCCGCCTTCCCCGATGGAAAATCGGTGGAAATGAGCCTGTCCCCCTGGGAGCCGGGCTTGGCGGCGTGGAACTCGGCAGGCGGCGTCCTCGCCCTGGAAGGCGGATCGGTGCTAAGCTGCGACGGGCGGCAAGTGGCTGAATCCGACGGCCATATCTTATTGTGGTCGGTGGAAACGCCGCATGACCGCGATACCGATGTTCGCTCCGCCTGGGATATCTTTCTCGTCCCCACGACCGCCCGCAACATCCATCTGATGCGTGCGGATGATGGTTTCGACACGGCCGAAGTAGGTGAATTCCGAAGGGGAAGCTGGCACCGACTGGGGGAGATTCCGCTCCGGGCCGCTGAAAGGGGAATCCAGCTACAAGTCCCTGCCGATTGCCTGGGCGAGTTGATTCGCATCCGCAGGCGCTGACCGTCTCGGCGATCCGTCGAGGAACACGGGCCCATGCGGCGCTCGCCGCGACGCATCGCTTGCTGATCAGGCGAGATCGTGGCAAGCCGAGCGGGAAAAGCCTCGCCCGTCGATCATTCGGCGTGCATCTTAGGATCGGGGAGCGGGACGATGCTTTCCGTTACGACGGCCGCACCCCCGACCGCAAAGGCTTGCGGTTCGTGGGGTTCCGCGTGCCACGGATACTCGAAGTAGTGGCGGTAGTTATACGGCGCCCGATAGTAGTATCCGTGAAAGGCCGGATAACGGTGGATGGTTCGTGGGTTGCCGGGATAGCAGCCGAATCGCGGCTGATAGCAGGTCTGCGGCATCGGGCCGAACCAATCGCCCAGCCATGTCTTGCCGGTAGCCGAGTTCAGGTGCCCTGCTTTGGCAACGGGCACGGCCGCCGAACCGTCGCCGTAAACTGCCTCCTCCGTCGCAAGGTATCCGGACGAAACCGACTGGCCGTACGCCTCGGTTACGCCGAGTAAGATGGCCAAAGTGATAACGGCCGCTCGCATGAAATCGTCCTTTACCGTTCTCGATCCAAACCGCTATGGAAGCCTCAACGTGGGAGCACTCCCCTGCCGCGCAAGCGCGGCGCGACCCCACCCTATGGTATAGCCCGCAAAACAGCCCGCGCCGCCGCGGGTGGAGTTTTCGTTTCTACTGACAAAAATCGGCTTGGAGAGGCCCCGCGGACAGAAAATCACCCCGCCGCCGTCAAAGATTCGCATAACCTCGGAACCCAGCATTAAAGTAGGAGTTAACCCCCCACCAAGAGCATGATTCCGTGCGAAAACCTGCCCGGGGGTCAACGCGCTGGGTCGGATTGTTCCGGTTTTGCATTCCAAACCGCCGACAATCACCACCCGCGACACCCAAAACGCGGAGAAAGTAAGGATCAAGGTTGAAGAAATGGGTTGGCTGGGTAACATGGAAAACCAAGCGAGCGACGTTGTCGCGGCTTAACAGAGCGATAGCCGTTGTACCGCATCGAAAACATGATGGTGTTTGACGCTTGTTACACTCGTTTGGGGAATTCGCGAGATACCGCCTCGTCAAGCGACTGATTCTTTTCTCTTCACGTCGGTAAGGCGATCCGGCGGATGGCGAGCAGCCGTCGCGCCCGTTCGGCCCGGCACTCCGGCTGTAACCACCATGAGTGCGGTCGAACGCTTCCGCCGGATAGGCTTCGTCGAATAGAACTTGCCGGAGACGATCTGCTCATGGATTCCGCTCTCGTCGTCATCTCCAAAGACCGTGCGTTGGTGGAAGAGCTGCGTCACGCGACCGCGGATCGCTTCGACGTGATCGCCATCGACTCGCTCGAAGCCGGCTGCGCGGTCCTCCCCGCGGAAATCCGTCCCGCCGTCGTGGCGCACATTTCGCGCAACATGGTCAACGGCTATCGTCCGCAGGAATTCTTCCGGCGATTGCGGGAGGTCGAATCCGCCGCGCCGATCTTTGCCGTCCTGGACGACGGCTGCCCCCCGGAAATTCGAGAGAAGGCCGCAGAAAATGTCCAAGCGTTTTTGCAGCGGCCGTTTCAAACGGAGCGGCTTTTGAGCTTGATCCGGGCGCACTCGCCGCTGGAGTACGAACTCGCGGAGTACTTGCGTCGGCGTCCGCACCGGGTTCTTCGCGGAAGGTGCCGGAGCTACGCCACCTTTTCCCCGCGCATGTTCGACATGATGGACGAGCTTCGCGTGGCCGCTCAGCACGACGTGACGATCCTCTTAAGCGGCGAGACGGGTTCCGGAAAGAGCAGCCTTGCCCGGGTTATTCACGATATGTCGGGTCGTTCCGCCGGTCGCTGCCTGACCGTGGCCTGCGGCGCCTTGCCGCCCAATCTCATCGAGAGCGAGCTGTTCGGTCACGTCAAAGGGGCGTTCACCGGTGCGGACGGAGAACGGCAAGGAAAATTCGCCGCCGCCCAAGACGGAACCTTGCTTTTGGACGAAATCGACGTCCTGCCGCCCGACCAGCAAGCCAAACTCTTGCGGATCATCGAGACGGGTGAGTACGAACCGGTCGGAAGTAACGACACGCGGATTTCCACCGCCCGACTTATCGCAGCGACGAACACCGATCTGGAACAGCTCGTTCGAGAGGGCAAATTCCGTCGCGACCTCTACTACCGGTTGAATATCCTGAGTTTCCGCATTCTTCCGCTGCGGGAGCGCCCGCACGATGTGGAATACCTGGCTCTTCGCTTCGCGGCCCAGCACTCCAAAGCTCTCAAAGTGCGTATCGAATCCATCGAGCCGAGATTCACGGCCGCATTGCTGGCCCACTCTTGGCCCGGCAATGTACGAGAGCTGGAAAACGTCATGCGCCGGGCCGTCTTGTACTGTCGTGACGGGGTTTTGCGCCCCTGCGACCTGCCCAGCACCATCCGCGGAGCACTCGAGGACGAACCCAGCCTTGCCTCGGACTTCGGCTGGACGCCGGGGGGAACTCTGGCGGAACAACTGGAGGCCGCCGAGCGCCGCATTCTTGCGGAAACGCTGCGACGCAACGGCTATCACCGCCAGGACACCGCCCGAGAATTGGGTATCTCCCGTATCACGCTCTACCACAAAATGCGGAAGTACGGCCTATTCGAATGCATGGCGGAGACGGCGTGAGTCGGTAAACGACCGGACCGCGGGACCGACGAGAACCAGCTTGCGGATTGACGACAAAAAGGCCCGAGCGTCCCGCAACGACGGCAGGGACCCTCGGGCCGAGCATTCTTGTTGGGCCGTGCCCGCCCGAAGGCCGGCGACGACGCCCCGCATGTGGGATCAGAAGCCGTCCGGAGAAAACTGTTGGCCGGCCCCCGCCATCCCCTTTTGTACGGCGGCGCCGATCAGCTTCAGCACGTCCTCGCCGATTTCGATTCGCGTGAGCGATCCGTAGTCGATCAACTTGCCTTCGGCGCGAATCACGTCTCGGTCGCCGCTCATACCGCTGAGCAATTCCTCGAGCTCGGCCCCGTCGGCGTCTTCATCCGACAAAGCCAACGCAAACTCCAAGAGCGGCTTCAGCGCGATCCGCAACCGCGTTGAGGCCTCCACCGGCTGCCGATCCACCGACGCATCGAGTGCGGCCTTCAGGTCGTCGACCGCGTTGCTCCCCGCCGCAAAGTAGATCGCATGTTCGCCCACGCCGAGCACCGCTTGCATGTCCTTGCCTTGCAGGAATTCGGCGAATTGCGGCGACTCCTCGGCGATCGCCGCATTGGGCAATTGGAGAACATGGAAGCGAACGCCGGCATAAGTTTCGGCATCCAACTTCACAATCTCGGCCAATTCGGGGTTCTGCTGCTTGGCCTCGTTGAAAAACTCCTTCACCCGCGTCTCCAGGGCAGCAGGATCGTCGAGCACGATACCGCCCACGATCGCGAGTTTCTCCCCGGTCAGGGAGCCGGACAGGGCGATATCCGCCCCCTGCTTCTCCATCGTGGCCGCCAACTGCGAGAAGACCTGATCCATGATCTCCATGACCAGCTTGCGTTCCTTGGCGTTCAGGTCACTGTCCTTTTTCAGGCCGGCGGAGATCAGTTTCTTGTAATCTTCCAATTGTTGCTTCATCAATTGCACGGACTCGGGGGTGTACTTGGCGACGGTCTGCAAGACCAACGTGTCGTCCGGTCGGAGGAAGCCCGCCAAGGCGGTCGTCAAATTGTTATTCGCTTCCAACTGCCGCGACATCTTCGTGTTGGGCAGGACGGTCATTTGCAAATCCAGGCCGAGGGTGCCGGCCGAACCGTCCAAGTTCATGCCTACCGTGATCGTATCGAGTTCGTTGAGGGCGTCTTGCACCTGCGCCAGCGACTGCATGGCCATTTGTTTTTGCAGTTCGAACTCCTCCGGCGACTGCCCGGGCTCCGGTTGCATGCCCTGCTGCATACCCTGTTGAATCATGGCCAGGCCGAGCTGCCGGTACATCGGGGGGATGCTCTGGATGTTGACCTTGACGGCTACATCGTAGCTGCCGGCCAACTCTTGCAACACGGCGGGATCGGCCGGGACCGCCGCCAGCGACTCTTTGCTCATGCCCAGTACGACCCAACCGTTCCTTTCGACCGCGAAAAACGTCTGCTGCGGCCCTTGAACGGCGTAGACATCTTCTTGTTTCTGGGCCGTGATACCGAACTGCGACAACAGCTTCAAAAGATCGTCGAGCTTGGTGACGGGCACCATTCCGAAAACGTGGAAGTCCATGCCGTCGGTTTGGACGACGACGCCGGCCGGTCGCTTGGCGTCCAGACCGGGAATGCCATCACCACCGCCGGTCTGGGCGGCGATCATGGCCTTCATCATCTGGCCCAGTTCCGGATTGCCCACTAGTTTCCCGACGTATTCCGCATCCTCCATGAGCCGATCCACGCCGCCGATCGCCACGGCGCCCACCGTTTGCACGGCGGTATTCTGGGCCGCGGCAACAGCGGGCAGGCCCAACAGCGCAATCGCGCCGCAGGCTGCGGCCGCGCCAAACATAGCCTTCAATCGAGACATTGCGGTTTCCTTTCTACATCCGTTTCACCAAAAGCTACGGCCGCATGCCCATTCGGGCAACATCGATACGCATTCCGATCCAACATTTACACCTTCTCTCGCCGGACGGTTACCAGAAATGCTTCCGAATTTACCATCCGGCAACATCGCGTGCGATCGCCCAATCCCTTCGGCGGTTACCCTATTTCCAGCACGCAGCGGGGCAGAATCGCGCCTCGTGCGGGCGGATATCATTCCTTCGAAAAAGCTGAGGCAATATTTCACTCGCGGAACAGAGAAAACGCGCCGGTCCGGACACGATTGGATTATACGAAGTATAGGTCGCCGGGACGACCAAGGGCCTCGGTTCCTCAGGCGGCAGCCCATCGCGGTGGTGCGCGGCTTGCCCCTCACTTTCCGTCGTTGATGTCCGCCTGCCTCAGGGGCGGCAGTTCGACGGAGGCGTCATCGAGAACCAACAACCAATCATGGCCCCTTCCCTTGCCGGGGGCGGAAAACGACATCGCTCCTTCCCACTTTCGTTTGTCGATCGGACGCACTTGCCCGTTACGCGGGTCAAACCACCAGCCTCGGATTTCGCGGCCGGCCGGTTCCCACCGCACCGTCACGTCCCCGCCGGTCGGCAAGTAAACCAGGGCAAAGGAACCGTCCGACGCACGAGCCGCACGGCGATGGTCGGCGTCCTCCCCTTCGTCGCCGCGAATCAGCGACTGATCGGGAACGAGCTTGTAATACGGTCGTTGCAAGAGAACGGAACGCATCAGCCCCATTTGTTGACTGCCGGGGTGACGCAAGGCTTCCTTCCAGGGGGTGCGGGCATGCGAAATCGGCTTGCGCGGCGGTTCGAACATCTGCCAAATGTTATGATCCCCGTACGTGTGCCCGCATGCCCCGCTCAACATGGACCAATAGGCCGCTTGCCGCACGTCCCAATCGTCGAACCAACCTGCATCCGCTCTCCAATTCACGGGATGATCCTCGTACCGAGGCTCACCGTCGAGTACGGGCTTGACCGGTTGGAGGTCGCGCAGGGCTAGGGTGGTCCGATAATTCGGCAGATTGGGAGCGGAATGCCCGGACTGGAACATATTAAAATCCAGCCAATCGTCACCATGGAACCATTGCGCGGAATGCGACCCGCCCATGGGGTGGTACGTCAGCAAGTGACGCCCGCCGTCGCCCTCCTTAAGGCCCTCCGCCATCGCCCGAATCACGGCCAAGTGGCGAGGATTCTCCGGGTTACGATCCCCGCCCAGAATCCAGATGATGGGCTTGTCTCGGTAACGGGAACCGAGCCATCGCCCGTACGTGCGGGCATTTTCCGGCGTGAAGATTTCCGGGCCGACTCCCCATTTCTTATTCCATTTGTCGCCCCATGTCGGCAACAACCCGATGAACAATCCCAGCTCCTCCGCCCGCCGGACAATCCAATCGACGTGGTCCCAATAATCGTTTTCGGGGCCTTCTTGTACGGCGGGACGCGTCGGATCATTGTCCACCAGCGGCTTGTGTCCGTAGGCGTTCGGCGTGTGTAGGCCGTCCAGCTCGGCCAGCGCCACGGCCTGTATCACCGTGAAGCCTTTCCTCGCACGGTCGCTGAGGTACAGATCGGCCTCTTCGCGGTTCAAACGATGGAAAAGCTCCCAGGCCGTATCGCCCAAATAGAAAAACGGTTGCCCCTCCGCCGTGACGATGTATCGGCCGTCGGAGCTGACTTTCAGTTCCGGCGATCCGTTCGACGCGACGGCGGCAGGCGTTGCCGCAAGCGCCGCGAGCAAGGCAACCAAGGCCGCCGAATACGGCCGCCCTCCTTGCCGCCTCCTGGTGTGCTTGCAGATACTCCAACCGCCATTCAGGAACTTCACCATGTCGGACTCCCAATCCCCAATGTCCTCAAAACGTCTTCGCTTTTTGCCGCCCGTTCGCCGCGGCCTTTTCTACCCCTACCCCCGAGCAAACGCAACTTTGAAGCAATTTTCTCGACAAACTGTTTCGTGAAGAAGCGGAGTTTTGCGGAGGAACGGATCCTCTTGCGGCCGAATCGCCCGGAACGGAAACCAAATCGCCCGGAACTGAAAAGTCCTCGCCGTATGTAGGTGCACGAACATCCGCAAACACGGTACGATTATACCCGAGGGCAGCCCCCAAACAACGCTGCCCCCAACCGAGCGGAACTCGTGATCTTGCAAAAGCGCACTGTCTAAAAGGAACTGAGCGATGAAACGCCGCCCCAACACGGCTGACCGAAGTCAACGGTTCTTCCTATGGCTCTTGTGGCTCATTTCGCTTGCGCTCATGCCGCGGCGGATTGCGGCCCAAGACGTGCCGGCTCCGCCGGATGACTCCCCGGATTTGGCCGCCTATCGCGCGCGATGGCAGGCCCCCGAAGTGCAGAGCCGTATCGCGGAGAACATCGAGCGGCATCGTAAAGAAAACGTTTCCTGCCGGGTGCTCGGAGCCGACGGCAAGCCGCTGCCGAACGTCGAGGTCGAAGCTCGGCAAGAATCCCACGCATTTCTATTCGGCTGCAATGCCTTCGTCCTAGGGCAACTGGATTCACCCGAGAAAAACCGCAAGTACGAAGAGACCTTTGTGCATATCTTCAATTTCGCCACCGTGCCGTTCTATTGGGGAGGCTTAGAACCGGTCGAGGGCGAGTTGCGTTACGCGGAGGGCAGCCCCGACATTTGGCGCCGCCCCCCGCCCGATCGGTATATCCCCTGGGCGGAAAAGCACGGTTTGACTCTGAAGGGTCATCCGTTGCTTTGGCACGCCTACAATCCGCCGTGGCTCCCCAAGGACGCAGAGAAGTTGAAGACGCTGTACCAAGAGCGTTTTCGCCAAATCGCGTCGCGTTACCGCGACCACATTACCATCTGGGATGTCGTCAACGAATCCCTGGTCTGCCCGGCCACCTACCCGCTATACGATCCGGATCGGTCGTACGTGGCCTGGGCGTTCAACCAAGTCGCCGAGCTGTTTCCCCAGGAAACGATCCTGATGATCAACGAGGTTACGTCGTTCAATTTCCCACCGGCCTCCCGCAAGTACGAGGAGCAAATCGCCGGGCTGCTGACGGCGGGAGTGCCGGTCCGCGGCATCGGCCTGCAATTTCATTACTTTCGCCGCTCGGCCTTGGACGCCTATATGAAAAGCCCCCATTGCGACCCGCGCGTGCTGCTGGAGGTTTACGACCAACTGTCGCGATTCGACCTGCCGCTGTACATCACCGAAATCACCATTCCCTCGGCGGGAGAGGGGGGCGAGGCGTTGCAAGCCGAGGTCGTCCGCGACCACTATCGCCTGTGGTTCAGCGTTCCGAAGATGGCCGGCATTACCTGGTGGAACCTGGGCGACGGCACGGCGGTCCAAGGCGAGAATGAGGCCCGGGGCGGCCTGCTCGACGAGAACCTCGACCCCAAGCCCGCGTACCGCGAGTTGGAACGCCTGATCCGCACGGAATGGCGAACTCACGTGCGAACGAAGACCGACGAGAACGGTCGGGCGGAGTTCCGCGGATTTGCCGGGAAATACTCGATCCAGGTCGTTGCCGACGGAACCGCCGTTTCCACCGTCATCGACGTCCGACCCGCTCACTCGAATCGATACACGATAACCCTGCCGCGGCATGCCGACGGATTGGCGGTCGTCCAACAGGAAGCGCGGACCGACTGAATCGAAGGATTCACAGCCGCCGAAGAATCTCGATCGGCTTTGACGGCATTGCGCAGAATAAGGTACTTTTACATATCCCGTTTGTCGCACGGGGGCCGGCTCGGTCTCGGCCTCGCCAGGGAGCGATCGGGCCGCGGTCTCGGGTGCGACGCAGTCCGTCCAGTTGGAAGGGCCTTTCGAAAATAGCCATGGAAATCGTCCTCTTCGAAGATTCGGTGGTAGCGCAACTGTATCCGATCACCGTGGGGCGTCCGGCCTTCGGCGTGACGGTGGGGGCTTACCGTTTCGTGGATTTGGCGCGGCGGCTGGGGGGACGCTTGTCCGCCCTGGTACGGCCGCACCTGGCCGAGATTACAAAGCTCGATTACGATTTGCCTCAGGCCGACCTCTCCGCCGATTCCATCTTGTTTCTCAACGCGCGGGCCGTCCCGTCCGTTTCCGCCATGCGGCAGTTGGAGCAACGCGTGCGGACGGGAGCTTCCGGCGTCGTCACGTGGGAGGGTCAGGTCGTGGCCGCCAAGATCGACCGTCCCGCCGCGGCCGACATCCCCCTGCCTTCCTTGGCCTCGCTCACGGGCGCCCCGCCCGCCGAATGGAAGCGGTTGGCCGAATCCCTGGCCCTGCCGGACTGGGATATCGCGTGGCCGCTCATGGAATATCCCCACCACGTGGTTCAATACCACATGGAGATGATCACCGAGCATTTGCACGACCGCATCGCCGGCGGCAATTATCGGCAGTTGAAGGACGGCCTTTTCACGGCGGAAAACGTTCACATCGGCGAGTACGGTACGGTGGACGCTTCGCAAGGCCCCATCGTTATCGAATCCGGCGCCGTCATCGGGCCGTACTGCCTGCTCCGCGGGCCGGTCCACATCGGAGCCAACGCCAAGATCATCGAATACGCAGCGCTGAAGGACAAGGTTACCGTCGGCCACACCACCAAGATCGGCGGCGAAATCGAAGCCGCCGTCATCGAGCCCTATTCCAACAAGCAACACCACGGCTTTATCGGACACAGCTATTTGGGAAGCTGGGTGAATCTCGGCGCGGGCAGTTGCAACAGCGATCTGAAAAACACCTACGGCCGCGTGAGCATGGAGTATGACGGCAAGCGCGTCGCCACGGGCATGCAATTCCTCGGCTGCATCATCGGCGACTATTCCAAGACGGCGGTCAATACGGCCGTGTTCACCGGCAAGGTGATCGGCGTTTGCTGCATGGTGTACGGGTTCGTCACCACGAACGTACCCAGCTTCACGAATTATGCCCGGGTCTTCGGCCAAATCAGCGAGGTTCCCGTGGACGTGGCGGCCGCCGGACAGCAGCGGATGTTCCTGCGACGCAACGTCACTCAACGCCCGTGCGACGTGCAACTGATTCGCGACATGTACGAACTGACCCGCCACGAGCGTCGCTTGGGCAGCGAACCCTTGGTCCTCTGAAGGCCCTCGGAAGCGGCGCGTCGGCGGGCCGCCGCCTTCGCGCGCTGTACCGTTCTCGCTGCTTCGTCTATAATGCCCGTCTGCTTCGGTGACCCTTTCGCGGTCCCGTCTTGGATTTGCACCGATCGTAGCCTTGGGAGAATGCTGCTGATGACGACCTTGACCGCCCCGCCGCGCGTTTTTTTCCGCCCCCCGCTTCTCACGGATCGACCGAGCGGACGGCCCGTCCGCGCGTTCGCGCGCGTACCGCCGCAGGGCTTCTCGCAATCGTCGTGATACCGGCGGTCTGGAGCCTGCTCGATACGACGCGCTCGGCTTCGGCCGCTCCGCCGCAGGTCGATTTGCCTGAGAGGACCGCTTTGGACGATTACGTGGCGAAACCGGACGCGGCTTACGCTTGGCAGGTGGTCGGTACGCAAAAAGTGCCGGGCGGCACGGTTTTCACGTTGGAGATGACTTCACAGACATGGCGCACGGCCGACGAGGTGAGTCGGCCCGTCTGGACGCATTGGCTGCTCGTCGCCAAGCCCGACGTAGTTCGATACTCCACGGCCTTCCTAATGATCGGCGGGGGGCGAAACGGCGGCTCACCGCCCGACGCCGCAAATAGTCCCATCCTTGCCGTGGCCGCCGCCACGGGAACCGTCACTGCCGAATTGCGCATGGTCCCCAACCAGCCGATGATCTTTTTCAATGACGGCAAGGAACGATTCGAGGACGACCTGGTCGCCTACACTTGGACCAAGGCCTTGGAGACGCGCGACCTCACGTGGTGTGCCCGCTTTCCCATGGTCAAATCCGCCGTGCGGGCGATGGATACGATCCAAGCCCTTCTCCGCTCCGAGCAGGGCGGCGGCGTCGAGGTCCGCGATTTCGTCGTGGCGGGCGGCTCCAAGCGGGGCTGGACGACCTGGCTGACCGCGGCCGTGGACCCCCGCGTCAAAGCCGCCGTTCCCATCGTCATCGACGTCCTCAATTGCGAGCCTTCGCTGCGGCACCATTACGCCGCTTACGGTTTTTGGGCGCCCGCCGTCCACGACTACGTCGAGCACCGGATCCTTCAGCGATTGGGGGATCCCAAGGTGACCGAATTCTTGAAGGTGGAAGACCCCTATTTCTACCGCCACCGCGTGAAGATGCCCAAGTACGTCGTCAATGCCGCGGGCGATCAGTTCTTCCCTCCCGATTCATCCCAGTTCTATTTCGACGATTTGGAGGGCGAAAAGTACCTTCGGGTCGTTCCGAATGCGGACCACGGCCTGAAGAACAGCGACGCGCTGCCGTCGATCATCGGCTTTTACCGCCTGATCTTGGACGATGCCCCACGACCACGATTCTCGTGGCGGTTTCAAGGCGAGGATACCGTGGAGTTGGAATGCACGGATCGGCCGGGGACGGTGCTGCTTTGGCAGGCGACGAATCCCGATGCGCGCGATTTCCGCTTGATGACCATCGGCCCCGCTTTCACGTCGCGGCCGCTGGAGTTGCACGACGGCCGGTGCGTCGCAACGGTAACTCGCCCCGAAAAGGGCTGGACGGTCTATTTCGTGGAACTGACGTATCCGGGCAAGGACGGCTTCTACTTCAAGGTCACGACGCCGCCGCGTGTCGTGCCGGACACGCTCCCCTTTGCCGACGCGATCCTGCCGAGCACGAACGGCCGCGCCGGGGAATGAGCCTCCGGAACGCCTTGCGACCGTTCAGGAACCGCCCGGCGCGAGGACGTTGCCGAACGGCCCCCGCAATCGGCAGGCTTCGGCCGGCGGGCCACGTTCGGCCAAGGACGACACCCTCGGTTGCGGCGTATCCACTTTGCGAGGTGAATCATGTCGTTCCTGCCCTTGCGTATCCCGGCTCTGCTCGCGGCCATGTTGGCCGGCTCCGCGATCCATTCCTTGGGATCTTGGGCAACGGCCGGTGAGCCGGTCCCCATGATCCACGTCACGGACTTATATCGCCCGCACAACGACCCCGACGATCATTGGGACTTGGCCTGCGTCTATGCCTTGGCATTTCAATCACGCGCGGAATTGCTGGGCGTCCTAATCGACTATCCGCTGCCGGGAGCGGCCCACGATCCCGACGTAGCGGCCGTAGCTCAAATGAATTATGTGACGGGCAAGTCCGTGCCGGTCATGGTCGGATCGCCGCGGATGCATGATGCGTCGGCCGTGGAAACCCCGGCGAGCGAGGCCGATCTCCGAGGCGTCCGCGCCCTGCTGGACTGGATGCGTCGCTCGGCCCGGCCGGTCGTTATCAATATCCTCGGGTCTTGCCGCGACGTGGCGATCGCCGGCCGATTGGAACCGCAATTGTTCGCGGAGAAGTGCCGCGGCATCTACCTGAATGCCGGCAGTGGAACGCGTGATCCGCGGAAGGCTGCCGTCCTCGAGTGGAACGTGCACCTCGATCCGGCCGCCTATCGCGCCATCTTCCATCTTCCCTGCCCCATCTACTGGATGCCCTGCTTTGAAGAGGTCCCGACCCGGCCGGGGGAAGCCTTCAGGGTGGGCGAGTTCGGCACATTCTATCGGTTCCGACAGGGTGAGATCTTAGCGGATGTCTCTCCCTCCGTGCAGAACTTCTTCCTCCACATGTTCCTTCACGGCGGCCTCCTCCGCGACGGCCAGGGTACGCCCTTCGTACCGCGGACCGACTGGCTGCGATTCCTGACGTCTCAACCCGATCCCGACCTCGTCGCCCGCGTCGCCGCGATGGATCGCAACATGTGGTGCACGGCCGGGTTTTTCCACGCGGCCGGCCTCACGGTAACCCAAGACGGCCAGATCGTCCCCGAGCCCGAAGCCGCCGCACCGGTTTTCACGTTCGATCGCGTCACGGTGTCCTGCTCCGAACAGGGCGTGACGCAGTGGGAATACGCTGAAGAGACGGCCGGGCAACCGCCCCGGTTTATCTTCCACGTGGGCAATCCGTCGCGTTATCCGAACGCCATGACGGCCGCCATGCGATCGCTACTCCGCACCTTACCCTGACCGCGGCCGCCCGTCATGTCTGCTCCCGTCCGGCACTGCACGCACCGCAATGCCCCGCGGCCTGCCGGACCGGAAGCCGCGGACCGTCGGCCGGCACCTCGCCGCCGCAAGGGCGGTCTTGCCGCCGCCGGGATTCCAATATCTCGGCTGCCGTCCGACAATGGCAGCGGCCTCGTCCCGAGGATCGGATCTGAGCCCACGCCAAGCAGAGAAAGACGGCCGAGAATACCGGCAACGTCATAAGAAACGTCATCATGGCCGCCCTTTCCGTCTTGCCAAGGTGACGGACTTCCCGCCTTCCAGGCCGCCCGGCGATCGCACCGACGACCATCCGGAGCTCGATTGTCATTTCGTTTCGTGGAGGACGAGTCCGCCGCGGGCGGGCGAGGCGATGCGTGCGGCAAAGCCGGGGGTCATGCGGCTTTCAAATCCCGTCCCCTTCCGTTCGATCAACAGGACGTCCAAGCCCTCCCGTTGAGCCGTCGCCCAGGCCTCCTCCGGCCCCAAAATCATCAGCGCGGTGGCCCAAGCGTCGGCCGTCATGCATGACGGATGCAGCACGCTGACCGAGGCCAAACGATGATCGATGGGCCGGCCCGTCCGCGGATCAATCAAGTGACTGAACCGCCGCCCTTCGCTTTCGAAATAGTTGCGGTAATCCCCGGAGGTCGCCAACGCCGCGTCTTCCAATTGCAAAACGGCTTGGGGTTGCCGGGCATCGAGCCGCGGCGTCTCGACGCCCACGGCCCACGGTAATCCGTCGGGACGACGTCCTTTGGCGCGAATCTCGCCGCCGATTTCGACCAAGTAATGCTCAATCCCAAACGCTTCCAAGCATTCCGCCACGCGATCCACGCCGTAACCCTTGGCGACGGCCGCCAAATCGACGGCACCGCCCTCGATCCCGCGGCGGACGGCCGGCGGCCGGCTCCGCAATTCGATACGTTTCCAATCCACCCGCTCCCGCGCGGCCCGAATCGATTCCGCATCCGGAACCGCCGCCCTTCTTCCCGCTCCGCCGTCGCCCTCCGCGGGACCGAAATGCCAAAGGCGAACCAACGGCCCGACGGTGATGTCGAGTGCGCCTCCCGATCGCTCGCACACTCGCAAGGCCTCCTTCAAGACGGTCGCGGTCTCCGGGGAGATCGGTTGCCAAGCATCAGCGGGCGCCGCGTTCCAGCGGGAGATCTCTGATCGCGGATCGAACGCCGACATCTTGGCGTTGATCTCTTCCAGGACTCGCTCCACCTCGGATTGCACTTTCTCCAAGGCAACACCGGCGGGTAACTTGTGCAATTTGATGGAATACGTCGTGCCCATGGTCGTGCCGCTCCAGGAGACGGCGGCGTGGGGCGAAGACGGCCGCATGAAAGCCGACCACACCGCCGCGATGATGAGGCCCGACGTTACCACGCCCGCGCGTCGCCAAGGCCGCGTTCGGTCCGCCATGGTTCATCCCCCGAAATCGTCGAAGGCGATGTTTTCCCGTTCCACGCCCAGATCGTCCAGCAATCGCAGCACGGCCTTGTTCATCATCGGCGGCCCGCAAAGATAGTACTCGCAGTCTTCCGGAGCGGGGTGATCCTTCAAGTAGCAGTCGTACAAGACCTCGTGAATGAAGCCCGTGGGGCCGGTCCAGCGATCCTCCGGTTTCGGTTCCGAGAGCGCCGGATGCCAACTGAAGTTGGGGAACTCTCGCTCCAGGGCCTCGAATTCCTCCATATAAAAGGCCTCCCGCAAGCTGCGAGCTCCGTACCAGTATGAGATCTTTCGGTCGGTGCGCCGGCGTTTCAACAAGTCGAAGATGTGCGATCTCAACGGCGCCATGCCCGCACCCCCGCCGATGTAGATCATTTCGGCGTTGCCTTCCCGGGGGAAAAAGTCGCCGTAGGGGCCTGAAACCAACACGGCATCGCCGGGCTTGAGGTTGAACAGATAGGTCGACATCAGGCCCGGCGGCACACCGTCGCTCCCCGGCGGCGGCAAGGCTATCCGCACGTTCAGCATGATGATGCCTCGCTCCTCCGGATAGTTGGCCATGGAGTACGCCCGCGTTACCGGCTCCCGGGTCCGCACGCGATACCGCCACAGATCGAGCCGGTCCCATTCCTCGCGAAATTCCGCGGGAATATCGAAATCCCGAAAACGAATCTCATAGGGCGGAGCCTGGATTTGCACATAGCTTCCGGCACGAAACTCGAACGGCTCGTCGGCCGGCAGCTCCAAGACCAACTCCTTGATGAACGTGGCCACGTTGCGGTTGGAACGAACCGTGCATGTCCATTGCCGGACGTCGAGAATCTCCTTGGGGATGGCGAGCCTCAAATCCTGCTTGACGGTCACCTGGCAAGCCAACCGCACCCCCTCGCGCATCTCGCGGCGGGTCATGAAGGGGATCTCGGTGGGCAGTATCTCGCCGCCGCCTTCCAGCACTTTGACCTTGCACTGCCCGCAGCTGCCGCCGCCGCCGCAAGCCGACGGAACGAAGATGCGATGTTCGGCCAAGAGCGGCAGCAGCTTGGCCCCCGGCCGGGCATGGAAGGAATGCGTGGGAGATCCGTCGATGTCGATCTCGACCTCGCCCCGCGGAAGCAACATCGCCCGGGCGATCAAGATCACGGTCGTCAAGGCCAAGACGACGGTCGAGAACATGCCCACACTGAGACCGATTTCGATCAACATGGCTTGGCCTCGTTCACAGTTGAATTCCCGAGAAGCACATGAACACCATGGCCAGCAGCCCTACCGTGATGAACGTGATTCCCAGGCCGTCCAGACCTCGCGGCACGCGGGCGTACCGCAACCGCTCGCGGACCGCCGCCAGCATCACGATCGCCGCCGCCCAGCCGGCGCCCGATCCGAACCCGAACGTGACGCTTTCGGCCCACGTGTAATCCCGCTCCACCATGAACAGCGACCCGCCGAGGATCGCGCAGTTCACGGTAATCAGCGGCAGGAATACGCCCAACGCGTTGTAGAGCGAGGGAAAGAACCGATCGAGGACCATCTCCAAGATCTGCACCATCGCGGCAATGACCCCGATGAACGTGATCAGCGAGAGGAAGGACAAATCCAAATCGGGGAACCCGAAACGGGTCCAGGCCCCGGCGCGGAGAAAGTTCTGATAGACCCATTGATTGACGGGGACCGTGACGGTCTGCACCACGATGACGGCAATCCCCAGCCCCACGGCCGTATCGACTCGCTTCGAGATCGCCAAATACGTGCACATGCCGAGAAAGAAGGCCAGGGCCGGATTCTCGACGAACATCGCGCGAACCAACAGGCTCAGATGGTGTTCCACCATGGCTTCCCCCATGCTCGCCTTCTAGGCATGATCTCGGATCAACTTCTTGCCTCGCGAATTCAGCGCCCAGATCAGCAGCCCGATCAGAAAGAACGCGCTGGGCGAAAGGAGCATCAATCCGTTCGGCACGTACCATCCCCCGTCGGCGGCCAAGGGCAGGATCGTATGCCCCAGCAGCGTTCCCGAGCCCAGCAGCTCGCGAATCGCACCCACCGCCGCCAGGACCGCGCCGTATCCCAAGCCGTTCCCGAGGCCGTCCAACAGGCTGGGCAGGACGGGATGTTTCATCGCAAAGCCCTCCGTCCGCCCCATGATGATGCAATTCGTGATGATCAGTCCCACGAAAACCGATAACTGCCGACTGATGTCGTACGCGAAGGCCTTGAGAAACTGATCCACGACGATCACCGCCGAGGCGATGACGGTCATTTGCACGATCATACGAATGCTGCCGGGAATCCAATTCCGAATGAGAGAGATCAGCGTGCTGGAAACGCCGGCCACGAAGACGACCGCTGCGGCCATCGTCAAAGCCGTGGACAACTTCGTCGTCACGGCCAGGGCCGAACAAATCCCCAAGATCTGGACCGTGATGGGGTTATTGCGAATGATGGGATCGGTGAGCGTCCGCCAATGCTTCCCCATGACCGATGTCCTCCCTCACCAAGCGATCCGCCCCGTTGCTTTTCCCTTCGCCGGGGTCTCGCCGCCGTCTTTATGGCGCCGAATCCGCCGACTCCGCCGAGTCCTCCAATTCCGCCGACTCCGCCGCCCGCTCTCGCCGCAGTCGCTCCAAGAGCGGCCCGTACCCTTGCTCCCCCAACCAGAACCGCACCAGATTGGTGACGCCTCGCCCCGTGAGCGTTGCTCCGGAGAGACCGTCCACCTGATGCTCGGCATGGGGTGCGTCGGGGGGAACGCGACCCTTCACCACCTCCAGTCGAGGCTGCCCCGACGCATCGAAGACCCGTTTGCCGATCCATTGCCCTTTCCAACGCGGATTATCGACCTCACCGCCCAAGCCGGGCGTCTCCGCATGTGCGAAAAAGCCGAAACTCTCCACCGTGTTCAGGTCCGGCCCCAGAGCGATCAAGCCGTACATCGTGGACCACAACCCTTTGCCGTAAACCGGCAGGATCACCCGACGTAAGCGGCCGTTTTCTCGCAAGAAATAGACGACCTGCCGATTGGGACGGCGGCGAATGCCTGCGATGTCCTTTTCCGCGGGGAGCGATCGTGCGCCCGACGGCTCGCGCAAGAGCACCGCCGGATCGAACGATTCGGGATCCTCGCCCGGCACCGGCTCGCCCGTCTCCAGGTCCACGACCTCCGCTTCCAAGCGGGCGAACAGGGCATCGATGTCGGCCTTTTGATCGGGTTCCAACAGCCCCGCCGCCAACAAGACGTTACGTTTGCGGTCCAGCCGGATATTGCGATCCTGGATCGGGCGGAGGGTGACGACCGCGCCCGCCACCATCATCGAGCATACGAGGCACACTCCCAACGCGACGGCAACCGTCTTGACGATCGAATCGTTAGGCATGGCGCAGCTTCCTTCTTCGAACGTGCGCTCGAACGACGTAGTAGTCGAACAGCGGCGCCGTGATGTTGCCGAACAAAATGGCCAGCATGGTGCCCTCGGGAAACGCCGGGTTGACGACGCGAATGAGGATCACCAGGACGCCGATCGTCAGCCCGTAGAGCCACTGCCCCAAGGAAGTCATGGCCGCGGTCACGGGATCGGTGGCCATGAAGACCAGCCCGAAGGCGAATCCGCCCAGAACCAAGTGCCAATGCGGAGGCAGGGAGTACATGGAATCGGCGGCGGTTCCCAGGCCGTAAAGGCAGGCCGCCGCTCCCATCGCACCGAGCAACATGCCGGTCATGATGCGATGCGAGGCGATGCCCGTCGCCAAGAGGACGGCCGCCCCCAATAGGCAGGCGGCCGCGGAGGTTTCGCCCATCGAGCCGGGAATCGTGCCGATGAAGGCATCCAACCATGTCGTTTGAGCCGCCACGGCCGACATGCCCCCGGTTGCCGCCGCGCTGAGCGGCGTTGCCCCGCTAAAGCCGTCCACCGCCACCCAAACTTCGTTCCCCGAGATGGCGGCGGGATAGGCGAAAAACAGGAATGCTCGAGCCGCCAAGGCGGGATTGAGAAAGTTCCGCCCCGTTCCCCCAAACATCTCCTTCGCAAAGACGACGCCGAAGGAAATACCCGCCGCCACCTGCCACAGCGGAATGGCGGGAGGCAAGGTCAGCGGGAAGAGAAGCCCCGTAACGAAAAAACCTTCGTTAACCTCATGTTTGCGGAGAATCGCGAAGAGGATCTCCCAGCTCAACCCGACGACCATCGTGACCGCATAGGCGGGCAAGAAGTAGGCGGCCCCATGCGTTACGTTGGCCCAAAAATCGGCCGGGTCGTAACCCGCTCCGACGCGATCCAAGATTTGATATCGCCATCCCTCGGGTGGAACGCCGCCCCGCGATTGCAGCACGCGATTGGCTTGCAACCCCGTGTTGTACATCGCCATCAAGACGCAGGGCATCAAGGCCACAAGCACGACGCTCATCAACCGCTTGTAATCCAAGGCGTCGCGGACGTGGCACGTTCCGTCATTCGGTTCTCCCGGTGTGTAGAAGAAGCTGTCCACGACTTCATAGACGGGATAGAGCAAGTGGAGACGCCTTCCGGGCGCGAACCAAGGCCCCATCCCATCCAGCAGCTTGCGGAGCAGTCGCATCATTCGTCCCTTTCGATGGCGGTCAACACGCTGCGGAGCATGGTCCCGTAATCCTGCTTCCCGGGACAAACGAAGCTGCACAAGGCCAGATCCTCTTCTTCCAATTCCAGGCACCCCAAGGCCTCGGATTCTTCCGGATCGCCGTTTTCCAAGGCTCGCAAGAGGAACGTCGGCAGGATGTCGAGCGGCATGACCTTTTCGTAATTGCCGATCGGAAAGACGGCCCGCCTTCCTCCGTGCCTGCCCGCATCCATGGCGAATAAGCGATCCTTGCCCAAGACCGCACCCACGGTGACGGGGCTGACGGAGAACTTGCCGAACCCCGGGGCCAGCCAACCGAAGAATTCCCGCTTCACGGTGCCGGGCAGGACGCTGATTTGCGTGTGATACCGGCCCAGAAAGGGGGCCGCCGGATCGAGCACCCGACCTCCCAAGACGGAGCCGGAGATCACCCGCGGATCGGCTTCCCGCAATTCCCCCCGCAATAGTTGCGAAAGGTCGGCGCCCAAACGAGTCCGTAATAACCGCGGTCGTACAACCGCCGGCCCGCCCAAGGCAACAACACGTGTGTGGTCCGGCATGCCCGTGGTAAACAGACGACCGATGGCGGCCACGTCTTGATATCCCAGGTACCAGGCGGTCCTTCGCCGACCGACCGGCGACAGAAAGTGGATGTGCGTGCCCGGCAAACCGGCCGGATGGGGTCCCGCAAAGGCCACGCTCTCCCAACCCGGCACGTCGGTGCCCGGGATGTCCTCATCGGGCGCAACGCACACGAATTTGCGGGGCACCGCCAATCGAGCCAAGACGCGCAGGCCGCAATGAAAGTCCCACGCCCGGTCCTTCAACACCACGGAAGGCCGCGCGCTCAACGGATGGGTATCCACGGCCGTCACGAACAGCGCGTCGGCGGTCGCATCGGGTGAAGGAATGCGGCCGAAAGGTCGCATCCGCAAGGCGGTCCACATGCCCGACGTCTGGAGAACGATGCGGACCTCCTCTTCGTCCAGTAACTCCAAACGTCGATCATCATAGATGGGGAATTCGAGCGGGCGATCATCCGTCACTTCGATCACGACCGCGATCAAACGCCGCTTTTCCCCCCGCAACACGGCCGAGACGAAACCGCCGGCGGGAGCGGCGAAGCGGATTCCCGGATTCGTCTTGTCAATCCATAACGTTTGCCCCTCCCGTACCCACTCGCCCTCCGTCACCAGCAGCCGCGGCTTGAGGCCTTGGTAGTCCATGCCCATCAGAGCCACGCGGGTGACCGGACCGGCCTCGTCGATCCGCTGCGTGGGAACGCCCGCGATCGGTATATCCAGACCGCGCCGCACGACGACGGTTCGCGTAGGGACCGCTTGCCGAGTCGGCACCCTCGTTTCCACGGGAGAGGTTATTCGCTCGTCCAAAAGCCGAAGCATCATTGTCTTGCCCTCCCGATTCCGAACCTCGGCGCGCAATCCGAGCCGAACTTCAAGCGTGAACGACAACCACCGGAAGCGGCGTTGCCGCGGGCGACGGTTCGCGAACGGGCGAACCGTGATGCGGACACCTGCGGAAGGTAACGCGGCGGGGCTTCCTCGCGAAAACACTCCACGAAGAAGCGATGCAGGACGCCGTGACCAAGCGGCCGTTGCCGCCCTCCCAAACACGTCACGGCGGAGCCGAGAGGCCGGCGAATCCACCGATTCGCACACTCGCCTTCGACTCACACTTTCTACGTGCCACGCCGCAACGGAGTTCGCGTAAAGGCGCGAACTGTGGGCCGAGAACGCACGCCGGGGAATTCCGGCGGAATATCGACAAGGCACGGCGGCGTAATGCTATGCCGCGCTGATCGGCGTTCGAAGAAACGACCGGCGGTAAATGCCGACCGCACGGGGCCGTCCTGCCGATGATTGGCTGCGACAGGCGGAAATTCGATCGCGAAAGAAGAGGTCCTGCCTCCCCGGCGCGGTGCGGAAAAGCGTTTGCGGCAAGGCCTGCCGGGCGTTAAACTGCGCGACGCGGTCGCGCCCGAGCCGACGCGTGCAGGTCGCCCGTCTTCATTTTTCCCGACCGCGGCCGTCACAAAAACCACCCTGTCCCGCCTGGGAGATCCCACATGATGTGCCCACAACCGCGGCATTGGATCCTTGTGCTTTCGGTAATCTCCGTGCTCTCCCTTGCGTGCCCGGCTCGCAGCGTCGCCGTCCTCGGCGAAGAGGCGCAAGGCGTCTTCAACGGTGCCTTCGAGCAGGACGCGAACGGGGACGGCATCCCGGACGGATGGACCACGGCCGGGCGAGCCGGCGTCCGCCAAGAGCTGCGGATCGTGGAGGATGCCCGGCGGGGAAAAGTCGCCCGCCTGACCTGCACGGCATTCGAGTCCGGATTCCCCGACAGCCACGTCATGCTGGCCCAGCTCGATCGCGTGGCACTCCGGCGCGGTCAGTGGTATCGGTTGAGCCTCTGGGCCAAAGGGAGCGACATCGAATCCGGCTCCGTGAATGTGGCGATCGTCAATCGCCGCGTTTGGCGCGAGAGCGGATTGCAGGACACCTTTACGCCCTCGGAAGACTGGGAGCCGTTCGCCTTCGACTTCCGCGCCGCGGATGACCTGGCTGCGGCCGACAGCCGGTTGCAAATCTACTTCACGGGCACCGGCGTGCTGTACTTGGACGACGTGGTGCTCGAACCTTCCGACGGCCCCAAGTACGATCGCGAGCCGATCCTCCCCTTCGAGGGCAACGTCAATCCGCTGCCCAATAGTTCGTTCGAGTGCGGTTCCGGCGGTTGGGGCGGTTACTCCGTCATCAGCGGCGGGTGGGCGGCCAACTTGTTCTTCCTACCGGGCGGATGGGACC
>Ga0067045_1027486_pt1 | contig 114134 bp, 98 predicted proteins | sample TerdegcTABiofilm_FD_59184 | JGI IMG/M metagenome (GOLD analysis project Ga0067045, IMG submission 59184) | Combined Assembly of (Gp0054472, Gp0054536) Wastewater bioreactor microbial communities from Singapore -Terephthalate degrading...
CCCGCCGGTCTTGTGGCGGCCTTCTTCAGACCGGCGGGTTTCATTTGCCTTATTATACCATAAAGCCCGGCACCACCAAAAGGAGGTTGGCATGGGGGGCAGCAAGACCAAAGAAGGCGGTCTGTCCGACCGAGAAGAGCTGATCCTCAAGGTGACCAAAGAAATCATGGTGAAATTTATCGAGATCGGCCGCATTTCCACCAGTAATTTCGAGGACACCTTTAAACTGGTAAACGATACCGTGCGGCAATCTCTCAAACCCTGACTCCATGACTGCCAGCCACCGTTTTGACGGCCGCCGCCCCGACGAGCTCCGGCCGGTGCAGATTACCCCTCGTTATCTGCCACAAGCCGAGGGGTCGGCCCTCATCACCCTGGGTCGCACCTGGGTGGTCTGCACCGCCAGCGTCGAAGCGCGGGTGCCGCCCTTCCTGCAGAACTCCGGCCAAGGGTGGGTCACCGCCGAATACGATATGCTCCCCCGGGCCACCCACACTCGCCGGGTACGGGCCGCCGCGGTGGGACGGCTGAGCGGTCGCGCCCAGGAAATTCAGCGCCTTATCGGCCGATCCCTGCGAGCCGTCGTTGACTTGACGGCCTTGGGGGAGCGCACCATTATTATAGATTGCGACGTGCTCCAAGCCGACGGCGGTACCCGCACCGCCGCCATCACCGGCGCTTTTGTGGCCCTGGTGGAGGCCCTGGCCCTGCTCCAGCGCCGGGAGGAACTCGATACCATGCCGGTTTTGGACCAAGTAGTCGCCGTCAGCGTCGGCCGTATCCACGAGCGCCTCTTGGTAGATCTGGACTATCAAGAAGACTCCCGGGCCGAGGTCGATGCCAACTTCGTCGTCACCGGCAGGGGTGAACTGGTGGAAGTGCAGGCCACCGGCGAACGGGGCTCCTTTCCCGTGGAAATGCTGCCGGCCATGCTCCATCAGGCCCAAGGCGCTCTGGCCCGCCTGCGCCGGGCCCAGGAAGAGGCTTTGCGGTCATGGCTGCCCCTACCCTGGTAATTGCCACCCACAACGCCGGCAAGATCAGAGAACTGGCCGTTCTCCTGGCCGATCTGGGGCTGAGCCTCAAGACCCTGGCCGACTACCCGGGCTGCCCCGAAGTGGTTGAAGACGGCGACACCTTTGCCGCCAACGCCACCAAAAAGGCCCTGGCTGTAGCCCGGTATACCGGCCTCCCGGCCCTGGCCGACGACTCCGGCTTGGAGGTCGACGCCCTGGGCGGCCGGCCGGGAGTCCATTCGGCCCGGTATGCCGCTGACCGCACCGCACCGGCGCGGCCCCGGGATGAGGATAATTATAAAAAACTCCTCGAAGAAATGGCCGGGGTGCCGGCGGCCCAACGCACCGCCCGGTTTGTCTGCGCCATGGTTATCGCCTTCCCCCAGGGGCGCACCATTCTGGCCCAAGGCACCTGCGAAGGGCTGATCCACACTCACCCCCAGGGCCAAGGCGGATTCGGCTATGACCCGGTCTTCTGGCTGCCGGAATACCACAGCACCATGGCTCAGGTGGGTTTGGAGATCAAGAACCGCCTCAGCCACCGGGGCAGGGCTCTGGCCCAACTGAAAACCGTCTTGAAGGACCTCCTCCAGCGAGAGCCGCAGCTTTTTCAACCCGCCAACCCTCTCGGGACGTAGCGCAGCCTGGTTAGCGCGCCTGCCTTGGGAGCAGGAGGTCGGCGGTTCAAATCCGCCCGTCCCGACCAATTCCAGTAATCCGTCAACAGTTCCGGGGCCTTCTCTCCTCGCCTCGGGCCGCAGGCTGCTGGACTCTACCCTGCCCTCAGACCCGGGGCGTCGGCATCACTGGAGTTCTTTTCCGGGGATGGGTGACCCGGGGCCAGGGGGAGGCTCACCCCGTTGCCAGAGCTGTCTTGATCTCCGCCACCACCCGTCGGGCTGCGGCCACCGGGTCAGAGGCCTGACGGATGGGCCGGCCCACCACCAGATAATCGGCCCCGGCCTGCACCGCCTGAAACGGCGTCATGATCCGCTTCTGGTCGTCTGCCGCCACCGCCGCCCAGTCCGGGCGGATGCCCGGACAGACCACCAGAAAACCCGGTCCAAACCTGGCCTTCACGGCTTGGGCTTCACCGGCGGCGCAGACCACGCCGGCACATCCCGCGGCCTGGGCCAGAGCCGCCCGCAGCAGGACCAGGTTGGCGGGCGGTTCCACATAGCGGCGGTCAATGCCGGCAGCCAACAGATCGGCGGCATCCAGACTGGTCAGGACCGTCACCCCCAGCACCTGCACGCCTCGGGCCCGAGCCCCGGCAGTGGCGACCTGCAGCCCCCCTCCCTGTTCACAGTGGATGGTGGTCATGGCGACCCCGGGGGAGAGATTATCCAGGGCCGCCTTGACCGTGGCCGGGATGTCATGGAACTTCAGGTCCAGAAAAAAGGCGGCGCCGGTGGCCGCAGTCAGCTCCCGGAACAGTTGGGGCCCCGAGGCCACAAAAAGCTCCAGCCCCACCTTGAACATCCCTACCTCTCCCTGCAGCCGCTCCACCCAACCGCGGGCTTCCTCGGCAGTGGAGACGTCCAGGGGGAAAATCAAGCGGTCTTTGGGAGTCAACACCATAGCATCCTAATTCCCTGGCATGATCATTGTTAGGCGGGCCGGTTCCAGGCCCGCCCCCTTACCGACTGGGGCCGGCTCCTCAGGGCATCGGCAGGCAAGTGCTTCCTGGAGCCTGGTTGGACCTTACCCCAACACGGCCGCGGCCTGCTCCATGAGACTGCCGATGGCCAGACCTTGGGGGCAAGCCCGTTCGGCCCGACGGTAATCCACGGCAGTGAGACGCTGCCGCACGCTGGCCGGCAGCTGGGCAAAGGTCTGGCGGGCCAGCTCCGGTTCGCCGTATTCCCGATAATACATCAGGCAGCGCATCACCTCGGGCACCGGCACGGCGCCGTCCACCGCCGCTTGGCAGATCTGGCCGCAGCCGGCACAGTAGCCACTTTTCGTGGCCTGGGCATAGGCCTGGATGGCCTCCAAGTCGGCCTGGGCCAGTTTGGTCTTGTCCATAGCCGCAGCCGCGTTGGCGGCCAGGATGGTCAGGTTGGGCATCTGGGAACAGATGCTGGCAATCTGGGGATTCTCCCAGACCACCTTGAGTTTGGCCTGCTGATCAGTGAAGCCTTTTTGGAGAAACCGTTGGGCGAAATGGAGTTCGGCCGGGGTCTCCGACTTGGGCATACCGGGGCCGCCGCCCATGGTCTTCATGGCCACCAAGCCGATGCCGGCCTGGGTGCAGGCCTCCACCGCCGCCACCATCTTGGGGTCGGACATAACCCGAAAATTATAGGTAAACATGACGACGTCGATCCATTCCCACCGGGCCGCCCCGGCTAGACATTCGGCCATATTGGTATGGGTGCTGAAGCCGAAGTATTTTATTTTTCCCTGTTTTTTCATTTCGATCCCCCAGTCCCGAAAGGCCGGGGTCATATCGCTGCTGGCGGTAATACTGTGGATATAAAAAAGGTCTACATAGTCGGTCTGGAGCCGGGCCAGACATTTTTGCAGCCTCTCCGTCAGGTTAGCCCCCCGTGAAGGCACCAGTTTGGTGACGATGAACACCTGAGGGCGCAGGCCGGGGTGGCGGGCCAGATATCTGCCGAAGCCTTCCTCACTGAGGCCGTTGCCATAGGATTCGGCGGTATCCCAATAATTGATGCCGTATTTCAGAGCCTGTTTGATGACCAGCTGATTGTTGATGGTGTCAAACATGCCCCCCAGGCTCAAGATCGGGACACTCACCCCGGTTTTCCCCAAAACTCGCCGGGGAACCGTGGCGCCGCCCTCAGCCGCGGCAGCCGGGGCAGCCATCACTTTCGTGATGCCGCCGGCCGCCGCCAAACCGGCCAGTCCCATCGCCTTTAAAAAGTCCCGGCGATGCCATGATGATTTATTTTCCTTGTTGGACATACACCACCTCCAGTGGTTGGTGGAAGCTGCACTGCTCCCCTTGAGATCAAAGGTCAAAGGCCAAGGTTCACGTCCAAGGATGAAGAGTTCGATTAGGCAAGGAGGATCACAGGATAAATTGCCCCTTTTGAGCCCGGGATTCGTGTTCGCTGAACACCCGGATGGCCCGCTGTCCCGCCACCGGACATTCCCGTTCGCACATGCCGCAGCCGATACAGCGGCTCGGATCCACGTAGGGGTGTTCCAATTTTACCAGGATATCTATCTCCACCGGTTCAGCGGGAGTGCCCGAAGGGGTGGGCGGCCCCTCCACCACCAGCCGTTCGCCCAGATGCCGCACAATACGACGGAGCCCCAATTCCGGCTGGGCGATGATGCCCACAAAATAATCGCCGCTGGCGAGATTGACGGTGGCGGCCGGTGGGGTCTCCAGTTCTATCTCCCGCCCAAACATCCAGGCCGGCAGGCTCTCACCGTCCCGGATGATTTCGAAAGACAGGCGGGTGAAGATGGCTTTGGGGCTGACCGGGCAGACTTCCTGGCAGACCAGGCAGGGGCGGTCCATGGCCCAGGGGAGGCAGCGGCCCCGATCAATGAAGGCGGTGCCGATGCGGACGGGACCTTGGGAGGCGAACTCTCCTCCCCCCAATTTTTCCGCCACCGTCAGGGGCCGGATGGCCGCCGTGGGACAGACCTGGCCGCAGGCGATACAGGTGGGCTGACAGCCGCTGCGACCCAGCCGGTAGTTAATGACGGGAGTCCACAACCCCTGAATACCGGCCTCCAACAGGGCCGGCTGCAGGATGTTGGCCGGACAGACCCGCAGACACAGGCCGCAGCGGCAGCAGCGGGCCAGGAAGCGATCTTCATCCAGGGCCCCGGGGGGGCGCAGGAGCAGGGGATCCCGATTCTCCCCCGCCAAACCACCTCGCCGCCAGAGGGGGGCCAGGATCAGGCCGGTGCCGGCCAGAAGGGCACCCCGGCGGGAAAGGTCCGGGAGCGGCCTTTCGCCGGCTGCAGACGGTCGGTTGGCAAAGGTGATCCGCCCGTGGGGGCAGCGATCCAGACAGTTCAGACAGAGAAGGCATTCTCCCTGGATGAGCTCTGCCGACGGCTGACAGGCACCTTCGCAGAACTCTTCACACCGCCGGCAGTCGCCGCAGCGGCCCGCATCTTTTTTCCCCAGTCGCCACGGACTAACGGAGGCCGCCAGGCCCAGGAGGGCTCCCAGAGGGCAGAGGAATCGGCAGAAAAACCGGGGACGGATCAGGTTCAGGGCCAAGATCAGGAGGAAAATGCTCCCCAGCAGCCAGACGGAGGCATAGGCCCGCCAACCATTGATGGGGCCATCCACCAGGGGCAGGACAGCCAGGTTCAGGCTGCGATACGCCAGGGGCAGAGGATCCAGCAGGCCGGTCTGCATAGAACCCATGAGTGCTAACGCCAGGAAGAAGGCCAGAAGATAATATTTCCAGGACTGGAGCGCAGAAAACTCATTGGCCGCCACCTTCGCAGTGGCCGGTTGTCCCCGGCGGGCCAGCCACCCCACCCCTTGCTGTATGGCCCCCAACGGACAGACGAAGCCGCAAAAAAACCGGCCCAGAAAGGCCGTCAAGCTCAGGACCACCAGCCCCCACCACAGGTTGCCGTAAATCGTGCCGGTGGTCAGGAACGAGGAGACCACCGTAAGAGGAGCCAATTCCAAGAGCCAGTTGACGGGCCAACCCCGGAGCTGCCACCACGAGGTCCCCACCGTGGCCGCCACCCCGAACCAGACGAAGAGGAGGAGGAAAAAGAGCTGACTGATCCGCCGGACAACGATAATCCGCATGTGGCGATCCCCGATTTTTTACTTCAGGCCGGCCCTATAACGACGCCGTCCCTAAAAACCTGTCCCGTTATTAGGTCTTTTCTTCTCCACCCCGGTGGGGACCGGCTAGGGGGCCGGCAGTTCCAGGGGGTGCAGCCGTCGGAAATCCGCCACCCCGGCCCCGGCAGCCGCAGCCATCTGGAGGTAAGGAATCTCGGCCGGGTGTCGCCCCAGGATTTCCACGCCCACGGCATCGGCAGCCACCGGATCGGTGGCGATGACCATGAGGCCCGTCTCCTTGAGATCGGACAGGGAACCGCCGGTGGGGCCGTTGCTGACCATACTCACGGTGCCGTCCAGGATACAGAGGGTGGGCTTCAGGAGGAGGGCCAGTTCCGTAATGATGCCGTTGATGTCCTGATGGAAAATATTGCGCCGCCCTCCCAGGAAACCATAGATATTCTTCAGCGTCATGGAGGCCCCGGCCCGCTGGTGATCCTTTACCGGACTGAGAAGGATAACTTTGTTAACCCCGGCGAACACCCCGGTCATGGTCGGCCACTGCTGCAGCAGCCGTCCCTGGGGCAGGCTGACGGGCTGAAAAAGGGCAGGCTGCGGCAGGATCAGCCTGGCACCCGCCTGTTTCGCCGCGGCGGCTAACCCCGTCACCCGAAAACAGGTGGTGGGGTCATTGATGGGATTGTCCGTCACCAATACCTGGGCGGCGCCGGCCTGGAAACAGAGACCGGCCACCGCGGCCAGGAGTTCGGGATGAGTGGTGGCACCCAGGGCCGGAGGACTGGCAAAGGCAGCATTCACCTTGATGAGGACCCGGTCGCCCCTTTGGATAAAAACCCCCATGCCCCCCAGGGCCGCCAGGCCTCGCTGCACTGTTGGGGCCCGGTCTCTACCCGCCACAATGGCCATCCGGCCGGATTCTCCGGCCAGGCCCGGCAGGGAAAAATCCCCCAGACCGGACCGGACCTGGGGCTGGGATTGGAGAGACGGTCCCCGGGCGTCGTGACGCCAGAGCGCCGCCCCACCCAGGGCCGCCGTCACTGCCGCGGCATACCCCAACCGCACCAGGAAATCCCGGCGACTCAGGCCCTGGCCCTCACAGCTGGACTTATCATCAAGAAGCCTCTGCTGGTCTTCCATGGGGCGTCATTCCCCCGGCACTGGAGAAAATTTCTTGGTCGGTGGCCCAGGCTTTCCAGCCTGGGCCGGCACCGTCATCAGAACGTTAATCATGAGGCTGCAGCAACCTTACGATGCTTGCCATTACCTATGTATTCGCCATACGTTACAATAGTCACCCGCAAACCATGAACATCAAGGTCGTTGCCTTGGGCTACCTGGGGTGGACACTGAAGACCCGGCCCACTAAAAGAAAAGCTCTTCCGGAAACTGGAAACCAAAAACTGATTTTTCTGACCACTGACCACGTTATTAACCGACGTCCGCTCCCCCCAACCGGCACTAAACTCGTGAGCAACAACCCCTTCCTACTTCCTGCCCGCGAGGGCCTGCTGGAGCCGCTGGGCCAGCTCCAGGGCCGCCGTCCAAGAGGGGGCTTCGTGCACTCCGGCCAAGATGCGGTCAACCACCACGATGGCCTCGAAGACATCCTCAAAGGCCAGGATGGTGATCTCATCGGGGATGGCCGGCTGTTTGACCACCTGAAAGCCGTTGGCCAGGAGAAAATCTTGATAGCGTCGGGCGGCGTCGGCGGCCGCAGCAGCATCGGGCGCTGCCGACAGAAAGGCGGTGGCCAGGCCTTCGGGCAGGGTATATTCAGCCGTGTAAACCTGATTGAATCCGGCCAGGCCGAAGGCATCGGCGGCATTGAGGCGGATGCTGTCGGGAGCCAGCCCCAGGGGCGGAAAGGCCGCCGCCAAGGTCTCTTTCGTCTCCGCCGAGGGCAGTATTGCCAACAGGGCCGACAGCAGTTCCCCCAGCACCGCATCCACATCAGCCACGGCCCGGTCCAGGATCAATTCCACATAATACCGGTCGGAGGTGAAATACAGGGCATTGGCCGTGGCATAGGCATGGGGACGGAAGGTCAAGGGCGCAGCTCCCGGCCGCCGTTGGGAACTGAAGACCGCATAAGCATTCTCAGGGGAGCCCATATCATACACAAAGACTTCCAGATAGGCTTGGGAGGGTTCGGCCAACTGGAAGCTTTGGACTGCCAGGGAACGGAAGCCGGCAGAAAGATAAAGTTCCGCTTTGCCGTTGATCTTGTCAGAGAGGTTCTCCGGGCCGAAGCGTTGCTGCGGTCCTTGGGGGGTAAACCCCGACACGGCAGGGAAAGAAAAGGCATCCGACCCGGCGGGGGACCAACCCTGGCTGACAGCACCGCCGACGCCAGGGGGCTGGAGCGCGGTCACCGCCGGATTAAACCGGGATTGCTGGATCAACAGACCGGTCAGGATCAGAGCAAGTCCGGCCAGGATGGCATAGCCGGTTACCTGCTGAGCAACGCTCACCGGTCTGGGCCGCCTCGGGGTCATGAGCCTTGTCCGTGGGTTCCGGTTCAGGTGGGGCTCGGCCGCGCCGGTCTCGGGGGCCTTCCCAGGCACCCTGGCGGGAGATATCTCCCCGGAAAGATCTCCTGCTGCTGCCGCCGGCCGGCAGAGCGGTTATTATTGGAAATTCGTTATCCATACTATACCACACCTTTCCGTTGTTGTCCCGATTTTTTCAACAACGCCGGGGGTGATTGAACCGGAGACGCCGCGGCCGTTTCCAGCGATTTAACGGGATCTGGACCGGGCTTCGGGTGATCAGGGGGGCGGCGCCGGCCTGGGCCCAGGATTCCTGTTAGTCGCCATTAGATAAATAAGTCATTCGCAAAGCCTGAAAATCGATGGCATGACCGGTATGGGCGCCCTATACAGCCTGGCAACTGATCTCAACGTTCTGCCCTCTCCAGGAATATATCTTTGGCCAGCTATTTTTGGTATAGTGAGGCAGACCGGTACCGGCCGGGGGTGTGCACCAGGGATGGCAACCTCTTGGCAGCCGGATCAGGTGGTAGATTCGTCCAGGGAGAAGGAAAGTGGCAAGGGATGCAGGGAAGTCAGCTCGCAGGGAAGAATTGCTGGCCGAATTGGCGGCGTTATGTGGGATTGAACCGAGCTATTACGATCTCAGTGGCAGGCTCCAGGTCACCGGTAGCGCCACTCAGGAGGCGCTGTTGACGGCCATGGGTTGTCAGTGCCGCTCCCTGGAGGAGCTGGAGGAAGAAGTGACCCGCCGGCGGGGTTGGCCCTGGACAGCATTGGTGGAGCCTGTCCTGGCCCTTTATCAGGAGGACCTGCCGGCGACCTGGAGCCTCTATCTCCCCTTGCAGGGGGAGGTGTTGCCCGCTGACCTGGACCTAGCCTGGACGCTCACCGATGAAGCGGGGAGCTGTTGGCAGGAGGAACAGGTGCGTAACCCCCTGGTTCCGGACGAAAGCCGTTGGCTGGACGGTACCGGCTACGGGCGGATCGCCCTCCCCTTGCCGCCGGAATTGCAGCCCGGCACCTATCGGCTGGCAGTGGATGTGGAGGCCGGCGCTTCCCACCGGCGGGGAGAGATGCTCCTGATCATTGCCCCCAGGCGGGTATATCTGCCGGAAGTGCTTCGGCAGCGGCGCCTCTGGGGGCTCAATCTGCAGCTCTATGCCTTGGCCAGCCAGCGCAACTGGGGTATGGGCGATTGCGCTGATCTGCAGGTCCTGGTGGAAGGGGCGGGCCGGTGGCGGGCGGATATCATCGGCCTCAATCCGTTGCACCACTTGGGTCCCTATCTGGAGGACAGCATCAGCCCCTATTATCCCACCAGCCGCTGTTTTCTGGAGCCCCTCTATCTGGCCTTGGAGCAGGTCCCGGAATTAACCCACAGCCCCGAGGCCCAAGATCTGCTGGCCTCGCGGGAGGTACAGGCGGAGCTGGCCGGACTGCGTCAGGGACGGCAGGTGAATTATCCCCAGGTTGCCCAACTGAAGCAGAGGTTTATCCCCCTCCTCTGGGCTGCCTTTGTGAAGCAGCACGGCTGGCCGGAGGCCCCTCAGACCCCCCGGGGCGAGGAATTTGCAGCCTTTCTTCGGAAGCAGGGGGAGCCGCTCTGGAGTTTCGCTACTTTTTTGGCTTTGGCCGACCACTGGCGGCAGCGGGGGCACACCTACCGCCAATGGCAGGATTGGCCGGCAGCCTACCATGAGCCCCACAGTCCTGCCGTCAGAACTTTTCAGGAGGAGCATCAACGGGAAATCTTCGAGCATGCCTACACCCAGTGGCTCCTGCAGACGCAATTGGCCGCAACCCAGCGGTTGGCCCAGCAACAGGGTCTGGCCGTGGGACTCTACTTAGACTTGGCGGTGGGAGTCAATCCGGGGGGATTTGATACCTGGCGGCATCAGGAGCTGTTTGCCCGTGAGGTGGATATCGGCGCTCCTCCGGACGATTTCAGTCCCTTGGGCCAGAACTGGCATTTGGTGCCATTGGTGCCCCAGGCCTGGAGGGCCCAGGGCTACCGCTACTTCTTCGACGTCCTGCGTCATAATTGTCTTCCCGGCGGGGCCCTGCGGCTGGATCATGTCATGGGTCTGTTTCGCCTCTACTGGATCCCTCGGGGGGCCGACGCCGCCCAGGGGGCCTATGTGCGGTATCCTGCCGAGGAGCTGCTAAAAATTCTGGCGTTAATCAGTGTCCGTCAGCAAACCGCGGTCGTCGGGGAAGATTTGGGCACCGTGGAACCCAAAGTGCGGGAACGCCTGGCCGCCATGGGGGTTTTTTCCACCCGGCTGTTTTATTTTGAACGCCAGGACGACGGGGCCTGGCGGCCCCCGGACCAGTATCCGGAGGCGGCCTTGGCGGCCACCACCACCCACGATCTGCCCACCTTGGCCGGGTTCTGGCAGGGGCGGGATATCCAGGTGCGCCGGGACCTGCACCTGTTGCCCGATGCCGAGACGGCCAACCGCAGTCTGGCCCAACGGCAGCAGAGCAAAACGGCAATCTTGACGTTATTAAGTCAAAACGGGGAGTTTACCGCCGATGCCATCCCGGCGCTGGCGGCCCAGGCTGAGCTTCCCCCGGCGGTGAAATGGGGCATCATCGCCCATTTGGCGGCAACTCCCTGCCGCCTCATCCTCCTCAATCTGGAGGATATCTTTGGCTGGCTGGAGCAGCAGAACCTGCCCGGCACCAAAGACGAGTATCCCAACTGGCGGTTGAAATTGCCCCTTTCCTTGGAAGAACTGGCCCTGGCGCCGGAAATGGAGCAGGCTGCCCGAATCATGGCAACCCACGGGCGGGGCAATACTTAGGCGAAAGCAAGATCAAGGCAAAGAGGGCCAGCCCCGGGGGCGGTTACCAAGGCCCCTATCGCAGACTCGGCGGCCGTCCATCTCCTGTCGCTGGCGAAACGAAGGAGGAATAGTTTCTCTTTAACCAACCTTACGATACCGAAGGAAGGAAGACCATGCCCTGTCCAAGTCCCATCATTTACAACCTTTTTCCTCTCCTGGCCGGATCTTTGGCAACCTGGCCCCACCACCTGCCCCGGATCGCCGCCATGGGGTTTAATTGGATCTACCTGAATCCGATCCAATATCCCGGCTTCTCGGGGAGTCTCTATGCCATCAAGGATTATTTTGCCCTCCATCCGCTGGTGAGCCAGGGTGTGGAGGACGATCCTTGGGGGGCCCTGGCGGACTTTTGCCGACAGGCCCAGGAGCAGGGCCTCGCGGTGATGATGGACCTGGTGTTGAATCATACTGCCAGCGATGCCTTGTTGGTGGCCGAGCACCCGGAGTGGTATGCCCGCCATGCCGACGGCAGCCTCAAACATCCCTCCTGTATCGATCCGGCCGATGCCAGTCGGGTCACGGTCTGGGGGGATCTGGCGGAACTGGAATTTTGGCCGGCCCCTGATCCCGAAGGTTTATTGGCATTTTTCCTGAAGGTTATTTTGTTCTACCTGGAAAAAGGCATCAAGGGCTTCCGTTGTGATGCGGCTTACAAAGTACCCGGCAGTTTCTGGGCCAAACTCATCAGGGCCGCCCGACAGCAGGCACCAGACGTCTGTTTTGTGGCCGAAACCCTGGGCTGCCGACTGCCGGAGATCAAACAACTGCGCCGGGCGGGGTTTGATCTCTTATACAACAGCTCCAAATGGTGGGATTTCCAGGCCTCCTGGTGTTTGGAGCAATACCGGGCCAATCGCAAGATCGCCCCGTCCATCAGCTTCCCGGAAACCCATGATACTCTCCGGCTCATCACCGAGACGGGGGGAAATCAGGGGCTGGTACGGCAGGCCTATATCTTTGCCGCCTTTTTTTCGGCCGGTCTGCTCATGCCCATGGGTTTTGAGTATGGTCTGCCGAAAAAACTGCACGTGGTCAACACCCGACCGGAGGAGTGGTTGGAGAGGCAGTATGATCTGACCGGCTTCATCACTCAAGTGAACCTGATGAAACGGTCCTGCCCCGTGTTACAGGAAGAGGGGCCCATACGGCGGCTGAATCGGGTGGGACAGCCGGTGGTGCTCCTGCGCAAAACCTCGGAATGTCATCCCGGCCGGGTGCTGGCCGTTATCAACGCCACGCTTATGCCCCAGGAGAAGGTCACCCTGCGCCTTGACAAACTCCTGGATTATCCCACCGGTCCCATCCGGGAGATTACCCCGGAGATGCCGCCGGCCTCCGGGTCGGTCCTCAAGGTTGACCTGGAGCCTGCAGCCATCCGTCTGTTTTACGGAGAATAGGCCAGGCCCCGAGGCGGGTATCCGGCGGTTGCTGGGGGTGGACGCCCTGGGCAGCGGGCTTAGAGAAAAGAGCGGCCATAGACTTCCGAGAGGATTTGGGCGCCCCCCTGAGCCAGCAGGAGTTCGGCCAACTCCCGGCCCAAGGAAGCGGCCGCCGCCGCCGGACCTTGCATCTGGGCCCGATAGAGCCGTTGGCCGGTGAGATCGCCGATGAGGCCGTCCAGGCTGACTGTGTCGTGGTGCACCTGGCCATAAGCGGCGATGGGTACCTGACAGCCCCCTTCCAGGCGGGCCAAGAAAGCCCGCTCCGCCGTCACGGCCACCCGGGTGGTCGTATCATCCAAAAAACCCAGCAGGCTCTTCACTTCATCATCGTCTTCCCGAAACTCCAGACCCAACGCCCCCTGGCCGATGGCCGGCAGCATGGTCCGGGGGGAGAGAATGGCCGTAATTTCTGCGGCCCGACCCAGACGGCGCAGGCCGGCGGCGGCCAGGATAATGGCATCGAGGCTTTCCTCGTGCAGTTTGCGCAGGCGGGTATCCACATTGCCCCGCAGGGGGACGATTTCCAGATCGGGGCGGAGGTGCAGCAACTGGGCCCGGCGCCGCAGACTGCCGGTGCCGACGCGGCCCCCGGGGGGGATTTGGTGGAGATCCTGATATTGTCTCGAGATAAAGGCGTCCCGGGGGTCCTCCCGGGCCGTGGTGATGCCGATGACCAGCCCGGGTGGGACCTCCGTGGGGACATCCTTCATGCTATGGACCCCCAGGTCAACTTCGCCGGCCAGGATGGCCAGTTCGATCTCCTTGGTAAAGAGCCCCTTGCCGCCGATTTTGGCCAACGGGACGTCTTGAATCTTATCCCCGGTGGTCTTGATGATCTCCAGATCAACGGCCAACCGGGGGTAGCGGTTCTGTAGCTGGTGTTGCACCAGGGAGGCCTGGGCCAGGGCCAGGGCGCTGCCCCGGGTGCCGATGCGCAGTCGGGTTTTCATGGCACGCTTTTCTCTTGGATAGATTGGTTATGGTGCTTCCATGTAAGGCTACCACGATGGCTGCGGGGAGACAATCAAATTCCGGGGGGAGTCCCCGGGGGGGAGAAAAGGGTTGGCACTTTCTGTCAATTAAAGTAAATTCATAACATTTCGATCAGGCAATAAAAGTCTTCAGATCGCCGGTCAAGCCGGCGGATGGGAACGATCATGGAAGTGCTTCAGGCCGGCTTGGGCCGCCTTTTTCTCCTGAAGATGGCCCACGGCGATGATCTGCTGCAGGAGATCATCGATTTTGCGGCGACGCAGCAGGTGCGGGCGGCTTGGCTGTTCTTTCTGGGGGCCTTAAAGCAGGGCCGACTGGTCTGCGGTCCGGCGGCGCCGACGCTGCCGCCCCTCCCGGTGTGGGAAACCTTTTCCCAGGGTTGGGAGATCCTTGGCCTGGGGAACCTCTTTTGGGAGGGCGACTCTCCCAAATTGCACCTGCATGGCGCCCTGGGCAGAGGCGATGCCACCTTAACCGGCTGTCTGCGCCAGGAAAACGAGGTCTATCTGGTGGCCGAAATCCTGGTGCTGGAACTGACCGGGGCTAGCGTCTGCCGGAGTTTTGATCCGGCATTGGGGGTATCGCTGCTGCGGTTTCCTTGACAACGGCCGCCATCAGGTGGCGGGCCACGGCCAGGTTGCGGACATCGTCCCCGGGTTCCTTTTGGGGGGTTTCCAGGATGAGGGCCTGGGCATATTGGGCGTAAACGCCAAGAAAACTTGCCAACGCCGCCAGGCCGATGTGGCCCTGGCCCAGGTGCCAATGCCGGTCCCGCCGGGAACCGCAGGGCAGCAGAGAATCGTTCAGATGAATGAGCTGGAGAGCCGCCAGCCCGGGACCGGCCCCGATCTCCTGGGCAAGCCTCTGTTGTTCCGAAACCCGGCCTAAATCATAGCCGGCGGCAAAGGCATGGGCGGTGTCCAGGCAAAGGCCCAACGGCACCTGAGACTGGGTGATGAGCAGGCTCAATTCGGCCAGATCGGCCCCCAATTCGTTCTTTTGGCCGGCGGTGTTCTCCAGCAGGATCAGAGGCGGCGGCGGGGAGGCGGTCACCGCCTCGATGAGGCCGGCCAGCAGGCGCTGACGCCCCTGGACCGGATCGGGGGCATGGCCTGGATGGCAGACCAGGTAGTCCAGGGCCAGGGCTTTGGCCAGGGCCTGCTCTTCCCGGAAACGGGCCCAAGAACGTTGGTAGAGGGCATGGTCAGCGGCGGCCAGGTTGGGCAGATAGGACAGATGGGCCGCCACCACTTCCACACCCTGACGCTGCCGTTGCACCGAGAAATCCTCCACCTCCCGGGAAGAGAGGGGCCGCCACCGCCAGGAACGGGGGTTCTGGACAAAGATCTGCAGGGCCGGACAACCCAGACGACCGGCCCTGAGCACCGAGCGGGCGAACCCGCCGGCAATGGAGAGATGCATGCCGATATGCATCAGTTCGGATAATCCTTGCCTATGGCCATAACAAAGAAAAACGGCTTGCCCTGCCTGGCCTTTTGCCGGCTCCGGCTCCTGTCCTGGTATGTGGGCCGAGAATTCAGCCGCTATTTTACCCTGACCCTGGCAGCCTTTGTCAGCATCTATCTGCTGATAGATTTTTTTGAAAAGATTGACCGTCTGATCCGGGCCCAGATCGGCATCGTTACCTTAATCAAATACTTTGCCGCCAAAATCCCCGTGGCCGGAGCCCAGGTCCTGCCGGCCGCGGTCATCATCGCCGTCATTATAACCTTCGGTCTGCTCTCCCGCCACAACGAGACCATTGCCATCAAATGTGCCGGCATCAATCCGGTGCGGCTGCTCCAGCCCATCTTTCTCCTGGCCCTGGCCCTGTCCCTCCTGCTCCTGGTCGCCAACCTGACGGTGAATCCCAGGCTGCAGCAGCTGATCAACACCATCTGGGAAACCAAGGTTGACAAGAAGCCGGTGCGAGAACTCGTCGAGCTGAAGTATCTCTGGTACAAGGGCGACCGGGTGATCCTCAACATCACTGATTTCCGCAAAGACACGGCCACCATGGGGGAGGTCCGCGTTTATGTCTTTGACCCCCGGTTCCACCTGATTCAATTTGTCGCGGCCCGACAGGCCCAATGGACGGGCAAGAACTGGCTTTTTTTCGACGGATTGGTGCAGTCTTTCGGACCGGGGGGCGCCATCGTGGGAGAAACTTTTCGGACCCGCACCATCGTCCTGACGGAACGGCCGGAGGACTTTGCCAACTTGGAGCGGAAGGTCACCGAGATGACCGGTCCTGACCTCTACCGGTATATTCGGCGCCTGGAGCGGGATGGCTACGATTCCCGGCCCTATTGGGCCGAGTTGCATAGCCGGATAGCCATGGCCGTTACTCCCCTGATCGTCACCCTCATCGGGGGGGCCTTAATCTTTTGGCGGGAGAAGTGCAACATTCCAGCCGCCGTCGCCGCCGGCATCGCCGTGGTCTTCACTTATTGGCTGCTCTTCAGTTTTCTCCTGTCCCTGGGCCAGATCGGTCTGATCCCACTGGTGGTCGCCGCTTGGCTGGCCAATCTCTTCTTCACCCTCGCCGGCGTGGTCGTCCTGATTTACGCCACCCACTGATCGTTGCAGTTTCCGAGTTCTCCTGCCCCTGGGAAGCCAGCTGTCCGGCGGCTGAGACGCGTTATCCCGTTCGCTCCCCCTCAACCGATGCCGGGAGCCTTCCCGGTCCTGCACCGCGATCCGGCCGCAGCTACGCCCGCTTCCGCCTTGTCGTGGGTCGGGGTGGGGTCTGAGGGGGTCTTCTGGCCGGCCGCAATCGGCCGGGTGGGGAAGAAATAAAAAAAATCCCGAAGAAACCCCAGAAAAATATAATTTTTTATTGTCAAAAAGAGAGTATCTGTGCTATGGATAATCACAATTAGGGCTTTTTCGGAAACTTTGTTTTAGCAACTACCTTCTGCCGATCTCCAGAACCAGCGCAAGATAGATTTTCGTGGGGAGTTAGCTCCGGCCAAACTGAGACCAAACCAGGTGTTTGGGGGCGTAAACATCTTTTTATATTATTATTTCTCAAAAAAGGGAGAGTGGTTATGACCAAGGGAGAATTGATTGCGCAGATTGCTGCGGAGGGGCAGGTAAAAAAGTCTGATGTGGAAAAAACTCTCAACGCCTTTGTGAAGACCGTAACAGATGTTCTCCAAACCCAAGGCCGCGTTTCCCTGGCCGGTCTGGGCACCTTCACCGTCACCGAACGCAAGGAGCGGGAAGGCCGCAACCCCCAAACCGGTGAGCCCATCAAAATCGCCGCCACCAAAGTAGTAAAGTTCAAACCGGGGAAGTCGCTGAAGGACACCATTAAATAGGCCAAAGGAGGCGGTTGCCGGGGGGAGGGACACTCTTCCTCACAGCGGTCTCCAGGGTTGAGCGCGCCCCCTTTGCCTGAGGGAGCCACAGGGCCGGATAATCATCAGACCCGCAGCAAGGGAGGAGGGTTGCCAAGGGGAGGCGATAGGACCTCCCCTTTTTTTTCTCGGGGCCGAGGGGTTTGTTTCAGGGCACCAGGACCTGGGCGGCCTTGCCTTCCCGGAAAAGCCGGGCCATTTTTTTCAGGCGGGCCAGGCGCTCCGGTGCCGCCGGATGGGAATCCAGATAATAAGTCGACTCAAAGACATTGCGATCGACTGCCGCGGCCAGACGCTCCCAGATATACACCCCCTGGTCGACGTCATAACCCGCCTGAAAGGCGTACCAGAGACCGTAGGCGTCGGCCTCCCGCTCGTCCTGGCGGCTGAAGACGCTGATGGAGGCGTTGCTGACCAGCCGGCGGATATCCTCACCCACCCCGTAATACCAATCTGAACCAACCCAAAACAGCCGAAACGGCAGGGCAATGATATCAGCCATCAGAGTCGAGAGGGGGCGTTGCCCTTCCCGGCGCACCAGATGGCCATGGGCCTGGTGGGCCAGTTCGTGGCCCAGGATAATGGCCAGCTCGTCATCAGTGCGGCACATCTCCAACATGGCCCGGGTGATCATGAGGCGGCCGGGGGCGGCATAGGCATTGTAGAAGCTGCCGGCCTGGCCGGTGATGATCAGGAAACCGTATTCGGCCGGCAGATAGATGGGATAAAGGGTGACCTGCCGGCGCACACCCTGGCGGTCGACCAGCAGGGTCACCGGCCCGCCCCGGTAGCGGCCCTCGATCTCTTCCCGTGCAAAGCGGGCCGTCAGGACCAGGTCAACCAGGGCCTCGCCCGGCAGGGAAGAGCGAAAGGTATCTCTGAGATAGCGGATCAGCCAATCCCACTCTTTGACCCAGACAGGGATGTTCATACCGTTGACGGCCAGGATGACATCCCCCTGTTTCAGGGCCGCTTCCCGCTCCGCCGGCGGCGGCCGGTCATCCCCCGGGTCAAAGAGGACCGCCGCCTGTCCCTTGAGGGGCCGATCATGGGCCGGAGAGGGATACCAGACATTGTCCACCACGGGGTGTCCGGCTTCGGTGACCCACCAGTTAAACCCCAAAAAAGGATAAGTACGGCCGTGAATGCGGGGCAGGGTGGGCAGCAGCCGCAGGAAAACCCGCATGGCCCGCTCCTTCTGGTAACTGGCAAAGGGGTGGCGGGTCAGGGCAGTGAGCTGGACCTCTTCCACCTCATACCGCGTCGGCGTCGGTTTGGTGACCTCGGCGCAGCCGGCCAGGACCAGACTATTGAGGGCGATCAGCCCCAGCAAGGTGCGCCCCGTCTTTGCCCAATCCATTTAAAACCGCCATGTCAGCCCGCCGATGAGGCTGTTGAACCAGTAATTGGTGGCCCATTCTTTAAAGAAAAAATAATGTAAGCCTACATAGAGATTCTGCATGGGCTCGGCCTCCAGGCCCGCCAGGGTGGCCAGGGCCGGGCCCCAGCGGCCGTCGTTGTCCACCACCTGCCCGGTGACCTGCAGCACCAGGGTGGGGAGGAGCAGGAGAAATCTCGAGATGATGGGGGCCTGCGGCAACTGCCGGTCAAAGTCCAGGCTGATTCCCAAGGCCTGGTAGTGGTGGGGACTGAAATAGGCCTCCTGCCGACAGCGGTAAAGGGCCAAATAATAGCTGGGCGTCAGGTCCAGATGCATGCGGGGCTGATTGATCACCTGCCACCGCAGATCCTGGGAGAAGGTCAGACGCCGGTTGTGGTCACTATAAAAGGCCTGACTGAGGCCGCCCTGGTAATGCAGGCTGGGACTGAATTGGTGGCGCAGGGCCAGCTCCAGCTGCTGCAGGGTCACCAAAGGCAGGGTATCCAGGCGGATGAGCTGTTGGTACAGGCGGGGGTAGACGGCCGGGTCGTGGTCGAAGATATCCCGGCGGGCGTAGCCCATGGTCAGATCGGTGGCCGCACCCACGGCATATTCGGCGCTGACCCCGCCGCAAAAGCGACTGCGGGCCTCCCGGCTGGACAGCGACGTCCCGGCCACGGTGTTGAGGATGATGGGAGGAGCGCCCTTCTGGCCGAATTGAGTGACCTCCTGCTTTAAATGCCGCCAATAACTCCGACCGCTGAGCTGGCCGGTGACCCTCAGGCGGTCTCCCAGAACCAAGGGCCCCAGGGTGAGGGTGGCTTCCGCCCGCTGCCAGGTGGTGCGATTCTTACTGGTTTGATTAAAGACCGGCTTCAGGCCCAAATCCAGGCCCGAGGGCCCCGGTCCGGTGTTGTGCTGTTGCCAGGCCCGATAGCCCAGGGCCAGGTGGACGGGGAGGACCCGGCTCAGCCACAGCCCGCCTCCCAGGCGGGTCTCCAGGGCTTCCAGGTGGTTGCGGTCCCACATGAGAGTGGTTTCCGGCGCCAGGGCATAGGGAAGTCTGATGGGCAATAGGGAACGGGGATAGCCCCGGGAGCCGCCCAGAACTCCCGGATCCCGGTCATAGCGGCCGAATTGCCAGGGACGGAGGCCCTCTTCGGGGCGGCGCTCTCCCCGCCAGGTCGGGGGCAGGTTGCGGGCCGCCAGGGTGGGGCGCTGCTGTTCCCGGACCTGCTCCAGTTCGTTGAGGATTTCCACATTCTGGGGCTGCTCCTGCAAGGCGGCGGCAAAATGCCGATAGGCCCCGGCCCAATCCTGGCGGGCGCGGGCCCACCGGGCCTGGGCCAACTCTCTGGTAACGGCATCGGGCGCCTGATGCATAACGGCCTGATACGCGGCCGCGGCCCCCGCCCGGTCATTCATGGCCTCCAGTACCTGGCCCTCGGCCATGGCGAGATTGACATCGCCGCGGCCGGAGGCCTGGAGTTCCCGGATCGCCGCCAGAGCCGCCGGATACTGCTGCAGCCCCCGGTAAGCCTGGATGGCCAGCATCTGGGCCTGGGGCCAGAGCTGATGGCCAGGGGGCAACTCCCCGATTACAGCCAGAACGCCGTCGTATTGCTGCCGATCCAGATAAATTCGGGCTATCTCCAGGGCCTTGGCCGGCGTCCGGGGTTGTTCATCCAGGGCTTGCAGGAGTCGGCTGGAGTCCTGGCCGGCGGCCAGGGCCTGGAGGCGCAGCGCCGCCAACCGTTGGTCGTCGGGGAGGAGCCGACCCAGGCGGTCAAAATATCCCCGGGCGGTCCGATAATCTCCCAGCTCCATGGCCAGAGCCGCCAGGTAGAGCAGGTCGCCGGGGCGCCGGACCGGATACTGCTCCCCCCGGTCTTCCAAGACATGGAGCAGATATTGCAATTTCCCTCCCTGGCGGCCCAGATTTCCAGTTAAATAGGCCAAGGCGGCCCGATATTCGGGAGATTTGTCACGGATGCCCGGGAGGCGCCAGACCAGCTCCTGGAGGTCCTCAAAATGGCTCAGCCGGGGCAGGAGAAATTGCAGCATCAGGAGGGAGGCCTGGTAAACCCGACGGCCGGCCGGGTCACCGGCTGGGGGACGGCGCACATTGGCCAGGCAGAGGTCCACGGCCACCCGGAGGAGATCCTGCTCCTGTTCCAGGTTGGGGTGGTGGCAGAGGGCCCGGGCTACAGCCAAACCGGCCATGGGCGGCAGGGAAGGATAGTCCCCCGTCTCCTGCAGCCGCCGCCGGGCCGCCTTCCAGCTGGGAGGCGGCGGACTGCCCGGGGGCAGTTGGCAGAGATACAGTTGCCAAGCCCGTCGGGTTGCTTCGGACCACTGCTTCTCGGCCAGGGCCGCCTCCAGGAAAAGGGTCAGGATCTCCATCTGGGACCCGGGGGAAATGGCCGCCGGGCGTGCCGAAGTCTTCCCGGCCCCCGGCTCCTCCTCGCTCCCCTCGGCAGCCGGGTCGGCCGGAGAGGTGGACTGCCCCGCGGCGGGCGGCGGCAGGCGGCGCAAGACCTCGGCCGCAGCCGCCCCCTGCTGGAGGAAGATCAGGACGCGGGCCTTCTCCAATTGGACCGGCCGATCAAAGGGTCTGACCGCCAGATACTTCTCCAGGCAGGCCAGGGCCTGCTCCAGATCCCCCAGCCAGAGATAGAGGCGGCCCAGTTCCCGGAGGAGCTCCGGACTCAGGTTCGAGGTGGGGACCTGACGCAGGGCCGCGGCCGCAGCCCGCCACCGTTCGGGGGCCGCCGCGGCTTTGGCCGGATCATCGGTGGCGTTCTGGGCCAGCTGCAGCAGGACCGCGGCTCGCTGCAGGAGCAGGCCGGGATCGCCGCTGGCCAAGGCCGCATTCTCATACTCCTGGGCCGCCTCCTCCAGGCCGGCGGGGTAAAACGCCAGGGCCTGGGCCAGTTGGCGGCGGGCAGCCAGATCCTGGGGCCGCTGCTGGAGATAGTCACGATAATACTGCACCGCCTGGCGCCACTGCTGCTGATAAAAATGCATCTGGCCTTTAAAGAGCAGGAGGTTGGGGTCTTGCTGGTCTATTCCCTGGAGCACCGCCAAGGCGTCCCGATAGCGATGGGCCGCCGCATAGGTGAGGGCAGCTTCCCGCCGCAGCTCCGGGTCCAGCAGTTGGCGGCGATAGGCTTCATCCCAAAAGGCCGCGGCCCGTCGGAACTGTTGCCGTTGACCGTAGAGGCGGGCCAGATTCAGGATGGTCTCTCTATGGCTGTCACCGGCCTCCCAGGCCTGCCGGTAGGCCTGCAGGGCTTGGCCATAGTTGCCCGCCAAGAGGAGCTCCAGGGCATAAAACCGTAGTTCCTCCACGGTCGGGGTGGTCGCCATGAAGGGGGCCAGAATCGCCGCGGCCTGGCCATGCTGGCCGGCCTGGGACCAGAGGCGGGCCAGCGGCAAGGCATATTCCTTCTGCCCCCCGGAGCGAGTATACAATTCCAGGTAGTGCACAATGGCCTGCTCCCGGTCCTGGGCGGCTTCGGCGTTTTTCGCCGCTTCCACCCGCAGGGCCAGGTCGTCGGCCGCCTTTTCCAAAAGCTGCTGATAGATGGGCACTGCGGCCCGGTGGTCCTGCTGCCAGGCATAGAGAAGGGCCAGTTGGTGCAGGGCCTGGACATTGTCGGGGTCTGCGGCCACTTCCTGCTCCTGGAGGGGAATGGCCTCGGCATAGCGATGGCGGACCGCCAGCAGGTCCACCAGCCGTTGGCGGGCCTCTCGATCCCGAGGCTCCAGTTCATAGAGGCGTTGGTAATACTCCAGGGCCCGGTCCTGGGTGGCGGCTTCCTGGATGGCCAGGCCGGCAGCCAGCCGCAGGAGATTCACCTCCCGGGGATAGCGTTCCACCGCAGCCACTGCCACCTCCCGGGCTTCCCGGTGCCGCTGCAGCTGGGCCAGGGCCTGTATCTGGCCCATGAGTACCGTCACCGGCGGCTGCTGCTCCGCCAGCCGCTGAAACAGGGCCAAGGCCTCCTGGGGCTGCTGGGTCTCCAGACACCGCCAAGCCAGAAATTCGGCATATCGCCGATTTTCCCGGTCCCGTTCCCAGGCCAGGCGCGCCCAACGCCGGGCCTCTTTCTGGTCTCCGGCGGCCAAGGCATTCTGGGCCCGCTGAAACAGGTCATGGGCGGAAATATAAAAATACGGATCGGTGGCGACGATCTGCCAGAACAGGAAACCGAGAAAGATGAGGATGCCGGCTAGCCACAGGCGACGCATCCTAAACCTCACTATAGATCTGGCGGGGATGAGGTCCCTCCTGCCAACGGGGCCGACTCATGGCCAGGATGACCATTTCTCCCAGAATCCAAACCGTCAGGGCCGAAAAGGGGGCGTTGGCGGCAATCAGTCGAGGAGAGGCCCAACCCAGGTGCAGGGCCAAAAACGGCAGGAGTAGATGCAGAGCGATGATGCTGAGATGGGGAGAGATATAGAGAAGGGTTCGCAACGGTTCCCACTTGCGGGGCAGGTTCACCCGATAGCTGGGCTTGCGCCCGGGCGGATACCAGAGGGCCGCCAGGGTGCCCCAGGCATAGACCGGAAACAGACTGCAGAGCATCTTCAATTGCTTCAAACTGTGTTTGCCGTAAAACAGGTAGCGGAAGGCCAGGATGCTGAAGAATAAATACACCCCCCGAAACAGCAGATAGTTTACCTCCTGCTGCACCAAAAAACTCTGACCGGTGACATAACAATACAGGGGGAGGAAATAAAACCACGGTATGATCAGGCCGCTGATGGCATAGGCCAGCATGACCAGGGAGAAATGCACCCGTTGGGCCAAGGTGAGACCGCGTTTCCGCCAGGGGTTGTCCCAAAAAAACAGCCGCATGGTATCCAGACACCACTGGAAGCGCTGCTGCACTACCCCGGCCAGGGTGTCGGGCGCCAGCCCCCGGGAGAGGGCATAGGGGAAATAGATACCTTTCCAGCCCCGACTCACCAATTCGTAGGAAGTGGTAAAATCCTCCACGATATTCCAGGTGGCAAAGCCCCCCAACTCCAGGAGGGCCTCCCGCCGGTAGAGCACGCCGGAGCCGCAGGAAATAACGGCGTTGACCTGATCATTGCTGAGCTGCACCGCCTCATAAAAAACATCATCCCGGTTGTAAAAGGGATCGTTGTCGGGGAGAAAAAAGTCTTGCCGGCTCTGGACGTAGGCCACCCGGGGCAGGCGGAAAAACCCGATCATGCGGCTGATGATCTCGGGCTGGGGCACCTGATCAGCATCCAGGACCAGGATGATCTCCCCCTGACTGAGACCGAGACCAAAATTCAAATTCCCGCTTTTGGCATCAGCCAGAGGCACCCCAGCCAACCGCCGGGAATGATAACTGCAGCCCAGAGCTTGGGCCAGGGCGGCTACCCGCTCGTCTCCGGCATCGTCCAGGACATACACGGCATAGGGGGAATACTGCAGGGAGCTGACCGCCGCCAGGGTGGTCCGGATGACCTCCAACGGTTCGCCGCAGCAGGTGACCAAGACATCAACCGTATAGGGGCGGTCGGGCACTAAACCATCGGGGTGGTGGAAGCGCAACCGCCAGAGATCGAAAGACAGGACCAACAGCAGCAAGAAGGCGGCAACTTCAAGGACAGCAAAGAGGCATACCTGGATAGAGGGATGCTGGAGGAGCTGTCGGCCCAGCCAGGCCAAGTAAACGCCGCCGCTGAGGACCGTCAGCAGAGAGAAAAACTGAGCCCGGAGGCGACGAGGCCGATCTTGCCAATCGTGGTAACGTCGGTAGGGCAGTTTCCCCCACCAATCATCCCAGAGCCTGTTCATGGCCGCTCCAACCGTAGGCAGAGAAAGCAGCAGCCGGGGTCTGCGGCTCAGCGATGAGCGTCCGGCCGCTGCAGGCGGGTTCGCACCGTGTCACATGCTCCCCGATAACTTCCCTGAGCCCCAGTATTACCCAAAATCATGGCGAGAGTCAAATAAGAAGCTTCCGATGGGGAAAACCGCTGCTGTTCCCCCTCACCCGGGAAAAAAAAGCGGACCGCCCCTTCCCACTACTGCTCCCCCCCCAACAGGCGGCGGTTTTGCAGACAAGGAAGTTCGGCCCGAATCTTTTCCAGATAGGCGCGGTCCAACTGTGCATAGATGATGTCTTCCCGATCCGCCGCCCGAGCCAGGGAGAGGCCCCAGGGATCGATAATCAGCGACCGGCCGTAGGTTTTAATGCTCTGGTCCGGATGGGGGAAGACGGCCGGGGCCAGAATATAGACCTGATTTTCAATGGCTCGGGCCCGCAGCAGGGTCTCCCAATGATCCCGGCCGGTAGCCTGGGAAAAGGCGGCCGGCAGTACGATGATCTGGGCTCCCCGCGCCGCCAGGGCCCGGAACAGTTCGGGAAAGCGCAGATCGTAACAGATGGCCAGACCCACGGTCCACCCCAGGTCCGGCAGGGATGCCGTCACTATTTCCCGGCCCGGGACTACATAAGACGATTCCTGAAAAGATACTTTGTGGGGGATGGCGATATCAAAGAGATGGATCTTGCGATAGCGGGCCCTGAGGCTGCCGTCGGGTCCCAGGAGGAGGGAAGTGTTATAAATCTTGCCGGCCTCGGGGGCGGGTTCGGGGATGGAGCCCAAGAGGAGGTAGAGGCCCAGCTCCCGGGCCAGCCGGGAGAACTCTTTCACCACCGGGCCGTCCAGGGCCTGAGCCTGGGCCACGATGGTCTCCGGCGGTCCCAGACAGAGGAAGTATTCCGGCAAGGCCACCAATTTGGCCCCCCGGGAGGCGGCCGTGGTGATCAAGTCGCAGGCCCTGGCCTGATTGGCCTCAACCCTGCCCACACTCTGCATCTGGACGACGGCTACCCACATGCTCAGGCTCCTTTTTAGGTCCAGATAAGGCCTCTGGTGCTATTTTTCTTTAACGGCGTCCGGCGGTCTGGCGCAACACCTGCTCCGCCAGGGGCACCAGGTCCCGGAGGATCTGTTCTCCCCGGGCGTCTTCCACCAGACCCACCAGGATATACCGGCGCCGCCCCGGTCCCCAGACCAGGACCGAGTCGCAGTGGGTTTGGCCATAGGTGCCGTTTTTCCGAAACAGCCGGTCGGCGGCCACGGTCCGCTCCAGGACGGCGACGAACTTATCTTTCAGGCCGGGATAGGCCATAATTTCCAGCATCTGACGCGACGCGGCCGGATTCAACAGCCGGCCGTAGGCCAGAAGATAATAGAAGCGGCAGACCTGCAGCGCCGTCGCCGCCTGGGTTAGGTCCTGCAGGGGGTCCGGATAGTGTTGGCCGCCGGGGGCAAAGGTGCCGCCCACCCAGAGGCCGCCCCCTTGTCGGGGGGAGTAGAACCGATACCGGGGCAGGAAAAGCAGCGACTGGATATACGGCAATCCCAGACGCCTGATGATCTCGGCCGCCGCCGGGTTGCTGGATTCCCGGATCATGGCCGTGAGCTGCTGCCGGAGGTAGGGCGTCTGGGGTAATCTTCCGTCGGCCAAGCCATGAAAAGCCGCCAGCAGGACCACCAGCTTGGGCAGGCTGGCGGCATAGAGCATGGTCTGGCCGTTCACTTGGGCAAACCGGGGGGCTTGGGGATCGGCCAGGTCCACCAGCCCGACGGCCATCTTCCTGCCGGCCAGGAGCGGCGTCCAGTCCCGCCGCTGTTGCAGGGACCTGGCCAAGGCCGCCTGCAACGCCGGGCTCTGCCATTCCTCCAGCGGCCGCCATTGGCCGGTGGGCAGCGATAGGGGCAGGCTTTCCGTCACCCCAGCCCAAACCGCGGCCGACAACAACCCCAGGAGGTTGAGGAACAACAATAGGAGAATGTTTCGGGCCGCCCGCCCCGGTCTCAATTGCCCCCCTCCTCGACGGGCCGAGCTAGGCGCCGGGCCACCATCAGGTTGGAGGTGTGCCGCCGGTGGTGATAACCGATGCCAAAGGGAAGCGGTGTGGTCCGCTGCTGGCGATACAGAGCGGCCAAGTCAGGTTGGTAGCAGTTGCGGAAGAGAGCGATTGGCTGCTTATAGACCCCATAGAAGCGGCGCTCCCATTGCTCCGGAGCAAAGTAGCGCACCGGGATGCCCTCATCCGTCTGCAAGACTACCTGACTATGGTTGAGGATAAAGTCCCGGATATGGCTGTAATGGCCCTTGAACATGAGATAGGAAGCCGCTTTGAGCAGGGTCTGATAAGGAGCCAGCGACTGCAGGAATTTGACGAAATGAGGAGACTGGCGCCAGGAGGCGTTCTGGAGGTTGAAACTGAAATAATACAATGTCTGAACCGGTGCCGCCGGTTGCCGCCGGAAGACGATCCTGACGCCGGAAATGCCCATGCCGATGAACTTCTCCCCAGGAGCTGCTGGCTGCTCCCGCACCTGGCCCCCCGGAGCCAACTGCACATAGTTTACCTCCTGGACCTGCATCTGTTCCCGCCCCAGGAAGAACAACAGGACCGGCAAAACCCCATCCAACTCCCGTCTCCGGAGATCAGAGGCCATGTGCTCGGTGAAAAAGAAGTTAAAATGCAGAAGTTCATTGATGGCACATTCCAGACTGTAATAAAACCCCTCGTTGGCCCCGGGGCGCAAGATGGGCAAGGTCCCCACCGGCTCCAAGGCCAGCATCAGATAGGTCTCGGCCCGAGGAAAGAAGGCCAGCAGGTTCACCAGGTCCGGCCCACTGAAAGGGTAGAAGGCCGTGGCGGCTTCGGTCTCCACCTCGCCCAGTTCCCGGTCGGCCCATTGCCGCAGCGGCTGCAGCTGCTGCGTCTGATAGCGCTGCCAGACCTGCTGGATTTCTGCCACATAATCTTGAAATCCCAGGGGATTGACCCATGGGGCCAATGCATCTGCGGGCACCGGATTGCCGGCAATGAGATCGGTGAAAAGTTGATATGACGGTGAGCCCGGAGCCGCCGGCGATGCATACGCCCCGGATGCGGACTGCGCCCCTGCGGCGCCGGCGCTGCTGCCCCCCCCGGGCAGCAGGAAGAGCAGCCAGACCATGACCATCAGCAAGACCTTATTTGTTCCCCCTGGCATTGTTTTCCCCCCTTGCAATGCAAACATCACCCTGCTGTCTGTCCCCTGCCCGGCCCCCCCTTCCGTCGCCCCGGCTGGGTTGGCCCGGCTCCGGAGGCAATTGCCATAACCTGTCGGTCACCCGCCAACCATGAAAATACAGGTCATTGTTTTTGGCTACTTTGGGCGGGCACAGAGGCCCGCCCCACTAAGAGAGAAGCTCTTCCGGAAACCAGTTATCATGAGCCTTCGGCTCACCTGAGATCATGAAAACCAGTGAAGCAGGCTTCCTTGCATATGCAAGCACCATTTTCAGAAAAGAAACCGATTTTTCCAACCCTTGAAAACAATATTTACCTGTAATCACTATTAGATATAAAAATAACCCGCGAGCCATGAAAATCAAAGCCGCTGCCATTGGCTAACTTGGGCGGGCACAGAGGCCCGCCCCACTAAGAGAGAAGCTCTTCCAGAAACCAGGAACTGGAAACCGGAAACTGATTTTTCTGTGTCCGGAGCCTGGGGGACGCCGCCGTACCGTTCCACTCGAAAAACCCTCTCCAGAAACCGGGCGTCGGCCCCTTTTATGGCCCGGCGCTGCCGGATTTGCTGATCTTGTTTTTCAACAGAAGAATATTGGAGTGAATTATGGCCGCGATACTGCTGTTTGGACCCTTGTCGGAGGACGGCAGCACGGCCAGGCAGAGACCGTTGCCTTCACAGATCTCCGCCAAGCGATGGCAATAGCTGCCGGCGTAGGTTTCGGCGGTGAGAAGGTAGGCCATGGCCTCTTTTAACTTTCCCTGGCGTTCCGCCAGTACTGCCAAGTTATTAAGGGCATAGGGGTTGAAGGCGTCAAAGCTGAGGACTTTTTCGAATTCCTCCCGAGCCTTGTCATCCTCCCCGGCCTGCAGGGCCATATAGCCGGCCGCCAGGGGTGGGAAGACTTCGTCGGTGCAGAGGTGGGGTTGGGCCGTGGCCGGGAGAGTCAGCGCCAGGCCCGCCAGCATCCCGGCGGAGACGGCCACGGCCAAGAAGACTCGATGCATTCGCACCATGGCTAGATCCTTTCTGCCGAAGAAAACCTCCGGCCTACCTCGCCGGCCTACCCGTGCTATTCCTGGAAAGGGGGTGTCTCTGGGGCCGGTTCCGCCGGGGCAGCGGGCTCCGTTACCAGGCGATAGGAGGTGGCTTTAATCTGATCCCGAATCGCCTGGATGCCCTGGCGCCGGCCGTCGATATTATCTACCTGAGTCTGGAGGGCGGCCAGCAGGTCCTTGACCTCCTCTTGCAGGAGGGGGTTGACGTCGCCGGCAGTGTATTTTGTGAAAATTTCCCGGCCGAATTGCCGGAATTGCTTCCCCAAGCGGCGCTTCTGCCAATAGAGGCCGGCCTGTTTCGCCAAGATCAGGAGACGGCGATACGTATTGGTCAGGATATTGCGGAGATACAAAAGAAGATAACGGCTTGCCTTCGCTGCCAGTGCCGAGATCTCGGCCATGGTCTCCTCCTTTTGGAATAAAACCCTGCATCTGGGCGGTTTGTCAAGCTAATGTTCCGATCCCCTGGTGTTGCCGGTCTCCCCGGGTTCTCAGGTGGATTCCTGCCCCCCCGACGACGGTCCAACCTCCCGGGGGGTGCCGGACAGTTGGGCCAATCGGTGACGTATCCGGCGTTGGTGACTGCCTTCCCAAAAAACCCTCTGACACCGGGGGCACTCATGGAACCGCCGATGACGGCCGGCAATATAATCGGGAACCCGGCCCTCTACTTCGCTGCTGGGCAAGGGGCGCAGCAGGGTATTACAATGGCTGCAGCGCTGCAAAGGCGTCCAGGTTTCGGGGGGCAGGGATAGCCGCTGAGCCAATGCCGCCAGTTGTGCCTCCACCTCGTCACCGGTCAAGATGATGAGATCGGGGCGCTGCTGCCGCCGTGGCCAGGAATATTGCCGGGTGAGGTAATACACCCCTTTTTGCCAAGGGGGGAGTTGGGTATGGGGGGTAAGCCGCCGTGGCTCGGTGTCAAAGCCCAAAAACCGGAGCCATTTCGCCAACCGCCCCAGATTGTGATCCACATAGAATTTCATTGCGGTAAAGCAGTTTCCCGCCAGGCGCCCGTTTCCGGCAGGGCAAAAATTGAGGCGGTGATGGGAGCATTGTATACCAGCTCCCGGAGACGGACCCGGAGGGCGTGTTCCCGGTCGCTGGCAGCCAGGTGAATCTCCGTCGGGCCGATGATGCCGCGGCTTTCCAAAAAATTGCTGAAGTCGGCCCGCATGGTTTCCGCTCCGGTCGGGGCGAACCATTGAATGGAGAGAATCTGCAGATTTTCCCTGGCAACCGTCAGGTTTGCCTTCTCTTGTTTATCTTTCCCGGTTACCTCCAAAAGATAAACCGTCGGCTCGGAATTTTCCAGCAAGACGGGTTTTTCATAGTTTCGGTAAGCCAGGTGACCGGCCAGGAGGGCCACGAAATCCTCCAAGGAGACGGCCAGGGGGATAAAACGGCTTAAGTTTGCCGGGGTTGCCGGCCCCCGGTAGACCCGGCTGTCGCCATAAACCAATAATTTCATCTCCTCCCCCTCGGTCAGGAAGGAGAGCAGCGATTGCCCCCAAAAATTCAGGACATCCACCCGCAGCTGGGTGGGCGCCGCTGCCGTCACCAGGATATTGCCGGAATAATTTTTCTCGGGCGAGGTGACTGCCACCGTGCCCCGCCCCTTCAGGCTGGTCACGGCCGCGGCTTGGGCCTGGAGATGTTGCCACAGCTCCGTCGCCGAACTGATTTGAGGAGACTGGCCCACGGGCGCCACAGGGAGGCGGGCACACCCGGCCAGCACCAGGAGCAGCAGGCTCACGCCCAGGCCGAGGCGACGCTGGGGGGATGGTTTCATAGAGGCGACCCTTTCAGCAGACCCTCAATATAAATTATCTTACGGCGCAGTTCCGGGATATTGGCATTGTTCAGGATAAGTGCCTGGCGGTACATCCGCAACGCGTCCTGGAAGCGGAATTTCTTTAGATAGGCATCTCCCAGGTGCTCGGCGATGGTGGCATCATGGGGCATCTTGGCGTGGGCCTGCTCCAGATAGATAATAGCCTGGTCATACAGGGCCTTTTTATAATACACCCAGCCTAGGCTATCAATAATATACCCGGCCTGGGGTTTGAGGGCCAGGGCGGCTTGGATCAGGCGTTCGGCCTCGGCCAGGTCTTTTCCCTGGTTGGCATACATATAGCCGAGAAAGTTTAGGGCATCGGGGTTATTGGGTTCCAGCTCCAGCACCTTCCGGATGTACCGCTGGCTTTCCTCCGGATCTTTTCTCTTCTCGGCAATGATAGCCAGCCGAAAATTCACCTCCACCGGATTGACCCCCTGTTCCAGGGCACGTTCCAGGGCGGCGATGGCCTTGGCGTAATCCTGGTTTTCCTCATGCAGGGCTGCCAGGGTCAGGTGTAAATCGCTCTGCTGGGGGAACAATACCAGGGCATCTTGCAGGATTTTGATCCCCTGGGAAAATTTCTTCTGTTTGGCCCAAAGCACCGCCAACCGCAGACGGGCTGGAATATAACTTTCGGATTGGCTGTGAATTTTATCATATTCCCGTTGGGCTCCCAGGAGATCTCCTTTTTCTTCCAGGGCTGCCCCCAGAAAAAACCTTACCTGGTCGGCGTTTTTATGACTGGCCAGAATTTCCCGAAATTCCCGGATGGCATCATCGTAATAACCCTGTTCTAAATAGAGCAGGCCGATCTTGAAGGGGGTGTCCGGCTCGCTCTTGCCGATTCGCTTGATCTCGGCAAAAACCCGGGCCGCCTCACTCCGCCGCCGGGTCAAAAGGTAGATGCGGCCTTCGCTGGCCAAAGCCCGGAGATTCTGAGGGTCCAGCTGTAAGGCCCGCCGATACCACGTGAGGGCCCGGGAGAATTGCTTCTCGGTTTCATAGGCCGCCCCCATCTCCAGCATGGCCGGTAGAAAATCGGCACGCTGCTCCAGGGTCTGGCGGAATTCCCTCCGGGCCTCCGCGGCCAGGCCCTGCTCCAGATATACCTTGCCTAAATAGAATCGAGCGATAAAATGGCCGGGCTCTTTTTGCAACAGGTTTTTTAATAAGATGGTGGCCCTGGTATAATTCTTCTGTCGGGCATACAACGTCGCCAAAAAGATCACCGCTTCTTGATTCTGGGGGACCAGGGCGATGATCTTTTCGTATTGGGCCGTGGCTTCCTGTAATTGATTGAGACCGGCATGCAGTCCGGCCAGGAGTTGGTGGGCTTCCAGATAGCTGGGATCCAGACTGATGGCTTTTTCCAGGTGGGTCAGGGCTTCCTTCAGCTCGCCCCGGCGGATGAGCAAGGCCGCCAGTTCGGTGGCCAAGAGCACCGAGTCGGGGTCAATCTTACCGGCCGCCCGGTAGGCCTCGATGGCCAGGTCCAGTTCCCCCCGGAAGAGGTGATATTGGGCAGTCAGGTAGGCATGATAGGCGGTGGCGGGGTTGCCCTCTCCTGTCCCGGCTCGGGCCGTGGACGCAAGGGGGACGGCGCCCCAACCGGTCTGGTGATGGCAGCCGGTGACGGGGGTGAGGCTGATAAAGAGAACGCTCAGCCAGGTCCCCAACTGGCCGACGGCAAAACTCAGAGTCTTCCAATAAAATCCAAGGAATGGCACGATCTTCTCAATATTCGCTGGCGGACTGATTCATCAGCATTCAGAAAATACCCTATCTTGCCTTTATGGTAAGCATATCCTAAGGAAGTGCCAGAGGTAAAGGATTATTCGCCAAAAAAGATCGAACCTTTAGGGCGGGCTGGCCGCACCAGCCCCTCCGGCCAACCTCCCCTCCCCCCGACACGTGGTCAGATCGGCAAAGAGCGGGATGTTTGCTCCGGAAATCAATCGGGTTCCGAGGTCAAGGATTGATAGTGGTGAAAGTCGGGTATTTCACTCTGCATAAACTGCCGGAGTTTTTTCAGCAGCCGCTCCTCAATCTGCCGCACCCGTTCCCGGGAGATGTTATGGCGGGCGCCGATCTCCTGCAGGGTCAGGGGTTGCTCGGCCAACAGCCGGCGGTCCAGGATATCCCGTTCATTCTCCTTGAGGGTTTCCCGGAATTTGGCCAGGCGTTCATGAAAGATACCGCGCATCTCCTCTCTGGCCAGATGTTCGTCCGCAGCCGTTTCTCCGGAAGTCAAAAAATTTATATGAAGTTCTTCGGAATCATTTTTCAAGGGTGCGTCCAGGGAAAATTCCCAGCTGCCCAGACGCTGGTCCATTTCAATAACTTCCGACTCTTTGACGTTGAGGCGGGTGGAGATGAGTTTGGGGTCGGCCTCAAATCCCTGGGCCCGGAGCCGCTCTTTTTCTTTTTTCAGGCTGAAAAAGAGTTTGCGCTGGGCCTGGGTGGTGCCGATCTTCACCAGCTTCCAGTTGTCCATAATGAACTTGAGGATGTAGGCCTTGATCCAAAAGGAGGCGTAATAAGAAAGTTTTATGCCCCGATAGGGGTCGAACTTTTTGATGGCCTGCATCAGGCCGATGTTCCCCTCCTGAATCAGGTCCAGGAGATTGCGCATCCAGTATTTCTGGAAATCCATGGCGATCTTCACCACCAGACGGAGGTTGGCGGTGATGAGCTGATAGGCCACCTCCCGGTCGCCGGTTTCGGCGTAGAGGGTAGCCAACCGCTTCTCTTCCTCGGGTTGGAGGAGGGGATAACGGTTGATTTCCTGCAGATAACGCTGCAGGGTATCAACCTCCACCAGGCCCGGTTCGGCGGGTTCGGGCACGGCCTCCGCCTCGAACAGGGTCGCCTCTATCTCCGAAGTGGGTTCGGTATACTCGTCCAGGGAGTCTTCGTCCAGGTCAATAACAGGTTTGGTATTCTTCATGGGTAACCATATCAGGTGTACTGGGCACCGGTTAGGACGCCTCGGAAAGATACCGAGGCCAAGGATAGGTCAGGCCACCACTGGCAACAGGAGATGAGGTCAACAGTCGGGGAACGGTTCACCAGAGTAGACGCATTTTGATGCCCCGACTCTGCAGAAACTGTTTGATATCGGCGATGGTATAGGTGCCGTAATGGACCATGGAAGCAATCAAGGCGGCATCGGCACTGGCCTGATGGAAAACATCGTATAAATGCTCCGGCACTCCGGCCCCACCCGAGGCTATGACCGGAATAGGCACGGCCTCGGCAATGAGTTTGGTCAAGGTTAATTCATAACCCTGCTGGGTCCCGTCCGCATCGATGGAGTTGAGGCAGATCTCTCCGGCCCCCAGACGGACGGCCTCCTGAGCCCACCACAGTGCATCCAGGCCCATGGGAGTGCGGCCGCCGTTGATGACGATCTCGTAGCCGCTGGGGATCCGGTCCGAAACCGGCACCCGTTTCACATCCATACCCAGGACAATACATTGACTGCCAAAGGCTTGGGCTCCTTGGGCAATAATCGCGGGATTCTTGACCGCGGCGGAGTTGACGCTGACCTTTTCGGCCCCGGCCAACAATACGGCCCGCATATCTTCCAGGGTGCGGATGCCGCCGCCCACGGAGAAGGGAATAAAGATCTCCTTGGCCACCTGCCGCACCACGTCAATCATGATGTTGCGCCGGTCGCTGGAAGCGGTGATATCATAAAAGACTAACTCATCGGCCCCCTGTTCATAGTAGAACCTGGCCATCTGGACCGGATCGCCGATGTCTATATTGTTTTTAAACTTGATCCCTTTGGTGGTCCGGCCGTCCCGGACGTCCAGACAGGGAATGATGCGTTTACTGAGCATACTGTCCGTCCCAGCTCAGGAAATTCTTAAGCAGTTGCAGGCCGAAGCGCCCGCTTTTTTCGGGGTGAAACTGGGTGGCCACGATATTGCCGGCGCCGATGACACTGGGAAACTCCTGCCCATACTCGGTCACCCCGATGACCGCCTGGAGGGCCGCCGGATCCGGATAGAAGCTGTGGACAAAATAAAACTCCGCACCGGCCGGAATCCCCGCCAGGACCGGATGATTCCGCCGCACCTGGATCTGATTCCATCCCATGTGCGGTATCTTTAAGCGTGGTGCTCCGGTCAAGGCCACGGGCTGTAAACGCCGCACTTCCCCAGGCAGCAACCCCAAACAGGGGGTGTCGCCCTCGGCACTGTGGTCTAAAATGATCTGAGCCCCCAGACAGATGCCCAGAATGGGTTTGCCCGCAGTCCAGGCCTCTTTCAAAGCCTGATCCAGCCCCAGCCGTCGCAGGTGCGTCATGGCCTCGCCGGCCGCCCCCACTCCGGGAAAGATCAGCCGCTCGGCCCGGGCCACTACCTCGGGATCCTGGGTTACCGTCACCCGGGAGGACAGGGCCTTTAAGGAACGTTCCACACTGGCGAGGTTTCCTGCCTCATAATCAAGAATTGCTATCACGCGTCACCACTGCCCAGGGGCGGCCGCGGCCGGCGGCCTTCCCCCACCCAAACATTGCTCCTGGCGCTGGCTGCGGGGTGGCAGCCGGCCAGGCTGCCGGCGCCTCAGCCGGCAGTTCTATCTGGTAATCTGGGCAGGCCACCGTCTGCCCCTGCCAATGACAATTGCCTACAGCCTGCTGCTTTTTCTTGGTATTTGCAGTTAGTTACAAAAAACACCCGCAGACCAAAAAAATAAGGTCGCTGACCTGGGCTAACTTGGGCGGACACCAAGTCCCGCCCCACTAACAGGGAGCCGATGGCGGGCACGGCCCCCCAAAAAACCGCTGCATTTTCTCAGTAAATCCATATATTAAATTAATTTACCAATTATCCTGGCAAGAGTCAATGGAATTCGGCCGGGCGTCGATCCCGCCGCAGCAGAAGGCCCGGGCTACTTGGGACTATGGCCGGCAGAGGGCCGACACCACAGCTTGCAGTTGACAGACCCGCCAGCCGAAGGCCGTCACTCCCGCCACCCCGGGATGGAGCAAGGCCAGATCGTAGGGATCCCGCAGGAGGACTACGACCAAATTGACGGCGGTGCTTTGCAGCCGGTCCAATAAGGCCTTGTTGGTTGGGTACAAGTGGGCATCGTAACACCAGAAAATGATGAGATCGGACCGTTGGGCCAACTCCTGGGCGGCGGCCAGATCTTGGTCAGAAGGCTCCATCCCCACCAGGAGGATCTCGGGGTGCAGACTATGCTCCCCGAATGCAGCCCTGAGGAAGTCCGCGGCTGCCAACATCCGCCGTTCGATCATGATCCGCTGGTCCAATTCGGCGAAGCGAGGGAAGACGACGCCCAGACGCTGATACCGCCGGTCCAGGGGCAGGAGCCGGCGATTATCCTGGAGAACCCGCACCGCCTGTTGGCTGAGGGAGGCGGCCAGGGCCGCCCCCTCGGGTTCCGGCTGCGGCGGTCCGGGGGCGAAACGGCGGTCCCGTTTGGAGCTGAGCTGGTGGAGGCGGGCGACACTGGCCTCCAGCTCCTGCCAGGACAATTCCCGGCGCTCATAGGCGGCCAAAAGCTCCTGTTGTACCTGCCGTTGGGCCGGCAGGGTGTGGCAGACCAGCAGCAGATCGTGGCCGGCCCGGGTGGCCAGGACGGCGGCGGTGCCGATGGGGCAGGTGGCGGCCACCGCCCCCATCTCCAGGTCGTCGCTGCAGATGACCCCTTGGAAATCCAGTTCCTGCCGCAGACAATCATGGATTATCCGCCGGGAAAAGGTGGCGATCTGGCGGGATTCCGGGTCCAGGCGGGGGTAGTAGGGGTGGGAGGACATGACCAGATCAACACCGGCGGCAATGGCCGCCTGGAAAGGGGGCAGGTGGACCGCCCACATTTCTTCCCAAGTGGAGTTGATAACCGGCAGCCCCAGGTGGGCATCCACCGGTGCATGGCCCTTGCCGGGAAAGTGTTTGGCGCAGGCCGACAGCCCGTGCCGTTGCATGGCCGTCAAGCGGGCCGTCCCCATGGCGGCCACCCGCTGACTGTCCCAGCCATAGGAGCGGATGCCGATGTTGGGGCTGTAGGCCTCGGTAAGGACGTCCAGGACCGGGCCCAGGTTGACGTCAATCCCCAGGCGCCGCAGTTCCTTGGCCTCGATCTCGCCCTGACGTCCGGCCGCCGCCACCGACCCGGCCATACCCACCGCCAGATTGTCGGGGAAGACGGTCACTCCCTCCCGGAACATGATGACCCGGCCGCCTTCGTGATCCACCAACACCAGCAGACGGCGCCCCAGGGCCTCTTCCAGATCAGTCAATAGTTGCCGGAGCTGGGAAGGCGAGACAAAATTGCGCCGGTAGAGAATCAGGCCGCCGGCTCGCAGTTCCAGGAAATGATCAATAATTTCCGGGGTCAGGGCGGTGCCGGGAATACCCACGACCAGTTTGCTGCCCACTAAATCCTCTAATTCCATAGAAGAGCATTTTACTAAAAAACTGAGAAATATGATAGTCTAAGAAACCATGTTGCCCTCTGCGCCGTGGCCGACAACTTCCTTAACGTGGCACGATTACGCCGTAGTCCTGTCCCTTTTGGCCCTGCTGCTGCTGGTCGGCCTCTGGACCGGACGCCGGGAAGAATCGGCGGCGGAATTTTTCCTGGGCGACCGCCGGATTCCCTGGTGGGCCGCCGGGCTTTCCTTTGTGGCCACGGAGATCAGCGCCGTTACCCTCATTTCGGTCCCCGCCATCGCCTTTTTGGAGAACTGGGAGTATGTCCAGTTTTTCTGCGGTTCCTTCCTGGCCCGTCTGGTCATCGCCGCCCTCTTTATTCCGGCTTTTTACCGCCTGCAATGCACCTCCATTTATGAATTCCTGGGGCAGCGGTTCGGTCCGGCCACCCAGATCACCGGCTCCCTCCTCTTTTTCCTCACCCGGCTGTTGGCCTCAGGCGTGCGCCTCCTGGTGGCCGCCCTGGCCGTCAGCGTCCTGTTGGGCTGCCCTTTGGTGGTCTCCCTGGCCCTTTTCACCGGCATCAGCATCCTCTATATTGCCTGGGGCGGCATCAAGGCCGTGGTGTGGACCAACGTTCTCCAGGCCGTGGTCTTCACCGCCGCGGGTCTGGCCGCCATCGCCTTTTTATTAAACCAGATTGAGGGGGGGGCCGACACGGTCCTGGCGGTGGCCGGCGGGGCCGGCAAGATGCGCATCTTTAATTGGGGACCCAATCCGGGCAGCGTTGGGTGGGGCGCCTTTTTCTGGCGGTTGGCCTCTGATCCCAATCTCTTTATCTTGGCTACCTTGAACGGCTTTTTCGGCTCCATGGCCGCCTTCGGCACCGATCAGGAGAGCATGCAGCGATTGCTCACCGTGGAGACCAGACAGAAAAGCCAGAAAACCATGCTCCTCACCCCTTTGGGAAGCGGCCTGGTCATGGTCATCTTCCTGTTTTTGGGCTCCTGTCTCTATACTTTTTACCAACAGCACCCCGAACTGGCCCTGCCGACCCAGGGGGACACGATCTTTCCCCACTTCATCGCCCGGCAGATGTCCGCAGGTTTGAGGGGGCTGATGCTGGCCGCGGTCATCATGGCCAGCATTGATTCCCCCCTGGGTTCTCTGACCACGTCATTTGTCACTGATATTTATCGGCCGGTATTCCATTCCCGGGGGAGTGAACGCCATTATGTCTGGATCGCCCGCCTGGCCGTCATTTTTTTCGGGCTCTGCCTGGCTGTCATTGCCTATGCCTGCAGCTTCGGGGAGAAATTCCTCTGGCTGGCCTTTAAGATCGGCGGCGTCACCTACGGCTCCCTCTTGGGGGTCTTTCTCCTGGGCCTGCTCACCAACCGTGGGGGAAACCGCCTCAACGCCCTCGCCATGATCCTGGCGGCCCTGCTGATGCTGATCCTGTTGATCCTGATGGAGAAGCAGATCATTCCCTTGGGTTGGACGTGGCTCCTCCTCCTGGGCACCCTCATCACCTTTGGCCTGGGATGGCTGGGCGGCACCACCCCACGGCGGGAGTTGCCAGCAAAACCTCCGACCTCGGCAGCATAAAAAATCTATTGACTTTCCCTACCAAGACAGAATACTTGTAGAATAATTGAACAGACTTCAACGGTGTTCCAACCTGCCCCGAGAAGGCCCCCGAGACGGGGATGAAGGCGTCGGGGGTATGTCTGCCGTGATAACCAGGCCAGAGGAGGCCCACCATGTTGGAACAACTCCTGCAGGAAGCAAAGGCACTGCCGACAGTAGATGCAGCAGCAGTCCAGGCCTACCGCGGGGCCACCGAGAGTATGGTGGAGCAGGTCAACCGGATCATGGTTCTCCATCCCCAGGTGCATCGGCTCATCGGTTATAATCCCCTGAAGATGATGTTTGACAACCACCTCAACCACGCCCGCTTCATGGCCAATGTCTTCCGCTTCCACGCCATGGAGTTGCTGGTGAAAACGGTCATCTGGGTCTACCGCGCCTACCGCCACCACGGGTTTGAATATGATTATTTCCCGGCGGAGCTGTCTGCCTGGCAGCAGGCGGTGCAAACCCACCTCGATCCAGCTTCCAGTCAGGCCATCCTGGCCGTATATCACTGGATGTTGGATCGGCACGCCGATATGGTCCGCCTCTCCCAGGAGCCGGTCCAGACGGAGTCCGATCTGGATCCGGCTTTGGCTTCCCAGCGACATACCTTTCTCCAAGCCTTGCTTCAGGGAGATTCCCGGACCTGCCTGGAGATCGGGGGCAAGTTGACCAAGACCCCGGCCGGCCTCCAGACATTCTACCTGGAGATCATCCAGCCGTGTATGTATGAAGTGGGCCAGCTGTGGGAGGAGGGGGAGATCTCGGTGGCCCAGGAGCATCTGGCCAGCGCCTTGGTGGCACGGTTGATGGCCGTCCTCTACCCGCCTCTGGAAGTGGTGCAGCACCCTAAGGGCCGGGCGGTGATAACCGCGGCGCCCAATGAGTTCCACGAAACCGGGGCCCGCTGCGTGGCTGATCTGTTGGGGTTGGACGGCTGGCGGCTAGACTACCTGGGATCCAACACCCCCAGCGTGGACCTGCTGAAGCACTTATTGCAAACCCGCCCCCAGCTCTTGGCCATTTCGGTGGCCATGCCCTTTAACTTAGATATCACCACCGACGTTGTCGCCTTGATCCGGGAGCAGACTGAGTTGGCCGACCTGAAAATCATGGTGGGCGGCCTGGCCTTTGCCCTGGTTCCGGAAATGTGGCAGATTACCGGGGCCGATGGCTATGCACCCCATGCCCGGGGGGCGGTGGACTTGGCCCGCACCTGGTTCCAGGAACAAGCAGTGGAAGACCGTCCGAACCGGAGGTGAATCTCCCCGTGCCTCAGCCTCAAACCCGCCTCACCGAGCCCGCTTCCGAGCAATCCGAGGGGACCTGGTTCGCCCATATCTGGCGGGACCGTCCGGACCTGGTGCGATCCTACCTCTGGCACCGCAGCAGCCTGGTCATTATCCTCCTGGACCTTGACAAATTGATCATGGACGGCAATCATGGTTTTGCCCGTCTCCTGGGCCAGGCCCGGACCTGGCGCCGCCAACCGTTGGCCTCTTTGCTGGTACCGGAAAGCTTGGCCGCTCTCCAGGCCTTTCCCGATGCCGGGAACGAGTGTCAGCTGCGGTTGACCTTCCAGACCGGGACCGCAGGCATGCTAACCCTTACCTGCCAAGTGGCTCACCACGGTACCGGTTACATCATCTTCGGCGAGAAACCCTTGCCCAGTCAGCATGAGGTTATCCTGCAACTTTCCAATCTTAACAACGAGTTGACCAATATCAGTCGGGAGTTGGCCCAGAAAAACCGAGAGCTGGCCAAGGCCAACGCCGCCATTACCCAATTGCTGCGCACCGACGCCCTCACCGGGCTGGCCAACCGGCGGTTTCTCATGGAAACCCTGGCCACGGTCATGTCCGCGGCCCAGCGTCACCGGTTGCCCCTTTCCCTCATTATGGTTGATCTGGACCACTTCAAATCCATCAATGACACGTGGGGCCATGACGTGGGCGATGCCGTTTTGCAGGGCTTCGGCCGGCTTCTGCAGCAGGTGACCAGGAAGGAGGACCTGGCCGCCCGCTACGGCGGCGAAGAGTTTGTCATCCTCCTGCCCCATACCGACCTGGAGGGGGCCCGCCGGCTGGCCGCCAGAATCCAACGGGAGTTGGCCATCCAGGAGTTTCCCGGCCTGGTTGGCCCGGTAACCGCCAGCTTCGGCATCGCCCAGCTGGAGGGCTCTGAAGACGCCGCCGCCCTGTTAAAGAGAGCTGATCAGGCCTTGTACCTGGCCAAGGCCCGGGGCCGCAATCGGGTGGAAACCGCATGACCCATTCATCGTGGCAGGAGATCTGGGGAGGACAGTTGGACCGTTATCTGGAAGAGCTCACCAACCTGGTATTGGTGGCCTTGAACGAGGATTTGGAAATCTGTGAGTGCAATCAAGGCTTTCTGAAACTTATGGACCTTACTGAAAAACCCCTGGGCCGGAACCTTGCCGATTTCCTGATCCCCGAGGCGAAGCTGTTGCCCGAGTTGCCCCAGATCGGGGAGAACCTCCCGGTCCGTCTGCCCTTTCAACCCCGGAAGTCGTCCATCCACCTGTTGGTCTGCCAACTCTTCAACACCGGCCGCTATTATCTCCTGATCGGCGAGCGGCTGCTGGTCCTGGAAAGCTCGCTGGTCACCAAGATCTCCCAGCTCAACCAGGAACTTGCCAATCTCACCCGGGCATTGCGCCAGAAAAATCGGGAGCTCCAAGAGGCCCTGGGGCATGTCAAGACCCTGCAGGGTCTCCTGCCCATCTGCTCCGCCTGTAAAAAGATCCGAGACGATCAAGGCTACTGGCAGCAGATTGAGACGTATATCCGGACCCACTCCGAGGCCGAGTTCACCCACAGTATCTGTCCGGATTGCCTTAAAAAATTATACGGTGATTTTTTGGACCAATCCAACGGCACCGAGAGCTGAGGGTCAACGGCAATTAACCAGCCAGTGCCTCCTGAAATTCCGGGGCCAGGATGATGCTGCCCGAGGCTCCCAGCAGGGCGTCCGGACGGAGCTCCTGCACCAGCCAGGACTGTCCGGGGAGGGGGGGCTCCCCCCGCAGGCGCCGAGAAGCGGCGGCGACGAACCCAAATTTTCCATACCAAGCCGGATCCCCCACCACAACCACGGCATCCACCCGGCGCTCCCGGCACCGCTGCAGGCCGACGCGGATCAGTGTGGAGCCGAGGCCCTGGCCGCGATAATCCGGGAGAACGGCCAGCGGTCCCAGGGCCACGAGAATCAACTCCGGCACCGGAGGGGCCAGGGCCGCAGGAGAAAAGGCCACCCCGCCCACCAACCGGTTTTCCTGCCAGGCTGCCAGCGAGAGGAACAATCGGCGATTTTCCCGGAGGGTGTCCAGCAAACGGGCTTCCTGGAGGCGGCCGCAGGCCCGGCGATACATCTGGAACAGGTCTTCCTCGTCCTCGGGCCGCTCCGGCCTGATGATAATCATGGCAGCTTCCAGGCCAGAAATTCCAACAGACGGCTGATCATGGCCGCGGCCAGCTCCGGGGCCTGCCGGGCCAGAAAGCGGGAGATCTCCACCTGGACTGCGGTGGCCAAACCAGCTTGGCGCAGATTGGCGGCCAAATTCAGGAGTTTGGCCGTCTTGCGGCCGGAGAAGACCCCGTTGACGGTGACCTGGGCCTGGCGGCCGGCAGCCCAATACGCCTCCAGGCCGCGGCAGAGGCCGGCGAAGGTAAACCGCTCCCCATCCCTGAGGAAATCCCGGGCAAAACCGTCCAGAATCTTGACTTCGAACTGGGAGGCGGTGGAGAGGTGGGCCAGGGCCTCGGGGTGGAGGGTGCCCCACCGCTGCTGTTTCCAGGCCAACCGCTGGTGGGTGTAGTTCAGGATATGCTCCCGATAGGCCGGGGTGAGGGCCGCTAATTCCCGGTTGAATTCCTCGTTCAACCTGGCCGCCAAAGCGGGCAGGACTCGGTTGGCCGGCAACCCGAAGTCGCCGATATCCAACAGGGCGCCGAAATAATCGGTGCTGTGCAGAGATAGGAGCAGCCGTCTGGCCGCCCCGCCCCAGGGTGCCTGCAGACGCACGGCCACCCGGGCCGTCCAGGCATCAATCTCCGACTCGGGGAAGGGGTGGTAGTCATCGGCGGGACGATACACCGGGCCGCAATGGGGCACCGCCACCACCAACGGCTCCTTGGCGTCGTATACCTGACGGTAAAAGGCTTCATATACCCGGCGCTTGGCGGCATAGGCCTCCACCGTGGCGGCGGCAAAGGCCATATTGGCGGTAAACTGCCGGAAACGGATGGTGCGGGGCAGGAACTGGGCATAGGTCTGGGCGTTCACCGGGATGGGGCCTTCCCCCCAATCGCAGGTAAAACCGGAGTCGCCCGTAAACGGCGGCAGGGCCCGATGGAAGTCAATGCCATAGCGTCCCCTCCCAGGATCTTCGTCATCGGGCAGGCGGGAACACTTACCCAAAATAACCCGGGCACCGTCATTGGCCAAAACGTCAAAATTGGGACCGGCAGCCTCCAAACGCCAGCGGCGCTGCAATCCGGCGGCAGGACCCAGATAAGCCCCTACTTGATTTTCTCGAATCATCGGAGTATCAGTGTACCGGGTCAGGACCACTTTGCCAAGGGAATTCGACGCCGCCGGCCTGCTGCCAAATCCGCCCCTTTCTCGGGAGGCCGGCCAGAACCTGCCCATAAATCTTTCCTGGAAAGCTCCCGGGTGATACCGACCCGGTGGTCAAGGAAAAATTACTTGGGGTCAGCCAGAAAAAACAGGTATAATAAAAATTAAACAGTTTACGGGGCTGATTCGGTCACTTTCCCAGAATTGTCGGCAGGAAACCAACCAGCAACAGGAAACAATCCCATCACAGTCAAGAGGAGGCGGCACCGCAGTTAACGTTGACAGAGGCCACTTTAACACCAGACATTTGCCTGGTTGCGCTGGGGAGGGTAATGCCATGATTAAGGTCCTCTTGGAACGCACCATCAAAGGGAAGAATGTGGGCGAGATCGTCCGGCTCCTGCGGCAGCTGCGGGTCAAGGCCATGCAGCAGCCCGGCTACATTTCGGGCGAGACCCTGCACGCCGTGGACGACCCCAATCATTACCTGGTCATCAGCACCTGGGAAAGCCTCAAGGACTGGGAAACCTGGTTAAACAACCCGGAACGCCAAGAATTGCACCATGAACTGGAAAAACTGCTGGAAATCCCGGCCCGGACCAGGGCCTACACCTATTAGGCTTTTTCCAGGCAGGCGTTGGGCCTCGAGGGCGGCGAAAGCTGCCCTCTTTTATTTAGGGAAAAGGGAAGAGTGAACAGGGAGGAGGGATCAGTTGATAAAAACATTGATTTGTTGAGAAATATATTATAAAAATTTATTTTTTGGCAAGGTTTTTCGGCAGTGGGAGCGAAGATGACAGAAGATCGGGACTGGCTGGCGGCCTTTGCCCGGCACCTGGAAGTGGAGCGGGCCCTGGCGGCGCATACGGTGCGCAATTACCTGAGCGATATCCGGCAGTTCCTAGACTTCCTGGCCGGCCGGACACCGCCGGTGCGTCTGGCGGCCTTGACCTATCCGGATCTGCGGGCCTTTCTGGCGGCCCGACATGGAGTAAACCGCAAGGCCTCGGTAGCCCGCAAGTTGGCGGCCCTGCGCACTTTCTGCCGGTTCTTGGTGCGCCAGGGGGTATTGCCTCATAATATTGCCGCCTTGGCGCCGACCCCGAAGCTGGAGCAGCATCTGCCCAAATTCCTCACTGTTGACGAGGTCTTTCATCTCCTGGAGGAAACCACCGGCCAGACGGTCCTGGAACTGCGGGATCGGGCCATCCTGGAGCTCTTTTACTCCGCCGGTATGCGGGTGGCGGAGTTGGTGGGCCTCAACCTCGATGATCTGGACCTGGCCGGGCGGTTGGCCAAGGTGCGGGGCAAAGGTGGCAAAGAAAGACTGGTCATGATCGGCACCCCGGCCTACCATGCCCTGAACCTATATTTGCACGTCCGCCGGGAGCTGCTGACTCCAGATTCCCCCGCCTCGGGCCGGGACGCGGTCTTTCTCAACTACCGGGGCGGCCGGATAACGACCCGCAGCGTCGCCCGGCTGGTGGAGAAATGGGCCCTGAAGGCCGGACTGGGGCAGCCCCTCTCGCCCCATGGCCTGCGCCATACCTTTGCTACCCACCTTCTGGAAGGGCAGGCCGATCTCCGGGCCGTGCAAGAGATGTTGGGGCACGCCCAACTGTCCACCACGCAGAAATACCTCCATGTCAATCTGGATTATTTAATGGAGGTGTATGATAAGGCGCATCCTCGCAAGTGAGAGGTCAGGGGCCAGGGGCCAGAAAAATCAGTTCCTGGTTTCCGGTTTCCGGAAGAGCTGCTCTTTTAGTGGGGCGGGCCGCGCCCATCCCAACCCACTCGATACCCTGAAATGGTCTTAGGTTTTGGCATGAGAAGAACAGAATTAGACAAAGATACCTCCGAAACGGGAGAAAACGCATCTCAGAAGTCGTTTCTGCGCAGCACCACCATTCTGGCGGTGCGTCGGGATGGCAAGGTGGCGGTGGCTGGGGACGGCCAGGTGACCCTGGGCGATACCGTCATGAAGCACAAGGCCCGGAAGGTCCGCAAGATTTACAACGGCAAGATCATCGTCGGCTTCGCCGGGGCCGCGGCCGATGCCCTGAGCCTCTTCGAACGGTTCGAGGGGAAATTGGAAAAGCACCAGGGCAATCTCACCCGAGCGGTGGTGGAATTGGCCAAAGATTGGCGGACCGATAAGGTCCTGCGCCGCCTGGAGGCCCTGCTGTTGGTAGTAGACCGGGATAATGCCTTCCTAATCTCTGGCACCGGCGATGTCATCGAACCCGATGACGGGATCATGGCCATCGGCTCCGGCGGCGCCTATGCCCAGGCCGCGGCCCAGGCCCTGTTGAAGCACACCAAGCTGAGTGCTGCGGAGATCTGCCGGGAGGCCATGGCCATTGCCGGCAAGCTGTGTATTTACTCCAATAGTGAGATTACGGTGGAAGAGCTGGGAGATTAGAGTTTCGAGGGAATAATCTCCCTGCCTTTTTGATTAACTGAACGGTATTCTTATGGAAATAAGCCAAGCCTTGGTACCCGTGGCCCCGCCGGCCCGGGGCGATTATTTGACCCCCCGGGAGATCGTGGCGGAATTGGACAAATATATCATCGGTCAGGCCGAGGCCAAACGCTCCGTCGCCATCGCCCTGCGCAACCGCTGGCGCCGGCAGCAGATTCCGGTAGGTCTGCGGGATGAGATCGCTCCCAAGAACATCATCATGATCGGCCCCACCGGCGTGGGCAAGACCGAGATCGCCCGGCGGTTGGCCAAACTGGCCCAATCCCCCTTCCTGAAGATCGAGGCCACCAAGTTCACTGAGGTCGGCTATGTGGGCCGGGATGTGGAATCCATGATCCGGGACCTCATGGAGTTGGCCATCAACATGGTCAAGGCCGAGGAGCGGGAAAAGATCAAGGCCAAGGTGGAGGAGGTGGTGGAAGAACGACTGCTGGATATCCTCCTGCCGCCGGTGGCCCGCACCCCGCTGAGCGAAGAAACGGCAGTGAAGTCCGGGGAAGCGGACCCCACCCGGGAAAAAATGAGAAAACTCCTGCGGGAAGGCCGCCTGGAAGACCGCTTCGTGGATCTGGAGGTGAGCCAACGGAACATCCCCATTGTCGAGATCTTCTCCAGCGCCGGCATCGAAGAGATGGACATCAACTTCAAAGAGATGTTCGGCAATATCTTCCCGACCCGGACCAAACGACGGAAGGTCAAGGTCTCGGAGGCTCGGGAAATCCTGGTCCAGGAAGAGGCCCAACGCCTCATCGATATGGACCGGGTGGTGGATGAGGCCCGGCGCAAGGTGGAACAGAGCGGCATTATCTTTCTGGACGAAATCGACAAGATCGCCGGCCGAGACCACACCAAAGGCCCAGACGTCTCCCGGGAAGGGGTGCAGCGGGACCTGTTGCCCATCGTCGAAGGCTCCACGGTCACCACCAAATACGGCATGGTGCGCACCGACCACATCCTCTTCATCGCCTCGGGGGCCTTTCACACCTCCAAACCTTCGGACCTGATCCCGGAAATGCAGGGCCGCTTTCCCATCCGGGTGGAACTCCACTCCCTGGGCGTCGAGGAGTTCCGGCGCATTCTCACCGAGCCCCAGAACGCCCTCATCACCCAATACAAGGCCCTGATGGCCACCGAAGGCGTGGAGCTGGACTTCGATCCCGAGGCCATCCAAGAGTTGGCCGTCCTGGCCACCCAGGTGAATGAACGGACTGAGAACATCGGCGCCCGGCGCCTGCATACGGTCATGGAAAAACTCCTGGAAGACATCTCCTTCCAGGGGCCGGAACTGCAAGGCCAGAAGATCACCATCACCGCCGCCTACGTCCGGGAACGGCTGGCGGCTTTGATCGCGGATGAGGATTTGAGCCGCTACATATTGTAGTTCGTAGTTCGTAGTATATAGTTCGTAGTTTATGTAAAGGTCATCGTGTGGCCAGGTATTCGACATATCGAGATCTGGAGGTGTGGAAGAAGGCCGTACACCTGGCTAAGATGATTTATGAAGCCACAGAAAATTTCCCGGCCCGGGAATTGTATGGAATAAGCGGTCAATTGCGGCGAAGTGCCGTCTCTGTTGCTTCCAACATTGCCGAGGGGCAGGCGAGGGATGGAAAAAAGGAATTCATCTATTTTTTGAAAATTGCACTGGGTTCTTTGGCTGAATTAGAGACTCAATTGATTATAGCAAAAGAAATCGGTTTCTTAACCGAAAATAAATTAGAAAATTTGATAGAATTAATTTATGAAGTTGCTAAAATGACAAAAGGATTAACGACTCACATTGTTTCTAAAAAATAATTTTAGAATTATTATTGTTTGTAATAAGATATTTTTTTACTTAGTTATTAATGATGATGAACATATATCTGTTAAAATCATCTATGAACTACCAACTACGAACTATGAACTATGAACTACGAACTACCAACTCATATGCAAGAATACATCGGCAAAGCCGCGGTTCTCATTGAAGCCCTGCCCTATATGCGGCGGTTTCAGGGGCAGACGATTGTCATTAAGTATGGCGGCCATGCCATGAAGGACGAGGCCCTGAAGCAGGGGTTTGCCCAGGATGTGGTGTTGCTCAAGTATCTGGGGTTGCAGCCGGTGGTGGTGCATGGCGGCGGGCCGCAGATCAGTCAGACTTTGCAGCGCATGGGTATTGAGTCCCGGTTTATCAACGGCATGCGGGTCACCGACGGCGAGACCATGAATGTGGTGGAGATGGTGCTGGTGGGCAAGGTCAATAAAGAGATCGTCAGCCTGATCAACGCCGCCGGGGGACGGGCGGTGGGGCTGTCGGGGAAGGATGGGCAGCTCTTGCAGGCCGCCAAGATGCATCTGTATCGTCCCCGGGGGGATGAGGAGCCGCCGGAGATCATCGACATCGGCATGGTGGGTGAAGTTACCCGGGTGAACACGGGGATTATTGAGACCTTGCGGGCCAGCGATTTTATCCCGGTGATCGCTCCGGTGGGCGTCGGGGCGGCCGGTGAAACCTATAATATCAATGCCGATCTGGTGGCGGCCCATATTGCCGGGGCCTTAAAGGCGGTGAAGCTCATCTTGCTGACGGATGTGGCTGGGGTGTTGGATCCGGAGGGGCGGGTGTTATCCACTCTGACCCGCAGCGAGGTGTTGGACGGCCTGGACCAGGAGATCATCACCGGCGGCATGATCCCCAAGGTTAACTGCTGCCTGGAGGCCCTGCAGGCCGGGGTGGGCAAGGCCCACATTATCGACGGTCGCATGCCCCACTCGGTGTTGTTGGAAATCTTCACGGATAAGGGCATCGGCACCGAGATTGTCCGTTGATACCGGTAATGGCCATTACCAAGAAAATAAGGGTTCTGGTTTCCGGAAGAAATTCTCTCTTAGTGGGGCGGGCCTCCGTGCCCGCCCAAGGTAACCAACGGCAATGACCTTGATTTTCATGCTTCGCGGGTGACTTTTGTAACTCATGGCAGTTACCAAGGCAATAAAGTGGTCAGTGGTCAGAGCCGCAGGGCGGGAAAGCGCAGCGTATCCCGCCTGTCGAGTAGGGGCAGGCACTTAAGGCCCGCCCCACGAGAAATACTCCGCAGGCGGTCACGGCCCGCTATAATACTACGAACTATGAACTATGAACCATGAACTACAAAGCAACAGGTAGCAGAGAGAAACCTTGCTGCTGTGATTAAGAGGTAAAGGTGAACAACCAGAAACCAGCAACCAGCAACCGGCAACCAGAGGCCGCCGCCTGGATGGCCCGGGGTGATCAGGTCCTGATGAACACGTATGCCCGGCAGCCCGTGGTCATGGTGCGGGGGCAGGGGGCGCGGCTCTGGGACCTGGAGGGCAAGGAGTATTTAGACTTTCTGGCCGGCATCGCCGTCTGCAATCTGGGGCATGCCCATCCGGCCGTGGCGGCGGCGGTGGCCCGGCAGGTGCAGGAGCTGGTACACGTCTCCAACCTCTATTATACCCTGCCCCAGATTGAGTTGGCCCAGCGGTTGGTGGACCTGAGTTTTGCCGACCAGGTCTTTTTCGCCAACAGCGGTGCCGAGGCCAACGAAGGGGCCATTAAGCTCTGCCGGCGGTATAGCCAGACGAAGTTCGGGCACGGGCGGTATAAGATTATCTGCGCCACGAATTCTTTTCATGGCCGGACCTTGGCCACCCTGTCGGCCACCGGTCAGGAGAAGTTCTGGCACGGATTTGAGCCCCTGCTGCCCGGGTTTGTCTTTGTGCCCTTTGATGACCTGTCGGCCACCGAGGCTGCCATTGATGAGGCCACCTGTGCCATCCTGGTGGAGCCCATCCAAGGGGAAGGTGGGGTGCGCCTCCCTGCAGCCGATTATCTGCCGGGACTGCGGCGGCTCTGCGATGCCCATGACCTTCTCCTGGTATTGGATGAGATCCAGGTGGGATTGGGCCGCACAGGCAAGCTCTTTGCCTATGAGCACAGCGGCATCAGGCCTGACATTATCACTTTGGCCAAGGCCTTGGCCAACGGTCTGCCCATCGGCGCCCTGCTGGTGACGGCGGAGGCGGCCCAGGGGTTTGTGCCGGGCACGCACGCCAGCACCTTCGGTGGCGGGCCGGTGGTCACGGCTGCGGCTCTGGTGGTCCTGGACATCCTGGCGCAGCCTCAGTTCCTGGCTGAGGTGGCGGCCAAGGGAGAGTATTTCCTGGAGGGGCTGCGGGTCCTGCAGGATCGTCACCGCCTGATCAGAGAGGTGCGGGGGCAGGGGCTCATCCTGGGGATGGAGCTTGACGGCGACGGCGTACCTTTGGTGGCCGCCTGCCGGGAGCGGGGCCTCCTGATTAATTGCACCCAGGGGAACGTGCTGCGGTTCCTGCCGCCGCTCATCGTCAGCCGGGAGGAGATTGATCGGGTGGTCGGCATTCTGGATGAGGTGTTGGCAGCAGCCTCGTAATGGCCGGCCGGCTGCAGACGGCCACGGTGGGATTATAAGATGAAACGTGACCTTTTGACCATTTTGGATCTGAGCACCGAGGAGATTCTGGCCCTGGTGGCCCGCGCCGCCGAACTGAAGGACTGGCATCGCCAAGGCCGGGACCCCAAACCTCTGGCCGGGAAGACCCTGGCCTTGATCTTTGATAAACCCTCCACCCGCACCCGGGTGTCCTTTGAGGCCGGCATTGCCCATCTGGGGGGCGCCAGCATCTATCTGGGCCGCAATGACAGCCAGCTTTCCCGCAATGAACCGGTGGCGGATACGGCCCGGGTCCTGGCCCGCTATGTGGACGGCATCATCATCCGCACCTATGGCCATGAGATTGTGGAGGAGATGGCCCGCTTTGCCGATATTCCGGTGATCAACGGCCTGACCGATACCCATCATCCTTGCCAGGTCCTGAGTGATCTGCTGACCATCCAGGAGCGCTTCGGCCGGGTGACCGATATCAAGGTGGCCTGGATCGGCGACGGCAATAACATGGCCAACTCCTGGATCACCGCGGCCCTGCGCCTTGATTTTGAGCTGCGCCTGGCCTGCCCGCGGGGCTATGAACCGGATGAACGCCTGCTGGCCCTGGCCCGACAACAGGGACGGGCGGTATCTCTCAAGGACGATCCGGTCTGGGCGGTCCAGGGCGCCCAGGTGATCAACACCGACGTCTGGGCCTCCATGGGGCAGGAGGATGAAGCCCAGTCACGGCTGCAGGCCTTTTTCCCCTATCAGGTCAACGCCGAGCTGCTGCGGCAGGCCCCGGCCGAGGCGGTGGTGCTGCATTGCCTGCCGGCCCACCGGGGGGAAGAGATCGCCGAGGAGGTCCTGGAAGGCCCCCAATCCCTGGTCTGGGACCAGGCCGAGAACCGGCTGCACCTGCAGAAGGCCTTGTTGGAGAGGCTGGTGGGGTGAAAATCCCACGAGTCCTTTGGCTACCTGCTGCGAGGCGATGACCATGAGTCAACTCAGAGAATCTGACAATGGTGGCACAGGCTTTCCAGCCTGTGCTCCGCATGATGAGTTGCTGATCTCTCGCCGAAATCTCCCCCATTGGCAACTGGCAGGCAGTACTTATTTTATAACGTTTCGTGTAAAACAAGGGGGTCTCTCAGCCACCGAAAAGCAGATTGTCTTGGAGACAATCAAACATTTTCACCAGGAGCGATATTGGGTGACTGCAGCAGTGGTTATGCCTGATCATGTGCACCTCCTTATTCAACCTCTGAAAAATAGTTGTGGAGAAGAATTTCCCCTAGCTAAAATTATTCAGAGTATCAAAGGGTTCAGTGCCAGAGAAATAAATAACAGCCGCGGACAAAAGGGGGCGCTGTGGCAAGATGAGAGATTTGACCGTATTGTCCGAGATTATAATGAGTTGTTGGAAAAATGGAACTATCTCCGCCACAATCCTGTAACTTCAGGATTGTGTAGCCACCCAGAAGAATATCCTTTTCTTTGGGAGCCGGGAGAAAATCGGTGCTTGGAAAAATAAAGAAGCACAGGCTGGAAAGCCTGTGCCACTAGCAAAAATCATATTTTGTCTAGCGGACATCGACGTGATATCTACCGCTGATACTATCATTATAGAGAAGAAAGATTGTCATGAACAAAAACGTTGCTAAAATCGTCCTGGCCTACTCCGGGGGGTTGGACACCTCGGTGATTCTCAAATGGCTCATGGAGACCTACCGCTGCCCGGTGGTGGCTTTTGCCGCGGATCTGGGGCAGGGGGAGGAGCTGGCGGAGGTCCGGGCCAAGGCCCTGGCCACCGGCGCCGCCGAAGTCTACATCGAAGACCTGCGGGAAGAGTTTGCCCGGGATTTTATCTTCCCCATGTTCCGGGCCAATGCCCTGTACGAAGGGGCCTATCTCTTGGGCACCTCCATAGCCCGGCCGCTCATTGCCAAGGCCCAGGTCGACGTGGCCCGGCGCACCGGGGCCGATGCGGTGAGCCACGGCGCCACCGGCAAGGGCAACGATCAGGTGCGCTTTGAGTTGACCTATATGGCCTTGGCTCCTGATCTGCAGATCATTGCCCCCTGGCGGGAATGGGACCTGGCCGGCCGAGCCGAATGCGTTGAGTATGCTAAAAAGCATGGAATTCCGGTGCCGGTGACCCAGGAGAAGCCCTATTCCAGTGACCGCAACCTCTTGCACATCAGCTTTGAGGGTGGTATCCTGGAAGACCCTTGGGCCGAACCGCCGGCGGATATGTTCGTCCTCACCAAGGCGCCGGAAGAGGCCCCCGATGAGCCCCACTATGTGGAGATAGACTTCGAGGCCGGGGATCCGGTGGCGGTGGACGGGCAGCGGCTGAGCCCTTTTCAGCTCCTGGATTACCTGAACCGGTTGGGCGGCGAACACGGGATCGGCCGGGTGGACTTGGTGGAAAATCGCTACGTCGGCCTGAAATCCCGCGGCGTCTATGAGACGCCGGGGGGTACTATCCTCCGGGCCGCGCATCAGGCCGTGGAATCCCTGACCCTGGACCGGGAGGTCATGCACCTGCGGGACAGCCTCATCCCCCGCTATGCCGAACTGGTCTATTACGGCTACTGGTTCGCCCCGGAGCGTTATGCCCTGCAGGCCCTCATTGATGAAGCCCAGAAACCGGTGACCGGCACGGCGAGGTTGAAGCTCTATAAAGGCAATGTCACGGTGGTGGGCCGGAAAGCCCCCAAGTCGCTCTATCGTCCCGATCTGGTGACCTTCGAGGCCGGCGGCGATTACCAGCAGGCGGACGCCACGGGGTTCATCCGGCTCAATGCCCTGCGGTTGAAGATCCGGGCCAAGCTTGACAGGGATTAGGGGCCAGGGGTCAGGAACTTTTTAGTAGGGCGGGCCTGGAGTGCCCGTCCAGCTTCCGCGCCCGGCCGAACAGCATGTTCATGCTTTCCGGGTGACATTAAGAAGTAATGGCAACTACCAGTATGGACAACCAAGCAAAACCTTGGCAGGGCCGTTTCAGCGGCAAAACCGACAAGTTGGTGGAGGAGTTTACCTCCTCCCTGCATTTTGATCGACGGCTCTATCAGCATGATATTACCGGCTCCCAGGCCCATGCCCGGATGTTGGGCCGGCAGGGGATTCTAACCCAGGCCGAAGTGGAGGCCATCGTTCAAGGTTTGGAGACGGTGCGGGGCGAGATTGACCGGGGCGAATTTGTTTTTGAGGCGGCGGACGAAGATATTCACATGGCGGTGGAGCGGCGGCTGACCGCCCTCATCGGCGATGTGGGCCGCAAACTCCACACCGCCCGCAGCCGCAATGATCAGGTGGCCCTGGATGTCCGCCTCTATCTGCGGGACCAGGTGCAGGAGCTGCTGGCGGCCCTCACCGACCTGCGGGTGGCCGGGGCTAAGCTGGCCCGGAAATATTTCGGGGTGCTCATGCCGGGCTACACGCACCTGCAGCGGGCTCAGCCGGTGCTCTTCAGCCACCATCTCCTGGCCTATGATGCCATGTGGCGGCGGGATCAGGGACGGTTGCAGGACGCCCTCAAGCGCCTGAACGTCCTACCTTTGGGGGCCGCGGCCCTGGCGGGGACGACCTTTCCCATCGATCCGGCCTATACGGCGGAGCTGTTGGAGTTCCCCGCGATCCAGGGGAACAGTCTGGACGCCGTCGGCGACCGGGATTTCGTGGTGGAGTTTGCCGCGGCGGCCAGCCTGATCATGGTGCACCTCAGCCGCCTGGCCGAGGAGTTAATCCTCTGGTCCACGGCGGAATTCAATTTTATTGAGATCGCCGATGCCTATTGCACCGGTTCCTCCATCATGCCCCAGAAGAAAAATCCCGATGTGGCGGAATTGATCCGGGGTAAAAGCGGCCGGGTCATCGGCCACCTGACGGGGCTGCTGGTGACCCTAAAAGGCCTGCCGCTGGCCTACAACCGGGACCTGCAGGAGGACAAGGAGCCCCTCTTTGATCTGGTCGACACGGTTATCCCCTGCGTCCGGCTCATGGCCGGGGTGCTGGAACATCTGGAGCTCAAGAGGGAAAATATCGCCCGGGCCCTGCAGGGGGGGTTCCTGACCGCCACGGACATGGCCGATTACCTGGTGACCAAAGGTGTGCCCTTCCGGACGGCCCATGCCCAAGTGGGGCAGACGGTGCGGTATGCCGAAAGCCAGGGGAAGGAGCTGGCCGAGCTCACCCTGGAAGAAATCCAGCAATTCGCGCCAGTGGTGGAGGCCGACCTGTTTACTTGGCTCACTGTGGAGCAATCGGTGCAGCGTCGCACCTCCCCCGGGGGGACGGCGCCGGCCCGGGTCGCCGAGGTCCTGGCCGCGGTGGAAGCGGAGCTGGGACTGGCATAAGAGAAGGCAGAGGACAGTAGACAGTTGATAGTTATCAGAAATTTTCTGGAGTGGGTGGGGCTGGTGCAGCCGCCCAACCCGGCTCTATACTAGCAACCTGCATTTTCCCGGCTCGCAGGTGATTTTTAACGATCATGGTAATGGCCATGGCCTTTCGGTCAACCGCCACCGATGAGAATAAAGCCATTGCCCGGGGCTGATGTGGGCGGGCACTTAAGGCCCGCCCCACTAGAAAGCTTTTTAGTGGAAACTGGAAACCATCTCGGAACTCCCGCTTAGCGGTATGGTCATGGTCTGGACGCGGATAATACTCAGCTGGTCGGGGGCAAGACGATTCGGCTCCCTGTTATTGGTCTTCTTGTTGCTGACCGGCGTCTGGGGCTGTGGCAAGAAGATGCCCCCCATGCCGCCCGATTCCCTGGTGCCGGGAGAGGTGCGGAATTTCACGGTGCGCCAGGATGGCCCGGCCTTGCGTCTGACCTGGCTGCTGCCCCGGGTCAATATTGACAACCAGCCCTTGACGGATATCCAGGGGTTTCGCATCCTGCGCCGGGGGGAGCCCCAAGTGGCCGCCGCCCCTTGCCCCCCTGATCTGGACCTGTTTGCGGTTATTGATCTGAGTTTCCCCCAGTCGGGGGAGGTGGCCGGGGAAGCAGTGAGTTTCCGGGATGAACAGCTGGAGCCGGGGCGCCGGTATTATTATCAGGTGGTGGGTTTTGCCCGAGGCGGGCACTTGGGCCGGCCTTCGGCCGTCCTCTCCCATGCCTGGGAGACCTTGCCCCAGGCCCCAGCGTCCCTCAGCGCCCAAGCCGGGGATCGTCAGGTGCAGCTGGCCTGGCCGCCGGTGAGGCGCCTGGCCGACGGCCGCCCCTTACCGGTTGCGGTCACCTACAATATTTATCGCCAGGAGTCCCCCGGCAGTTGGACGCTGCTCAATCAGTCGCCGGTAACGGAGGCCAATTTTCTTGATATCAGTGCGGCAAATGATGTAACCTACCGGTATCTGGTCCGGGCGGTACGCCAAGTGGGGGGCGACGTCCTGGAAAGCCTGGAGTCCCCCGTGCAGACGGCCAAGCCGGTGGATATGACGCCCCCGGCCCCGGTGGTGGATCTGGTAGCGGTGCCCACTGACCAGGGGATCGAACTGCGATGGGAGCCGGGCCGAGAGCCGGACTTAGCCGGGTATCTGGTCTTCCGACGCTCCCTGGCCGAACCGCAGTTTCAACCGATGACGCCCCGATTGCTGACCCAGCCTTATTTCGTGGATGCTGCTGCCAGTCGAGGTGTGACCTATTTTTATTATGTGGTGGCGGTGGACAACTCCCGGCGAGCCAACCGCAGCCTGCCCTCCGAGCCCGTGGCCGCCAGCCGAGGGAAATAAAGGACTTCCCCCGGTCCCGGAACCGGCAATTTGCCGTCACTCCCGCCGCCGCCTCTGGAGAGAGGGCCTCTGACCACCAGGGGGAGCAACCCTTAACCAATGGCTCAGACAATTGGTAATGGCCATGACCTGCCGGCCACCCGCCAACTATGAAAATACAGGTCACTGCTTCTGGCTAACTTGGGCGGGCACTTAAGGCCCGCCCCACTAACAGAAAAGCTCTTCCGGAAACTGGAAACCGGAAACTAGAAACCGATTTTTCTGACAGCTGACAACTTTATTTTCTTGGTAAGTGCTTATGCATCACTTTCACTACCTCAACGGGGAATTGCATTGCGAACAGGTGCCGGTGGCGGCCATTGCCGAACAGGTGGGGACGCCGTTTTATCTCTACAGCAGCGCCACCCTGACCCATCACTTCCGAGTCTTTGATCAGGCTTTTGCCGACATGCCGCATTTAGTCTGCTATGCGGTGAAGGCCAACTCCAATCTGGCCATCCTGCGGCTTTTTATCAAACAGGGCAGCGGGGTGGATATCGTTTCGGGGGGAGAACTCTACCGGGCTCTCCAGGCCGGCGTCGATCCCGGCAAGGTAGTCTATTCCGGCGTCGGCAAGCGGCCCGATGAAATCCGCTTCGCCCTGGAGCAGGGCATCTTGATGTTTAACATCGAATCTCCCCAGGAACTGTTGGCCATTGACCAGATTGCCGGAGAACTGGGAAAGCGCGCCCGCATTTCGCTTCGGGTCAATCCCGACGTGGACCCACAGACGCACCCCTATATCTCCACCGGCCTGAAACAGAACAAGTTCGGCATCAATATCGAGAAATCACTGGCAGCTTACCGTACGGCCAGGGATCTGGCCCACCTGGAGATTGTGGGGGTAGCCTGTCATATCGGCTCGCAATTGACTCAATTATCACCTTTTATCGAAACGTTGGGACGCTTAAAGGAACTCATCGCCCGCCTGCGGGAGGCAGGGATTGTCATCCGTTATTTGGATATCGGCGGAGGGCTGGGCATCCAGTATCACCAAGAGACGCCTCCTCACCCCATGGAGTATGGCGAGGGGATCCGGCGGGAGTTGGAAGACTTGGACCTTACCCTGATCCTGGAACCGGGGCGGGTGCTGGTGGGCAATGCCGGCATCCTGGTGACCAGGGTCCTCTATACCAAAGAGGGCGAGGAGAAGTTCTTTATTATCGTGGATGCCGGGATGAATGATCTCTCCCGGCCCAGCCTCTATGGTTCGTTCCACGGGGTGCAACCGGTGGTGGAGAAGGCCCGGCGGGAGGTGAAGGCGTCGCTGGTGGGTCCCATCTGCGAATCCGGTGACTTCCTGGCCAAAGACCGGCTGCTGCCGGAGTTCCAGGCCGGAGAGCTGGTGGCAGTCATGAGCGCCGGCGCCTACGGCTTTTCCATGAGCTCCAACTATAATTCCCGGCCCCGGGTCCCGGAAATTTTGGTGCATAACGAGGCGTTTTATGTTATCAGGGAACGGGAGACCTACGAGACCTTGATTCAGGGGGAACAGATTCCGGGTTTTCTGCGATGAGGGAACTTCTGACTTTTTGGAAAATGCAGGGCAGTGGCAATGATTTTATCCTCATTGACCACCGCCGGCCGCGGTTGGCCGAGGACGGCCGGCGGGAGCTGATTAAGAAGCTCTGTGCCCCCAAATTCGGCATCGGCGCCGATGGTTTGATCCTCATCGAGCCCTCCGGCCGGGCGGATTTCCGTTGGCGCTTCTACAACGCCGACGGCTCCGAAGCCGAGATGTGTGGCAACGGCGGCCGCTGCGCCGCCCGTTTTGCCTTTTTGCAGGGTATTGCCCCGGAACGCCTGGCCTTCGAGACCTTGGCCGGGATTATCCATGCGGAGGTCAAAGGTCGCCGGGTTAAACTGGAGTTGAGCAAACCTCATGATTTGCGGCTGCAGATGGAGATTCCTGTGGAGCAGGAAATTTGGCACGGCCATTTTATCAACACCGGCGTACCCCATGTGGTCATCCCGGTGGCGGATCTGGACGCCGTGCCCGTGGCCGAAGTAGGGCGGGCCATCCGTTTCCATCCCCTGTTCCAGCCGGCGGGCACGAACGTGAATTTTATCAGTCTGCATGGCCCCCAAGAAATCGCCATCCGGACCTATGAGCGGGGGGTGGAGGCCGAGACCCTGGCCTGCGGCACCGGTTCGGTGGCCGCCGCCCTGATTGCCGCCCACCTTGACAATCTGGCTTCTCCGGTGGCGGTGCACCCGCGCAGCGGCGAAACCCTGCAGGTATATTTTACCCAAAACCAGGGTCGGTTTGAGGCAGTCTCTCTGGAAGGCGACGCTCTGGTGGTCTTCCAGGGAGAAGTTTGGTTGGATGAACTGTGGTAAGGAGGAAGAGGCATGATCCAAGGAGCAATTGTTGCCATCGTCACCCCATTTAAGAATGGCCAGGTGGACGAAGACAAGTACCGGGAACTCATTGAGTTCCAGATCGAGAATGGCACCCACGGCATCGTTCCCTGCGGCACCACCGGGGAATCGGCGACCCTGTCCCACGCCGAACACAAACGGGTGGTGGAAATCTGCTTGGATCAGGTGAAAAAACGGGTCCCGGTGATTGCCGGCACCGGTTCCAACAATACCGCCGAAGCCTTGGAACTTACCAAACATGCCGAAGCCGCCGGCGCCGATGCTGCCTTGATGATTTCGCCCTATTACAACAAACCTACCCAGGAGGGGATTTATCAGCATTTCAAACTTATTGCCGAGAACACCAAGATCCCCATCATCGTCTATAACGTGCCGGGCCGGACGGCCCTGAATATGCTGCCGGAGACCGTGGCCCGGTTGGCCAAGCTTCCCAACATCATCGGCATCAAAGAAGCCACGGGCGATCTGAATCAGGGGGCCAAGGTCATCCGGCTCTGCCCCGATGATTTTATCGTCCTCTCCGGCGATGACTTTACCGCCTTCCCCCTCATGTGCATCGGCGGCCGGGGGGTCATTTCGGTGATCTCCAACGTGGTGCCCCAGGATATGGCCGGGATGTGCAATGCCTTTCTGGCCGGCGATTACGCCAAGGCCAAAGCGTTGCATTACAAGATGTTCCCGCTCATGGAGGCCATGTTCTTTGAGACCAATCCGGTGCCGGCCAAGACAGCCCTGAAGCTGCTGGGTAAACTGAACGGCGAAGTACGCCTGCCGCTCTGTCCCATGTCTGCAGCCAATGAAGAGCGGCTGCGCCAGGTCATGGTGCAATATGGGCTGCTGTAGAAGCCGATATAATTGACGGCGCATCCCGTACCGGGAACTGCCTCGGTACGGGTTTATCCCCCAGGAACAGTCTGTGGAGAGGTTCCCTATGATAAGAGCCATTGTTGCCGGGGCGGCCGGCCGCATGGGCGGCCGCATCATTCATATGCTGGAGGGGGCACCGGACATTACCCTGGCCGCGGCCTTTGAACAGGCCGGCAATCCCGCCGTCGGGCGGGATGTGGGGGAAGTGGTCGGCCTCCCCAAGAAGAATCTGGCCGTGGCCGGCAGTCTGGCCGAGGTCCTGGCGGCCGGCGAGGTCCTGATTGACTTCACCAATCCTGAGGCTTCCCTGGAAAACCTGCGGCAGGCGGCGGCCGCCGGTAAAGCCGTGGTCATCGGCACTACAGGGTTTAAACCCGAGCAGCTGGCCGAGGTGCGCGCTTTGGCTGCCAAGACCCGGGTTGTCCTGGCCCCCAACATGAGCGTCGGCGTCAATCTGATGTTCAAAGTCGTGGCCGACATCGCCAAAGTCCTTTCTTCCGGCTATGATGTGGAAATTGTTGAAGCCCATCATCGCCTGAAGAAGGACGCGCCCAGCGGCACCGCCATGAAACTGGCCCAGGTTATTGCCGAGGCCCTGGCACGGAATCTGGACGAGGTGGCGGTATATGAACGCAAAGGGATGATCGGCCAGCGCACCGATGCCGAGATCGGCATCCAGACAGTGCGGGCCGGGGATATCGTCGGGGAACATACCGTGATGTTCGGCGGTATCGGCGAACGGCTGGAGATCATCCATCGAGCCCACAATCGGGACAACTTTGCCCGGGGGGCGGTCCGGGCCGCCCGCTGGATCGTGGCCCAGAAGCCGGGCCTGTACGATATGCAGGATGTCCTGGGACTGAAATAAGGGGCCAGGGGCCAGAGGCCAGGGCTCAGTAAAGGAAATTCTTTCCTTATTTCCTGTTCCTCATGGAGGAATGGTTATCCGGGAGACACGTTCGGAATATACGTATGCGGTTCGTGCGCTATCTTTATGAGGATCAGAGTCATTATGGACTGCTGGCGGGCGGAGAAGTTACGCCGCTGGCGGTCCCGCCCTTTGCCGGCCTGCAGCCTTGTGGCAGCCCGCTGGCTCTAGAGGCGGTCCGATTGTTGGCGCCGTGCCAGCCCAGCAAGATCATTGCCCTGGGGTTAAACTACCGGGATCATGCCGCAGAGATGCGCATGGCTTTGCCGGAAGAACCGCTCATTTTCATGAAACCTTCCACCTGCGTCATCGGCCCGGGGGCGGCCATTGTCCTGCCGGGCCAATCCCGGCGGGTGGACTATGAAGCGGAGTTGGCGGTGGTGATCGGTCGGAAGGCCCGAAAGGTGGCGGTGGCCGAAGCCGACGCTTATATCTGGGGCTATACCTGTTTCAACGACGTCACCGCCCGGGATCTGCAGAAAAAGGACGGCCAGTTCACCCGCTCCAAGAGTTTCGATACCTTTGGGCCCATCGGCCCCTGGATCGAGACGGACCTGCCCGAGCCGGAGATGGTGACGGTTGAGGCATTTGTCAACGGCGAACGTCGGCAATCCAGTCATATCGGCAACCTGGTATTTGACGTGCCCACCCTGGTGAGTTTTATTTCCCACATCATGACCCTTTTGCCCGGGGATGTCATCGCTACCGGTACTCCCGCGGGCGTCGGCCCCCTCCATGCCGGCGATGTGGTGGAGATTCGGCTAGGTGGCATCGGCAGTTTAAGCAATCCCGTGAGCAGTGATGAAGATTCTGGTAATCCTGGCCCATCCCAATCCGGCCAGCTTTAATGCGGCCATTGCCCAAACGGTGGTGCAAACCCTGGAGGCGGCGGGGCAGACGGTTCTGTTCCATGACCTGTACGCCGAGGGTTTTGATCCGGTCTTGCCGGCCGCAGAGGTGCAGCCGAATGCCGCTCTACCGCCCCAGGTCGCGGCCCATGTGGCGGATCTGGTGGCGGCCGAAGGAATCGTCATCATCCATCCCTCGTGGTGGGGGCAGCCACCGGCCATCCTGAAGGGCTGGCTGGACCGGACGCTGCGCCTGGGTGTAGCCTACCATCTCCCCGGTCCTTTGGGGGCCGGAATGCCCCAGGGATTGCTCAAGGCCCAGATTGCGGTGGTATTTACCACCTCCAATACGCCTCCCCTCCGGGAGATTGACCTCTACGGCGACCCGTTGCAAAATATCTGGGAGAATTGTGTCTTCCGGGTCTGTGGCGTCACCCGGTTTCTCCGGAAAAATTTTGCCATCATGGCCACCAGCACCCCGGAACAAAGGCAGCAATGGCTGGGGGAGGTGGTCAAGATGATTCAAGGCATTTTTCCCCGCGCCAAATCTTAAGAAAGGGATCGAGTAGTATGCCCGTGTTTGATTTTGCCGACCGTCTGAAACAGTTGCCCCCTTATCTTTTTAAGGAGATCGACCGCGTCAAGGAGGAGGTGCGGGCTCGAGGCGTTGATATTATTGATCTGGGCGTGGGCGATCCCGATCTGCCCACCCCTGATTTTATTATTGCCGCTCTGCAGCGGGCGGTCGAGGACCCCAGCACCCACCGCTATCCCTCCTATTCCGGCATGAACGACTTCCGGGAGGCCGTGGCCCGCTGGTATGGACGCCGCTTCGGCGTCACCTTGGACCCGGAGCGCGAGGTGGTGACCCTTATCGGTTCCAAAGAGGGCATCGCCCATCTGCCCCTGGCCTTCAACAATCCCGGGGACCTGAATCTGGCCACCAGCCCCGCCTATCCGGTCTATCACATCGGGACCATGTTTGCCGGGGCCCGGACCCATTTTCTGCCCCTCCTGGAGGAGAACCATTTTCTGCCGGATCTGACCCAGATATCACCGGAAGTAGCCCGCCAGGCCAAACTGTTCTTCTTTAACTATCCCAACAACCCCACGGCGGCCGTGGCGGATTCCGACTTTTTTGCCCGGGTGGTGGCCTTCTGCCAGGAGTATAACATCATTGCCGTGCATGATGCGGCCTATACCGAAATGGCCTACGACGGCTATCGACCGCCCAGCTTTCTGGAGACTCCCGGAGCCAAGGAAGTGGGGATTGAATTTCACTCCCTCTCCAAGACCTACAATATGACGGGCTGGCGTCTGGGTTTCGCCGTGGGACAGGCCCAGGTCATTGAGGGGCTGGGCAAAATCAAGAGCAACATCGACTCCGGCGCCTTCAATGCCATCCAGTATGCCGGGATTGCCGCCCTGGATTCCGATCAGGCCGCGGTGGTCGAAAACTGCCGCATCCTGCAGGAACGCCGGGATATCCTGGTGGCCGGCTTAAAGAAATTGGGCTACCGAGTCACGGCCCCCAAGGCCACCTTTTATGTCTGGCTGCCCACCCCCACCGGTCTGAGTTCGGCCCAATTCACCTCCTTACTCCTGGAACAGGCCGGCATCGTCACCACGCCGGGCAACGGCTTCGGCACCCCCGGCGAAGGTTATGTCCGGCTGGCCTTAACTGTGCCAGCGCCCCGGATCGAAGAGGCGTTGGCCCGTTTGGCCCGGCTGGGTTAGTCGGCAGGGGGAGGCCGAGGCCTCCACCCGGCCCATATTAACCACCGTTTTTGCCTTAATATTCAGCGCGGCTGGCACCTGCTGGGGGTTTGGCTGCTTCTCAGAAAGGATGGTATGAGCACCTCATTGGAACAGGCCAAACTCCTGGTACCGGCCCTCCATGCCTTGGCGGAGGCGGCAGTGGAGCCATTAACGGAGCAATACCCACCCCTGGCCGCCCTCATGGCCCAGGTGCCGGCGAGCCGCTGGCAATTCTTTTTTATCACCACCGGCATCGGCGTTTCCCTCCTCCTGGCACCCGTCCAGGTGGCGGCGGCGGAACAGGACCAGGTCTGCGATACCGTAGGGGCGGCGCTGTCGGCTTGGCATCCCCAGGGGCACGACGCCTTGGAGGATTTCCTGAAATTCGTCAAGGATAATCTGGCCCAAGAGATGGAACTCCCGGCCGCCGTAGGCGCCTGGCTGCTCTGGAACCTGAAACAGGCACAGCCGGCCGGCGAGGAATTGAGTCTGGCCTGGCCCCTGGGCCTCTTTTTTCTCCATAGCCTCAAAGATTGGTGGGATACTGACCCGGCAGATGAGCAGCCAGGAAAGGCCTGAGGCTGTCGCAGCCCCCTGGAAGGCATAAGGGCTTCGGGGCCGGACCTCGGACCGAGATCCGCGGCTTCTCGCCCGGCGGAGCCAAGAACCGCCGACCTGCCCCCGACCGGAAAACACTCAGGTTCATTACCTGCCGCTCACCTGAGGCCCCAAGAAAATCCAGGTCTTTGCCTGCGGCCGACCGGGTGGCCACTTCAGGCCCGCCCCACTCAAGATAGATACTGACAACTGGCAACTAACAACTCTACATTACCAAGAAAATAAAGTGGTCAGTGGTTGGTTGTCAGAAAAATCGGTTTCCAGTTTCCGGAAGAACTTTTCTTTTAGTGGGGCGGGCCTCCGTGCCCGCCCAAGGTAGCCAATGGCAGCGACCTGTATTTTCCTGGTTCGCAGGTGAATTTTGTAAGTCATGGCAATTACCAAGAAAATAAGGTTTCCAGTTTCCGGAAGAGTTTCTCTTTTAGGCTCTCTGTTAGTGGGGCGGGCCTCCGTGCCCGCCCATGTTAGCCAAAAGCAACAACCTTGATTTTCCTGGTTCACGGGCGACTTTTGTAAGTCGTGGCAATTACCAAGAAAATAAGGTTTCCAGTTTCCGGAAGAGTTTCTCTTTTAGGCTCTCTGTTAGTGGGGCGGGCCTCCGTGCCCGCCCATGTTAGCCAAAGGCAACAACCTTGATTTTCCTGGTTCACGGCTGACTTTTTTAGGAACGGCAACTACCTTGACAACGGCAACAGTACCTCCGGCAGCAACCAGCCGTCCTGCCGACCGCACCTGGCATGAGGTTTATCTCGGCTTGGGTGCCAATCTCAACGACCCGGCGGCCCAATTGGACGAAGCCCGGCGCCGGCTGGCGGCCCTCCCGGGGGTGGTCATCACCCGGGTATCATCTTATTACGCCACGCCGCCGGTGGGGGTTGTGGACCAACCCTGGTTTGTCAATGCCGTGGTGGCCATCCGGACCACCCTTACCCCGGAAGAGTTGTTGACGGCCCTGTTGCAGGTAGAAGCGGAAATGGGGCGGGTCCGGACTCAGCGTTGGGGGCCCCGTCTTGTAGATCTTGATATTTTGTTGTATGATAACTGCGTCATTTGTACGGATCGGCTCCAGGTGCCACACCCGGAAATGGCCCGCCGGGGCTTTGTCCTCCTGCCGCTGGCGGAAATCGCCCCCGAGGTGGAGCACCCGGTATTGCACCAGACGGTTGCCCAATTATTGGCCAGTCTGCCAGCCGAGGCCAAAGAGGCCCGCAGACTTTGAGGCTCCCATGCTTCGTCTTGTAATCCTCGCCCTCAGCGGCTATCTGGGGTTTAAAGTGCTGCAGAAAGTGTTCTCTTGGCTGCAGCGTCCCCAGTTTCCACCACCAGGCCGTCAGGGGGAAGTGGAAGCCGATGAACTGGTCCAGGATCCCATCTGCAAGGTTTTTATCCCCCGGCGCAACGCCCTGGTAGCCCGACGGGACGGCCAGGATTTTTTCTTCTGTTCCGAGGGGTGCCGGAAAAGATTTCTCAAACAGTCATAACTATCCCAAGGTTGGGCTCAGCAAGGAGAGTTGTATGAAATTTTTTATTGATTCTGCCGATCTGCATGAAATCCAACAGGCCCATGCCCTGGGTCTGGTGGACGGCGTCACCACCAATCCATCCTTGAGCGCCCAAGCCGGTCTGAAGGACATGGCGGCGTTCCATGAACAGATCCGCAAAATTTGTGAGTTGGTTCAGGCGCCGGTGAGCGCTGAGGTGGTGACCACCACGGCGGCGGAGATGATCGCCGAAGCCCGCACCCTGGCAAAAATTCACGAGCAGGTGGTGGTAAAGATACCCATGACGGCGGACGGTCTGCAGGCCACCCATACCTTGGCTGCGGACGGCATCCGGGTGAACGTCACCCTGATCTTTCAGCCGCTGCAGGCCATGTTGGCCGCCAAGGCCGGGGCGGCCTATGTCAGTCCGTTCATCGGCCGTCTGGATGACATCTCCCAAACCGGCATGGACCTGGTGGAGCAGATCATGGCCATCTTTAACAATTACGGCTATGAGACGGAGGTCATCGTGGCCAGCGTGCGCCACCCCCTCCATGTGCTCCAGGCGGCCTTGGCCGGGGCGGATATTGCCACCATTCCCTTTAAGGTCATCATGCAGTTGATTAACCACCCCCTGACGGACATCGGCTTGGCCAAGTTCTTGGCGGATTGGAAAAAAGCTCAGACCTCCTGATATGCTCAAGCAACCGTCCCATTTCTGGAACCTGCCCAATGCGTTGACGGTCTTGCGGATATTCGCCATCCCGGTCATTATCCTGCTGATGACCGTTCCGGGGCGTTTTGCCAGTTTTTTGGCGGCCATCACCTTTCTGGCCGCCGGGATGACCGATCTGTTGGACGGTTTTTTGGCCCGGCGGCAACGCCTGGTGACCAGGATCGGCAAATTCATGGACCCCTTGGCCGACAAACTGTTGGTCTCCGCAGCCCTCATCATGCTCATCCCCCTGGGCCGGGTGGAGGCCTGGCTGGTCTTTATCATCATCGGTCGGGAGCTGGCCGTCACCGGTTTGCGGGCCATTGCCGCGGCCGAGGGGCAGGTCATTGCCGCCGATCGGTGGGGCAAACTCAAAACCATCGTCCAGATGTCGGCCCTGTTTGCCCTGATCCTCCATTATCCTTACGCTGCCGTGGATTTCCAGCAGATCGGCACTGTCTTGATCTACCTGGCGGCGATCATCACGGTGGCTTCCGGCGTCAGCTATTATTTGACCTTCTTCCATGCCACCCCCTCCCCGCCGACCTAACCAGGCCGAGATGAGCGGACTGGCAGAGGCCCCCGGACCGACGGCCCGCCCCGACAAAGGACCACCGGCAATTAATGGGAATGACCTGGCGGTCACCCGCGCCCCTAAAAATTGAGGTTATCGCCTAAAACTAACTGGGGCGGGCCCTGAGGCCCGCCCCATTAAAAAAATCTTCTTCCCACTGCCCACTAACAACTGCCCTCCGCCACCCATCAATCACGAGTGGACCAAGCGGCCGAGCCGATCCCAGCGGGGCCAGAACCTCTGTGGATCCCAGGAAAAATAAATGATCCAGGCCTTGCCCCGGACGTTGTCCAGGGGTACCGGTCCCCAGAAGCGGCTGTCATAGCTGTGGTCCCGGTTGTCGCCCATGACGAAGACGTGACCGGGAGGGACCTTATAGGGCCCGAAGTTATCCCGATGGCGGCCGGCAGCGTTGTGGGCGGATATCCAGGCATCGTTCTGGTCAATGATATGGTAGTCCTTGAACACGGCCTGGGGCAGGTCATAGGGCTGATCGTTGACATAGAGTTTTTTATCCACGATCTTCACGGTATCCCCGGCCACCGCCACCACCCGTTTGATGAAATCCTTGGAGCGGTCCCCGGGAAAGATAAAGACGACGATATCCCCCCGCTGGGGCTGACCCAGAGGAATCAGGACCTTATTGGTGAAGGGGTTGCGGATGCCATAGACAAACTTATTGACCAGGAGATAATCGCCGATCTGCAAGGTTTCCAGCATGGAGCCGGAGGGGATGGAAAAAGCCTGGACGATAAACGCCCGGATAAACAAGGCCAGACAGAGGGCGATGAGGACGGCTTCCAGGTATTCCCGCCATAAGGGTTTTTTGCGTTTCTGTTGTCGGTCCGCGCCGGCCGGGGTGTTGTTGGTCATGCCTACTCCCGCAGGCCAAATACCGCCAGGAAGGCTTCCTGGGGGATTTGGACCCTGCCGATCTGTTTCAGGCGTTTTTTGCCTTCCTTCTGTTTTTCCAAGAGCTTGCGTTTTCGGGTGATGTCACCGCCGTAACACTTGGCGGTGACATTCTTGCGCAGGGCCGGGATGGACTCCCGGGCGATGACCCGGGAGCCGATGGCGGCCTGGATCACCACCTCGAACATCTGACGGGGAATGATCTTTTTCAGGCGCTCGGTCAACTCCCGGCCCCAGCGATAGGCCTTGTCTTTATGGACGATGATGGAGAGGGCGTCCACCGGCTCGCCGTTGACCAGGAGGTCCATGAGGACCAGATCCGCAGGGCGGTAGCCGATCATCTCGTAATCCATCGAGGCATAGCCCCGGCTCAGGGACTTGAGCTGATCATAAAAATCCATGAGGATTTCATTGAGGGGCAGTTCATAAAGCAACAGGGCTTTGTGGTTGGGAAAAAAGCGGCTGTCCAGCTGCCGACCCCGCTTCTCCTCGCAGAGGGTGAGAATATTCCCCAGGTAGGCGGTGGGGGTGTGGATCTCCACCCGCACCACCGGCTCCTCCAGATGGTCAATCTTGCCCCAGGCAGGCAGATTACGGGGGTTGTCCACCCACAGTTCCTCGCCTTTGGTGGTTACCACTTTGTAGACCACGGTGGGGGCCGTGGCCAAAAGGGACAGTTCAAACTCCCGCTCCAACCGCTCCTTGACGATCTCCAGATGCAACAACCCCAAGAAACCCAAGCGGAAGCCGAACCCCAGGGCGGCGGAGGTCTCCGGCTCGTAGGTGAAGGAAGAGTCGTTCAACCGCAGCTTTTCCAAACCCTCCTTGAGACGGTGGTATTCCCCGGGATCCACCGGGTAAAAGCCGCTGAAGACCATGGGCTTGATCTTTTTAAAGCCGGGGCAGGGCGACGGCGTCGGCCGGGCGGCATCGGTGATGGTATCGCCGATCATGGCATCGGCCAGATTTTTGATGGTGGCCGTCAAGAACCCCACTTCGCCGACACTGAGGCTTTCCACCGGTGTGGCATGGGGGCTGAAGATGCCCAACTGATAGACCTCATAAGTCTTGCCGGTGGCCATGAGCAAAATCTTCTGACCCCGCCGCACCGTGCCGTCTAGGACCCGGACCATGACCACGGTGCCCACATAGGGGTCGAACCAGGAATCAAAGATGAGCATCTTCAGCGGGTCTTGGGCCCGGCCTTGGGGCGGGGGGATGCGGCTGACGATGGCCTCCAGGATGGCCTCGATCCCTGCCCCGGTCTTGGCACTGGCCCGGATGGCCCCGGCGGGATCCAACCCCAGGATATCCCTAATCTCCTCGGCCACCTGGTCAGGATCGGCATTGGGGAGGTCGCATTTATTCAACACCGGGATGATTTCCAGATCGTGGTCCAGGGCCAGATAGGCATTGGCCAGGGTCTGGGCTTCCACCCCCTGGGAGGCGTCTACCACCAGGAGCACCCCCTCACTGGCCGCCAGACTGCGGGAGACTTCGTAGCTGAAATCAACATGGCCGGGAGTGTCAATGAGATTCAATAGATAAGTTTGGCCATCCCGGGCCTGGTAGCGGAGGCGGACCGCCGCGGCTTTAATCGTGATGCCCCGTTCCCGCTCCAACTCCATGCTGTCCAGGAACTGATCCCGCTTCTCCCGGGAGGTGATGGTGCCGGTATGCTCCAGCAGACGGTCAGCCAGGGTGGACTTGCCATGGTCAATGTGGGCGATGATGGCGAAATTCCTGATAAACTTGGGATCCATAATCGTCTTTGCCCACTAGGCCGTCAGGCGACGGATCAGGTCCGGGGCCTGGGCAAAGGAGTCCAGGTAATAATCGGCCCGGAGCTGGGGGCTGCGGAAGGCTACCAACTTAACGCCGGCGTTGTGGGCAAACTCCTCATCGACCACGGAGTCACCGAAGTATAGGGCTTCGCTGGGTTCGATGCCGAAAAAGGCACAGATCTTCCAAAAGGCCTCGGGGTCGGGCTTAGGTCGGGCCACGTCCAGGGCAGAAACGATGATATCAAAAAATTCCTCGAGGCCATGGTGGGCAAAGACCGCCTGGGTCGTGGTGGTCCGGTTGGTGGCCACCGCAGTGCCGAAGCGCGGCCGCAAAAACTGCAGAAATTCCACTAAAAAGGGCTCCGGCTGCATCAGCGGGATGAATTGGCGGTAGTCCACCGACCGACAATAGGCCAACACCTCCTCCAGATCGGGGTGATCCGGGAAGATGTGGGCCAAGGAGGCCTGGACCGTATGGGCATGGACAAATTCAATGGCCGCAGCCTCCAAGGGCGGCCGCTGAAAATGGGCCAGGATATGATTGTAAAAAGCGATGTTGGAGCTCCGGGAATCAAAGAGGACCCCATCGCAATCAAAGGCGATAACTTTTAGCTTCATAACACCCGCAGATTCAGGAGAACTAAGCCCAGCAAACCCCGGCACCTCCAAGGTCTCTTCGGAAAGGCCGGGGTCTTGGGACTGAGTGGCGGCCCCCGGGAATACCTTTTAAAATAATAACCTTAAAAATATATATCTTATTGTGAATATTGTCAATGTCGTCGGGTCCGGGGGTAGGGCGCCGCGGCAAATCGGCTAGGGTTTGGCCCGCCTGGCCGCAGCCTGGTAAACATCCTGGATAATGGCGGTGGAGACGGCCGCCATGGCCTGGCTCATGGCCTGGGCCAGGCCGCTGGGGGTCCGGTCGACCAGGATCTGAGTCTGGCGGTAGTTCCGTTGCAGGATGACCCGTTTGGTGACCTCGGGTTCGTTTAGGTCAGAGAGGTTGATGCTGACGGCCAGGACGGCGTGCCAGCCCTCCGGGGCGTTGACTTCGGCAAATTCCTGAACCGCTCCTTCCAGTCGGAAGCGGCCGATACCGGACTGTTGGTACCCGAAGACGCCGGTGAAGAGCCGGGATTGGCGCAAGTCCCTCAGGAGGAAATCGGTGACCATGTGGCCGGGGCTCACCTGCCAACGGTTGTAGGCATAGGTGGCGGCCTGCCAGGGTTGGGGGAAATACACCATGGCGGTGCTGTTGATGGTTTGGGCGGCGGCAAAGAGCTCCACCCGGAGGCTCTCCGGCAGGGGGGTCTTACCGTCGAAGACCGGGGCCGGGTAATCCAGGAGAAAGTGGTGGGTTACCAAAGGCGGCTTGCCGCAGCCCAGGAGGCAGCCAGCCAGCATCAGGAGGCAGAGACCGAGGCAGCGGCACCAAAGGTGAGGGGATATATCTCTTCCTGGCAAGCTGATGGATTGCGGCGGCATCATGGGCTTTACCCCATTCATGGTCGGTCCTTTCCGGGGGTTTCGTTCCATCTCGGCTGGGGCGGTTTGCCGAACAACAGGTCCGGCGGCCGTTGGGCGATCCGCTGGGTGAATTGGTCCAGGGACTCCGTAGCCCGGCGCAGGTTCTCGCTGATAATCTGGGCCTCCAGGATGACCCCCCGAGTACGGGTCATGGTTTCCGGGAGCTTCATGGCGTCCAGTTTCTGGGTGAGATCGGCCACAAATTCCCTGGCCTGGCTGACTGCGGCCTTGGTTTCTTTGATCGTGGCTGCAGTTTCTTTGATGAGGTGGTCAAATTTCAGTTGCCCCATGGCGGCATCCGCCTTGCCGGTCAAGGACTGAATGTTGGCTGAGGCACTTTCCAGTCGGGTCAGGATGTTTTGGACCTTTTCACCTTTGAAGAAGTTGCCGACATCGGCCATGGTAGCCTGGAGTTGATCGGAGAGGCCCTTGACATCGATGGCGTTCAGTTTATTGAGGACCTCATTCAGGCCCGAGAGTAGGCGGTTAAATTCCGACGGGCGGGAAGGAATGACCGGATATTCCGACGGAAACGTCAGTTTGGGGGAGAGATCCGGGGCATCAGGCCGGCGATAATCCAGATCAATGAACATGAGGCCGGTGATCCCGGCGCTGGTAAGCTGGGCAACGATGTTTTTCGTCATATCCCCCTGCATGTTGAGGCGCATGACCACCGCCACGAGGCGGTTGTCCGGGGCGATGCGGATGGCCTCCACCCGGCCGACCTCCACGCCTCGGAAACGCACCGTGGAGTCCCGTTGCAGGCCCACCACCGATTCATCCAGATAGGTCACGTAGGTTTGGCCCGATTGAAAATAGCCGGTGACGCCGATCCAGACGATGGAGCCGGCCAACAGGGCCACGCCGACGATGACGAACAATCCCACCAGAAAACTGGAGGTCTTCCTGGCCATGAGATGGTATCCCTTCTAACCGCCGCCGGTGGATCCCTCCAGGGGGGCGGCGACTGTCGTGAGTCTTATCTGCAGTTTTTGGGCCAGCCGTTGGTATTCAGCGCCCACCGGTTGGCGGTTAAAGAAACTGGCCACCTTGGGGTCGGTGGCGGTATCTCGCAGGACCCTGGGGTCGCCTTCGGCGATGATCCCTTTGGCATCTTTATCCAACATAATGATGCGGTCGGCGATCAGGTAGATGGATTGGAGTTCGTGGGTGACGATGACCATGGTGGTCCCCAGGGCAGCGTTGAGCCATTTGATGAGGAGGTCCAGTTCCACGGCCGAGACCGGGTCCAGTCCCGCCGAGGGTTCATCAAAAAAAAGGATGGCCGGGTCCAGGGCCATGGCTCGGGCCAGGCCGGCTCGTTTTTTCATGCCGCCGGAGATCTCTTCGGGCAGGTGGTTTTCAAAACCGTTCAGGTTTACCAGGCTCAGTTTCATCCGGACGATGAGGTCGATGAGGGGGCCGGGCAGATTGGTATATTGCTGCAGGGGCAGGGCGATGTTTTCCGCCAGGGTCATGGATCCAAAGAGGGCTCCGGCCTGGAAGAGCATGCCCGTGCCCCGGCGGACCTGTTCCATTTCCACCGGATCCTGGGCCACCACATCCACCCCGTTGACCAGCACCCTGCCGGCGGTGGGGCGATACAGGCCTACCAGGTGTTTCAGGAGGGTGGTTTTGCCGCAGCCGCTGCCGCCGAGGATGACGAAGATTTCTCCCCGCCGGACCTGAAAACTGACATCCCGAAAGATGAGGTTGTCCCCGAATTCGGCCCGCAAATGTTCCACGATGATGATCGGCTCCGCCTCCGGCAGCTTCACTCTGCTTTTTCTCCCTGCACTTGACCCGGTTCCTTCTCCCTCTGTCCCCTTTCCCAGTCCGTATCACCGGGGGTAGTAAGTTAAGACGATGGCAAAAATGGAGTCCACCACAATGATCATGAAGATGGCCGCCACCACGGCCGAGGTGGTGGCTTCGCCCACCGCCGCGGCCCCGCCCCGGACCTGAAACCCCCGCTGGCAGCCGATGGCGGCGATGAGAAAGGCAAAGACCACGGTCTTGATGAAGCTGGAGACAAAATCAAAGACCGTGAGAATATTCCTGGTCTCCTGAATGTAAGAGTAGACGGTGAGATCCAGAAGGGTGACGCCGACGATGAGGCCGCCGATGATGCCCAACAGGTTGGCATACATGGTGAGGAGGGGGACCACAATGAGCGAAGCGATCACCTTGGGCAAGGTCAGGAAATGCATGGGGTTGAGCCCCATGACCGTAAGGGCGTCCACCTCTTCGTTGACTTTCATGGTGCCGATTTCCGCGGCAAAGGCCGAGCCGGAGCGGCCGGCCACCAGGATGGCGGTCATGATGGGCCCCAACTCCCGCACCATGGCAATGGCCAGCAGCGAGGCCACAAAGATGTTGGCCCCGAATTGCCGGAGTTGCAAAGAAGACATGAAGGCGATAATCAGCCCCAGCAAGAGGGCGATGAGACTGACGATGGGCAGGCCCTCCACCCCGGCCCGCCTCATATAGAGGAGCACATCCCGCCACCGCACCATGCCGGGCCGGAAACACAGGGTCACCAGATCGATGATGATCTCCCCCAGGAAGATGATAACCTTGGAAGCATCCCGGAGAAAGGCGAGGAAGCCTTCCCCTATCTGGCTGATAACATCCTGCCTCCGGCCGGTCCCCACCAGGGACGGCTGGACGAGGGCCTGGAGATCAATGAGATTCAGAAGACCCTGGACGTTGGGAGAAGCATGGTCAATGGAGCAGGTCCGGCCCTGGGCCTTGATGGCTTCGGCCAACTTGAGAATCGCCAGGGCTCCGGCACTGTCCACATATTCCAGGCCGCTGAGGTCCAGGGAGGTGTGACCGCCGCAGGGGGCCTGGGCCACCGCCTGGAGCTGGGCCGTCACCGCCTCTAGCCCCTGCAAGGCGATGGCTCCCTGCAACACTACCCGACGGCTGCCGTCCTCGCCGGTCTCGAGATGGATTTGAAAAGGCGCACTGTGGGTCTGATCCGAGGTCATGATTCCTTATTTTCAAGCAGCAGCCAAGAGAGAATCACCACATGTTCAAAGAGAAGGAGGGGCAACCGACGGAAACCCCAACTCATCACTAAGGTTTCCCCTGTCGGTTCGCTAGTGCCTTTCAGAAGCGTTGAAATCAATGGCCAGGAATTCTTTTTCCGTCAAACGCCATTTGGTTTCCAGATCAGTAGGGCGAAGACTCAACACCACGGCTCCCACCAGCCGTCGGTCATACACCAGGGGGGCGGAGATGAAATACAGCTTGGATCGGTCCGGCAGATAAACCTGCCGTTGGCTGATCCGCTGGCGCCGCATGTTTTCCAACAGGCGGGCAAAGGATGAAAAATTCAGGCCCACGACATCATGTTTGGGGTAGGTGGTGAGGAGAATTGCGGCCTCGTCCAATACTGCGAGGCGATAGGGGCAGTCAAGACAGAGGCCCGGAACCGACCCAGAGGCCTCTTTCAGGATGGCATCCAGGGCAGGGATATCCCTTTGGGCTAAGGCCGCGGCCAAAGGCTTCCGCAGGCGTTGCAGCGTCAGGTTGATTTCTCGGCGCAGGGCTTCCGCTTCCGGCGTGGGCGGCGGAGGGGCCTGGCAGGCCATCAAGCCTGCCGTCAGGACCAACAGCAGGGCCAAAGCCAGTGGCCGCCGTCCCGATTGCCGGAGCGTGTGGGGCCGCATTATCATTGCTCCCTGGTTTAGAGGATCTGGATCAACGAAGTGAAGGCAAACAACAAGATTACCCTGAAAATACTATACCAGAATCCCTGGGCCATTCAATCTTTTTCCCAAGGTGGCGAGCTGCCTTCCCCTTCCCCGGGGCCGGATACTCAAACGCCGATATGGTGCTCCAGAAAGCAAAAACGGCACTCAGCGGACGGGTGTATAGCCCCCCGGCACCCCCCGGGGAGACAGGACAATCTGCCAGACCTGGTTTCTCCGGGCGCGGAAGGAGCCGGCGCAGGCCAGAAGGTAATATTTCCACATCCGGTAAAACCGGTCGCCGTAACGGGGGCGCAGCGTCTCCCAATTCGCCTCAAAATTGGCATACCAGGCCATGAGGGTCTTATTGTAATCGTTGCCGAAGTTGTGCCAATCCTCCATGACGAACAGGTGTTCGATGGCCTTGGCGATCTGCGCCGGCGAGGGCAGGGCGTAGTTGGGAAAGATATATTTGCCGAACCAGGGGTCGTTGGCCCGTTCGGAGGTATTGACTCCGATGGTCTGCAACAGGAACAATCCCTCGGGTTTGAGGTGTTTGGCCGCCACCCGGAAATAGGTGCGATAATTCTTATAGCCCACGTGTTCGAACATCCCCAGGGAGACGATATGGTCATATAAACCGGAAATCTCCCGATAGTCCTGAAATCTGATCTCCACCGGCAGGCCGGCGCAGAGTTTGTTGCCCAACTCCACCTGCTCTTTGGAGACGGTGATGCCCACCACCCTGGCCTGATAGCGTTCTGCGGCGAATTTGGCAAAACTCCCCCAACCGCAGCCGATGTCCAGGACCACCTGGCCCGGCTGCAGATTGAGTTTGCGGCAGACCAGGTCAAGTTTGGCCTCCTGGGCTTCGTCCAGGTTGGCGGCCTGGGGCCAGTAACCGCAGGTGTAGGTCAGCCGGCGGTCCAACATGGCCTCAAAGAGGTCGTTGCCCAAGTCATAATGGTGTTCCCCCACCTGGGCCGCCCGACTGGGGCTCTGCCAGTTGCAGACGATCTGGCCCAATTGCCAGAGCTTGGTCTTCCAGTTGCCGGTAACTTGTTCATAGATATTGGCGGCCAGCAGACGGGTGAAAAATTCGTCCAGGGCCGGGGCATCCCACCAGCCGTCCATATAGGCCTCCCCCAGCCCCAGGGAGCCCTCCTTCAGGGCGCGGCAATAAAGGCGTTCATCATAGACCTGGAGATCCCAGGGACGGCTGCCGTTGATCTGGATATCGGCCTGTTGCAACAACTCCTGGGCTAAGTCTTTGGCAGTTTTCAAGAGACATACCTCCAAATATGCGGCTCTGTCTCAGGCTTCATGCCTCAATTGCTTGAGTCGCGAGAGATTAAAGCAGTACCGGCAGGCCTCTGCTCTGCAGATATTCTTTGACCTGTCGGATGCTCAGTAGGCGGAAATGGAAGACCGAGGCCGCCAGCAGGATCCGGGCGCCGCCTTTGACCACTCCCTCATAAAAATGCTCCAGGGTACCGGCGCCGCCAGAGGCAATGACCGGCACCGTGACGGCGTCGGCAATGGCTCTGGTAAAGGGCAGATCATACCCGGCCTGGGTGCCGTCCCCGTCCATACTGGTGGGCAGGATGGTCCCGGCGCCCCGTTCCTGGCATTCCTTGGCCCAGGCCACCGCGTCTTGGCCCACCGGTTTGGTACCGCCGGCCACGACCAACTCAAAACCCGAGGGCAGGGCAGCATTGCGCTTGCCGTCGATGGCCACGGTGATCTTGGCCGAGCCATAGGCTTTGGCGGCCTGGCTCACCAGCCCAGGGTTTTTCACGGCGGCGCTGTTCATGGAGATCTTCTGGGCGCCGGCGGCCAAGACCAGATCAATGTCCTCGAGGGTGCCGATCCCCCCTCCCACGGTCAACGGGATGGTAATGGCGCCGGCCACCTTTTTGACCCACTCCAGTCGGGTCTTGCGGTTCTCCACGGTGGCGGCGATATCCAGCATGGCCAGCTCATCGGCCCCTTCCTGTTCATAAAACCGGGCGTTCTCCACGGGATCGCCGGCATCCCGCAGGTTGATAAAATTGACGCCCTTGACCACCCGGCCGTCCTTCATGTCCAAACAAGGCATAATTTTAATGGGTTCCATGCGTTAAGACCTCCCTGCAGAAACCATTATTGGCTAAATCCGCATTCATGGCAAGCAAGAAATGGCCTGGTCAGCAGTTTCCCCGGGGCGGGCTGGCCCCGGGGAGAAAGTGAGCCGGGGTGTCCAGGCGAACCTGGGTGCCATTGGCTGGAGCAGTCGCGTCGGTCCGATGGACCGTGGGGCCGCGGCCGTGCGTTTTCTGCTTTACAGGGCTGCTTGTCCGGGGTAATCTGTTAGGTAATCTCTCCCCTCCCGAAGGATTGTTCTCTGCATGAAGATTGCGACCGGTTACGTGTATGATGAGCGTTATCTGCGCCATGATCCAGGGTCTTGGCATCCGGAGCGGCCCGACCGCCTCCGGGCCATTCATCGTCGGGTCATGTTGTCAGGACTGATCAATGAACTGGTGTGGCTGCATCCCACGGCAGCCCCCCTGGAATGGATCACCCGGATTCATGAGCCGGAATATGTGGCGCGGTTCCGCCAGGCCTGTGAAAAGGAATACACCATCTTCCAATCGCCGGATAACGGTATCTGCCCGGAAAGTTTTGATATTGCCTGTTTGGCCGTGGGCGGCGTCTTGACGGCCTGTGATGCCATGATGACGGGCGAAGTCACCAACGCCTTCTGCGCGGTGCGGCCACCGGGGCACCATGCGGAACGGGCCCAGGCCATGGGTTTCTGTTTTTTCAACAACGTAGCCATCGGCGCCAAATACCTGCAGGAGAAATATGGCTTGGCCCGGGTGGCCATTCTGGACTGGGATGTGCACCATGGCAACGGCACCCAGCATATCTTTGAGGAAGACCCTACGGTCTTCTATATCTCCTTGCATGAGGATCCGTCCCAATGTTATCCCGGGACCGGCAGCAAGAAGGAGAAAGGGGTGGGAGCCGGCCAGGGGTACACCCTGAATTTTCCCTTCCCGCCCCGGAGTGGCGACTGGGATTATCTGGAGATCATCGAAGAGGAGATCATCCCGGCCTTGGTGGATTTTCGCCCCGACTGCCTGCTGATTTCGGCTGGGTTTGATGCCCATGCCAACGACCCCCTGGCCCACATGCGGCTCAGCCGCAGCGGCTATGCCCGGATGGGACGGGTCTTGGCAGCCTTTGCTAAAGAGTATTGCCGATCCCGGATCATCACCGTGCTGGAAGGAGGGTATAATCTGGAAGTCTTGGAGGATTGTGTCGAAGACCATCTGCAGATCCTCAAAACCATGTGAGCCGTGGACCAGGCAGGTGGCATCGACACCGGGTAGAAATAGTCATTTTCACCACTGCTGACCGGCGCCTTCGGGTCGGCAAGTCTTCTGACTGCGGGGTAACATAGACCAATGAATGATCGTTTCAGCAGTAACGTCACCGCGGGTATGATCATCGGGCAACGGTATGAAATCCTCCGCCCCCTGCGGTCGGAGATTCATGGTGAGGTCTTCCTGGCCCGAGATCAGGTCGTGGATGTGGATGTCGGGCTGAAATATCTGGCCAATGAGCGGCCCGAGTTCGAGCGTTTCCTGGAATACTACCGCCGGGAGGCGCTCTGGGGACTGAAAATCCACCATCCTCAGATATTAGGCATCCATCACCTGGATGAAGGGGCAGAGGGGGTATTTCTCATCCAGGAGCCCTTCATCGGCAGCCTCCTGGAAGAGCTTCTGGATCAGAGCAGCTCGCTGACCACCCAAGATGCCCTGTATTTTATCGAGGTTCTGGCCCAGGGACTGGCTTATGGCCACAAGCAAGGGATTTTCCATCAAAATCTCACCCCGCGACAGGTCCTGGTATCCGGCACGGGGGGGATAAAGATAATTAATTGGGCCTTCCCGGTGGAACCCCAGGACCTCATGGCCGCACCGGCATTGCAGACCTATATCCCGCCGGAAATCTGGGCCGGGCAACCGGTCACGGCAGCCAGCAATCTGTTTTCCCTGGGAGTCATCGGCTACCAGATGCTCACCGGCCGGTTACCCTTTCCACTGCGGGGAGAGGGTGGCCTTCCTTATCAGATAACCACCCCTCCGGAACATCTTGAGCTCATCCCCGAACCGTTGCGGCCTCTATTCAACCGCTGCCTCAAGCCCGATCCGGACAAGCGGTTCAAGAGCGCTCAGGATTTTCTGACCCGACTGGCCATTCAACGGGAAAAATTGTCTACCGGCCAGAAACAGTCACGGTTTGGGGAAGGACCGGAGTCCTCGGCACCCCTGGCTGAACAGGATCGCCTCCCTCTCAAGATTATGCCCATGGAGCCGGAAGTGGAGATCAATCCCGACTGGCAGGAGACTCCCCGCCGGGCGCCTTCATCCTGGACCGCCGCCAACAATTGGGTCATGGCCCAACGCCAACGCGTTGCAGACTATCTGGGCCCGGCACCTCTATCCAAGAATCGGCGTAAACAGTGGACGGCAGCCATCGGCGGCGGGGTAGGCCTGTTGGTTCTGTTATTGGGTCTCTCCAGTCTCTTTGGCCCCTCTGGGAAACCCCAGGCCGTGGTCCGGACCGCCCAGCCCCACCTGGAAGAAACCACGCCGGGGACAAGTCAAACCCCGGTGACGGCCAAGCCACCGGTCTTGGCCGCAGCGCCCCCTGCCGACAGTGCCGGCGATGCCAAACCCACCTCGGGTGCACCGCCGGCCAAGACCCCGGATGGAACTACCGCAGCCACAGCCACCCCGCCCTTGCCCGAGCCGGCCGCCCCGGTCAAACCGGCCGTGCCGGCCACTCCGGTCAAACCGGAAAAACCCCACCCGGTGGTGAAGACCGAAAAACCGGCGGCCAAGACCGCCCCCAAGCCTACCCCGACGCCGGCGGCAGCCAAATCGGCAGCGGCGCCGTCAGGCAAACCGACCCCTGCGGTTAGCAATCCCAAACTGACAGCCACCTTTGATAAAGAGACCCAAGCCCGGCAAAAGGCCGACGCCCTCATCAAACAGGGCCAGCGGGCTCTGGTCAAAAAGGCAAAAAAAGGCAACAAAACCGTCTACCAAGTCTGGCTGCAGCCCACCGCCGCCACCGGCACAGGCAAAGCCAATACCAAGACGGTGCAGACGCGTTAAACCGGCCGGGGCGGCACACCAACCGCCCTGCCCCGGCGGCACTCTCCCGCTTAACCGAACGCTTGGGGCCACCGCAAGCGGGAGGGCGGAATTTTTTATTGCTTAGAACTTCAGGAAAAAGTAAAATATCTACTTCAATTTACTATCTACTGAGGAACAGCTCGTGATTGTGCAAGAAACCCATATCCCCGGACTGGGTCCCGTCAGACGAGGCAAAGTAAGGGATGTCTATACTCTGGCGGACAACCGACTGCTCATCGTGGCCACCGATCGGATTTCGGCTTTTGATGTGGTGATGAACGATCCCATTCCCGATAAGGGTAGGATTCTCAATCAGATATCGGTCTACTGGTTTCAACGCTGCCAGGACCTGGTGCCCAACCACCTCATCTCCACCGACGTGCATGATTTTCCACCGGCCTGCCAAGGTTTCGCCGATCTCTTGGCGGGGCGCAGCATGCTGGTACATCAGGCCCAGCCACTGCCCATCGAGTGTATCGTGCGGGGCTATTTGGCTGGTTCCGGTTGGCAGGAATATCAGGCCACCGGTGCCATCTGCGGTGAAAAATTGCCGGCGGGACTACAGGAATCGGCGAAATTGCCGACTCCCATCTTTACGCCCTCCACCAAAGCGGAGTTAGGGCAGCATGATGAGAACATCACCTTTGCAGAGGCTGCGGCAAGCATCGGCAACGAGTTGGCCCAAAAGGTCCGCGACCTGAGCTTGGCCATCTATCAGCGAGCCCATGATGAAGCAGAGGCCAAGGGTATCATCATCGCCGATACCAAATTTGAATTCGGCCTCATCGGCGACCGGCTAGTGCTCATTGATGAGGTCCTTACCCCTGACTCCTCCCGGTTCTGGCCCAAGGCGGAGTACGTCCCCGGCCGGCCCCAGAAAAGCTTCGACAAACAATATCTCCGGGATTACCTCCTCAGCCTGGGCTGGAACAAGCAACCGCCGCCGCCGCCCTTGCCGCCGGAGGTGATCGCCAATACCCGCCAAAAGTATCTGGAGGCCCTGCGCCTGCTCACCGGGATGGACCTGTCTTGAACCGATCTCCAGGGCGGACCCTCTGGCAGAAATGAGATGGTATGGAGTAACTGCCGTGGTGCGACATGCTGAGCCACTGTTTTTCTCGTGGGAAAACTTGGGTGATCTGGAGGTAGGGCGTCCCCAATTGGGGGGGATGGCCCCGGTCCTGGTGTACCGGTTGTTGCAGTATGCCCTCAAGGCGGTCCTGGCCCAGAAACTGGGGGTTGCCGCCACCAAAGAGATTTTTTTCCAGGCCGGGCGGTTGGCCGGGGAAGAATTCTGCCGCCAAGTGCTGGACTGCAACCTCCCCATCGAGCGCTTTTTCCTGGATCTGGCCAATAAACTGGAAGAATGGAAGATCGGGTTGCTGGAGATAGAAGATCTCCAACCCCACACCCTGGAGATGACTCTGACCGTGGCGGAAGATTTGGGATGCTCCGGTCTGCCCGTCTGCCATCAGACCCTCTGCGACTACGATGAAGGCTTCCTGGCCGGAATCCTCTCGGTTTATAGCGGCCAGGATTTTCAGGTTGAGGAAATCTCCTGTTGGGCCATGGGTGACCGGATCTGCCGCTTCAAGATCTCCTTGGCCCAGACAACTTAACCGTCGATTGCCGGACCTGGCGTTGGCGGGAAAAGATCGTTGAAGCGGCGACGCTTCCGGCTCGACTACGAAGGAGAGGGGGCGGTTTTTGCGCTTCAGATCCGCCTTGTCTATTATCATCTTGGCTGGTAGCGCCGCGGTTTTTTTGCTGGCCCTCCTGGGCGGCGGCAAAGCCTTCTCTAGCGCCGGCGGCACCGCCGCCCCGGAGTGGGAACGGGCCTTCTCCCATGCCCTGACCGCGGTGCAACCCTATCTGGATAGATATGGCTATGCCGCCATCTTTGCGGCCATCCTGGTGGAGGGAGTGGGGCTGTTGGCGCCGGGGCAATCATTGTTAATTGCCGGAGGCCTCATGGCGGCCAAGGGAGGCCTCGGCATTATGCCGGTGCTGCTCTGGGGCTATGCCGCCGCCGTCATCGGCCCCTGCCTGGGCTATCTCCTGGGACGTTGGGGCGGCCTGCCGCTTCTCCAGCGCCTGCACCTTAATAAAAAGCACCTCGACCGTTTTACGTCCTCTTTTGACCGCTATGGGCCAGGGCTTATCCTCCTGGCCCGCTTCTGCGACGGCCTCAGACAATTGCACGGTTTTGTGGCCGGACTGGCCCAAATGCCAGGCCGGCAATTCTTGGCCTATTCGTTCCTGGGAGCCGCCTTCTGGATCGGTTTCTGGGGCGGCGGCGCCTACCTCCTGGAGCGATCCATCGGTCGCTGGCACCTGCGTTGGCAGAGCCTGCAACCCTGGATCCTAGCCCTTTCCCTCCTGGCCTGCCTGGCAGGCCTGATCTGGCTGCTGCGGCCAGCGAAAACCGCTTCATGATCCGCACCGCCCCATTCTCCGCAACACTGCCCCACACCTTCCCTGGCCGGACGAAGATTCCCCCTTTGAGGCAGGGGTTGATTGCCGCCTTGTGCCACCACCTCCGGTCAAGGCTGGCCCTGGTCTGGGTCTGCCTACTGCTGTGGCCTAGTCCCAGTCTTGGAGCAGCGCCGCCCCACTGGCCCGAGGTCCAGACCAACCGCTTGGGCATGACCCTGCGGCTTATCCCCGGTGGCACCTATTTTTTAGGCAGCCCGCCCGGCGAGTCCGGACGCTATTGGCATGAAGGGCCTCAACATGCCGTCCGGCTCACTTCTTTTTATATCATGACCACAGAGGTCACCAATGCCCAATATGGCCGATTTCTCAAAGCCACCGGGCATCCGGCGCCCCTGTATTGGCATGATAAGAACCTCAACAAGGCCGACCAGCCGGTGGTGGGGGTGACCTGGTATGATGCCGTCGCTTTCGCCGCCTGGGTGAGCCAGATCACCGGCCAGACCTATCGCCTGCCCACCGAGGCCGAGTGGGAAGCTGCAGCCCGCGGCGGCCTCGTGGCCCAGCCCTTCCCCTGGGGTCAACACCCCCCGGAGCAGGAAGGCCGCTTCCTGGCAAATTTCAACCCTAACCCTTATGAAAAAGACGGGTTCCGGTATACCGCACCGGTGGGCAGTTTTCCCCCAAATAACTTCGGCCTCTCTGACATGGCCGGCAATGTGGCGGAGTGGTGCGGGGATTGGTACGCCGCCGAGGCCTACCGCCAGCGCCCCCAGGATAACCCCATCGGCCCCCTGGAGGGAACGTGGCGAGTGCTCCGGGGTGGCTCCTGGTATTCCCGGGCCCGGGACCTCCGTTGCGCCGCCCGGCAGTTTGCCCTACCTCACCAAGCCGACGGTTTCATCGGCTTCCGTTTGGTCCGTTCCCTCCCCCATTGACGCCGTGACATCCTCTGGTTTCCACCTGCTGCAGCCAACATAACATCTGCTCCAGCCGGAGAGCCGTTGCCATCGGTCTGTTTGGCCTCCCTTGGTCCGGACCTTTCCAGACCAGGGTCTCTGGCACAGCTGAAACTTATCAGCCAGTTATGGTCAATTCCAGCAGGTCAGCCACAAGCCTTGAAAATCAAAGTCGCGGCCTTTGGCTAACTTGGGCGGGCACGGAGGCCCGCCCCACTAAAAAACCCTAAAAGAGAAGCTCGGCCGAAAACCGGAAACCGATTTTTCTGACCACTGACCAATACCCACTTTATTTTCTTGGTAATGGCCATGACCTGCCGGCCACCCGCGAATCATGAAAATCAAGGTTGTGATCTTGGGCTAACTCGGGCGGGCACAGAGGCCCGCCCCACTAAAGGAGAGCCCAAGAGAGAAGCTCGGCCGAAAACCGGAAACCGATTTTTCTGACCACTGACAACTTTATTTTCTAACTAATTGGCATGACTTACAAAAGTCACCCGCGAACCATGAAAATTGATGCTGGCCACAGGTAAGGGATAGCGCAGGCTGGAAAGACTGCGCCACCAACTGCCTACTGCCCTCTGCCTACTGCCTACTGTATTCTCTTGGTATTTCAATTATTAGAGTTACCCCGCACCATGAAAATGCAGGTCGCTGACAATGGCTGCCTTGGGCGGGCACGGAGGCCCGCCCCACTAAAGGAGAGCCCAAGAGAGAAGCTCGGCCGAAAACCGGAAACCGATTTTTCTGACCACTGACCACTTTATTTCTTAATAATTTTTTTTCTTATTGTTTTTATTGATATTTCATATAGCTGCAAACCCTGGCAAAACGAAATTGTTATAAACAATATTATTGACAAAATAATTTTATTTGGCTATGATCATGTATAGAAGAGAGTTAGTAAAAGAAATTCCCGTGAGATCAATCCGTTACAGGAGGACGGCACATGGCCGAGGAGAAAAAGGAGAAGAAACTGGATCCGAAAGCGTGTTCGGTGGATCCGGTAACCGTAGAAATGATCGAAAAGGCCCAGGCCGCTGGCATTGAAACCATCTGGGACCGGGCCGAAAAGATGAAACCCTGCCCCATCGGGGCGGAGGGGGCTTGCTGCCGCATCTGCTCCCAGGGTCCCTGTCGGGTGCCCAAGCCCAAGAAGGCCGGCGAAGAGACCAAGGGCCGCATGGGTCTGTGCGGCGCCACCGCCGAGACCATCGTCGCCCGGAACTTCGCCCGCATGGTGGCCTCCGGGGCCGCGGCCCACAATGACCACTCCCGGGGCACGGCGTTGCTCTTCAAGGAAGTGGCCCACGGCAAGGCCCAGGGGTATCAGATCAAAGATGTGGCCAAGCTGAAGAAGGTGGCCAAGGATTGGGATGTGCCCCTCACCGAGGGCGAAGGCGACGACAAGAAACCCCGGAGCGTCGAGGCCATTGCCCAGGAATTGGCCGACAAAGTGTTGGCCGAATTCGGTCAGCAGGCCGGCGAGCTCACCTATGTGAAACGGGCCCCCAAAAAGCGCCAGGAGATCTGGCGGGCCGAGGGCGTGGTGCCCCGGGGCTGCGACATCGAGATCGTCGAGCTGATGCACCGCACCCACATGGGCGTGGACCAGGAATACCACAACATCATCAAGCAATGCACCCGCACCGCCCTGTCCGACGGTTGGGGCGGCTCCATGATCTCCACCGACCTGCAGGACATCCTCTTCGGTTGTCCGGTGCCGGTGGCCGGCGAGATCAACCTGGGCGTGCTCAAGGAAGACCACGTCAACATCATCATCCACGGCCATGAACCCCTGCTGCCGGAGATGATCTATGTGGCCTCCCAGGAGCCGGAGATGATCCAGTATGCCCAGAACAAGGGCGCCAAGGGCATCCAGTTGGCCGGGATGTGCTGCTCCGCCAATGAGATCCTCATGCGCCACGGCATTCCGGTGGCCGGCAACTATCTGCAGCAGGAATTGGCCATCATCACCGGGGCGGTGGACGCCATGGTGGTGGACGTGCAGTGCGAGATGCAGTCCCTGGAGAACGTGGCGGCCTGCTACCACACCAAACTGATCACCACCGACCCCCGGGCCCGCATGGAAAAAGAGACCATGCACATCCCCTTTGACGACCACCATGCCCTGGATGTGGCCCGGAAGGTGGTGCGGGAAGCCATTGACAACTTCCCCAACCGGAAGGCTCCGGTGCTCATCCCCTCCCAGAGCACGCCGACGGTGGTGGGTTTCAGCTATGAGACCATCCAGTATCTGTTGGGCGGCTCCATCCGGGGATCGTACTACACCCTGAACGACAACGTCATCGGCGGTCGGGTGCGGGGCGTGGCCGGCGTGGTGGGCTGCAACAACTGCCGTTCCATGCACGACAATGCCCATCTGACCCTGATCAAGGAGCTGTTGAAGAACGACGTCATCGTCCTGACCACCGGCTGCTCGGCCATGACCTGCGGCAAGTTCGGCCTCCTGACGCCGGAAGCGGCCAGCCAGTATTGCGGTCCCGGCCTGGCCGAGGTCTGCGAGACGGTGGGCATCCCGCCGGTGCTGCACATGGGCTCCTGCGTGGACAACTCCCGGATCCTGATGGCGGCCACGGCCTGCGTCAAGGCCGGCGGCCTGGGGAACGACATCTCTGACCTGCCGGCGGCGGGTGCGGCGCCCGAGTGGATGAGTGAGAAGGCCATCTCCATCGGCCATTACTTCGTCACCTCCGGCGTCTACACCGTCTTCGGGGTCACCTTCCCCACCACCGGTTCGGATATTCTCACCGATTACCTGTTCCAGGGACTGGAAGAGGTCTACGGCGGCAAATGGGACTTTGTGGAAGATCCCATGGAAATGGCCAAGAAGATGATCGCCCACATTGACAAGAAACGGGCGGCCCTGGGCATCGACAAGGCCCGGGAACGGGTCCTCTTCGATATGGAAATGCGGCGCCAGATGGATGCCGCCGCCGCCGGGGAATAACCTCCAACAACATACCTAAACATTAGCAGGGCGGGTTTTACCCGCCCTTTTTCATTAATTGCCTCTGAAGTTCATAGTTTATTGTTCATAGTTCATAGTCTTATAGGGCGGGCCGGGCCCGCCGATGGATCTTTGCTAATGAAACGGGCCTTACGTGTTCGCCCCAGTCAGCCCAAAACAATGGCCTCTATGTTCATGGTTTGCCGGAGACTTTTATGAGTAGTGGCAATTACCAAGAAAATAAAGTCAACATTTGGTGGCACAGGCTTTCCAGCCTGTGCAAGCTCTAACCTATGGGCAGCATCAATTTTCATGGTTCGCCGGTGATTTTAATCAATAATGACAATTAGTTTGAAAATATAGTTAGTGGTTCATAGAGATTAGAGGGAAGTCCGTAGGGCCGGCATCCTTGCCGGCCCCGGCCCCCCCGCATCAGAAAAATCGGTTTCCGGTTTCCAGTTTCCGGAAGAGCTTTTCTTTTAGGGGGGCGGGCCTCTGTGCCCGCCCAAGTTAGCCAATGGCAGCGACCTGTATTTTCATGGTTCGCGGGTGATTTTTTAGTCACGGCAATCAGTTTGATAGCCATGATAAACTTGGGTTAACATTTTCTCTCTCCATCTGGCGGAAGAGGATTAAGGGGAGGGGCATCGTCTCAGCTCGGAGCCCCAGGGGGAAGCCCCGCCCGCCGGCGAAGAATCCCGAGGCTCTACCTCTCGATCGTCGTTGTCGGCTCCAGGGCGGTTTCATAAATCCGTTGAGAAATGAACAAGGCCACCAAATCCGGATCCAGCCGGCCTTTGGCCGCCTCCTGCTGGAGGACGCTCAGGGCATTGCCGATGCTGGCGGGGTGGCGATACGGCCGGTCCCCGGCGGTGAGGGCATCATACACATCGGCAATGGCCAGGATCCGAGTCTGGAGGGGCAGCTTGTCGCCCCTTAGTTGAAAGGGATACCCGGTGCCATCCAGGCGTTCATGGTGGCAGGCGGCAAAGTGGGGGACCCGCTCCAGGGCTTTGCTGAAGGGGATCTTCTCCAGGATATGCAGGGTTTGGAGGGCATGACCTTGGATTTCCGTATACTCCGTTGCCGTCAAGTTACCCCGGGCCACCAACAGGGCGGCCAATTCCTGGGGAGTCAGGAGCGTCGCCTCCGGACAGAGACACCCGTCCGGGGCCAAGGCTGACCCAACGGTGGCAGCTGGGAACAGCTGCTGCCGGGCCAGACGCTCCAACCGGGCCGGCGCCTCGGGCGGCAGGTAGGGCAAGGTGTTGAGTTTCTGGATATAGCGAAAATCCTCTGCCAGGGCTTGCCTTGCCGCCTCATCCTTTGTTTGGGCCTGCAGCAGACAGAAGCGCCAGCGGATGGCCTCCAGCTGTCCCTCCGATAACTTGGCCCTTTTATCCAACAGGGCATCCCGGACCCCGATTTTGCCGATATCGTGCAGCCAGGCGCTGAAACGCAGTTCTTCCAATTCCTGGGCCGAAAAGGATACCCGGGCCAGAGAACCCTCCTCACAGGCATTTACCGCCTGGGCCAGGGCCATGGTATACGCGGCCACCCGCTTGGAATGGCCCGCCGTGTGGGGGCTTCGGGCGTCAATGGCCGAAACCGAGTAGATCACCAGCGATTCAAAAAGATTCTTGATGGTGGCCAGCAGGCGGGCATTATGAATGGCCACGGCAGCCTGAGAGGCCAGGGCCAGGACCAGGATTTCGTCCTCCTGGGAGAAGGGCTGCACCCCCCCGGCCTCGTCCGTAGCATTGATGAGCTGCAACACCCCCACGATCTCCCCCTCTTGATCTTGCAATGGCGCCACCAACATGGATTGGGTCCGATAGCCTGTGCGTTCATCAAAAGACCGGTCAAAATGATAGGGCAGCTCCGGGGACAGTTCGTAGACATCGGCGATGTTTAATAATTCGCCCCGCAGGGCCACATAGCCCGCCAGGCTCTTGTCATTGATGGGCAGCTCATGATATTTGAAACAGGTCAGCTCGCGGTCCAACCGTTGGGCGATGACTTCGTTCTGGGCCACCTCAAAAGTCAGCCGGTCCTGCCGGCGGAGGTAAAGGCTGCCGCCCTGAGCCCCGGTCAGGCCTCGCAGCTCCGTGATGATGGTGGTGAGGAGGCGGTGCAGGTCAGTTTCACTGCTGAGGGCGATACTGATTTCAATGAGTTTCTGCTTTTCCAACAGCACCCGGTCCGATGAGCAGATTGACATCTTCGTCCCCGACCTCCGGGAGGCGGTGGGTTTCTGGCTCTGGCAGGCCGCCTCGCCGGTGGTTAACTTTCAGATTGATAGTTGTCTCTGGCCTCGATTAATCCGGCGCCAGGGTTGCCCACGGTGGCGCCGCTTTTGCCGCCGATCCAGAGGGGGCTATATTTTATTGTGCCTCATGTGACTATGAAACCAAAAGTACGAGCATTAGGTCTATTTTCCGGCGGCCTGGACAGCATGTTGGCCGCCGAGTTGCTCCGTCGGCAAGGCATCGAGGTGACCGGCCTGATCTGGGTGACGCCCTTTTTTACGCCGGCACGGGCTTTGGCTTCGGCTGCGGCCATGGACCTGGCCGTCCGCTGTGAAGATCTGTTGGACCGCTATCGGCCACTTCTCTACCAACCCCCCCGGGGGTTCGGTAAATGGATGAATCCCTGTATTGACTGCCACCTCCTCATGCTGCGGGAGGCTGGCCGGCTGATGACTGCGGAGGGCTACGATTTTCTTTTCACCGGTGAAGTGGTGGGGCAGCGCCCTTTCAGCCAAAATAAAGGGGCGTTAAATCTCATCGCCAAGGAATCGGGCTACGGGGAGGTGCTGCTGCGGCCCTTGAGCGCCCGGCTGCTGAAAATGACCAAGCCGGAACGGGAGGGTTTAGTGGATCGGCAGCAGCTTCTCAACATCAGCGGCCGAGGACGCAAACGCCAGATGGAGCTGGCCGCCCAGTGGGGCATCAGCGATTATCCGGCGCCGGCCGGCGGCTGTCTGCTCACCAACCCCGGCTATGCCGCTCGTCTGCGGGATCTGGTGCAACACCTGCCCCAGGCCCAGCTCACCCGGGAGGACCTGGAGTTGCTGAAATTGGGACGCCAGTTCCGTTTCGGCCCCGACCTCAAGGTTCACGTGGGCCGCGATCAGTCCGACAACGCCGCCCTGGAACGATTGGTCCGCCCCGGCGATCTTATCCTGAAAACCTTAGGGTATCCCGGCCCTCTGGTCCTTATCCCCCGGGCAGCTGGGAACGTGGACCTGACCCTGCCTGCCGCCCTCTGTGCCAGCTACAGCGACGCTCCCCTGGGTGCCACCGTCCTGGTCCAGATTGAGGGGCTGGGCCAACCTCGGCAGCTCCCCAGCCGACGGCAGGACCGGGAGTCATTCCAGGCCTTCCTCCTCTGAGTTAGGACGCCGCCTTCAGCGCCAGGGCCAGACCATCGTGTTCCGGGGAATGCTGGGGGAGAAAGGCCAAGAGATTGACCGCCCGCCAACGGACATCCCGGTGCAAGGCCTCGTTGAACGCCGCCGCTCCCTGAAATCCCGTATTATCCGCCACCAGCAGGCCCCCGGGCCGCAGCAGGCGGTGGATGGCCGGAAGGGCCGGCAGATACCCCTCTTTATCAATATCCAAGAAGACCAGATCAAAGGGCCCGGTCATCCCGGCCATCAGGGTCTCGGCCTCCCCCTGGAACACTTCCACAAACGCTGCCAACCCGGCCGCGGCGAGATTTTCCCGGGCTCGCCGGACCATCTCTCCCTGGCCCTCCAGGGTGACCACCCGACCACCAACCTCGGCCGCTGCCTGGCCCAGATAAATGGCCGAATAGCCCGTGGCCGTGCCCAACTCCAGGATCTGGGCGGCGTTCATGGCCCTGGCCAAGACATACAGCAACTCTCCTACTACGGGACCCACGATGGGAATGCGCTCCCGGGCCGCTTCGGCCTCCAGGCGTTGCAACAGCTCCGGCCGGGACGGGACCAGGCTGCGAAAATGGCCCTCTAAATCTTCTAACATCGCCATGGCTACTGTCTCTTCCTAAGGGTTGACTACTGATTATGGAATTTTCCAGGCCAACGAGGTACCTCGGACCAGGGCTGGTTGGCAGGGAAAGCCCCTGGACGCGGCTGGCGGGACGTGCGGACTTACGGTCTAAGCCCGCAATATTCATATTGGTTCGAGCCCCCGGCAGCTGGAACCGGTCATCCAGTGATTATTCTAACGGCAGCGGAACCGATAACCAAGGGAAAAATATTATTCGTTCGAGGATAAAGGCAAAGGCATCGCCAGGTTATGGCCGGGACAGACGCAGCGGCGTGCTGGGCCCGGGGGTATAGGGGAGGTCCGGGGCCGCGTCCCGGAGACCGAAGAGTTTCCCCCGATCCAAGAAATTGAGGATCAGGTACATCAACTCCGCCCCTCGGACCAGTCCCAAAGCCCCCTGGGCACAGCTAACTTCATCAAACCGGCAGACCCCATCCCGGCGGGTAAAGGCCCCCACCATCAGGAGCGGCACGGTTTCCCCGGAGTGGATCATGGCCCCGGCGCTGTTGGTGGAGTGGTCGGCGGTGATCACCAGCAGCAGGTTGGGATCGGGCGCAATGACGTTGAGAGCATAGGCAAAGGCCCAGTCCAGGGCTTGGATAAGGCGTTGTTTCTGCCGGGGATTTTTAGTATGGGCCGCCACATCCGGCGCCTTGGTGTGGACATAAACAAAATCATAATCTTTTATATTCCGGGCCAATTTCAGGCGGTTTCGCAGGTCCACCTCCGGGTGGGCGGTGTCCGTCACCGGCAGCAGCGTCAGGCCCAGATGTTGGCTCAACCCCCGATAGAGGGCGCCGGTGGCCAGGGCCAACGGCTTGAATCCCCACTTGGTTGGGAAAGGAACAATGGGCTTGTACCGTCCAGGTCGCTGCAGCCCTACGGCATTGAGGGGCGGCAGTCCTTGGGCTTGACGCTGGTGATTGATGGGATGGCGGGAGAGGACCTCATGGGACCACCGGAGATAGGCGTTCAACACCCGACAGGTGCGCTGCACATCGGCATCGGCTTCGCACCCCGCCAGAGGCAGGATTGCCATTAAGGGGCGGCCTTCCTGGATGGGGTTGCTGTCAGTGATCTCCGGGGAGACCTGACCGCGCAGCCGCACCACCCCCTGGATCCCCTGGGTGGGCACGAACTCCACTGACACCCCCTCCAGAGCAAAATGTCCGACGGCCTCCTGCAGGGTCCGGCAGGTGGTTGCGTCCACATCGGGGTCCTCCACCTCCAACCATAGGCAGCCCTCCCGGGGCTGAACCGAGAAAATCCGCCCCAACAGGGCCACCTCCTCCGGAGCCAGGGGGATGCCGGAGCCCACCGCCTCCAGATAGCCCCGCCCCGGGAACTCCGCCAATTCATAGCCGAACATGAGGAAGTGGGCGATCTCGCTGGGCAGGGCCACCCCCTGCAGATAGGCGTGGTAGAGGCCGTTCATCCCCAGGGCCGCCAACCGGTCCAGGTTGGGGGTGGAGGCGGCCATGAGGGGCGTCCGGCCGCCCAGAACCCCATGGCCATGATCCCCCAGGCCATCCAGAACCACCAGGATACAGCGCCGCTGCGGCCAATTCTTCTGTGGCATGGGCCAGTTCTTTCTATTTCAGGGAGAAATCCATCCCCACCTGCCTTAAAAAAGTCAAGACCACCAGTTGCTGCAGTTCGATGCGCCGCCACAGGTCAAAGGCCCGCCAGGTCTCCACCGCAAAGCCCCCTTTCAGCCTAAGTTCCCGCACCATCACATCGGTGGCGCCATATTCCTGAGGACAGAAATAGTGGACAAACTTTTCCGCCAAGGGCAGCTGCTTGTTCACCTCCTGCAGCCATGCCCACAACAACCGGGGCGGCGGCTCCGACCCATAGACAATGGTCTGTCCAAAACTCTTGTACCTGGCCGCATTATGAAGCGTCCGGGCCTCGTGGAGCGTCAGGCTGTATTCGATCCGGTTGTCTTTGGCCAAGTTGAAGAGCTCCCGGGCCAGCCCATATTCATAGGGATCGGCCACCGGGAGGCCGGGAAAGACCCGGTTCAGGTCTAGATGAAAAAACCGCCGGTTGATGGCCAAAGCCGGCGGATTCATCCGGGGCAGGACGATGAGCAGACCCGACCGCACCTGCAGTCTGGGGAGTATCTGCTCCAAAGCATAAACCCCGGCCACTTCATCCCCATGGATGCCGGCCTGGACCAGGACCCGGGGACCGGGTTGGCCGCTGTCATAGGTATAATAGACGGTCTGATACACCTGGTTGCGCCCGATCAACCCCTGTTGGCGACGGGCCGCCTCCTCGCCCGCCCCGGGCGATACCGCCATCCCCAGGAACAACGAGGACCAGATTACAAGGGAGAACCACCTCTGAATTGCCAGGAGAATATGGTGCATCGTTTATCTTTTTCTTCAGCTGACTTCCCATTGGGAAATAGATCCAGTGGGGTGGGCCGCCGCGCCCGCCCAACCTTGCCTCTTATGGCCAACCCTGATTTTCCTGGTTCCCGGCCGACCATTATAACTAATTGCCATGACTAATAATATCACCCGCGAACCATGAAAATACCGATCGCTGCCATTGGCTAACTTGGGCGGGGACTTAAGGCCAGCCCACTAAAAGAAAAGCTCTTCCGGAAACTGGAAACCCGAAACCGGAAACCGATTTTTCTGACCACTGACAGCTGCATCTTCTAACTTATGATAATCACCTAAAAAACCCGATTATATAACTTCCGGCCAGATATAAGAGGATTGCCGCCAGAATGATCTTGATGATCTTGGCCGGGACGAATTTCTGAGTCCTGGCGCCCAGATACATTCCGGCCATTCCCCCCAGGCCGAAGAGCAGTCCCAGGAGCCAATCCGGGGCAATGGCCTGCTGGGGATACCAGGGGGCGATGAGCATATAAAAAACCACGCCGGCTACCGAGGTGATGAAGGTACCCATGAGCGCCGCCCCGGCCACGGTGTAGACGGGCAGACCGAAGACGGCCACAAAAAACGGTGCCACGATGGCCCCACCACCGATGCCATAGGTTCCGCCCACAACCCCCACGATGAAGCTCAGGGCAAAAATTCCCCAGGTGGAGAATTCAAAGGTCTCGCCGTAAAACTCGTAGGCGATCCGACTGGGAGTAAATTTTATGGTCCGCACCACCGCCTCGGGTGGCAGGCCCGAGGCCATCCGGCTCTGACCGGCCTGTTTGATGGCTGCCACCCTTTCGTTGAACTTTGCTTCCAGGGTCTTCATCTCGGGTCGGGGCCGCCACAGGTCATAGAGCAGGCGTCCTCCGATGTAGAGCAGGACGCACCCGGCAAAGAGCTTGAAGGCCCTGGGGTCTGGCAGGTAGTTGATGCGCAGGAAGGCCCCGATGAACACCCCCGGCAGGGTACCCACAATGACCACCCAGGTCAGGGGCCAGGCCATCCGGCCCTCCCGGATATAGCGATAGACGCCGCTGGGAATGGCGACAATATTAAAGACCAGATTGGTGGGACTCACTGCCGGACTGGTAAACCCCAAGACACTTACCTGAAAGGGCAGGAGCAGAAAGGCCCCGGAGACCCCGCCCATGGAAGTGAAAAACGACACTATCAAGGCCACCAGAAAGGGTATGAGAGGATTCACCTCCACCCCGCTCACTGGAAACAGCATAAGAATCTCCCCCGTAATCAAGCTACCCGATGAGCGCTTCCAGCAATAATTGTGGCTGGGCGATAAATGGATTCACTATATCAGGGTCGCCGCCACAGTCAAGAACTCTGCTCCGGCAACGTGCCGCCAGCTCAACCCGGTCCACCCTCGTTCAAGCCTGCCCCATGGAACAGACGTGATCCAGGTGCGGCAGCAAGAGGCAAGGTGGCTGGGAAATCCGGAGGCAGAAACCGGAGTTATTGGCAGCGTTATGGGAGCGGCGAATGTTTGCCGGCGATGGCTGGGGCTGCCGGGAAGCCGGCAGCCTGGTTGCCGTCTATGGTCCTCTGACTCTGTCATGGTCAGGGCTTCGGGCTCTCCTGGCCGCGGCAGCGGTTCTGGGCGAGGTAGCCCAGGAATTTATAGATCAGGCGGGCGGCGGTGAACTCGCTGACCCGGTGGCCTGGGAGGGGGGCCAATTCGGTGACGTCAAACCCCACTATGGGTCCCCGGGCGACGATGGCCTTGAAAAATTCCAGGACCTGGTAATAGCTGAGGCCGCCCGGTTCCGGGGTGCCGGTTCCAGGCATGATGGCCGGATCCAGGGCGTCAACATCCAGGGAGACGTAGACCGGCCCCCGCAGGCGGCCCAGGTGTTCCAGGGCCAGTTTGCCGTAGGCGGGGTCCTGGAGATTCTGGGCTTTCAGGAGGGTCAGGCGGGGGGCCACTTTCATGAAATCGTATTCTCCGGCGGAATAGCTGCGCACCCCGATGATGGACAAAGGACGGCCCAATTCCCAGACCCGGCGGAGGACGCAGGCATGGGAGTGGGGAGAATTTTCGTATTTTTCCCGAAGGTCGGCATGGGCATCGAAGGCGATGACGGTCAGGTCGGGGTATTTAGTGAGATAGGCTTCCACCAGCGCCTGGGTAATGGTGTGTTCCCCCCCCAGGGCTACCACCAGTTTGCCGTCGGCAATCCAGGGCCGGACCCGTTTTTTGATTTTTTCCAGCATGGCGGCGGGGCCGTTGGCATCGGGGCTAATCTCCCCGACAGTGGCGATCTTCAGGCTTTGGCTGGGGTTCCAATCGTTTTCCTCATCCCATAATTCCACCTGTTGGCTGGCGGTGATGATGGCTTCCGGGCCGAAGCGGGTGCCGCTTCCATAGGTGGTGGTGGCTTCATAGGGTATGGAGACAATGACTACCTCGGCCTCCCGGAGGGGCAGTGGTTCCAGATCGAGAAAATGACCGCGCGCCATGTCTTATGCCTCCTTTCCTGCGGTTTTGGGGATGCCGTTTTCTGAGGCCTCCATCTCCTTCAAACGGCGGTAAAGGGTGGCCAGGCCGATGCCCAGGATGCGGGCGGTCAGCTCCTTATCGCCGCCGGTTTTCCGCAAGGTCTGGCGAATGGCCAGGCGTTCGATTTCTTCCAGGGAAGCTCCAACTTTGAAAACGATGTTTTCTTCCCCCACCGATTGCTGGCGGAGCTCCTCAGGCAGATCGTCCGGTCCGATGGAGGCGCCGGCGCAGAGGGCGGCGGCCCGTTCCACCACATTCTCCAGCTCCCGGATATTGCCGGGCCAGAGATACTGTTTCAAGGCCTGCATGGCTTCCGGGGTAAATCCCATGGGAGGGCGGTTGTTGGCCAGACAGAAGCGGTCCAGGAAGTATTGGGCCAGCAGCGGGATGTCTTCTCGTCGAGCCCGGAGGGGCGGGATTTCCAAATGGATGACGTTGAGCCGGTAGAAGAGGTCTTTGCGGAAGGTGCCGGCCGCCACCATATCCTCCAGGTTCTGATTGGTGGCTGCCACGATCCGCACATCCACTTTGAGGGTTTTGGTGCCGCCCACCCGTTCGAATTCTCCTTCCTGCAGGACCCGCAGGAGTTTGACCTGGGTGTTCAGGGGCATTTCCGAGACTTCATCCAGGAAGATGGTGCCGGTGTCGGCCAGTTCAAACCGGCCTTTGCGCTGCTGGTGGGCGCCGGTGAAGGCACCCTTTTCATGGCCGAAGAGTTCGGATTCGATCAAGCCTTCCGGCAGGGCGCCGCAGTTGACCTTGACCAAGGGTCTGTCCCGTCTGGGGCTGCCGGTATGAATGGCTTCGGCGATGAGCTCTTTGCCCACCCCGCTTTCGCCGGTGATGAGGACGGTGCTGCGCAGGGGGGCGATCTGCATGACCTGGTGAATGACCTTGAGGAAGGCGGGGCTGCGGCCCAGGATGCGGCCGCCGGCCAGGGATTCCTGGAGGGCTTGCCGCAGCCGCTGGTTTTCCTGCAATAATTGCTGGGTCTCCAGGGCCTTGTTCACTACCTTGCGCAAATCCTGGAGGCGGAAGTCCTTGGTAATGAAGTCATAGATGCCCAGTTTCAGGGCCGAGACCGCTTCATCCACGGTGGCCCGGGCGGAAATCATGATGGCAATGGTAAAGGGATTGACGATACGCATGGCCTCGAAGAGGTCGGTCCCTTCCATATCCGGCAGTTTCAGGTCAATGATGGCCAGGGCTACGGGATGTTGACGGACCAGCTCCAGGGCCTCGGTGCCGGTGGCGGCCAGGTAGACCTCATGGCCGGTTTTGCGTAAACCGACGGCCAGGGCTTCTCTGGTATTGGTATCATCGTCTACGACCAGAATTTCACTCATATGACATTCCTTTGCCGGCGGCCTTCCCAAAGCTGGCGGTGGGGGTGGATAACAGCAGGCGCTGGGGTTCCCAAGGAGCCAGCAGGTCCGCCAGGGTTCGCTGGCCACCGGTCCAGAGTAAATGTTCCCAACCGCCGAGATGGACCAGTGGAGACCACTGTTGCGCCAACCGGCGGAGGCGGTGGGCCAGGACTTTCTCCCGCATGCTGGTTTGGGAGTCCCAACCGGGGGGCCGCAGCCACAGAGGTTGGGGGTGGCCCAGCAGGTGGGCGGCCCGCTCATATTCCCGCCGGATATGGGTTGACCAGGAGCCATCGGGCGTGGCGACCAGTTGCCGCAGATTCTCCGGCGTCAGCAGTTCCCGGTGGTAGCGGGGGAGATGTTCCTTGCTGATGGCATTGATGTCCACGGGCTGCCACTCCAGGGAGTGGCGCCGGGCATAGGCGGCCGCAGCCCGCACTTCAAAAGGCATGGCGATCTGAGCGGCCAGGCGCTGCAAGGCCAGGTGGTGCCGTTGTGCCGGGGGCAGGGTGGCTTGGGCCGCGAGAAACTGAGCCTGCCAGCGTCGGGACCAGCGGCGCCGGTAATGCCAGGAAAAACGGCTGATTTCAACGCTGACCGCCGCCGGCTGCTGCTCGGCCAAAAGGTCCATGGTCTTATTATAGCCCTGGGGATCGCCGTGCACCACCCCCACCAGGATGATTTCAGGCCGGGTTTTTGCCGCCGTTCCTGCCGATACCATTGTCTTCCGCCTCCCGGCCGACCTCCAGGCCATAGGTGCGAATTTTTTTATAGAGATGGGACCGTTCCAAGCCGATGGCTTCGGCGGTGAGGCTGACATTGCCTTGGTTTTCTGCCAACTTCCGCCGGAGAAACTCCCGTTCAAAATTGGCCCGGGCCTCTTTCAGGGAAGCAATCTGAAACAGGGACTGGTCGGTGGCGGGGGCCGCCCGAAGGTTGGGACCGGAATCGGGGAGATGCGTCAGGTCAATGACCCGGCCGGGGGTCAGAATGGCCAGGCGCTGGACCACGTTTTTCAGTTCCCGGACATTGCCGGGCCAGGGTTGGCGCCGCAGTACGGCCACGGCCTCCGGGGTCATGATTTTGGCAGGGCAGTTATTCTCCTTGGCGATTTCCTGCAAAAAGTAATCAATGAGCAGGGGGATGTCCTCGGAGCGCTCCCGCAGCGGCGGGACGTGGATGGGAATGACATTGATGCGGTAGTACAGGTCTTCCCGGAACAGGCCCTGACTGATCAGCTCTTCCAGATTTTTATTGGTGGCGGCCACCACCCGCACATCCACCTGGATGGGACGGCTGCCGCCGACTCGTTCGAAGCGCTGCTCCTGGAGGATGCGCAGCACCTTGGCCTGGGTTTTCAGGCTCATGTCGGCGATCTCATCCAGGAACAGGGTGCCCTCATGGGCCTGATCGAATTTCCCCCGCCGCTTCCCAGTGGCGCCGGTGAAGGCGCCTTTTTCGTGGCCGAACAATTCACTCTCGATGAGTTCCTCGGGGATGGCGGCGCAATTAACCTCGACGAAAGGTTTCATGGCCCGTTTGCTGAAGCGGTGGATGGCCCGGGCCACCAGTTCCTTGCCGGTGCCGTTTTCCCCGGTGATGAGCACCCAGGCGTTGGTGGGGGCCACCACCCGCACCTGCTCCCGCAGCTGTTGGATGAGGGTTGATTGACCGACGATGTCTTCCGGCGGTTTGGTGCGCCGCCGCAACTGGAGATTTTCCTCGGCCAGACGGCTGAGTTCCAAGGCATTGCGGACGGTGAGGATAATCTTGTCGGCGTGGGGAGGTTTTTCAATAAAATCATAGGCTCCCAGGCGGGTGGCCTTGACGGCGTTCTCCACGTTGCCGTAGGCGGAAATCATGACTACGGGGAGAAGGGGCTGCCTCTCATGCAACTGTTGCAACACTTCCAGGCCGTCCAAGCCGGGGAGGGCGATATCCAGAAAGACCAGGTCCGGTCCCTCTTCTTCCACCAGGGTTAAGGCCGTCTCCCCATCGGGTGCGGTGATCACCTCAAACCCTTCGTCTTGAAGGATGCCGGCCAGGGTCTGAACAATAGCAGGTTCATCGTCAACGACGAGGATGGTTCGAGCCATACAGGAGGTTTTCCGGGGGTTTTTGGTTATTCCCCATTAGGTCTGTTTCTGGTTTCCCGCCAAAGCGGATGGACATTATTTCGTGGCCATCCGGAAAGGATAGAGTTGAAATGCGGGCCTTGTCGGGGCTTGATTTATCAAGCCCCCCGACGCTCTGCCACCTCTGGAGCCTGAGTTTCCGGAGGCACACTAATTATATAACTTACCAACTTACCATGAAATTTCAAGCTTGCAGCCTAAATCAGAACAGCACAGGGCCGGGGCCTTGCCAGCACGGGGAGGTCAGGCAGCATCTTGCGGCGGCGCCAAGGGCAGGGCAATAATGAAGCGGCTGCCCCGGGGGTGGTGGTCTTCGACCCAGATGCGCCCCTGATGTTCAGTAATGACGGCCCGGGCGATGGCCAGTCCCAGGCCGGTGCCGCCCCGTTTGGTGGAAAAGTAGGGTTCAAAGACCCGCTCTTTATCCCGGTCGGGGATGCCGGCCCCGCAGTCGGCAACGGCAATCAGGACCCGTTGGCCGTCTTGATCCAGGCTGGTGGTAAGGATTACTTCGCCCCGGTGGTGCATGGCGGCCAGGGCATTATCCACCAGGTTTACCAGGACCCGTTTAAGCTGGTCCCGATCCACCAGGATGGGAGGCAGGGAATCGGTGAGGTGCAGGCTGAAAGTCACCTGTGGTTCGCTCTCCTGGTAGAGGACCAGCGTTTCCCGAATCAGGGCGTTGACATCCTGGCGCGTCAGGGAGAGCTGGGGGAGACGGGCGAAGCGGGAGAATTCATTGACCAGGTTTTTCAGGTCCTCCACCTGGCGAACGATCATCTGAGTACATTCCCGGAGGACCTGGCTGTCCTCCCCCAGTTTGTCGCCATAGCGCCGCCAGAGGCGTTGGGCAGCCAGCTGGATGGGGGTAAGGGGATTTTTTACTTCGTGGGCGATGCGCCGGGCCACTTCCCGCCAGGCTGCGGCTTGCTGAGCTCGGTAGAGTTCGGTCATGTCCTCAAAAACCAGGACCATGCCCACATAATGGCCGTGCTCATCCTTTAAGACGGTGGGTTTGACCAAAAGTGTCAGGGTGGCTGTGGGCCGGTGGAGATGGAGGGGTGTCTCCCGGGGCCCTCGGGCCGTTTGCCGGGTGGCAGTCATGATCTCCAAAAGCTTCTGGGCATCCTGGTCGGCAAAGAGGTGGCGGATATTGGTGCCCAGGACGGCTGCGGCCTCCACCCCAAAAATCATTTCAGCGGAATGGTTGATGGTGGTGATGTTATCCCGGGCGTCCACGGAGATGACGCCGGCGGCGACATTTCTCAAGATGATCTCCATATCGCGGCGGCGGGATTCCAGTTCCTGATTTTTCTGGGATAACTGCTGGTTGACGGCATCCAGCTGGCGGCGGCTGAGCTGCAGGTCCTGGGTCATCTTATTGAAGGATTGGACCAGGAAACCGATCTCATCCCGGCCCTCTTCGTCAATATGAATGGAGTAATCACCATCGGCCACCTTCAGGGTCCCTTCCGCCAATTGGCGGATGGGGATGGTGATTTCCCGAGCCATGTACATGCCCAGCCAGACGGCGGACATGAGCACCAGGAGGGTGACGGCCCCCAGAGCCACGTAGCGGCTGACTCGCACCGGCCTCAGGAGGTATTGCAGGCGGCGGAGCTCGGTGACCCCGGTGCGCACTTCGGCCACCTGTTGGAGCACCGGGTTGGGAAGGAGTTGGCTGACCACTAGATAAGCGGTGGGAGATGGGGAGATTTCCGGCCAGGGTATGGGGAAGAGGCCCCGGAGCATTTCGCCGTTGGCCTGAGGCTGGCGGGCCACGGTGCCGGTCGGCGATTGCAGCAGGTATTGGAACTCCGCCTCGCCGGTAGCGGCGGTCTGGTCCGCCTCAGCAGCGCTGGCCAAGCGCTCGCCGGCCACGGAAAAAACCTCTAAATTATCCAAAGCATAGGCCTGTTGCTTCTGGCTCAGGAAGGCCTCCAGGGCGGTTGTCGGGGCCTGCAGCAGCTGCTGCTCCTGGAGGAGGCGGCTGAGCAGCTGGCCGCAGACCACCACCTTCCGTTCCATGCCGCGGAAATAGGATTGTACCAGACTGACAGCATTGGCCAGGGATTTCTCCACCTGAGCATTGAGTTGGTATTCCGTCCGTCCCGAAATAAACTCAAAAGCTACAAAGGACATGAGCAAGGTGGGCAGCAGGGAGAGGAAGACAAAAGTCAGGACGAGGCGGATGCGCAGCCGGGAGCCGAAGATCTTCTGGCGCCGCTCCAGGATTAACTTTACCAGATTGCGGAAGATGAGGAAGGTGAGAAAAAGCAGGAGGATGGTGTTGAGATTGACCAACCCAAAGGCCAGGAGGCTGTCGGTGATGGACTCTCCCCGCTGCCTGACCAGGCGGACCTCCACCAGGGTGATGGCAACCACCAGGAGGATGATGAGGCCGATGAGGATTTTTTCCCGGCGCCGCCGGCGCTGCTCTTTGAGGATGGGCGAGCCGGATGTGGGCGGGGAGGGGAAGGCGTACATGACCAGTGGCTTAGTGTCCCAGAGGGAGAGCCACGGTGAACTTCGTCCCCTGATCCGGGGAGCTGGTCACCGTAATATTACCGTGGTGATCTTCGATAATTTTATTGATGACAGCCAAGCCCAAACCGGTCCCAGTCTTTTTGGTGGTAAAGAAGGGATTGAAGATCTGGGGCAGGATATCCGGGGGGATGCCTTTGCCGGTATCATGCACCGAGACCGTCACGTAGCCGTTCTCGGCTGCGGTGGTTACCGTGATGGTGCCGCCGGCCTCCATGGCCTCCAGGGCATTTTTAATGAGGTTGATGAGCACCTGCTTCATCTGGTTGCTATCAAAGGAAGTCAGGGGGAGGTTGTCAGCTCGGTGAACGATGAGCCGGATGTTCATGTCCGCGGCGGCGTCCTGCATCATGGCGGCGACTTGGTCCACCAGGGCGTTTAGATTGCCTTCCTTCTTGACCGGGGGAGCGGGTCGGGTGAAATCCCGCAGTTCCCCCAGGAAGTTTTCCAGGCGTTTGACTTCTTCGCTGATGATCTCCAGTTTGGTCCGGGCGGCGGGGGGGATATCGGGGTTGCGTTTCAGTTGCTGGGCAAAGCCGCCGATGACCATGAGCGGGTTTTTGATCTCATGGCTCACGTAGGCAGCGGCCTGTCCCACGGCGGCGAAGCGTTCGGAGCGCAGGAGGCGCTCATGGCTGCGACGCAGCTCCGTGGTTTTTTCAGCCACTTCCAGGTTCAGCACCTGGTTCCAGTTATAGGCGGCGCCGATGAGGAGGCAGCTCATCCCCACCAGGACGACAAAGAACAGGCCGATGAGGAGGCCCTGGTCCCACTGGAGCCGTGCCACCAGACCGGAGACTTCCTCAATGGGGGCTGTCACCCCCACCCCCCAGAGATTCTTGCCGGAATTCTCCACCTGGACAATACCCCGGGACTGGGCCCTGTTAAACTTAATGGGAGTGTAAGCCAACAGTTTCTTGATCCGACCGATTTGGTCCCGGTGCCAACCGGAGAAGTAGTAATCACAGCCCTCCTGGCCCTGCAGCAGGTGGTTGCTGACGATTTCGTCGATCTTTTCGAAACTTATTTGGGGGTTGCGCTGACGGCGGACGGCAATATGGTCCTGACCGATAAAAGTATCCTCATAATGAGCCAGGAAGATGCCGTGCTGATCAATGATCCAGGCATAGCCGGTCTGGCCCGAACGGACGTCTTTGGCGGCGAGCTTGGCGATGAAGGATGGATCAACAATAAGTTGCAGGACGCCGTCGAATCGACCCTCCTGGTCCAGGGTGGTATGATGGCCGCCACGGTAAAGGGGCGCCAGGACCGCCATCACCCGCCGGCGGGAGCCGTCGGGAAAGTCCATGGGGAAAATTTCCTGTAACAACACCGCCCGCTGGTGGGCCGGATCCTGTGCCCAGGCCAGGTATTGGGGGGCCAGCGGGGCCGAGTCTGCCGCGCACGGTTGCCCGGGGAAATAACAGGCCAACAGACGTCCCTGGGCGTCGAAGTGCTTGATGGCCAGGATGCCATAGGCCTGGAGATAATGCAACTGGAGCTGGATAAACCTGTCCAGATGTTCGGGGAAAAGGGCCTCAACCAGGTATTCCTGGGTGTAGGTGACGGCCAGCAATTCCAAGAAATCAATGTAAGTTTCGACACTTTCAGCAATTTTCCGTGCCAGCATCAGCTGCTGTTCATTGAATTGCTGGGTGATTACCCCCTCGATCTTGGTTCCGGACCACCACCAGAGGGCAAAAAGGCCCGTTCCCAACAGGACGGTCACAATGAGAATGGCTGCTACCACCGTTTTGGTCTGCAGCTGACTGAGGCGTTGAAAGAGAGTCTTCATGGGAGTAAACGTAAAAAATAAAATAGATTGTGTACTTTACCATCAAAAAGTGACTTCTGCAAGCAAAGGTTGCCGATTAAGGTCGGGGCGGTTGAAGGCGGGGGCTCTGGTCTTGATCAGGCTCTGGGGTGGCGGCGCCATAACCGGTTAAAAGGGCGAGGCGGGTTTCTTCTCACCGCTGCGGCCTGAGGGGGAGAGCGGCAAAATCTTGTTCAGCTCCGAAAATCATGATACCATGATTCATTCACTATTGACTGCCAGGGCGTTCGCCGGCCTTTCCCCTGGCCGCGGCCGGCGCCGGGAAGTGGGGATGATGGTGACGGTTCCAGACAAAGATACTCTGAAAGAACTCCAAGAGCGCTTAACCTTCAGCCCTCGGCTGGTGTGGGATGCGATGGCGGCGGCGCGCCAGGAAATCTGGGCTTATGCCGACCTCTATAAGAATTTTCTGGATGAGGCCAAAACCGAGCGGGAAGCGGTCTTGACGGTGCAGCAGCTGGCCCAGGAACAGGGGTATGTGGACCTGGCGGCCGGCGACCCGGCCGCGGGGAAATATTTTTTTAATTATCGCGGCAAGACTCTGGCTTTAATCAAGCTGGGTAGACAACCGGTGCGCCAGGGGCTGCGGCTGGTGGCGGCCCACATTGATTCCCCCCGCTTGGACTTGAAGCAGAATCCACTTTATGAAGATACGGACCTGGTCTTTCTCAAGACCCATTATTACGGTGGCATCAAGAAGTACCAATGGCTGGCCCGACCGCTGGCCCTGCACGGCGTTATTTACCGGCCGGATGGGCAGGCCATCAGGCTGCGTCTGGGAGAAGATCCTGGAGAGCCGGTGCTGACGGTCTGCGACCTGTTGCCCCATTTGGCCCGCAAGGCTCAGATGGACAAGAAGGTGGATGAAGCCTTTGTGGGGGAGAGATTAAATCTGCTGGCCGGTTCCCTGCCACTGGGGGATAAAGAAACCAAAGAGCGGTTTAAGCTCCATCTGTTGCACCTGTTGTCGGAGCGGTATGGCCTGACGGAAGAGGATCTGGTCAGTGCAGAATTGGAGGCGGTTCCGGCCGGGCCGGCCCGGGATGTGGGTTGGGACGGCTCGATGGTGGGCGGCTATGGTCAAGATGATCGGGCGGCGGCCTTTGCCGCGGTGAAGGCCATTCTGGAGGTGGCGGACCCGCCCCGGCCCTGCCTGACCTTGTTGGTGGACAAAGAGGAGATCGGCAGCGCCGGCAATACCTCGGCCCAGAGCATTCTGCTGGAAGAGTTGGTGGCCCGCCTGCTGGAATTGCAGGGAGAGTCGCCGACGGGACGGCGCCAGGCCCTGATGCAGTCGCAGGCCATCTCGGCGGATGTAGCCGCGGCCCTGGATCCGGATTGGCCCGAGGTATATGAAAAACGCAATGCCGCCCGGCTGGGCTATGGGGTGGTCCTCACCAAGTATACAGGCCACGGCGGCAAATACCATGCCAATGACGCCCATGCCGAGTATATCCATTGGATCCGTCAGATCTTCAACCAAGCCGGGGTAGTTTGGCAGGCTGCCGAGCTGGGCAAGATTGACGAGGGGGGCGGCGGCACCATTGCCAAGTTTTTGGCGGCTTACGGCATGGATGTCGTTGACTGCGGCCCGGCCCTGTTATCCATGCATTCCCCCTTTGAGATCGGATCCAAGGCCGATCTGTATATGACCTTTCAGGCCTACCGGAGCTTCCTGGCGGCCGCAGTCTAGATCCCGGGCCGATTCGGCTTGCGGACCTAGTAAAAATTTCTTATATTGTAACAATTGACTGACGACGGCTGCGGGCGGCGCCGGATTTTACCAGCGGCGGGTCTGAAGACAGGCGATCCCTCCGAGGCATGGGGCAGGCCAACAGGGCCGGTTCCCGTGGGGGTGGATCCAAATAAACAGGGAAATCAGCATGAAAAAATTTTTTGAGCGCGTCAGCACCAAGGGGGAGGCCCCCCAGATTGCTTCTTTTGCCAATATGATGACATTTTACAGCCTGCTCTTTGTGCTGTTGGCGATTCCATTTATCCTGATCGTCTCGTTGGTGTGGCTGACCGGGGTCATTGGCTTCAGCACCTATATCTTTATCTTTTTGGGAGCAGTGGCCGGACTGATCAGCTGGCGGGTGTATCGTCGGTGGCAGCAGTTCAAGGCCAAATTGGCGGCGCAAGGGGCGGAAATGGGCGATATTGTCAAAGAGGCGGCCAGGTCCGGGAAGGATGTGGAAGTCTCGGTGATGAACGGCCTGTTGACCTTTCGGTATCAAGGCCGCCGGCAGCCTCGGCCTCTGGGTTTAGCCGCTCCCCCGCTGGCGTTGGCGGCGCCGACGGATCTGGCGGCAGTTGAGTATGGGCAGGAATGGCAGGAACCCGGCCGTCTCCGGCAGGAGTTGGAAGGTTTTATCCGGCTGCGGGACGCCGGGGTGATCAGCCCCGAGGAGTTTGAGGCCATCAAAACTCGGCTGATGGCCAAATTTATTGAGCAGGAGCCGGTGGCGGAATTCGGCCAGGCTGCCTCCTAGCCCCTCAGGGGGCCTCAAAGTCGGGATCCGGCTCACTGATATTCTCATTACCCAGGGCCAGGCGGGGTCCTTCAGTCAGGGCGGCGCTGTCCCAGAAATCCCGTTTATATTGATAATAAAGATGGAGGCGCTGCAGGCCTTGGATCAGGCCGGCCAATTCCCGGCGGGGCAGAATATTGATGACGTACTGCAGCAGCACCAGGAAACTGGCCGGGAGATAGAATTTTTCCTTGCCCAGCAGGCGAGTGAACTCCAGGCGCGGCACACCCTGCCGGCTCAGGTATAATTCAGCCTGATAGGTCCGTTGGCTGGGCAGATTCACCTCACTTCCCAACCGTAATTTCCCCAAAGGCAGGGTAATCTTCCCCGATTCCTCGGATAGATGCTGCAGTCGCCCGCAGAGGCGGTTGACAAACTCCAGCAGTTCGCGAGCCACCCGGGTTTCGTTGAGTTCAGCCAGTTCAAACATGACCCGGGCGTAATAAAAAAGGAGGCAGCGTCGCCAGTCCTCGGGGGTTGGCTGGCCCTGGAGCCATTCCACCTGGGGGACCACCAGGTCATCCGCCAGGAAATGAATGCGCAGGCGGCAGTGGAGGGTATCCCGTTGGCGCCGCCAGAATCCGAAAAATTTCTTCATAAACGCATACAATGGGTCAACAAGGACGCAGCCGGCCGGAGGCTCGGCCCCGCTCGTTGTTGGTCTGCTCGCCCCGATGGTGGTACAGATACCGAAGCCGACGGCGTTTGGACCCTGGGGGGACCGGCGGCCCCGGCCGGGTGGTTACCCCTGGCAATTTCCTGGAGTGCCCGGTGGCAGCACGCCCGCCGGGTGCGACGCCAAGGCAAGGGTTTTTCAGGGAATTCAATGTCCAGCCAGCAAGGGCCGGATTTTTGCCTTGGCGTTCCACCTTACTGCAATTAAAGGAAAAAGTCAACGCCCCACCCACGGCTGCCCACGAAGCGGTGGTGCTCACCGGTGCTGGACCTGCGAGCCGTGATGGCTTTCATTATGACGCGCCTTGGCTAATCCTGCCAGTGAAATGATGGGTGCAGGGAAAATTTTCCCGGGGCCCGGCGGGAGGAGCGAGGCGGCCTCGGCCCGGCGCCGGGGCCGAGGCAAGACGCAGGTCACCAAAGATACAGGGGTTACCTTGACTTAAAGGAGTAATGGGTATACATTAGAAACAGGTTTAGGTCAAATTCAGGCTGATTGACAAGAGTTCCGGCAGCCATTATTTTTTGACCACGGGCGAGAGTGGCGGAACTTGGCAGACGCACTGGACTTAGGATCCAGCGGGCAACCGTGGGGGTTCGAGTCCCCCCTCTCGCACCAGCGCGGCCATGGGCACGCTGCCGAAACCCGGGTCAGAGCCTGTCCGACAGATAAAATCCAATGGTAAACGGTGTCCCGGATGGAAGTCAAAGTTGAAGAATTAAGTCCTGTTGAACGGAAATTATCGGTGGCGGTGCCGCCGCAGAATGTGGCCAAGGAGATGGACCAGGCTTATCAGAGCTGGGGTAAGAGGGCCAAGGTCAAGGGTTTTCGCCCGGGGAAAGCGCCCCGCCTCATTTTGAAGCGCCTGTTTGGCAAAGAGATTGAAGAACAGGTTTCCCAGGGCCTGTTCCGCCAATCTTTGAACGAGGCCTTGGAAGAAGCCAAGCTGCAGCCGGTTTTGGTCAAGATGCCCACGGCTCTGCCGCCCCTGGTGGAGGGAGACCCGTTCCGATATAGTGTGGAAGTGGAAGTGGCGCCGGCATTCACGGCCCAGAACTATCGCCAGTTGTCTCTGACCTCCACGCCCGTGGAAGTTACGGAAGACCAGGTGGAGCGGCGTCTGGAGGAGCTGCGGGAATTGCGGGCGACCCTGGAGCCCATTGCTGAAAGCCGGCCGGCCCAGGAAAAGGATTTCGTGGTCCTGAAGTATCAGGCCTTTGAAAACGGCGAGCCCATCGAAGGCGGCGGCAGCGATAACGCCTATGTGGAGGTGGGGGCCGGAAAATTGCCGGCGGCATTCGAGCAGCGCCTGGTGGGTTTGACCAAAGACAGTGAAACTTCTTTCACCATGGAGGTCCCGGCCGATTTCATCAATCCAGCCATCGCCGGCAAGACGGTGGAGTTTCACGTCCAGGTATTGGATATCAAAGAGTTGCGGGTCCCGGAGTTGGACGATGCCTTGGCCCAATCTTTTTCCCCGGAATTTAAAACCCTGGCTGACCTGCGGCAAGCGGTGCGAGCTGACCTGGAGAGACGGGCAGAGAAAGAAAACTACGAAAAACTTCGGCAGCAGGTCATTGACCAGATTGTGGCCCACAACCCGGTGGCCGTGCCCCCTTCCCTGGTCCGCCAGGAACAGGAGGACATGGTCCAGCAGCAGCTGCGGTTGTTGCAATCCCGGGGGCTCAATATTTCCGGGTTGAATGTGGAAAGTTTATTGGAGCGGGTCAAAGATCAGGCCGAGAAGCAGGTCCGGGTCAATATCGTCTTAGACCAGATCGCCACCCAGGAAGGCATCACGGTAACCGATGAAGACGTGGAAGTGGGCTACCAACGGATTGCCGCCCAATCCGGGGATACCCCCGACATGGTCAGGAAGGTTTACGAACAGCGGCAGTTGGTGGACCGATTAAAGAGCCAGATCCGGGCGGAAAAGACCCTGGAATTCATCATTGATCAGGCCACGGTGGTTACCGCGGCGGCAGCAGAGCAGCAGGCAGAGGAAACGGCATCATGACCTTGATACCCATTGTGGTGGAGCAGAGCAGCCGGGGCGAGCGGGCCTACGATATCTATTCCCGCCTCTTGAAGGATCGGATTATCTTTTTGGGGTCCGCCATCAATGATGATGTGGCCAATCTGATCATTGCCCAGCTCCTCTTTTTGGAGTCGGAAGATCCGGATAAAGATATCCATTTCTATATCAATTCACCGGGCGGCCTGGTAACGGCTGGTCTGGCCATCTATGATACCATGCAGTATATCAAGCCGCCGGTGTCCACGCTGTGTATGGGCCAGGGCGCCAGTATGGGAGCTTTGTTGTTGGCAGCGGGAGCCAAGGGTAAGCGCTTTGCCCTACCCCACGCCCGAATCCTCATCCACCAACCTTTGGGAGGGTTCCAGGGGCAGGCCACCGATGTGGAGATTCAGGCCCGGGAGATTTTGCGTCTCCGCCAAGAGCTGAACGAGATCTTAGCCCGCCATACCGGCCAGGCTATTGACAAGATCAATCGGGACACGGAGCGGGATTTCTATATGTCGGGCCTGGAAGCCAAAGAATACGGCTTGGTGGACGAGGTCATCAGCACCCGTCCCACCAAACAGCGGGAGGGTCATCTCAGCGGCCTGGAGCCTCCTCCGGCCGAATCCTAACCCGATGATCATTGCCGGGGTGGACGTCCAGGGCGAACTGTTACCGTCTAGCCGTCGGGACCGGCACAGAGGCCAGGGCTCGGTAACTCACCGGAAGAAATTGGGGCGATTCAGCTATCACCCCGTAAAGATATTCTTGGTTTTAGACGAAGTAGGAAGTAGGGTGTCTCACCCCAGCAACACCACATGCAGCCAGACGTCGGAGGGGGGCTCAGCCTTCCGGAGTCTGGGGAGGATTTTGTATGAGCAAGCGTGGCAGTGACAAAGGATCAGACCTGCTCTGTTCCTTTTGCGGCAAAAGCCAGAGTGAAGTAAAGAAGCTGATTGCCGGTCCCAGCGTCTATATCTGCGATGAGTGCATCGAGCTCTGCAACGATATCATCGCCGAAGAGAATGAAAAAGAGGAGCTCAAGGGCTCCCGTCTGGCCATTCCCGAACCGTCGGAGATCAAGAACAAGATCGACGAATATGTCATTGGACAGGAACGGGCCAAAAAGATCCTGTCGGTAGCCGTCTATAATCATTACAAACGCATCAGCTCCAAGGTGGAGATGGATGGGGTCGAACTGCAGAAGAGCAATATCCTCCTCATCGGTCCCACGGGGTCGGGGAAGACCTTACTAGCCCAAACCTTAGCCAAGATACTCAATGTGCCCTTTACCATTGCCGACGCCACGACTTTGACCGAGGCCGGCTATGTGGGCGAAGATGTTGAAAACATTATTCTCAATCTCCTGCAGGTGGCCGACTATGATATTGAGAAGGCCAGCCGGGGGATTGTCTATATTGACGAAATAGACAAGATCGCCCGCAAGAGCGACAGCCCCTCCATCACCCGGGATGTTTCCGGGGAGGGCGTCCAGCAGGCTCTGTTAAAGATCATTGAAGGCACCATGGCGTCGGTGCCGCCCAAAGGGGGCCGGAAACATCCGCAGCAGGAGTTTGTCAAGGTGGATACCACCAATATCCTGTTTATCTGCGGCGGGGCCTTTAACGGCTTGGAAGACATCATCAATACCCGCATCGGCAAGAAGACCATGGGGTTTGTGGCCGACGTACAGAGCCGGGTACAGCGCCGCCAGGGCAAGACCTTATCCAAGGTGCAGCCCCAGGATCTCCTGAAATTCGGCCTGATTCCCGAATTTGTGGGGCGGCTGCCGGTGATCGCCACCCTGGAGGAATTGGACGAAGAGGCCTTGGTGCGCATCCTCAAAGAACCCCGCAATGCCTTGGTGAAACAGTACCAGAAGCTCTTTGAGATGGAGGGCGTCCACCTGCATTTCAGCGAGGGGGCGCTGACGGCCATTGCCAAAGAAGCTTTGAAACGCCGCTCCGGTGCCCGGGGGTTGCGGGCCATCATGGAACAGGCCATGCTGGACATTATGTACGACATCCCGTCCCTGAAAAATGTCCGGGAATGCCTGATAAATGAAGAGGTTATTCTTAAATTCGAAAAGCCCATCTTGGTTTTTGAGCCCCAGGCGGAAAGTGCCTGAAGGGCCATAAGGATGTGAATATTTTATGATATTTAAATTAAATCGGCCCAAATCCAGCGGGGAGGGAATGGTTCGGGAGACCTTCCCGGTGCCGCTCCTGCCCCTGCGGGATATCGTCATCTTCCCATACATGGTCGTGCCGCTGTTCATCGGCCGGGATCGCTCCATTGCCGCCTTGGAATATGCCATGAGTCAGAACAGCTACATCCTGCTCTGCACTCAAAAGGATGCCAAGAAAGACGAGCCCGGCGAACATGATATTTACCGCTTTGGCACCCTGGGGAATATCTTGCAACTGCTGCGCCTGCCCGACGGGACGGTGAAAGCCCTCATCGAAGGCAAGCGCCGGGCGGAGATCCGTCATTATCTCACCAATCCCAACTTCTTCCTAGTGGAAGTGGAGGAAGTGGTGGAGCCCCAGGAGATGTCCACCGAGGCGGAAGCCCTGATGCGGACCAACATCTCCTCCTTTGAACACTATCTGAAGCTCAATAAAAAGATTCCCCAGGAGGTCTTCCAGACCATCAGCACCATCAACGATCCGGGCCGCCTGGCTGATAATATCGCCTCCCACCTGGCGGTCAAGATTGAAGAAAAACAGCCGCTGCTGGAAATCATCCACCCGGTCAGACGGTTGGAAAAGGTCCTCTACGTCATGCAACGGGAGATTGAGGTGCTCCAGATCGAGGGGCGCATCAAAAACCGGGTCAAAAAGCAGATGGAGAAGACCCAGAAAGAGTACTATCTCAACGAACAGATGCGGGCCATCCAGAAAGAGATGGGCGAAAAGGATGATTTCCGCAGCGAAATCCAGGAGTTGGAGCGGCGCATCAAGAAAAAGCGTCTGAGCGCCGAGGCCAATGCCAAGGTCCGCCACGAGCTCAAGAAGCTAAAGCTGATGAGCCCCATGTCGGCGGAGGCGACGGTGGTCCGGAATTATATTGACTGGATCCTGTCGCTCCCGTGGTACGACAAGACCAAGGATAAGTTGGACATAACCGAGGCGGAGCGCATCCTGGAAGAAGACCATTACGGCTTGGAGAAGCCCAAGGAACGCATTCTGGAATATCTGGCGGTCCAGAGCCTGGTGAAAAAGATGAAAGGGCCCATCCTCTGCCTGGTGGGACCGCCGGGGGTAGGCAAGACTTCTCTGGCCCGCTCTGTGGCCCGGGCCCTGGGTCGCAACTTTGTCCGCCTGTCCCTGGGCGGGGTGCGGGATGAAGCCGAGATCCGGGGGCACCGCCGCACCTATATCGGCGCCCTGCCGGGGAAGATCATCCAATCGCTGCGGAAGGCCAAGACCAACAACCCGGTGTTCTGTCTGGACGAAGTGGACAAAATGAGCACCGATTTCCGGGGTGATCCCTCGGCGGCCCTCCTGGAGGTATTGGATCCCGAGCAGAACTACGCCTTTAATGACCATTATCTGGACATGGATTACGACCTCTCCGAGGTCATGTTCATCACCACGGCCAACAACCTGTACTCCATCCCCCTGCCGTTGCAGGACCGGATGGAGATCATCCGCATCCCCGGATATACCGAGGTGGAAAAGCTGCATATCGCCCAGCAATTCCTCATCCGGAAGCAGCGGGAGGCCAACGGTCTCAGTCCTGATAATATCGAATTTTCCGAAAATGCCATCCTCACGGTCATCCGGCAATATACCCGGGAGGCGGGGGTCCGCAATCTGGAACGGGAATTGGCGGCCATCTGCCGGAAAGTGGCCCGGGAAGTGGCCAAGGAAGGGCCGGAGCACAAAGTGCGGGTGAGCAGCCAAACGGTGCCCAAGTATCTGGGGGTGCCCAAATACCGCTTCGGCCGCAGTGAAGAAAAGGACGAAGTCGGCTTGGCCACCGGCCTGGCTTGGACGGAATTCGGCGGCGAGCTCCTGCTGACGGAAGTGGTCATCCTGCCCGGACGGGGCAAGCTGATCATTACCGGGAAGCTGGGCGAGGTTATGCAGGAATCGGCCCAGGCGGCCATGAGCTACGTCCGCTCCCGGGCCGCGGAACTGGGCCTGCCCATGGATTTTTACCGGCGGGTGGACATCCACATCCACATCCCCGAAGGCGCCATTCCCAAAGACGGGCCGTCGGCCGGCATTACCCTGGCCACCACCATCGTCTCGGCCTTGCTGAAGATCCCGGTGCATCGGGATGTGGCCATGACCGGCGAAATCACCCTGCGGGGCCGGGTGCTGCCCATCGGCGGTTTGAAAGAGAAGATCATCGCCGCCCATCGGGGTCAGATTAAGACCGTCCTCATCCCCAAGGACAACGAAAAGGATCTGAAGGACATCCCAGCCCGCATCCTCAAGGCGGTGGAAGTGGTGCCGGTGGAACACATGGACGAAGTCCTGCTGCGCGCCCTGGTCCTGGAGGAGCCGGAAAAACTCTTCAAGGGCAAGGCTGAAGCCGAGGGCATGCCCTCCCCGGCCTTCCTGCCCCCGGTGGCCGAAGTGCCGGGAGAGGCCGAAATCCACGCCCATTAGCGAATTTCCGGTCGGCAATATTGACAAGGCCAAAGGGTTTTTGATATACAGTAAAAGCTTACACGGGCGTGGGCGGATAGCTCAGCTGGGAGAGCATCGGCCTTACAAGCCGGGGGTCACAGGTTCGAGCCCTGTTCCGCCTACCAGCAAAACAAGTTAATCCCTCGGGGGCGTAGTTCAGTTGGTTAGAACGCCGGCCTGTCACGCCGGAGGTCGCGAGTTCGAGTCTCGTCGTCCCCGCCACCATATTCCAGAGGTTGGCTATGCCAACCTCTTTTTTTTCCCGCCTTGGCAGGCCGTTGGCCACAGGCAAAGGGCAGTTGTCTGTTGTCAGAAAATTCCTTCGGTGGGGCGCGCCGTGCCCGCCGGGTTCTGGTTTCCGGTTTCCAGTTTCTATCCTGAAAATGTTTTTAGGCAGTTTCTTGGTGGGGCCAAAGGCTCATGATGACTGATTTCTGGAAAAATTAGATTCCGTGGGGCGGGCCTCCGTGCCCGCCCAACCCTGCCACAAATGGCCAACCTGTGTTTTCATGGTTCGCGGGTGACTTCTATTAGGAATGGCAATTACCAATAATGCCGTTGATGTTGCCGGTAAAAGGCCACGGTGCGCCGGATGCCTTCCTCCAGGGAGGTGGCGGGCCGCCAGGGAGTGGCGGCGGTAAGTTTGGTGATATCGCTGATGTAATCTCCGGTTTCCACGAAATAACGGTCGGCCGGCCATTCTAAATGGATAATTTCAGTCCCCGGCACGGCCGCGGCCACCAGTCGGGCCATATCGCCAAAAGGCGTCCCGGTGCCGGAGCCGACGTTATACACTTCTCCGGCGGTGGCCGGCGTCTGGGCCACGACGAGGAAGGCTGCGGCCAGGTCTTCATTATAAATATAATCCCGTTTTTGGGTGCCTTCGCCGAAAATGGTCAAGGGTTTCCCCTCCAGGGCCAGGCGGATGAACCAGTTGACGATGCCGTACTTACTGTGGTGCATCTGTTGCCGGGGGCCATAGGGGTTGGCGATGCGCAGACTGACGGTGTCCATGCCGTGGGCATCGTAATAGAAGCGGTAATATTTTTCCCCGGCCAGTTTATGGATCCCATAGATGCTGAGACAATTAAAGGGGTGGCGCTCATCCACGGGATTGTATTCTATGGTGCCGTAGACGAAGCGGGAACTGGCAAAGATTAATTTGGCCCGGCGGTTGTGTCGGCGGCAGGCCTCCAAGACGGTGATATGCCCCCGGCAGTTGATATCCAGATCCAGGAGGGGGTCATGGTTGCTGTCCACATAGCTGACCTGACCGGCCAGATTATAGATGATATCCTGGCCTGGCACCAGCCGGTTCATGAGCTGGGCATCCCGGATATCACCCTGGACAAAGGTGATCCGGGAGGCAATCTCCTGGAGATTGAAGAGATTGCCGCCGTAGAGGGGGAGCAGGGCATCCACGACGGTGACCTGGGCTCCCTGGGCCACGGCCGCCTGGGCAATATGGCTGCCGATCATGCCGGCGCCGCCGGTGATGAGGATGCGGGCGCCTTGCAAAGGTGCAGAATGAATGGGGGACACCTCCCGAATATTTGGGGGCCTAATCAAGGTTCTGCCTGCCGTCGCTGCCGGAATAGTCTTGGCGAGGGGAAGGGCGATCCTGGCAGGGGAAGCGGCTGTGGGCAGGGGATAGGCCGTTGGGTTAAAATCACCACGACTATACTCTGATAATCGGGGTCTGTCAATCCAGACTTCCCTGAATCCGTCTTTTTATGGTATGTAATGGCCATGACCTGCCGGTCACCCGCGAACCATGAAAATATAGCTCATCGCCTTGGGCTAACCTGGGCGGGCACAGAGGCCCGCCCCACTAACAGGGTGTCAACGGCGGGCTCGGACTGCACTAATAAACTACAAACTATGAACTATCGACCATGAACTTTTCTCTCACTCATTGCCATGAATTTTAAAAATCACCTCCCAACCTTGAAAATATAGCTCATCGCCTTGGGCTAACCTGGGCGGGCACTTAAGGCCCGCCCCATTAACAGAGAAGCTCTTCCGGAAAACGGAAACCAGAAACCTCATTTTCTTGGTAATTGCCATTACTTACAAAAGTCACCCGCGAACCATGAAAATAAAGGTCGCTGCTGTTGGCTACCTTGGGCGGGCACGGAGGCCCGCCCCACTAGAAGAGAGCCTAAAAGAGAAGCTCTTCCGGAAAACGGCCAGAAACCGA
>Ga0067045_1027487_pt1 | contig 114071 bp, 121 predicted proteins | sample TerdegcTABiofilm_FD_59184 | JGI IMG/M metagenome (GOLD analysis project Ga0067045, IMG submission 59184) | Combined Assembly of (Gp0054472, Gp0054536) Wastewater bioreactor microbial communities from Singapore -Terephthalate degrading...
ATCAACCGCAACGTGGAGGACATCAACCAGCTCACCACAGAGACAGCCGACATAGCCCACCAGCTGACCGCGTCCAGCCGCAGTCTGCAGCAGCTCTCCGGCGAGCTCGACAAGCTGGTCGGCAACTTCCGCCTGTAATCTTCCAGCGCCTCTTTCTGACCCATACAAGGGCGCTGCGGCGCCCTTCGTCATAACCACGGCAAGCCATGACGCACGGGCTTTGCGCCGTATCCAACCGCCCTGCCACATACCTCATAATCAGGAAAACGAGAGGAGGTGTTATGGGCAAGCTGGTAGTGATGATAGTGCTGGGCGGGCTGCTCGCTGCCTGCAGCAGCGGGCCGGTGCGAGTGCACGGCGCCGATGTGAGCGTGGACGATACCCGGATCCGGGTCAGCGACGGGGATCGCGGGGGCTACGGCACCTTCTGTCCACCGGGACAGGCCAAGAAGGGGCGCTGCTGAACGGCCACCTGATCCTGGAAAAACAAAAAGCCGCTCCGAAGAGCGGCTTTTTTATGCAAGCGGGGGAAGAAAATTACTTTTTCTTCTTGGCCTTGGCGTTCGGCAGGTCGGTGATGGAGCCTTCGAACACTTCGGCTGCCAGGCCCACGGACTCGTGCAGAGTCGGGTGAGCGTGGATGGTCAGCGCCAGATCTTCGGCGTCGGCACCCATCTCGATGGCCAGACCGATCTCGCCCAGCAGCTCACCACCGTTGGTACCAACAATGGCACCACCGATGACGCGGTTGCTGTCCTTGTCGAAGATCAGCTTGGTCATGCCGTCGGCGCAATCGGAGGCGATGGCGCGGCCGGAAGCAGCCCAGGGGAAGGTGGCGACTTCGAAGTTCAGGCCCTGTTGCTTGGCTTCCTTCTCGGTCAGACCGACCCAGGCCATCTCTGGCTCTGTGTAGGCGATGGACGGGATCACTTTCGGGTCGAAGTAGTGCTTCTTGCCGGCGATGACTTCGGCCGCCACGTGGCCTTCGTGCACACCCTTGTGCGCCAGCATCGGCTGACCGACGATGTCACCGATGGCGTGGATGTGAGCCACGTTGGTACGCAGCTGCTTGTCCACTTCGATGAAGCCGCGCTCGTTGACGGCAACACCGGCTTTCTCGGCGTCCATCAGCTTGCCGTTCGGCACACGGCCGACCGCGACCAGCACGTTGTCGTAGCGAACCGGCTCGGCCGGGGCGTGCTTGCCTTCGTAGGAGACGTACAGGCCGTCTTCACGGGCTTCAACTGCGGTGACCTTGGTCTCCAGCATGATGTTGAATTTCTTGGCAACGCGCTTGGTGTAGATCTTGACGATGTCTTTGTCCGCAGCCGGTACCAGCTGATCGGCAAATTCCACCACGTCGATCTCTGAACCCAGGGAGGAGTAAACGGTACCCATCTCCAGACCTATGATGCCGCCGCCGATAACCAGCAGCTTGCCCGGTACTGTGGTCAGTTCCAGCGCATCGGTTGAATCCCAGACGCGGGGGTCATCGTGGGGGATGAAGGGCAGCTTCACCGGACGGGAACCGGCCGCGATGATGGCGTTGTCGAAGGTCACTGTGGTCTTGCCGTCGGCGCCTTCCACTTCGAGGGTGTTCGGGCCGGTGAACTTGCCGAAGCCGTTCACAACCTGGACTTTACGCATCTTGGCCATGCCAGCCAGACCGCCGGTCAACTGGTTGATGACCTTCTCTTTCCACAGACGCACCTTGTCGATGTCGGTCTGCGGAGCACCGAAGACGATGCCGTGCTCGGCCAGCGCCTTGGCTTCTTCGATCACTTTGGCAACGTGCAGCAGCGCCTTGGAGGGGATGCAGCCCACGTTCAGGCAGACGCCACCCAGGGTGGAGTAGCGCTCGACGATAACGGTATCCAGACCCAGATCGGCGGCACGGAAAGCAGCGGAATAACCGGCAGGGCCAGCACCCAGTACTACGACCTGAGTTTTGATTTCTTTACTCATCATGACCTCTTTGTCGTTCTATATCCCCGGACAGCACAGTCTTATGCCAAAGAAGGCGGCTGCAGCCGTGAAAAAAACGGGGCAAGTTTATAATTTTGTTAATGAAATGAGAAGTGAAAAGGGCGAGCTCTGTGCTCGCCCTCTCATTTACATTTACAGAACCAGTCGACGAATGTCGGACAGCACACCACTCAGGGTGGTGACGAAGCGAGCACCGTCGGCGCCGTCGATGACGCGGTGGTCATAGCTCAGTGCCAGCGGCAGCATCAGACGCGGCACGAACTCCTTGCCGTTCCACTTCGGCTTCATCTCGGACTTGGAAACGCCCAGGATGGCCACTTCCGGCGCGTTGACGATCGGGGTAAAGCTGGTACCGCCGATGCCACCCAGGCTGGAGATGGTGAAGCAACCGCCCTGCATGTCGGCAGCGGTCAGCTTGCCGGCACGGGCCTTCTTGGAGATCTCGGCCAGATCGCGGGACAGCTCATAGATGCCCTTCTTGTTGACGTCGCGAACGACCGGTACGACCAGGCCCCCCGGAGTGTCAACCGCCACACCGATGTGGATGTACTTCTTCATGATCAGCTTGCTGCCGTCTTCGGACAGGGCGCTGCAGAAGCGCGGGTGCGCTTCCAGGGCCTTGGCGGCGGCTTTCAGGATGAACACCAGCGGGGTGATCTTCACATCCAGCTTCTGCTTCTCGGCCAGCATGTTCTGCTCTTTGCGGAAGGCTTCCAGATCCGTGGTATCGGCTTCGTCGAACTGGGTGACATGAGGGATCATGGCCCAGTTGCGGTGCAGGGCAGGACCGGAGATCTTCTGGATCCGGGTCAGTTCCAGCTCTTCGACCGGACCGAACTTGCTGAAGTCCACCTTGGGCCAGGCCACGACGCTCATGCCGTTGCCAGCGCCTTGACCCGCAGCCGGGGCGGACTCGGCGCGCTTGACGGCATCCTTCACGTAAGCCTGCACGTCTTCTTTGACGATGCGGCCCTTGCGACCGGAGGCCTTCACCTTGGCCAGGTTGACGCCGAACTCACGGGCCAGACGACGCACCGCCGGAGAGGCGTGGACGTAGGCATCGTTGGCAACGAAGTCGGAGGCAGCGGCAGCCGGGGCAGCGGCCTGAGCAACCGGGGCGGCAGGTGCAGCAGCAACGGGTGCAGCAGCCTGGGCAACCGGGGCGGCGGCAGGGGCAGCACCAGCGACTTCAAACACCATGATCAGGGAACCGGTGGAGACCTTGTCACCGGCCTTCACCTTGATCTCCTTGACCACACCGGCGAACGGTGCAGGGACTTCCATGGAGGCCTTGTCACCTTCCACGGCGATCAGGGACTGGTCGGCTTCGACCTTGTCACCCACGGCCACCATGATCTCGGTCACTTCCACTTCGTCACCGCCGATGTCAGGTACGTTGACCTCTTTGGCAGCGGCGGCAACCGGGGCAGCAGCCACGGGAGCGGCGGCTTGAGCCGGAGCAGCCACAGCAGCAGGCGCAGCGCCAGCCACTTCGAATACCATCACCAGGGAACCGGTAGAGACCTTGGCGCCGGCGGCGACCTTGATCTCGACCACACGGCCCGCGAACGGCGCCGGCACTTCCATGGAGGCCTTGTCACCTTCCACGGCGATGATGGACTGGTCGGCTTCAACCATGTCGCCCACGGCAACCATGATCTCGGTCACTTCGACTTCGTCATCACCTATGTCAGGTACGTGCACGTCTTTGGCAGCGGCAGCAACAGGGGCAGCAGGTGCGGCGGCAACCGGAGCGGCAGCCTGAGCCGGAGCGGCGGCAACAGCGCCTTCCGCTTCGAAGATCATGATCTGGGAACCGGTGGCAACCTTGTCGCCCACCTTGATCAGGATCTCTTTGACGATACCCGCGGCCGGAGCCGGGACTTCCATGGAGGCCTTGTCACCTTCCACGGCAATCAGGGACTGGTCCAGTTCGACCTTGTCACCCACGGCGACCATGATCTCGGTCACTTCAACTTCATCGGCACCGATATCCGGCACCATAATCTGTTTGGACATTGTGCTTTATCCTCTTACGCGTACGTTTATCGCGTTAACCTTGGCAAGAGCAGGTTCCGGCTCGTTGTTGCCGTCCGGACCCTGTATCTCCTCTTACCCTTATGTCGCATTAACCTGGGCAAGGCCCTTTCCGGCACGCAGGTCCGGACAGGGCGCTCAATCCTCTTACGCGTACAGCGGGTTAACCTTGTCGGCATCGATGCCGTACTTGGCGATGGCGTCGGCCACAACCTGCTTGTCAATCTCACCACGCTTGGCCAGTTCGGTCAGGGCAGCGACGACGACGTAGAACTCGTTCACTTCGAAGTGACGACGCAGGTTGGCACGGCTGTCGGAACGGCCATAACCATCGGTACCCAGTACACGGTAGTTCTCGGTCGGCACGAAGGCACGCACCTGCTCGGCGAAGGACTTCATATAGTCGGTCGCGGCTATGGTGGCTTCGGAACCCAGTACCGAGGTGATGTAGGGCACACGGGCGGCCGCGGTCGGGTGCAGCATGTTCCAGCGATCGGCGTCCTGACCATCACGAGCCAGCTCGTTGAAGGAGGTCACGCTGAACACGTCGGAACCCACGCCGTACTCGCTCGCCAGGATCTGGGCGGCGGTACGGACGTGACCCAGGATGGAGCCACAACCCAGCAGCTGTACCTTGGCCTTGCTACCGGCCACGGATTCCAGCTTGTAGATACCCTTGCGGATGCCTTCCTCGGCGCCTTCCGGCATGGCCGGCATGGCATAGTTCTCGTTCAGAGTGGTGATGTAGTAGAAGACGTTCTCCGGCTTCTCACCGTACATGCGACGCAGGCCGTCCTGTACGATCACCGCTACTTCATAGGCGTAGGACGGGTCATAGGAGATGCAGTTCGGGATGGTGCCGGCCAGGATGTGGCTGTGACCATCTTCGTGCTGCAGACCTTCGCCGTTGAGGGTGGTACGACCGGAGGTCGCGCCCAGCAGGAAGCCACGGGCTTGCTGGTCACCGGCTGCCCACGCCATGTCGCCGATCCGCTGGAAGCCGAACATGGAGTAGTAGATGTAGAACGGGATCATCGGGCAATCGTTGGTGCTGTAAGAGGTCGCAGCAGCCAGCCAGGAGGACATGGCGCCCAGCTCGTTGATGCCGTCTTGCAGAACCTGACCCTGCTTGTCTTCCTTGTAGTAGGAGACGATGTCGCGGTCTTGCGGGGTGTACTGCTGACCGTGCGGGCTGTAGATGCCGATCTGACGGAACAGACCTTCCATACCGAAGGTACGGGCTTCGTCGGCCAGGATCGGAACTATGCGCTTGCCGATGGACTTGTCTTTCAGCAGCACGTTCAGGGAACGCACGAACGCCATGGTGGTGGAGATCTCGCGCGCCTGCTCACCCAGCAGCGGGCCGAAGGCATCCAGCGCCGGGATTTCCAGCTTGGTGGTGCTCTCGCGCAGACGGGTCGGTACATAGCCCTTCAGCGCGGCACGGCGAGCATGCAGGTACTTGTGCTCTTCGGTACCCTCTTCGATCTTCAGGTACGGCAGGTTTTCCAGCTGCTCGTCGGTGACCGGCAGGCTGAAACGATCGCGCAGGTGACGAACAGAGCCCAGATCCATCTTCTTGACCTGGTGAGCGATGTTCTTGCCTTCGGCCGCTTCGCCCATACCATAACCCTTGATGGTCTTGGCCAGGATGACGGTCGGCTTGCCCTTGGTCGCTGCGGCCTTGGAGAAGGCGGCGAACAGTTTACGGGGGTCGTGACCACCGCGGTTCAGGGCGAAGATCTCCTCGTCGGTCATGTCTTTGACCAGGGCGGCGGTTTCCGGATAACGGTTGAAGAACTGCTCACGGACGTAAGCGCCGTCACGGGACTTCATGGTCTGATAGTCACCGTCCACGGTTTCGTTCATCAGCTGGATCAGCTTGCCGGAAGTGTCTTTCTTCAGCAGCTCATCCCACTTGCGACCCCAGATAACCTTGGTGACATCCCAGCCGGCGCCTGCGAACAGACCTTCCAGCTCGTTGATGACCTTGCCGTTGCCGACAACAGGACCGTCCAGACGCTGCAGGTTGCAGTTGACCACGAAGACCAGGTTGTCGAGCTTTTCACGCACGGCAACGGTCAGGGCGCCCTTGGCTTCCGGCTCGTCCATCTCGCCGTCACCCAGGAAGGCGTACACGGTCTGCTCGGAGCAATCCTTGATACCACGGTCGGTCAGGTACTTCAGGAAGCGAGCCTGATAGATGGCGGCGATGGGGCCCAGACCCATGGAAACGGTCGGGAACTGCCAGAAGTCCGGCATCAGTTTCGGGTGCGGGTAGGAAGGAATGCCCTTGCCGTCCACTTCCTGACGGAAGTTGTCCAGCTGCTCTTCGGTCAGACGACCTTCGGCGAATGCACGGGCGTAGATGCCCGGGGAGATGTGACCCTGGAAGTAGACCAGATCGCCACCGTCCTTCTCGCTGCGCGCGCGGAAGAAGTGGTTGTAGCAGACTTCGTAGATGGTCGCGGAAGAGGCGAAGGAAGACATGTGACCACCGAGGTCCAGGTCTTTCTTGGAGGCGCGCAGCACTATCATCATGGCATTCCAGCGGATGATGGCGCGGATGCGACGTTCCATCTCCAGGTCGCCCGGGTAAGCCGGTTCGTCGCTGGCAGGAATGGTGTTGATGTAGTCGCGATTCGCCTTCTCAGCCACGTCAACACCGCTAACGCGTGCCTTCTCAGTAAGCTGTTCAAGGATGAACTGAGCGCGTTGCGGACCCTCTTCACGCAGCAGGGATTCCAGAGAGGCAAGCCACTCCAGCGTTTCTATCGGGTCCACATCGTTCTTCAGGATATCAGACATGGCTGGTTCCTATTTTGTTGTGATTGCACGGCATTGCACGGCGAAGGGCGCAAGCATTCGACAATAGAGCCTTGTGGGATTAGTTATCCTGCTGACGGATCCGACGCATGGATCGCTGGATCCGGCTGTCTTCCCTCTGCATATCCAACAAGGTGTCCTCGATAAAGGCCAGATGCTCATGACAAGCAGCCCTGGCCCGCTCCGGAGCCCCCGACAGGATAGCCTCGATCAGGCTCGCACGATGGCGACGGATCTTGGCTACCACTCCCGGACGGCGATTCAAAATCTCGTTATTTCGTAAAATGTTCTGTTCGAGCATGGGGCCCATGGCCCGCAGCAGGTGCAGCAGCACCACGTTGTGGGACGCCTCCGCCACCGCCAGATAGAACTGGGTGACGGCGGTCGACTCGACCACCAGCGACCCCTGCTGACCCGCCTCTTCGATGGCGGACTGCGCCAGACGGATCCGCTCGAAGTCGGCCTCAGTCCCCCGCAGCGCGGCATAGTAGGCACAGATGCCTTCCAGCGCGTGACGAAACTCCAGCAGGTCATACTGGGCTTCCGGGTGGGTACTGAGCAGTTCGAACAGGGGATCGGCGATCCCCTTGCTCAAGGCATTCTGTACATAGGTGCCACCGCCCTGACGGCGATACAAGAGTCCCCTCGCTTCCAGACGCTGGATGGCTTCGCGCAGGGAAGGCCGCGACACCTGAAACTGGATGGCGAGTTCCCGCTCGGGGGGCAGCTTCTGCCCCGGCTGCAAGCTGCCTTCCAGAATCATGCTTTCCAGCTCGGCGACTATGGCGTCGGCCAGCTTGGGCTGAGTTATCTTGATATAGGGCATGAGGCTACTTTGTTAAATTGGTATTACCAATTCTATGATTGGGGCGAAAATTAGCAGAGGGCTTGGAAAAAGTCCACCCAAAATATGATCTGCATCAAGAACGATGCTTGCCACTTTAGGGGTAAAAAAGCGAAATCATGATATAGCTCATAGAAAATGGTCTGACCAATATTTATGAGCTTGCTCACAGATAACATTTGGCCAACAGCATGAAAAATGGCTCACCCAAAAGGCAAGCCATTGATTTTAAAAACACAAACTAATGTTTGGATTTTTTACTCAAAGTTGAGCATCCCACGATAGCGCTGCCATTCGAAACTGGTGCCAGGATCCGTCTTGCGACCCGGCGCTATGTCACAATGGCCGACGATGCGTGATGCCGTCACCTCGGGATACTGAACAGAGATGGCCCGACTGAGGCCTGCCAGCACCTCATACTGTGCATCGCTGTACGGCAGCTCGTCGGTACCTTCCAGCTCGATGCCGATGGAGAAGTCGTTGCACGCCTCCCGCCCCTCCCAGCTCGATACTCCCGCATGCCAGGCTCGCGCAGTGAACGGCACATACTGCACCAATTCGCCATCGCGACGGATCAGGCAGTGGGCCGAGACCCTTAGCTGATGAATGCCGGCAAAGTAAGGGTGAGCATCGGGATCGAGGCGACCGAGAAACAGCTCGTCGATCCAGGGGCCGCCAAATTCTCCCGGTGGCAGGCTGATGCCGTGTATCACCAACAGGGAGATATCGTTGGGGCCGATCCGTTCATTGTGATGGGGCGAAGGCACCCTGCGGGCCTGTTCACACCACCCAACTGGATCGATGGAAAAAATGGTTGTGGGTTCAGTCATCGTCTACTCGACTCACAATGGGGAGAGGGACGCCATGGACTGTGCCCGCCGCCGCAAGAAACCGGAAACAAGCCTCTGAATCCATGGGTAAAGCTGTGTTAGGCTGAGCCATCACTTGCAAGGCACTGGACCCCATATGCACCCGATGGCGCGCCGTCTCTGGCTGCTGGCCTGGCTCTCACTGCTGGGTCTGCTGACCCTTTACTTCTACTCCAGCGCCAAACCTAGCGTGACCGCCAACGGCGAGCTGCTGCTCAAGGCCGATGCCAGTGGTCACTATCGTCTGGAGGGTGCCATCAACGACCAGCCGGTGCAACTGCTGCTGGACACGGGGGCCACCCGGGTGACCATACCGAGCCAGGTGGCGTCGCGCCTCGGCCTCGTCGCCACCGGTCGCAGCCGGGTCAATACGGCGGCGGGCCAGATCCAGGTCGAGACAGGCCGGATCGAAAGCCTGGCGATGGGCCCACTGACCCTGTACGATTTGTCCGTCTTTATCAATCCGGCTGCCGACGGGGAGGAGATCCTGGTGGGCATGAATGCCCTGGGCCGGCTGGAATTACGTCAGAAAGACAGGCAGTTGCTTCTCAGACCCTTGCAGGAATAAGGCATGTTACAACAGGACATCAGCCGCGCCGTGCGCGCCGCACTACTCGAAGACTTGGGCGATGCCCTCACCGCACTGGATCAACCGGATGCCAGCGCCGATATCACGGCCCAGTTGATCCCGGCCGATCGCATCTCGACGGCGCGCGTCATCACCCGCGAGGCCGGCGTATTCTGCGGTCAGCCCTGGGTCGACGAGGTGTTTGCCCAGCTCGGTGGCGAGGTCAAGGTGGAATGGAAGGTTCAGGATGGCGAGCGCCTCTCCCCCAATCAGGAGCTGTTCCGCCTCCACGGCCCGGCCCGGGCGCTGCTGACCGGCGAGCGCAATGCCCTGAACTTCGTGCAGACCCTATCCGGGGTCGCTACATTGACCGCCCGTTACGTGGCCGAACTGGAAGGGACAGAGTGTCGCCTGCTCGACACCCGCAAGACCCTGCCCGGTCTGCGTAGCGCCCAGAAATATGCGGTCACCTGCGGCGGCGGCAAAAACCACCGTATCGGGCTCTATGACGCCTACCTCATCAAGGAGAACCACATCCTCGCCTGCGGTGGCATCCGGGAAGCCATTGCCGAGGCGCGCCGCCTCAACCCGGGCAAACCGGTGGAAGTGGAGGTGGAGTCCCTGGCCGAATTGGAGCAGGCGCTGACCGCCCAGGCTGACATCGTGATGCTGGACAACTTTGACGTGCCCATTATGAAGGAAGCCGTGCGTCTGAATCAGGGCCGCGCCAAGCTGGAGGTCTCCGGCAACGTCACTCTGGAGACGCTGGCCGATTATGCCGCCACCGGCGTCGACTTTATCTCGGTGGGAGCCCTGACCAAGCACGTGCGGGCGCTGGACCTCTCGATGCGCTTCATCGAAAGCTGAGCGAGTAGAACGAGTCCGCCTGGCCCCAAAATATTACAGGGCTCGAAACTTGCAAAAGGCGCCATCGGCGCCTTTTCTATATGCAGGATCCCACGACATAAGGAGTGTGAAGTTGGGCCCTCCCCAATTTTTATAAGCGTCATTAGAGGCCATTTAATCTTTGATTTTGCTATCATTTTCACTAAATGACAGAAAAGTGGTTAACAAGGGCTCTGCCTCTGTTGCCAACCCGAAGCGCTCGGATAAGATGCTGGAGTGTGGATAGATTTCCACCAGCACTTTTCAGGAACCATGGACAAAAGGATATTTGACATGAAAAAACAGTCAGGGTTTACGCTAATCGAATTGATGATAGTCGTTGCGATCGTCGCCATTCTGGCCGCCATCGCCCTGCCGGCTTATCAGACCTATACCAAACGAGCAAAATTCTCGGAGGTGATTGCCGCCACCGGCCCAGCAAAAACAGCAGTGGAAGTATGCGTACAAGGCTCAACTGATGCCGTTAACGCAACACTCATGGGTGTATGTGCTTCAGCTGGTGATAGTGCAGTATCCGGTGCTTTCGACATAACTAAAGTCGATACTGTCGATGCTGCAGTCAGCGGTGCAAATGGTGTGAATATTACAGCTACGGGTGACTCTGCAGTGTTTGGATCAAATTCCACCTATGTTCTAATTGGTACTGCAAATACTACGTCAAGACAGGTTTTGTGGGCGATATCAGGCTCTTGCAAAACTGATGGCCTCTGCTAACGCATGACCTCTAGCCTCAATAGCGGCCTGGCAAACAGCCTGGCCGCTTCCTCCCTCCTCAGTGAGCCGGACTCACAGCGCTATCTGAGCCAGGCCAGGGCGCAGCGCAAGCCCTTTGTCACCTTCCTGATCGAGAATGACATCCTCGACAGCAAGGCGCTGGCGGATTTTTGCGAACTGGAGTATGGGGTACCTCTGCTGGATCTTGCCGCCTTCGATCTCTCCGAGATCCCGCAGAAGTACCTCAATCAGAAATTGATTGAGAAGCATCATGTACTGCCCATCTATACCCAGGGCCACACTCTCTATATCGCCATGTCGGACCCGACCAATGTGTCGGCCTTGGAGGATTTCGGCTTCAGCTTCGGCCTGCACACGGAAGCCTTGCTGGTTGAGGAGAGCAAGCTCACCGCCGCCCTCGGCAAGCTGATGGACACCGAGCAGGACACCCTGGGCATGGATCACATCGACGAGGCCGAGATCTCGGAGCTCGAGGTGTCCGATGAGGGTTCGCGCCTCGACGAGAGCGTCAATACTGCCGACGACGATGCCCCCATAGTCAAATACATCCATAAAATCATGATGGATGCCATCAAGCGTGGCGCATCCGACCTGCATTTCGAACCCTATGAGACCAAGTACAGGATCCGCTTCCGGATCGACGGCATACTGCACGAAATCGCCACCCCGCCGGTCAATCTGGCGAACCGTTTCGCGGCCCGTCTCAAGGTGATGGCGAGACTCGATATAGCCGAGCGACGCCTGCCCCAGGATGGACGGATCAAGCTGAAGATCTCACGCAGCAGATCCATGGACATGCGGGTCAACACCCTGCCCACCATGTGGGGTGAGAAGATAGTCATCCGCTTGCTGGACTCGTCAGCTGCCCGCCTCAACCTCGATCAGCTCGGCTTCGACGACCGCCAGAAGGCGCAATACCTGCATGCGCTCTCCAAGCCACAGGGCATGATACTGGTCACGGGCCCCACTGGCTCGGGCAAGACGGTGTCGCTCTATACAGGTCTCAACATTCTCAATACCAGCGAGGTCAACATCTCCACCGCCGAGGACCCGGTGGAGATCAATCTGCCCGGCGTCAACCAGGTGCAGATCAATCCCAAGGCGGGGCTCACCTTCGCCAGCGCCCTGCGCTCCTTCCTACGCCAGGATCCCGACATCGTCATGGTGGGGGAAATACGGGATCTGGAAACCGCCGAGATTGCCATCAAGGCCGCCCAGACAGGTCACTTGGTACTATCAACCCTGCACACCAACTCGGCGGCCGAGACCCTGACCCGGATGATGAACATGGGGGTCCCCGCCTTCAACATCGCCTCCTCGGTGACCCTGATCATGGCCCAGCGTCTCGCCCGCAAGCTGTGCGATCACTGCAAGGCCCCTGAGGTGGTGCCAGACGCCGAACTGCAGGAGCTGGGCTTTACCCAGCAGCAGCTGGCTGCCGGACTGCGACTGTTCAAGCCGGTCGGCTGCAAGGAGTGTTCGGGAGGCTACAGAGGACGAGTCGGCATCTATGAAATCATGCTGATGTCGGACAACATCGCCAAGCTGATCATGCAGGGGGCTAATTCGCTACAAATCGCCGCCATCGCCCAGAAGGAGGGCATGCGCACCCTGCGCATCTCCGGCCTTGAGAAGGCTCGCCTGGGGGTCACCAGCCTGGCCGAGATCAACAGGATCACCACGAACTGAATACGCAGTATTCGAGTCATCAAACCGGGTGAGGCCCATGCAGTCACCCTGATGATGTTCTTCAAGCCAAGATGAGCCGGACAGGCAACACCCTCATCCGGCCACCGTCGCCCAATTGCAGGATGCAGTGATGGCAACATTAGCTCAAAAACAGAATGCACCAAAAAAGGTCTTCTCCTTCCGCTGGCACGGCGTCAATCGCAAGGGACAAAAGGTTTCCGGTGAGCTGCAGGCCGACAGCATCACGACCGTCAAGGCGGAGCTGCGCAAGCAGGGCGTCAATGTCACCAGGGTCAGAAAACAGGGTCAGGGGATGTTTTCCAAGGGCGGCGCCAGGATCAAGCCGATGGACATCGCCGTCATCTCCCGCCAGATCACCACCATGCTCTCCGCCGGTGTGCCGCTGGTGCAGAGCCTGCAGATCATCGCCCGCGGCCACGAAAAAGCGGCGGTGCGCGAGCTGATCGGCCAGATCGCCGCCGATGTGGAGACAGGCACCCCCCTGTCGGATGCGCTGCGCCGCCATCCCCGCCACTTTGATGCCCTCTACTGTGATCTGGTGGAGGCGGGGGAGCAGTCAGGCGCGCTGGAAACCATCTACGACCGGATCGCCATCTATCGCGAGAAGAGCGAGGCGCTCAAATCCAAGATCAAGAAGGCCATGTTCTATCCCGCCATGGTCATCCTGGTCGCCATCATAGTGACCTCCATACTGTTGCTGTTCGTCATCCCCCAGTTCGAAGAGATCTTCAAGAGCTTCGGGGCCGAGCTGCCTGCCTTCACCCGATTCATCATTGCCATCTCCCGCTTCATGCAGGATTGGTGGTACGCCATCTTCGGCGGCATAGCCCTGACAGTGTTCCTCTATGTGCGCGCCTGGCGCAGCTCCCAGAAGGTACGTGACAACACCGACAAGTTCATCCTCTCCATTCCGGTCGTTGGCAACATACTGCACAAGGCGGCCATGGCCCGTTTCGCCCGCACCCTCTCCACCACCTTCTCCGCCGGTATCCCCCTGGTGGATGCCCTGGTCTCCGCTGCCGGGGCCTCGGGCAACTATGTCTATCGCACGGCTACCCTGGCCATACGCAACGAGGTCGTGGCTGGCATGCAGATCAACGTCGCCATGCGCACCGTGGATCTGTTCCCCGACATGGTGATCCAGATGGTGATGATAGGTGAAGAGTCCGGCGCCATCGACGACATGCTCTCCAAGGTAGCCGCCATCTTCGAGCAGGAGGTGGACGATATGGTCGATGGTCTCACCAGCCTGCTCGAGCCCATCATAATGGTGGTGCTGGGGGTGCTGGTCGGCGGCATGGTCGTCGCCATGTACCTCCCCATCTTCAAGCTGGGCTCTGTGATACACTGAGCCCCTTCGGCAGAGCGACCAGCGGGTATGGCTCGTTCTGGTCCTCTGCCATCCTGATTCTCAACGCAAGCGGTTGATTTATGGTGCCTCTGATCGAACTGGCCCAGGGCCTGCCCTGGCTCTATCTCTCCCTGGTTTTTCTCTTTTCCCTGATGGTTGGCAGCTTCCTCAACGTGGTGATCCATCGCCTGCCCATCATGCTGGAGCGGGAGTGGCAGGCCGAATACAGTGACTACTTCGGCAGCGATGTGGCCGCCTCCCCCGCCGAGCCCTACAACCTGATGGTGCCGCGCTCCCGCTGCCCGCACTGCGATCACCCCATAGGCGCGCTGGAGAACATCCCCCTGCTGAGCTGGCTCTTGCTCAAGGGGCGCTGCCGGCAATGCAAGGCGCCCATCTCGGCCCGCTATCCCCTGGTCGAGCTGCTGACCGCCCTGTTGTCGGTCGCCGTCGCCGCGACCCTGGCTCCGGGATGGGGCGCCCTGGCCGCGCTCCTGCTGACCTGGGTACTGGTGGCCCTCACCTTCATCGATCTGGACAAGATGTTGCTGCCGGACCAACTCACCCTGCCGCTGCTGTGGGGCGGTCTGCTGTTCAATCTGGCGGGGGGCTTTGTGCCGCTGGCCGATGCGGTGATCGGTGCCATGGCCGGCTATCTGGTGCTCTGGAGCCTCTACTGGGCGTTCAAGCTGCTGACCGGCAAGGAGGGGATGGGCTATGGCGACTTCAAGCTGCTGGCGGCGCTCGGTGCCTGGCTGGGCTGGCAGGCACTGCCCATAGTGCTGCTGCTCTCGTCACTGGTCGGCGCCATCATCGGCATAGGGCTCATAATGCTGCGCAACCATCATCAGGGCAAACCCATCCCCTTTGGCCCCTATCTCGCCATCGCGGGCTGGATAGCGCTGCTGTGGGGGGATAACATCACCCGCTGGTATCTGGACATAGTTCTCTAGCAAGGGGATCACAAATCTATGTATGTGGTAGCCATCACCGGCGGTATAGGCAGCGGCAAAACGACCGTCGCCAACCAGTTTGCGGCCCTGGGGATAGAGGTGGTCGATGCCGACCTGATTGCCCGCGAAGTGGTGGAGCCCGGCACTCCGGCCCTGGCCGCCATCGCCAGCCATTTTGGTCCCGGCATCCTGGATGAACAGGGGCGACTGGACAGGCGGGCCCTGCGCGAGCGGATCTTCAGCGAGCCGGCGGCCAAGTCCTGGCTCAATGCCCTGCTCCACCCGATCATCCGCAGCGAAATGCTGCGCCAATGCGCGGCTACCAGCTCCCCCTACTGCCTGCTGGTGGTGCCCTTGCTGGTAGAGAACCGGCTCACCGAGCAGGCCGATAGAGTGCTGGTCATCGACGTGGATGAGGCGACCCAGATCGAGCGAACCTGTCGCCGGGACGGGGTCAGCCGGGAGCAGGCTCAGGCCATACTGGCATCCCAGGCGAGCCGCAGCGAGCGTCTGGCGATGGCCGATGACGTGCTGGACAATCAGAGTGGCACGACTGAGACCATACGGGAGCGAATTTTAGCGCTGCACGAGACATATCTGGCATTTGCCTCTCAACAAGCCCCCCAAGTGTGAGTACACTAGGCCGGTTTATGGCTGGCCAGGATTAGGCATGATTTACGATTTTCCCCTCAACGAAAAAAGCCGGACCTATCTTCGTCTGGAGTCCCTGTTTTCCCAGATCCGCGACAATCTGGAGAGTGACCAGTCCTGGGCACACATCGCCTTCTTCAAGGGGTTGTTCGATTTGCAGGAGTTGCTGGAGCGCGGTGATTTGCGCGCTGATCTGATCAAGGATCTGGAGCGTCTCGGCCAGCGTCTGAGCCATTGGGCCAGCCTGCCGGACGTTGACCTCGAGCAGATCCAGCGGATGCAGCAGGAGAGCACCCAGCTTTCCCGCAGCCTGCTCAACTCCCCTCGCCCCGGCGCCCGCCTGAAAGAGGATCGTCTGCTCGGATCCATCCGCCAGCGCTTCTCCATTCCCGGTGGCCTGTGCGCCTTCGACGTGCCACAACTGCACCACTGGCTGGTGACACCGGCCGTGGCTCGCCATCAACAGATGCAGCAATGGCTCAGCGACATCAACCTGCTGATGAACGCCATCTCCCTGCTGCTGCGGCTGTGGCGTGAATCGGGGCACTTCAGCGATCAGGTTGCCACCAACGGCTTCTTCCAGGATACCGCCGAGGGGGCCGAGTTGATCCGCATCCGTCTGATCGGCTCCCAGTCCTGCTACCCGACCCTGAGCGGCCACAAGAACCGCTTCGCCCTGCGTTTTCTGCCCACCGCAGAACAGCCGATTGGCGATGTGCCTTTCCAGCTTGCCTGCTGCTAAGGAGCGCCCATGGTAACCAAGGTAAAATGTCCGACCTGCCAGACTGAACTGGAATGGGGTCCCCAGAGCCCGTTTCGTCCCTTCTGCAGCAAGCGCTGCCAGCTGATCGATCTCGGCGAGTGGGCCGATGAAGAGAAGCGGATCCCGGGGGAGATCAATCCGGATCTGCTGCCGGATCCGGAAGAGGGCGACCAGTGGCTATAAGTCAGTGGTAGCACTCACCTCTGCAAAATGAAAAAAGGGCCGATTGGCCCTTTTTCATTGTCTTGCTACCGGCTCACGCCAGCGCGGCCTGCAGCCGCGCCACTATGGGGCCATTGGCATCGGGGAACTGGTAGTTGTGCAGCTCTGCCAGCGGCACCCAGCGGCACTCCTGCCCTTCCTTGCCAAAGGGCTCGCCCAGGAAGCGGGTCACCCTCCAGATATCCAGCAGCACCTGCTTGTCCGGGTAGTCGTGGTGCAGCTCCATGAAGGGAGCGCAATCCTGCACCCGGATGCCTATCTCCTCCCACAGCTCCCGATCCAGCGCGGTGAGCAGGTCTTCCCCCGACTCCACCTTGCCCCCAGGAAACTCCCAGCGATCACCCTGATGGCGATCGGAGGAGCGCTTGGCGATGAAGATATCGCCTCGTTCATTCTCGATGACGCCGACCGCCACCCAGATCCGCTTTTTCTGTTCCATCTTGTTACCTTTGCACTCAATGCCTGATCGGGTCGCTCTTTGACCCCAACACCCGGCTGGGTGAGCTGCCGATAATGCCTAACATCCGATTTCGTGTCGCCATCTTACAAAAACAAGGCGGGCACCGGGCCCGCCTTGTCATGACATCACGTCAATCAGGTCAACTGACCGTGACAATGCTTGTACTTCTTGCCGGATCCGCAAGGGCAGGGATCGTTGCGACCGACCTTCTGCTCGTCGCGCACGAAGGTCACCGGTGCCGCATCGGCCTGGGTCTCTTCGTCGGCCAGCTGGTTCTCGGCGGCGGCATGGGTATAGGTGCGGGGAGCCGCTTCCGCCTGCTGGCGCTGCTGCTCTTCCATCGCCTCTACGTCGCGCTCCTGCACCTGAACCCGGCTCAGGATGCTGACCACGTCGCGCTTGAGGGTTTCCAGCATCTGGGTGAACAGATCGAAGGACTCACGCTTGTACTCCTGCTTGGGGTTCTTCTGGGCGTAGCCGCGCAGATGAATGCCCTGGCGCAGGTGATCCATGGCCGCCAGATGCTCCTTCCAGAGGCCATCCAGGGTCTGCAACATCACCGCCTTCTCGAAGTTGCGCAGCACATCGACGCCGACCAGCTCCTGCTTGTGGGCATAGAGCTTGGTGGCTTCTTCCAGGATGCGTTCGCGCAGCTTCTCTTCATAGAGCTTGTCGTCTTCAGCCAGCCACTGCTGCAGCGGCAGATCCAGCGCGAAATCGGACTTCAGGCGCGCTTCCAGACCCGGCACGTCCCACATCTCTTCCAGGGACTGGGGCGGAATGTACTCGTCGATCACGCTGCCATAGACATCATCGCGGATGACGTGGATGGTGTCGGAGATGTCGTTGGTGTCCAGCAGCTCGTTGCGCTGCTCATAGACCACCTTGCGCTGGTCGTTCGCCACGTCATCGAATTCGAGCAGGTTTTTACGGATGTCGAAGTTGCGACCTTCCACCTTGCGCTGAGCATTCTCGATGGCCTTGGTCACCCAGGGATGCTCTATGGCCTCACCCTCTTCCATGCCCAGCTTCTTCATCATGCCGGTCACGCGATCGGAGGCGAAGATCCGCATCAGGGTATCTTCCATGGAGAGATAGAAGCGGGAGGAGCCCGGGTCACCCTGACGGCCGGAACGGCCGCGCAGCTGGTTGTCGATACGGCGGGATTCGTGACGCTCGGTACCGATAATGTGCAGGCCGCCAGAGGCCAGCACGGCGTCGTGACGCACCTGCCAGGCCGCTTTCAGCTCGGCAATCTGCTCGCTGGTCGGGTTCTCCAGCGCGGCGATCTCGGCCTGCCAGTTGCCCCCCAGCACTATGTCGGTACCACGACCGGCCATGTTGGTGGCTATGGTGACGGCGCCGGTCTGACCGGCCTGGGCGACGATTTCCGCTTCCATGGCGTGGAACTTGGCGTTCAGCACCTTGTGCGGGATGTTTTCCTTGGTCAGGATGCCGGACAGCAGTTCGGAGTTCTCGATGGAGACGGTACCGACCAGCACCGGCTGACCACGCTCGACGCAACCACGGATGTCTTCGACGATGGCGGCGTATTTTTCTTGGGCAGTCAGGTAGACCAGATCGCCCATGTCCTTGCGCACCATCGGCTTGTTGGTCGGAATGACCACGGTATCCAGACCGTAAATCTGCTGGAATTCAAAGGCTTCGGTATCCGCAGTACCGGTCATCCCCGCCAGCTTGTCATAGAGGCGGAAGTAGTTCTGGAAGGTGATGGAGGCCAGGGTCTGGTTCTCGTTCTGGATCTTGACCCCTTCCTTTGCCTCGACCGCCTGGTGCAGGCCGTCGGACCAGCGACGACCCGGCATGGTACGGCCGGTGTGCTCGTCGACGATGACGATCTCGTCCTTCTGGACTATGTAGTCGACGTTGCGTTCAAACAGGGTATGGGCACGCAGGCCTGCGTTGACGTGGTGCAGCAGGCTGATGTTGGTGGCGGAGAACAGGGAGTCCTCTTCCGCCAGCAGCCCCTCTTTCTTGAGCAGCTCTTCCACGAAGATCTGGCCGTTTTCGGTCAGCAGCGCCTGGCGGTTCTTCTCGTCCACAGTGTAGTGGCCGTCGCCGGTATACTCTTCCGAGTCTTCCTTGTCCTGCTTGACCAGCAGCGGGATCAGCTTGTTGATCTGGGTATACATGGCGGAGCTGTCTTCCGCCGGACCCGAGATGATCAGCGGGGTACGGGCTTCATCGATGAGCACCGAATCCACCTCATCCACCAGCGCGTAGTTGAGCGGACGCTGCACGCGCTGCTCCGGCGAGAACGCCATGTTGTCGCGCAGGTAGTCGAAACCGAATTCGTTGTTGGTACCGTAAGTGATGTCGGCGGCATAGGCGTCGCGCTTCTGGGACGCATCCATGCCGGGCACGTTGCAGTCGACCGTCATGCCGAGGAAGGTGAACAGCGGGCGGTTCGCCTCCGCATCACGCTTGGCCAGATAGTCGTTCACCGTCACCACGTGCACACCGCGACCGGTCAACGCGTTCAGATAGGCAGGCAGAGTCGCGGTGAGGGTCTTGCCTTCACCCGTCTTCATCTCGGCGATGCGGTTGGAGTTCAGCACCATGCCGCCGATCAGCTGCACGTCGAAGTGACGCATGCCGAACACCCGGCGGGACGCCTCGCGCACTGTGGCGAACGCTTCCGGCAACAGCTGCTCCAGGGTCTCACCCTGCTCCAGACGCTGACGATACTCGGCGGTCTTCGCCTGCAGCTCCTGATCGGACAAGGCCTCGAACTGAGGCTCCATCGCATTGATCTGTTTTACAATTTTGCGCAAAGCCTTGAGCGTTCTGTCGTTCCGGCTGCCGATAATCTTGGTGAGCAGTGTGCTAATCATGTGTACCAACTGTTTTGGTTATATAAGCGTTCCGTCACTGGAACCTGAAGAAAAAACCTAACCCCGTCTGGCATTCAGAAAGCGTGCGGGGTTGACCTGACGACCATCTTTCAACACTTCGTAATGCAGATGGACCCCGGTCGCACGACCGGTACGCCCCATCAAGGCAATCTTCTGGCCCTCATCGACCAGGGTGCCCACATCCACCAACAACTTGGAGTTGTGGGCATAACGGGTCACCAGACCATTGCCATGGTCTATCTCCACCATGTTGCCAAATTGCGGGTGGCGGCCTGCCCAGCTGATGATCCCCTTGCCGGTCGCCAGGATGGGAGTGCCGGGCTTGCCACGAAAATCCACCCCCTTGTGCATCTTGGCGCGACCGTTGAACGGGTCAACCCGTCCGCCGAACCCGGAGGAGATCCAGACTCGCTCCTGCTTCACCGGTGAACCCGAGATGAAACCGGCATCGGTGATATGGTGATTCATGATGAAAGATTCAAGTACCGACAGCTGTTCTTCACGGCTGCTGAGCTGCTGGCTGAGGTGTTTCATGGAGGCTTGCAGCTCGCCCAGGTTCACTTCCAGATCTTCGTCATAGGAAGGGCCACCCATGGGGGGCAGCTCCTTGAAATTGAACTCGTCGGGATCGAGGTCTGCCTTCTCGGTCAGACGCTCGCCGAGCGCGTTGAGGCGACCCAGTTGCCCCTGCATGGTACCCACCTGGGCGGCCAGCATGGCAAGCTGTTCACGGGCTTCATCGGCCCCTTGCGTGGATTTTTGCTGTTCGGCCATGGCCAGCGCGACTTCCAGCGCCTCCATTTTCTGGTGCCAGCTCTGCCAGAGCCAACCACCACTCAGTGCCAATACAGTGAAGAGGATACCGCCGACCCAGGCCAGACGTTGTTTGGGTAAGTGCAACTTGCGGCGCTGCTTACCGTTGAGGATCAGGGTAATGCTCATAGAAATCTGTCTTCTCGGTCAGGTGAGGCCAGGAGCCTGCACGGGCAATAAAACCGGGAGATAATCGGTATTAAAGGATGGAATAAACAAATGACAGGACGTCGGTGCGGAGAGATGACCGACGTCCTGTTGCACAGCTATCAGGCCAGGACCAGACCGTTATCGTAGTAAGCGATAGGCGCTTTGTCGCCCTCACCCTCGAAGGTCACCAGTTCCCAGGCCTCCTGCTTGGCCAGCAAGGCACGCAGCAGTTTGTTGTTCAGGGCATGGCCCGTCTTATAGGCACGGAATTCGCCGATGATGCTGCGGTTGCACATATAGAGGTCACCGATGGCATCCAGCATCTTGTGCTTGACGAACTCGTCCTCGTAACGCAGACCATCTTCGTTCAGCACCCGGTAGTCATCCAGTACCACGGCGTTTTCCAGGCTTCCGCCCAGGGCCAGGTTCTGGGAACGCAGGTACTCGATGTCACGCATGAAGCCGAAGGTACGGGCACGGCTGATCTCTTTCACGAAAGAGGCACCGGAGAAGTCCAGCACGCAACGCTGGTTGCGGCCTTCAAATACCGGATGCTGGAAATCGATCTCGAGATCCATCTTGAAGCCGTTGCGATAGGGGTGGAATTCCGCCCACTTGTCGCCGTCTTCAACCCGCACGCTCTGCTTGATCCGCACAAACTGCTTGGGCGCATTCTGCTCACGTATACCCACTTCTTGCAGCAGGTAGATGAACGGGTGCGCACTGCCATCCATCACCGGGATCTCGGGGGCATCAACCTCGACATAGAGGTTGTCGATCCCCATCCCGGCCAGGGCGGCAGAGAGGTGTTCGATGGTTGACACGCGGACACCGGCTTCGTTTACCAGAGCGGTACAAAGCACGGTATCACGCACCTGATCGGCGTTGGCTGGCAGCGCGACCACAGGATTCAGATCGGTACGCAAGTAAACGATCCCTGTGTTCACAGGCGCCGGACGGAACGTCATTGTGACTTTCCGGCCCGAATGCAGGCCCACACCGGTGGCCTGGACACTCGTTTTCAAGGTTCTTTGTCTAATCATGGGCGTATCCGCTTAACAGCTCAAATTCCTGACCAGATGGTCGTTGCCGGGCCATCTTAGCACAATCCTTAAGCAACAAACAAACCAGGTCCATGCGAGACTTAGTCAGCTTGCTTGCGCAGGAACGCAGGAATATCGAGATAATCCGGTTCGCGACGAGCTTGCGGCTCGGCGTTCACCACCTTGGCCGGGGCCTCTTCCATCACGCGAGACTGCAGGGCTTCGCTGATCAGGGGCTGACGGGCCGGACGCTCTTGTACCATGTTGTTCTTGACCAGCGTGATGTCGGGCTTGCGCTCGGCACCGATGCCGGTAGCCACCACGGTGACCCGCAGTTCGTCGTGCATTTCCGGGTCGATTACGGTACCCACCACCACGGTGGCGTTCTCGGAGGCGAAGGCCTTGACCGCGTTACCCACGGTTTCGAACTCTTCGATGGTCATGTCCATGCCGGCGGTGATGTTGACCAGGATGCCACGGGCACCGGCCAGATCCACGTCTTCCAGCAGCGGGCTGGAGATAGCCTTCTCGGCCGCTTCTTCGGCACGGTCATCACCGGAGGCGGAGCCGGTACCCATCATGGCGGTACCCATCTCGCGCATCACGGTACGCACGTCCGCGAAGTCGACGTTGATCAGGCCCGGACGGGTGATCAGCTCGGCAATGCCCTGTACCGCACCCAGCAGTACATCGTTGGCCGCCTTGAAGGCGTCCAGCAGGGAGATGCCACGACCCAGCACCTTCAGCAACTTGTCGTTGGGGATGGTGATCAGGGAGTCGACGTTCTTGGACAGCTCTTCGATGCCGTGAGCGGCGAAGCCCATCCGCTTCTTCCCTTCGAAGGAGAACGGCTTGGTCACGACGGCAACGGTCAGGATACCCATCTCGCGGGCCACTTCGGCCACGATAGGTGCGGCACCCGTACCTGTACCACCACCCATGCCGGCGGCGATGAAGACCATGTCTGAACCGGTCAGCAGCTCACGCAGCGCTTCCCTGTCTTCCATGGCAGCATCACGGCCCACTTCCGGATTGGCTCCGGCTCCCAGACCCTTGGTGATACCACCGCCGATCTGCAGAGTCGTGTTGGCACTGGAGTTGCGCAGTGCCTGGGCGTCGGTGTTGACGGTAATGAACTCAACACCCTCGATGTTTTGACGAACCATGTGTTCGACTGCGTTGCCGCCGCCGCCACCCACACCTATCACCTTGATGACGGCTTCGTCAGTGTGGCTATCCATAAATTCAAACATGTTGTCTCTCCGCTTTATTTGCTGACTGACGCAAAATCTTTAGAACTCGCCACGCAACCAGTTGCTGACCCGTTTGACCAGCCCACCTACGCTTGCCTTGGCGGCATATTCCTTGCTACTGCCGGTGGATTGATTGGTACGGCCGTACTGCAGCAGCCCGACCGCGGTCGAGTACACAGGTGCCTGCACGTAATCGCTCAATCCCCGAATGTTCATGGGTTCGCCCACCCGGACCTGGCTCTGGAAGATCTGCTCTGCGCACTCCACAATGCCTTCGATCTGGGCCGCGCCACCGGTCAATACCACACCGGCCGCCAGCTGATGCTTGACCCCCTGTGCCTTCAATTCGCTCTGCACCCGTACCAGCTCGTCATTCACCATGGAGAGCAATTCCGTGTAACGGGGTTCAATCACTTCAGCCAGTGTCTGCCGTTGCAGGCTACGCGCCGGGCGACCGCCGACACTGGGGACTTCAATATTGTCTTCTTTGCTGACCAGGCGGCCGAGGGCGCAACCGTAGCGCACCTTGATCGCTTCGGCGTCCAGCGGCGGTGTGCCGAAGGCGTAGGCGATGTCGCTGGTCACAGTGCTGCCGGCGTACGGGATCACCTTGGTGTGGCGCAGGGCACCGCCGGTAAACAGCGACATGTCCATGGTACCGCCACCTATGTCCACCACGCAGACACCCAGCTCCTTCTCGTCTTCGGTCAGCACGGCATAGCTGGAAGCCAGGGCCGAAAAGATCAGCTGATCCACTCGCAGACCCACCTTCTCCACACACTTCTCGATGTTGCGAGCCATGTCGTTGTGGCAGGTGATCAGGTGCACCTTGGCCGCCATCCGCACGCCGGAGAGACCGACCGGATTCTTGATGCCTTCCTGATAGTCGATGGCGAACTCCTGGGGCAGCACGTGCAGCACCCGCAGTTCGTCCGACAGTCGCACCGACTTGGCGGTGTGGATGACGTTGTCCACGTCCTCCTGGGTCACCTCTTCATCGGAGATGGGCACCATGCCGGTTTCGTTGCGGCAATCGATGTGCTTGCCGGACAGCCCCAGATAGACGGAGCTTATCTGGCAGTCGGCCATCATCTCGGCCTCTTCCACCGCGCGGCGCAGGGACTTGACCACGGAGTCGAGGTCATTGACCCCGCCCTTCTCCATCCCGCGAGAAGCGTGGCTGCCCATGCCGATGACATTGAGTTCGCCATCGGGCAATACTTCGCCAACCAGTACCGCCACCTTGGTCGTGCCGATATCCAGTCCGACAATCAAATTTCTATCTGCGGTGTTGGTCATTCACTTTCTCTTCGCTTTTCTTCCAGCCAACTGCCATTCCGGTGTCGTATCGAAGATCCACGTAAGCAACCCGCTCACGGGGTTCGATGACCGGAAAGGCATCGATAAACCGCTGCAGGCGAAGCGCGATATCCGAGCGCCCCACGAACAGCTGAATGTTGCCATCCAGGGTCAGTTCCCAGGCATGGCGGGGAGTCAGATTCACCCCCAACAACTTGTATCCCTTGGCCGCCAGCAGCGTCTCGTACTGATGGCTGGCTTCCAGCACCTTGGCGGCCTGATCATCGGGCCCGGACAACTGCATCAGGGGTTTCTTCACCCTGTCCGGTGCACTGAACACCTCACCCTTGGTGTTGACGAAGCGGTTGCCGTTCCAGCGTGCCGCCACAGCCTGTTCGGTGAGGTAGACCTTGATCTTGTTCGGCCACTTCTTGCGTACCGAGACCTGGGCCACCCAGGGCAGGGCGTTCAACCGCCCCTGCAATTCGTTCACGTCCAACTCGAAGAAGTTGCGCAACTCGGCGCCATCCAGCACGGCGGCGCGCAACTCATCGGCTTTCAAATATTCGTGTTGCCCCTGCAGCAACAGCTCGCTCATGGGCAACCGACTGGCATCTGTCAGCCAGTCTTTAACATCCAGCGCAGTCTGGTAGAGCCCCCACATGACCAGGATGAAAAATGCCACCCCGGCGATGAAGCCCCCCTTGGTGCGCCCTTGTGCCCTTGCCTCCACCCGATCTATCCCCGTATAACGCGCCATGCCGGCCACTTGCAGACCGGTTCGCCATTATATAGGCCTCGGCTTGGCGGTCAAAATACTCATTGGGCCCTCAGGCACCGGATTTCATGCTATCCACGCTCAATTTCATCTCACCGAGACGACGGGCCAGTGCCCCGACGTTACCGGCGCCCTGAGTCAGCACCAGATCCCCCTCGCCGATCAGGTCGGCCAGCACGGCCGGCACATCGTCAGGGGTTGCGACAAAGATGGGTTCCAGGGTGCCGCGAGAACGGATGGAGCGGCACAGGGCACGGCCATCGGCCCCCGGGATCGGCTCTTCACCGGCGGCATACACCTCCAGCATCACCAGCACATCCACCTTGGAGAGCACGTCGGCGAAATCTTCATAGAGATCCCGGGTCCGGCTGTAACGGTGCGGCTGGAACACCATCACCAGTCGCTTCTCGGGCCAGCCGGCGCGGGCGGCATTGATGGTCACCTTGACTTCGCTCGGGTGGTGGCCGTAGTCGTCCACCAGCATGGCCTTGCCACGCCCCGTCTCGAACTCGCCATATTGCTGGAAGCGGCGACCCACACCTTCAAACTTGGCGAGCGCCTGGATGATGGCCTCATCGCCAATGCCGTCTTCGGTCGCGACCGCGATGGCGGCGGCGGCGTTGAGGGCGTTGTGAATGCCCGGCAGATTCAGGGTCACGGTCAGCTCGCCAGCATCCTTGCGGCGCACCCGGAAGCGGCTGCGGTTGCTGGTCTGCACGAAGTCCAGCACCTGCACATCGGCATCCTCGGCAAGGCCGTAGGTCAGGGTCGGACGGGCGATCTCCGGCAGCATGCCACGGATCACGGGGTCATCCACACACACCACGGCCAGACCGTAGAACGGCAGGTTGTGCAGAAAGTCGATGAAGGTGGCCTTGAGCTTGGAGAAGTCGCCGCCATAGGTGTCCATGTGATCCGCTTCGATGTTGGTCACGATGGAGACCATGGGTTGCAGATGCAGGAAGGAGGCGTCGCTCTCGTCCGCCTCGGCGATCAGGTAGCGGCTGCTGCCCAGGCGGGCGTTGGTGCCGGCGCTGTTGAGCAGACCGCCGATGACGAAGGTCGGGTCACGGTCGGCTTCGGCATAGATGCTCGCCACCAGGCTGGTGGTGGTGGTCTTGCCGTGGGTGCCGGCGACGGCAACCCCGTGGCGGAAGCGCATCAGCTCGGCCAGCATCTCGGCACGGCGCACCACGGGAATGCGCAGCTCACGGGCAGCCAGCAACTCGGGGTTGTCCTGCTTGATGGCGGTAGAGACCACCACCACGCTCGCCTCGTTCACGTGCTCGGCACTGTGCCCCACGAAGATATGGGCCCCCAGGGACGCGAGCCGCTCTGTCACCGCATTGCGGGACAGATCGGAGCCGGAAATCTGGTAGCCCTCGTTGGCAAGCACCTCGGCGATCCCGCCCATACCGGCACCACCTATGCCGATGAAGTGGATGCGACGCACGCGGCGCATTTCGGGGATCACGGTACGCAGTTTTGCCAGTTCAACCTTGGTCATAGCTCTCTCTTCAAGTCTGCCGTCAGCGGTTTGCGCTCGGCGGCATCAATAAATACGGGGACAAGACTGCACGGCCTGGCCTGTGCAATCTTGCTCAACATGCTTTCTCGCTCTGCCCGCTGGCGAGCCGCTTGCACTCATCGGCAACCCGCTCGGCGGCATCTATGATGGCCACGCGACGGGCGGCCTGGGCCATGTTCAACAGTGTCTCCCTGCGTCCGGCGAGCCAGGAGAGACGCGCAGCCAATGAGGCCGGGGTCAGCTCGGACTGGGGCAGGAATTCGGCCGCCCCGCCGTCGACCAGGGTCAGGGCGTTGCGGGTCTGGTGATCATCCACCGCATGGGGCAGCGGCACGAAGATGGCGGCCACACCGGCGGCAGCCACTTCGGAGACCGTCAGGGCCCCGGCGCGGCACACCACCAGATCGGCCCAGGCATAGGCATCGGCCATGTCCTTGATAAACTCGCTCACCTCGGCCTCGACGCCCTGCTCGGCATAGGCCTGGGCGACAGTCTCCCGGTTGCCCTTGCCACACTGATGACGCACTTCAATCGGCACCCCAGCGGCGGCCACCGCTGGCGGCACCTGCTCGTTGAGCACCCGGGCACCCAGGCTGCCGCCGACGATCAGCAGGCGCAGCGGCTCGCTGCTGCTGCGCAGCTGGGGATCCGGCAGGGCCACCACCTCGGGGCGCACCGGATTGCCCACCACTGCGGTGCGGGCACTCGGCGCAAAGGCGCCGGGGAAGGCCATCAGCACCCGCTTGGCGAGGCGGGCCAGCAGCTTGTTGGTGAGACCGGCCGCCGCGTTCTGCTCGTGCAGCAGCAAGGGAATACCGGACAGCCAGGCCGCCACCCCGCCCGGGCCTGAGGCGAAGCCCCCCATGCCGAGCACCACATCAGGACGAATGTTTTTCAGCACGCGACGTGCCTGCAGCACAGATTTCACGATGCGATAGGGGGCGACCAGCAGCCGCTTGATGCCGTTGCCACGCACCCCCTGAATGTCGATGAAGGAGATGGGGTAACCGTGGGCGGGCACCAGCTCGGCCTCCATCCGGTCGGCGGTACCGAGCCAGTGAATGGTCCAGCCCTGGGCCTTGAGGCGATCGGCCACGGCCAGCCCGGGGAACACATGGCCCCCGGTACCACCCGCCATCACCAGTAACGTCTTGCTCACGAAACCTCCCGCACACGCGCCTGGGCACTGGCCTGGCGCAACTCGAAATCGATACGAATCAACATGCTCACCGCCACCATCATGATGATGAGACTGGAGCCGCCGTAGCTGACCAGCGGCAGGGTCAGGCCCTTGGTCGGCATCATGCCGCTGGCGGCGCCGACGTTGACGAAGGTCTGGAAACTGAACCAGATGCCAATGCCGATGGCCAGATAACCTTCATACAGCCGTTCGGACACCAGCGCCTGGTGACCGAGCTTGAGCGCCTTCACCGCCAGCGCAAAGATGAGGAAGAGCGCACCCAGCACCCCCACGTAGCCCAGCTCCTCGCCCAGGATCGCAAACACGAAGTCGGTGTGGGCCTCCGGCAGGTACTCCATCTTCTGGATGGAGTTGCCTAGCCCCTCGCCAAACCAGCTGCCACGGCCGAACGCCATCAGGGACTGGGTCAGCTGATAGCCGCTGCCGAAGGGATCGGCCCAGGGATCCAGGAAGGAGGTGACCCGCCGCATCCGGTAGGGCTCTGCGATGATCAGGGTCACCACGGCGCTCACCCCCACCAGGATGAGACCGATGAACTGCACCATGCGGGCCCCCGCCAGGAACAACATCCCGAGGGAGGTGACGAACATCACCACCACGGATCCCAGGTCGGGCTGGGCCAGCAGCAAGGTGGCCACCACAAACAGCACCGCCATGGGTTTCATGAAGCCGATGAAGCGCTCGCGCACCTCGCTCTGGCGGCGTACCAGGTAACCCGCCAGATAGACGAACAGCGCCAACTTGCCGAATTCCGCCGGCTGCAGGTTGAAGGGGCCGAGCGGCAACCAGCGCACCGAGCCGTTGACGCTGCGCCCCACCAGCAGCACCAGCACCAGCATCACTATGGCGAGCAGCAGCATGGGGCCGTTGTACTGCTGCCAGCGCGCCATGGGCACCTGCAGCACGAACCAGGAGATGCCGAGCGCCATCACCAGGAAGAGACCGTGCCGCTTCACGAACATGAAGGGGTCATCGCCCAGGGCAATCCCTTCGGGAATGGAGGCAGAGGCCACTATCACCAGGCCCACCGACATCAGCGCCAGCGCCAGCACCACCAGTTGCCTGTCGTAGAGACCGGCGGGACGCGCCGGCAACAACCAGCGCTGCAAGAAGCCTGCGACGGCGCGAAGGGCGTTCATAACTTTTGTACCAGTTCGGTGAAGCGATCGCCGCGAGCCTCGAAGGACTTGAATTGATCCAGGCTGGCGCAGGCCGGCGCCAGCAGTACCCAGTCACCGGGTCTGGCATCGGCGGCTGCCTTGGCAATTGCGTCGTCGAGGGAGGCGACCTTCTCGGTCTGCTCACCCAGCGCGAGCAGTATGTCCGCGTCCTGACCGAAGCAGTACATGTGATCTATCTGGTTGCCGAGCAGTGCCTGCACAGGGCCGAAATCCTGTCCCTTGCCCTGACCACCGGCCAGCAGCAGCAGGCGTCCCCTGACCGATTCACGCACCCCGGCCACGGCGGCCAGGGTGGCCCCCACGTTGGTGGCCTTGGAGTCGTTGATCCAGCGCACCCCGTTCACCTCCCGCACGAAGCGGGCACGGTGGGGCAGTCCTTCGAAGCGGCGCAGCACGGCGAGTTGCGGCTCGCGGGGAATGCCGACCGCATCGCACAGGGCCATGGCCGCCAGGGCGTTGGCCTGATTGTGGGCGCCGACTATCTTCATTTCGTCCACCGCCAGCAGCGGCTCCCCGTGCAGGGTCAGCCAGTGGCGACCCGCCAGCTCGCAGCGGCCGTAGCCGTTGCAATCCAGCCCGAAGCTCTGCCACACCTGACCCACGTCGGGCAGGGTCTGGGGATCGTCCCGGTTGACCAGGATGTGCTGGGAGTGCTGATGGATCTCCTGCTTGGCGGCGCGGTAATCCGCCATGCCCTGATAGCGATCCATATGATCTTCACTGAGGTTTAACACCACGGATGCCGCGGCACGCAGGCTGTAAGTGGTCTCCAGCTGGAAGCTGGAGAGCTCCAGCACGCAGAGATCCATGGGCTGCTTGAGCAGCTCCAGCGCCGGGGTGCCGATGTTGCCACCTACGCCTACCTTGAGCCCCGCCTCGGCGATCATCTCGCCGACCAGGGTGGTGACTGTGCTCTTGCCGTTGGAGCCTGTGATGGCGATGACGGGGGTCTGGGTCTCGCGCACGAACAGCTCTATGTCGCCGACGATGCGTACCCCGAACTCGGCAGCGGCCTTCAGCTCGGGGGTCGCCAGGGCGATGCCCGGGCTCGCCACTATCATGTGCGCCTGCTTGAGCCGCTCCGCGTCCAGCCCGTGGATCAGCTCCACCTCGGGGGGCAGTTCATCCTTGCCAGGCGGGTTGGCGCGGGTATCCATCACCAGGGGCGTGACACCACGACCGAGGAAGTAGTCGACGCAGGAGAGTCCGGTTTTGCCGAGTCCTATGATGATGACCATGGCTTACCTCACCTTCAGGGTGGCGAGGCCGAGCAGCACCAGCATGAGGGTGATGATCCAGAAGCGCACTATGACGCGCGGCTCCGGCCAGCCCTTCTTCTCATAGTGGTGATGGATGGGTGCCATGCGGAAGATGCGCACGCCGCGCAGCTTGTAGGAACCCACCTGCAGGATCACCGAGACTGTCTCCATCACGAAGACGCCCCCCATGATCACCAGCAGGAACTCCTGACGCACCAGCACGGCTATGGTGCCGAGCGCACCGCCGAGGGCCAGGGAACCGACGTCCCCCATAAAGACCTGGGCCGGATAGGTGTTGAACCAGAGGAAACCAAGACCCGCACCCACGATGGCGGTACAGACGATCACCAGCTCGGAGGTGTAGGGCACGTAGGGAATGTGCAGGTAGTTCGCGAAGTTCACGTTGCCGGTGGCCCAGGCGACAAAGGCGAAGCCCCCCGCCACCATCACGGTCGGCATGATGGCAAGGCCATCCAGACCGTCGGTCAGGTTGACCGCGTTGGAGGTACCGACGATGACGAAGTAGGTCAGCACTATGAACATCAGACCAAGCTGCGGCATCACATCCTTGAGGAAGGGCACCACCAGCTGGGTCTGGCCGTCATGGGTCGCGGTGGCATAGAGGAACACAGCTACGGCCAGGGCGACTGCCGACTGCCAGAAGTACTTCCAGCGGGCGATCAGGCCGTCGGTATTCTTGCGCACCACCTTGAGGTAGTCGTCGGCAAAGCCGATGGCGCCGTAGGCACCGAGCACGAACAGCACCAGCCAGACATAGGGGTTGTCGAGGCGGCTCCAGAGCAGCACAGAGATGAAGATGGCCGCAATGATCATCAGGCCCCCCATGGTCGGGGTGCCCTTCTTGCTGAGGTGTGACTCTGGGCCGTCGTTGCGGATCACCTGACCGAATTTCAGGATTTGCAGGCGGCGGATGAGGCGCGGCCCCATCCAGAGCGCCACCACCAGACCCGTGATGATCGACAGGATGGCGCGGAACGTCAGGTAGGAGAAGACGTTGAAGAAGGTGAAGTGCGGGGTGAGCAGTTCCGCCAGCCAGACTAGCATGTGGCTGACTCCTGACGGTCAACGACCATCTTGACGATATCTTCCATGCGGGAACCGCGGGCACCCTTGACCAGGATCGAGATTTCTTGATGTGTATTTATCATTTGCGCAAGCACTTCAAACAACGACGCCTTGTTATCGAAATGTCGACCCGCCGCGGCATCTGCGGTGTGTCGACTCTGTTCCCCTACCGTCAGCACGGCGTCGAGGCCCTGCTCGCGGGCGTGGTGTCCGACCCGGGCGTGCTGGGCCGCGGACTCCTCACCCAACTCCTTCATGTCACCGAACACCAGCACCTTGTAGCCGCCCATGGCGGTCAGGGCATCGATGCCCGCCAGCACGGACTCCACGCTGGCGTTGTAGGTGTCATCCACCAGGGTGAGACCACCCCAGCGTTGCACGCAGAAGCGGCCCTTGACCGGTGCCATCTGCTCCAGCCCCGCCTTGACCGAGGCGAGCGAGGCACCGAGCGCCAGCGTGCCGGCGGCGGCAGCCAGGGCATTGGCCACGTTGTGGCGACCGGGAATGGCCAGGGTAAGGGTCAACTCTCCCTGCGGGGTCACCATCACGAATTCGGCGCAGCCCTGCCCGTTGAGCGCTATGTCACGGGCATGGAAGGGCTGGCTCTGATCTTCGAGGGAGAAGGCGCACCGAATGCCCTTCGCCTGCCACTTGGGCCAGAACTCGTTGTCGGCATTGACGATGGCGCAGCCACCCTCGCCCAGGCCCTCAAAAATTTCGCTCTTGGCGTGGAACACCCCTTCCAGGGAGCCGAAGCCTTCCAGATGGGCTGCGGCCACGTTGTTGATGAGGGCGGCATCGGGCCGGGCCAGGGAGGTGGTCCAGGCTATCTCCCCCGGGTGGTTGGCACCCAGCTCCATCACCGCAAACTGGTGCTGCGGCTCGAGGCGCAGCAGGGTGAGCGGCACCCCCACTTCATTGTTGAAGTTGCCGGCGGTGGCCAGCACCTCCCCCTCACCGCGCAGGATGGCGGTCGCCATCTCCTTGACCGTGGTCTTGCCACAGCTGCCGGTGATGGCCAGCACTTTCGGGTTGATGCGCTCGCGCACCAGCTTGCCGAGGCGGCCCAGTCCCTTGAGGGTATCGGCCACCACCAGTTGCGGTATGGCGAGCGGCAGCTCGCGCTCCACCAGCAGGGCAGAGGCCCCGGCGGCCAGGGCCTGGTCGCAGAAATCGTGGGCATCGAAACGCTCGCCACGCAGGGCGACGAACAGCGCCCCCTTGCCCAGGGTGCGGGTGTCGGTACTGACTGCCGAGATCTCGAGATCGCCGCCGATCAGACGGGCATCGAGCACCTGCGCCAGGTCGGCAAGCCTGAGGGTCATCATCTGAATGACTCCATTAATGTGTGCAAGGCGGCCGCGACGGTTTCCCGGTCGCTGTAGTGCCGCTTGTCGGTTCCAATGATCTGATAATCCTCGTGACCCTTACCGGCCACCAGGATGATGTCCTGCTTGCTCGCCTGACTGAGGGCCAGCCGGATCGCCTTGACCCTGTCGTGTTCGATCTGCACGGCAGCAGGATCGCGAAGGCCCGCCACCATGTCCGCCATGATCTGCTCCGGCGCCTCGGTACGGGGATTGTCGTCGGTCAGGATCACGCGATCCGCATGTTGCTCCGCCATGGCGGCCATCATGGGCCGCTTGCCGCGATCCCGGTCGCCACCACAGCCCACCAGGCACCAGAGCCGACCTTCGCAGTGCACCCGCAGGGCCTGCAATGCCTTCTCCAACGCATCCGGGGTATGGGCATAGTCGACCACCGCCAGCGGCGCCTTGCCACCGCCGAAGCACTCCATGCGACCGGTCACGGGTTGCAGTTTCGGGGCGCTGGCCAGCAGTGCATCGAAGTCATAACCCAGTACCAGCATGGCGCCCATGGCGGCCAGCACATTGCTGACGTTGAAGCGGCCGAGCAAGGGGGCGGATAATACACCATTCCCCCAGCTGGAGTTAATGCGCGTGTCAAATCCTTGTTGGTGGAAATGGGGATCCTGCGCCGTCAACTGTCGCCCGGCATGGTTTTCAATCGGGCCATGCACGCCGAAGGCCACCGCGCCGGGGTAGGCGGCCAGCCACTGGCGCCCCAGCCGGTCGTCGGCATTGATGACGGCGCAGGGCTCGTCCACCAGTTTCAGCAACTCTTCCTTGGCGGCGCCATAGGCCTCCATGGTGCCGTGATAATCCAGGTGATCCCGGCTCAGGTTGGTGAACACGGCCGCGGAAAACGGCAGGGCCGCCACCCTGTGCTGCACCAGACCGTGGCTGGAGACCTCCATCGCCACCAGATCGGCCCCCTTCTGTTGCAGGGCGGCAATATTGGCCTGCACCTGCACGGCGCTGCCTGTGGTGTTTTCCGCTTCCACCAGTTCACCGAACAGGCCGTTGCCTATGGTGCCCATCACCCCGGCCTTGCCTCCCAGCAGGGTGCGCCAGTTGGCGACCAGCAGGGCAGTGGTGCTCTTGCCGTTGGTGCCGGTGATGCCCACCAGTTGCAGCTTCTGCGCCGGATAGTCATAGAAATGGCCGGCCAGTTCGGAGAGGCGAGCGGGCAGATCCTTGAGCCCGAAACAGGGGATCGAGGTGGCGGGGGCCACGAATTCCCCATCCTCCTCAAACAGGACGGCGGTCGCTCCCTGAGCCACCGCCTGTTCGATGAAACGCCTGCCATCCATCTGGTGGCCCCGGATTGCCACGAAGAGAGAACCGGGCCCGACTCGCCGGCTGTCGAGCTGGATGTCGGTGAGCGCGAGCGCCGGGGCATGGATGCCAAAATGGCTCATGAGTTGATCAAGTGCGCGGGGTGGCAACATGGGAAGCCTCCGAATGGGCAGGAATGCAGGCGCTCAGGGAATGGGGCGCCATGGAAAACACCCCGACAGTCGCGGGGTCGACAGAGAGAAACGGATGCCAATCAGGTACGAGGTGCGCCATGGGCGGCCTCCGTACGGGCAAGCTTCGCCGGCACCTCGGGGGGGATGGCGTCGGGACGAATGTTGAAGAGCTGCAGCACGCCCCCCATGGCCTCGGCGAATGGCGGGGTCGCCACGGCACCGCCGTAATAGGCATCGCCCTTGGGCTCGTTGATCACCACCACCATGACGAAGCGGGGGTTGCTGGCCGGGGCGAAACCGGCAAACCAGGCCATGTAATCCTTGCCGTAGCCACCGGCGACGGCGACCTTGGCGGTCCCACTCTTGCCGCCGACCCGATAACCCGGGATCTGCGCCTTGGGAATGGCATTGCTGACCACGTACTCCAGCGCCTGCAGCATGGCGGTGGCGTTGTTGTGGTCGATGACCTGCTCACCCTTGGGCGGCGTGGTCACCTTGATGATGGAGAGCGGCACCCGCTTGCCCTTGTTGGCCAGGGTCGCGTAGGCAGAAGCCAGCTGCAGCGGGGTGACCCGCAGGCCATAGCCGAACGACAGGGTCGCCCGCTCGATGTCGGACCAGCGGCGGCGCTGGGGCAGCATGCCGCCGCTCTCTCCCATCAGGCCACTGCCGGTGTCCATTCCGAAGCCGACCATGCTGAGGGTGTTGATCATCTCCTGGGCCGGCATCCGCAGCGCGATGCGCGACATGCCGATGTTGGAGGAGTAGCGCAGTATGTCGTACAGGTTGGTCGCCTTGTGAATGCTCACATCGCGGATCTGCTTGGCCCCGATGAACAGGGGACCACCGGGTATGGTGTCCTTCCAGCTGGTGACGCCCGCCTGCAGGGCGCTCAACAGGATCAGCGGCTTGACGGTAGAACCCGGCTCGTAGGTGTCCGTCACCACCCGGTTGCGCACCCGGAAGCTCTGGTACTGGCCCCGGTTGTTCGGGTTGTAGGAGGGGGTATTGACCATGGCGAGCACTTCGCCGGTCTTCACATCCAGCATCACCATGGAGCCGGAGGTCGCCTTGTTCTCGTCGGTGGCGCGCTTGAGGGCGCGATAGGCCAGCGCCTGCACCCGCTGATCTATGCTCAGCTGCAGATCGTTGGCGTGCTTGCCCTCCTTGACCAGTCCGAGTCGCTCGATGACCCTGCCCTGCCTGTCCTTGCGCACCCGCATCTCGCCCGGGGTCGCGGTCAGCCATTCGTTGTAGCTGCGTTCTATCCCCTCGATGCCGCTGCCGTCTATGTTGGTCACCCCCACCAGGTGGGCGCTGATCTCGCCGGTCGGGTAGAAACGGCGCGCCTCGGGGCGCAGGTAGATGCCCCCCAGCTTCAAACCCTTGATGTATTCCGCCACGGCAGGGGTTACCTGGCGCTGGAGATAGACGAAGCGCTTGCTGGGGTTGGAGATGCGGTGCTTGAGGGTGTTGATGTCGAGCTTGAGCACGGCGGAGAGCGCCAGCCAGGCGCGCTCGTTGTGGATGGCGCCGGACTCGTGCACCGTCTTGGGATCGGCCCAGACCGCCTCGACCGGCACAGAGACCGCCAGCTGTTCGCCGTTGCGGTCGGTGATCATGCCGCGCACAGCCTGGGTGGAGGTGGTGCGCAGGGAGCGCATGTCCCCCTCCTGGCGCAGCCTGTCCGGATCTATCACCTGGATCCAGGCCAGCCGCAGGATCAGGCCGGCAAACGCAATCCCGATGAAAAACACCAGGGTGCGAAAGCGCCACGGGTAGAGTGACGGAGCTTTAGCCTTGGCTTTGTCCTTTGCAGGAGCCTTGGTGGCGGCCTTGCGTGTCATGGTTGTGTAATTACCTTCTCGGTGGTCACCAGCGGGCGAGCCATCTGCAATTTATCCATGGCCAGACTCGCGACACGGGAGTGTTCGGCCAGGGTGCCCTGCTCCAGCAGCAGGTGCCGCCACTCGATGTTGAGCCTGTCCTCTTCCGCCATCAGGTCATTCTGCTTGGCCGTCAGCCCCCGGGTCATGTTGGTCACCAGGATCACCGCAAAGGCGGTGATCAGCACGGCCAGGGTCAGCACGACCTGCAGCTTGTGGCGCCAGAGATCACCGATGATCTCCCTGGACAGATGAATGCGTACCTCGCTCATGACTCAATCCGCCAGACGCTGGGCGACTCGCAGCACTGAGCTGCGGGATCGGCTGTTTTCGGTGACTTCATGTTCGGAAGGTTTGAGCGCCTTGCCGACCGACTTCAACTTGCGGCCACCGGCCAGTTGCGCCTCGGTCAACGGGATGCCATGGGGCACTTCCGGCCCCTTCTCGTGCTTGCGAATGAAGTGCTTGACCAGACGGTCTTCCAGGGAGTGGAAGCTGATGACGGAGAGGCGACCCTCGGGCGCCAGCGCCTGCAGGGCACCGTTCAGCGCGGTTTCGATCTCGTCCAATTCGCTGTTGATATAGATGCGGATGGCCTGGAAGCTGCGGGTCGCCGCATGCTTGCCCTTCTCCTTGCTCGGGTTGACCCGGGCAATCATCTCCGCCAGCTGGCGAGTGCGCACATAGGGTTCGGTGACGCGGTCATGGACGATGGCGCGGGCAATCTTCTTGGCGAAACGCTCCTCGCCGAAGGTTTTCAGCACCCAGGCGATGTCATCCACATCGGCCTTGGCCAGCCATTGCGCCGCGCTCTGGCCCGTGGTCGGGTCCATCCGCATGTCGAGGGGGCCGTCTTTCATGAAGCTGAAACCGCGCTCGGCGTCGTCAAGCTGGGGAGAAGAGACCCCCAGATCCAGCAGGAAGCCGTCGACTTTGCCGAGCAGACCGCGATCGCTCAGGTAAGTGGTGATGCCGGAGAAGGGACCGTGCACTATCTCGAAGCGGGGATCCTGGATCTTGGCCGCCTCGGCAATGGCCTGGGGATCCCTGTCTATGGCGATCAGTCGCCCCTGCGGACCGAGATGCTGGAGAATGAGACGAGAGTGACCACCCCGGCCAAAGGTACCGTCGACGTAGATACCGTCCGGCTTGATGGCCAGCCCTTCGACGGCTTCGTGCAACAGCACTGTGATGTGTTCAGCGGCTTGGGTCATTTATAAAGAAAAATCCTGTAGTCGTGGTGAACTTGCCCAGTCGTCCTCGGGCAGGCCCAGGATGTCGTCATTGATCTGTTGTTGCCAGCGGGCTTCATCCCACAACTCAAACTTGTTGAGCTGGCCTACCAGCATGATCTTCTTGTCCAGCCCGGCGTGGCTACGCAGTGGCTGGCTCAGCAGCAGACGGCCATTGCCGTCCAGTTCGCACTCGGTGGCATGTCCGAGCAGCATGCGCTGCAGGCGGCGTTCCGCCGGATTGGTACTGGAAAGGGTCTTGAGCTTGCGCTCTATCTCTTCCCATTCACTCAGGGGGTAAAGCAGCAGACAGGGATGGGCTATGTCGATGGTGCAGACCAGCTGGCCGTCGCGCTCGGAGCGCAGCCAATCTCGATATTTGGTCGGAATCGCCAGTCGCCCTTTGCTGTCCAGGCTGATGGCGTGAGCGCCACGCAACAAATTGCAGTCCCCGAAGGTGAGTTATGGAGGCAAATTGCCCAATAAAACCACTTTGATCCACTTTTCTCCACCATGAAGTTTAAGGACGAGCAGGGGGCTTTTCAAGCAAGGATCTCGGGCATGGGGAACATATTGACGCAGCGCGGGGAGGCTACAGATTAACTGAGTTGATTTTCCACAAGTTATTCATGAGCGAATTAAATTTATCCAATCAGCTGGGGGCCATAAATAATCGGTTTCAGGGTGAAATGATGAAACGAAACAGCACGACGGCACACAGAATAATGCTCACCCCCACCACGGGGTAGATGATATAGCCATCTCCAGCCCGCCGGGCACGCAGCACCACCAGCTGGCAGAGCAGCAGGTTATAGAGGATCAGAAGAAAAGTCAGCAGGAGGTTGGAACCAAATGTCAGCTCATCGGCATACATGACATAGAGCCACATCAAACCAAAATTAACGAGGATCAGATAAAGCAGAAATTTCTGAATCGCTCTGCCCGCCTTTGGGGTCTTTTTTACTCGTGTTATCATGCTTATCACGTCCTGGATACCACATGAACAGTCGACAGATATTGTCAAAAACTGTTGAGATACATCGTGTTTTTATCATTTACCCGCCAGGCAATGCCCTTTTTTGTCAAATTGTCACTTCGCCTTCTCACCGGCTTGTCTCTGCTGAACAGTGCCAATGGCCATACCTACGATAAGTATCATTGGCAGGCGGGCTTTCCTACCCCCATCGGCGGCGCGGGTGCAGAACTGGTCACTCAGCAGACCCGGTTTCTGCTGCAGCAACGCAGCCACCTGCAGACCAGGATCACCCAGTCACAACCCATGATCCGCTGGGTGGAGCAACAGGTCAGCGCACGCAAGCTCCCTGCCATGCTGGCCTTCCTGCCCCTGATCGAGAGCAGCTATAGGCTGGATGTGGTTTCCTCTGCCGGTGCCGCCGGCCCCTGGCAACTGATGCCCGACACGGCAGCCCGTTTCTCCGTCCCCATAACGGCCAGCTTCGATGGCCGTTATTCCCTGCCCCTGGCAACGGAAGCAGCGCTCTCCTATCTCGGATGGTTGTATCAGTTCTTCGGGCAGGACTGGCTGTTGGCCCTGGCGGCCTACAACGCGGGAGAAGGGCGGGTGCTCAAGGCGGTGCTCAAGGCCGGGACGCGCAATCTGTGGGAGCTTCAGCTACCGACCGAGACGCGCCTCTATGTGGCACGTTTCATCGCACTCTCCCAGCTGCTGGACAGGGCGGCGTACCATCAGTTTCTCCTGCCATCCTGGCAGGAGGGAGAGAGTATCAGGGTGTGGCGGCAGCCGGGTGACTGCTCCTTGCTGAGCTGGGCCATGGCCAGGGGAGTGTCCATGAACGAGGCCAGCCGGTGGAATCCGGCCTGGCGCTTGCCCGAGGCTCAGGGGGTGAGCGACTGCCCCATCGTCTATGGGCAGGGCAAGGCGCCCACGGACAGCCGGCCGAGTGAGCGGCCACTGCTGGCGCGCACCGTGTCGCTGGAGAGCCTGCACGACCCCCTGCTGTTGCAGCCGGCAAGGGGACTGGACATGGGACGGGGGGGGATCAGTCTTGAACGGTTGCCGGATCCGCTGGGATTGGAGCAGACGCGCCCTCTGCTGGCGCCATGAAGCAGTGGCGCCAGTGGCTGAGCACGGGGGCGAGATCGACGGACTCGGGATCGGCCCAGCGCGCACCGTAGAAACTGAGGTACTGGCCTATCACCCGGCGATGGGTGATCCGGCACTCCAGCACTATCTGCGGTGACAATGACAGGCTGACGGTGTCGGGCAGCACGAAGCGGGCCGGGGCCAGGAAACCGACGCCACCCGGCCCTATGTCCTTGATCACCGCCCGACCTATTCGCTTGTCAAACAGCAGGCCAGACACCATGAGCCGGGCCGCGATGCCGCAGCTCTGGGACTCCAGCGGCGTGCTGCCATCGTGCAGATACCAGCGGGGTACCTTGCGCCTGGGATCGTTGAATGGTGTCACTTCCGGCAATTCGAGATCAGGGGTTCCCATGGGCAATGGCATCCTTGGCTTGCTGGGTGGCGGCTTGGGTTTGAGCACTGAACAGCTGCTCCAGGCTCTTCTCCGCCTGAGTCGTCATCACCAGCAGTTCGATGCGACGGTTCTGGCTGCCTCTGGGGTCGGCGGTGTTGTCCAGCATGGTGTCCGACATGGCTACCACCTGCCCCACCCGCTCGGGGGGCATGCCGCCGGCGAGCAGGACCCGTCTCGCCATCATGGCGCGATCGGAGGAGAGCTCCCAGTTGCTGTAGTTGTCACCGGCAAAGGGCGTGCTGTCGGTGTGACCGGAGATCATGACCCTGTTCTCCACGCGCTGGAATATAGGCGCAAGCGCCATCAGCAGATGGCGGAAGTAGGGGCTGATGCGGGCGCTGCCGCGGCTGTACATCTCCCGTTCGTCATCATCACGGATCAGGATGCGAAGTCCCTGGGGCACCAGTTGCAGCTCCAGGTTGTTCCTGGCCTGCATCTGATCCGCCATGGAACCGATGAAACCGGCCAGCTGCTTCATCTGCATCTCCCCCTCGATCTTGCCCACCAGCAGGTTCTCGTAACCCCCCTGTGCGCCGTCGGTGAAGATGCTGCGATTGCGCTCCATGTGTCTGGGCATGCGCTGCCCCTCTTCCACAAACTGCGGGCTCAACTCTTCAAGCACCGAGGGATTGCCGCCGAGATCCACCGGATAGGGGCTGTTGCGGATATCGAAGGGGTTTGCCTCGCTGTCCATGATGCTGTAGTCACGCAGACGGCTGGCCACCGCCTCGCGCTCCTCCTGGCTGGAGACGGCCAGGATCCAGAGCACCATGAAGAAAGCCATCATCGCCAGGGTGAAATCGGCAAAGGCGACCTTCCATGCCCCGCCACCCTTTGGGCCACTGCTGCGCCGCTGCTGGCGCTTGATGATGATCTGCTCGTGATTGCGCATTACATGGCCCTGTTGGTCACCCAGTCTTCCAGTTCAAGGAAGCTGGGTTTCACATCGGGCTCCAGCATCTTGCGGCCAGAATCGACCGAGAGCAGCGGCGTCTTGCCCCGCAGCTGGGCGATCAGGATCGACTTGATGCACATCAGCATGCCGATGCGGCGCTTGACCATCTCCTCCATGGCATTGCTGATGGGCTCCAGCAGGCAGTAGCAGAGGAAGATGCCGATGAAGGTGCCCACCAGGGCAGCTGCCACATGCACCCCGATGTTGCTGAGGGGGCCGTCGAGCTGCTGCATGGTGATGATGATCCCCATCACGGCCGCGAGGATCCCGAAACCTGGGCAGGCCTCCCCCGTCTTGTGCAGGGCGTGGGACGGCTTGAGCATGTCCTCTTCGATGGCCATGATCTCCTGCTCCAATATGGTGTCGAGCTCATGGGGGGTGATCTTGCCCATGCCCAGCAGGCGCAGGTTGTCGATGATGAAGCCGAGCAGTTGCGGATCTTCCGACACCTGGGGATACATCAGGAAGACGGAGCTCTGCTGCGGGTTCTCGATGTGCTCGTCCAGCGCCTTCATCCCCTTGTTGCGGGTCTCTTCCAGCAGTTGGTGCATCAGGGTCAGCAGCTCGCGGTAGATCTCTTTCTCATCCTTGTTGGACTTGAAGCACTGCTTCACCTGGCGCCACATCTCATGCATCACCTCCTTGGAGTTGCCAAGGAACATGGAGCCGGCGGCGGCACCTATGATGATGATGAGCTCGGCGGGCTGCCACAGAGCGATGGGCCGTCCCCCGGCCATCATGAAGCCGCCAAGCACACAAATGAAAATGACACCAAGACCGATCTGTTTTTGCATGGATGCTCCCGCAGAATTCAAGAAGACTCCCCCACAGGGAGAGGCATTAATATATGGAGTCGACCAAACGCTGCTTGAGCTGAAGGACGCACTGCTTGTGTAGCTGGCACACCCGCGATTCGGTCAGACCGAGCACCAGCGCTATCTCCTTCATGTTCAGCTCCTGCTGGTAATAGAGGGAGAGCAGCAGCTGCTCCCGCTTGTCCAGGGAGCCAAGCACCTTGCTGAGGGTCATGGCCAGGTCCACGTCGTCGGACTCCGAGGCCGGCGCCCTGCCGCCGTTCTCCAGCCACTCCTCCAGACTCTGCAAGGCTTCGGCCTGGCCGGCATAGGCCAGCTGACGCACCTCCTCCACTGAGCAGTCCAGCGCCTGCGCCATCTCCAGCTCGCTCGGGTTGCGACCCAGCCGGTTGAACAGCTCCCGCTGCACCTGGTTGTGTCCGTGTACCTGCTGGCGCAGCTGACGGGGGCGCCAGTCCAGCCGGCGCAGCTCGTCCAGCATGGCGCCGCGGACCCGCTTGAATGCATAACTCTCGAACTGGGCATCCGGCTCGCTGCCATAACGGCGCCAGGCCTCCAGCAAGCCCATCATGCCCACCTGCTCCATGTCCTCCTGATCGAAACAGGCGCTGACCTGACTGCGCAGGTGAGTGGCCGCCCGCTTCACCAGCGGCAGATAGCGGGTCAGGATCGCCTGCTCGCCGGTACGGGGGGGCGAGGGGGTCAGGTCGCAGGGAGTGTCCCAGCCAGCGTCCATCATGTCCGCTACTGCACCAGGACCTTGGTGACCAGCACTTCATCCAGATAGGGCTTGTAGCCATACCCTTGCAGTGTCGCTACCAGCTTGCCGAGCAGAGAGGTCTGCAGGGCGGAGATGTTTTGCAGCTCCAGCTTCACCGCATCGTGGGAGCGATGACTGAAATATTGCACCATGGCATTGCGGATCAGGGGGGTCAGCTCGTTGAGCGTCTCCAGCTGCTGGGGATTGTGGGTCACCAGCGCCAGCTCCAGCACCAGATAATGAGGCTCAGAGTCCCCCTCCAGGCTGATGACGAAGCGCTCCATCGGCTTGAACAGCGGCGTCTTGCTCAGCTCGGGCTTGGCCTCCGCCAGACCCAGCCAGACGGCAACCATGTCTCGCTTGAGATAGGCGCCATAGGCCAGCGCCGCCAGCAGGCACAGTGCCATCACCATCAACATCATCCACTTCATGACACGCCGCATAATTTGAAATCACTCTCGCTATTGCCAGATTGTAAAAATGTCACACCAGGGTATTGAGCCAATCCTGGCCAGCACCGCCCGATGTCTCCTGTTCTTCCTGCCACTGTCTTCGGCCCGCCAGGATCTTCTCCTGCTGCCAGCGATCGCCCCGCTCCTGCTCACCCCCCTGGCCGACGTTCACCTCGACGCCGCCGGCATGGTGAGGGGCCAGGCTCATCCGCAGCCGCTCCATCGACTGGATCATGGCCTCACGCACCGCAGGGTTGGTCACGTTGAGCTGCACGCTGAGCCGATCCCCCTCGACCCTGACCGTCAATTCGAGGCGCCCCAGCTCAGGGGGATCGAGGCGAATGTGCGCCTGCTTGATGCCCTGATTCACCTGCAGCTCGAGCTTGTCCTTCAAGACGTCCACCAGTTGCTGCCCCCATTGTGCCTGGTTGTCGCTCAGACGGGCCGGGGCCCACTGATAGTCGGCCGTCCTGGTCAGTGGCGAGGGCGCCAGAGTCGACATGCCTCTGAGATCCGGGACAAGGGACTCCCGTTCTGACGAGCCATCCGCACCAGGGAGGGGGGGCAAGCCCACCATCGATTTGCCGTGCAGCAGCGACGATTCGACCTGAGCGGCCGGTTGCATCAGCTGACGGGCAAACTCCCCGGTGAGCGAGGCGCTCATCTCCCGGCGTCCCGACACCAGATCCATCGGCAGGCTTCGATCCGTTTCCAACCGCTCGTGGCGCACCAGGGCACGCAAGGCGGGCGAGACGGTGGGGGCGTCATCCTGAACGCCTCCGGCATCCTGCGCCAAGGAGGCAGACATCTCCGGGTTCTGACGCAGTGGCGGCAGACGGCCCCCCTCGTCAGGGCGGACAAACACAGGCTGCATATGGGTAAAGGCGTGCAGTTGCTCGGTCGCATCCTGCTCGGACAAGTCCGTCTCCTCGACCTCGGATTCCGGGGAAGGAGCTTCATCGAGCGGCAAGATGACAGGGGCTTCCTGCTGGAACTCCAGAGGCTGATACTGCCCTCCCTGCCCCTCGGGTTGACGAGCGAGGCGCGTAAAGCCAGTGGTATCGAGATTGGGGGCCGGGTCTGAGCCGACGAAGGGGATCATGCCCATGCTTGCGCCTCATCATAGGCTTGCAGCCCTTCCCGCTTGAGGGAGAGGGCGTCCCACTCCTGCTTGCGCTGGGCAGTCTCCTGCTGGCAAAGCGCGAAGGCTTCCTGATGCCAGTGACGCACCTGCTCCCGGGCCGGTACCAGGGATTGCCACAATGCCGGTTGCTGGCGCAGATGGTCGACGAGCTGGGCCAGGCGATGATCCGCCAGACGCACCGCATCCCACTGCCCGGCACGGGCCTGCTGTAATATCAGACGTCCCAGCCCCAAGAGCTGGCGCTGGCGAGTCTCGCGTTCCGTACTGGGCGGCACGGCCCCGGTCATGGACATGATGATGGCCCCAAAATAAGACGACCTTGCCAGTAAGCAAGGAGCAGGCCAGATATGTAGTTGTGGTATTTCAATGCGTTAGCCGCGGCCCTTGGCGGATGAGGAAGGGGGGCTTCCGCATCAGCGAGGATGGCGGGCCATGGCTTCCCAACCCTCTTTCAACTCCAGCAGGATGCGACGCACCTCGGCAAAACCTGCGACGTCGTTGCCCACGCTGATCTCGAACAACCGCTGCCCGCAATAGTCGTACAGGCGGTGCAGGTTGGCAGCCAGCTCCCCTCCCTTGTCCATGTCGAGGGCACTGTCGAGCCCCCCCAGGATCTGCAGACACTTGTTGATGGACTGACCCTTGCGCTCATACTGCCTGGCCAGGATGTGGCCCTCGGCCCTGGCGATCTCGTCGAGCAGCCCATCCATCAGCATCAGCACCAGCTGGTGCGGGTCGGCGCTCGCCGCCTTGGCCTGGGTGGCGGCGAACTGATAGGCGTCGTAGCCTTCTTGGGGTTCAAACATGAAAGACTCACTTATTCAGGAAATACGGGATCACCGACTCACAACGCGCCCATGGTTTGCAGCATCTGGTTCATGGTGGTGAACTGATTGAGGTAGCGCTTATACGCGGAATCCATACGACGATCCAGTGCCTCCATGCGCTCGTTGACCCGCTTCTCGTTCGCCTCCAGACCTGTCTTGCGCCCCTTGAGCGCACCGTCCCGCTTGGTGTAGGGATCGAGTGCGTTGCTCATCCGCTTGAGCAGGCCGTCATCCCCCATCAAGGCCTTGCCGAGCAGCTCGGGATCCTTCTCCAGTGCCTTGTTGAAGTCGGTCTCATTGAAGGAGAGCTTACCCGCCTTGTCGGTTTTGATCCCCAGGCTGCCCAGGGTCAGATCACCAGGCAGGTCCCGCACGCTGCGGGCCAGCATGCTCTTGAGACTGCGCACCCCACTGTCGGAGGAGAGTGCCCCCGGCGCCTTGGGATCGCTGGAGGTCATCTTGGCCAGCTCATCCACCAGCTCGTTGTAGCTGTCGACGAATTTCTTGAGGGAGCCGGTCACCGCCTCCTTGTCCTGATCCACCGTCACCAGCAGGGGCGCATCATCGACCTTCTGCGCCTTGGTCAGCTGGAAGGTCAGGCCGTCCACCACGTTCTCTATCTTGTTGCTGGCGGAGGTGATGGTGAGCGGGTTGTCGCCCCCCATCCGCAACTTGGCGTCCTGCGCCTGGGTAATGTCCGTCTTGCCGGTGACGGCCACCCCGAGGGTATTGGCGGCATCGCCGCTGTAGCCCAGGGTGATGGCGTTCTCCACCCCGCTATCCTTGCTGGTCAGCACCATGCTGACCTTGCCGTCGGTGCGCACCAGGGTCGCCTTCACGCCCGGGTTGTCCTTGGCGTTGTTGATCTGGGAGACCAGATCCTTGGCGGTGGCACCGGCCGGCAGGGTCGCCAGATCGATATCGATGGTCTTGCCCTTGACGGTCAGGGAGAAGACGCCGTCGGCGGGTAGCGGCGCAGTGTCGCTGCCAAGCTGCAGGCCGACCTGATGGGACTGGGCAAGCTGCTCCACGAAGAAGTTGTACTGGCCCGAGCTGGCTTTGCCATTGCTCGTCACCGTCATGATCCCCTCCTGGGACATGGTGGCCTTCTGCGCCTGCAAGCTGGTCGCCTTGTTCAGGTCCTTAAGCAGGGTCTGGAAGCTCGACAGCTTGGTGGTGAGGCTGCTGATGGCGCTCTGCTGTCCCTTGACGCTGTCCAGCTGCTTCTTCAGCAACTTGTCCATGTTCTGGCGCTCTATGGCCACCAGTTGCATCGCCGTGCTGGCCGGATCCATTTGCATCTTTATCCCCTTATTCAGTGGCATGCCTGTTGGAAAAAGCCGGGACGACGCTTTCCAACATACAAACCAAAACAAAGGCCGCTCCTATTGGAGCGGCCTGACAACTCATTAACGCAGCAGGCCGGTTACCATGCCGGTCATCTGGTTGGAGTTGGACAGCACTGACATGCCAGCCTGCATCAGCATCTGGTTCTTGGTCATGTTGGTGCTCTCCTGAGCGAAATCGGCATCCATGATGCGGCCGTTCGCCATGTCGGTGTTCTCTTTCATGTTGGAGAGGTTGTTGACGGTGTGCTCCAGACGGTTGATGTTGGCACCGAAGGTGGAACGCGCTTCGCCGATCTTCTCCAGCATGCCGTCCATAGCGGTGATCTGGGCAGTCGCATTGGCGGCGCTCAGGGTGACGCCAGCTGCGCTGGTGATGGCAGTGTTGACCGCTTTCACCTTCACGGATGCGTCCAGGCTCAGCTTCTCGTTGGCGCTGGCACCGATCTGGAAGGAAACGGCACCCGCTTCGAACTTACCAGCAGTTTTCAGCAGATCGGTACCACCGAAAGTGGTGTTGTCACGGATGTTGCCCAGTTCCTTGCCCAGCTCCTTGAACTCGGCATCCATAGCTTCGATGTCCTTGGTGCTGTTGGTGCCGTTGGCAGCCTGGGTAGCCAGATCCTTCATGCGCTGGGTGATGTTGGTCATCTCGTCCATGGCGCCTTCGGCGGTCTGGATCATGGAAACGGCATCCTGGGCGTTGCGCATGCCAACTTTCTGACCGTTGGACTGAGCCTGCAGGCGGGTAGCGATTTGCAGACCAGCAGCATCATCGGCAGCAGAGTTGATACGCAGACCAGTACCCAGACGCTGCATAGCAGTACCCAACATCTTGTTGGTGGAGTTCATCTGGTTCTGGGTGGTCATGGAAGCGAAGTTGGTATGAATGGACAAGCCCATGGTTATTTCCTCGATTTAGGCGCTGCACTGCAGCTTGTTAGGTAGACAAAAGAGAAGGACGACCAAGGAATGGAAAAAATTGAACAGGAAAGGAGGATTTTTGTTTTTCTGCCTGAATGCGCGAGCTCAGTAGCATAAAACAGAGCGGGGCTGGCACATCGCCAACCCCGAGCAGAGGAGAGCCGAAACGTCAGCGCAGTGCGCTATCAATCTCATCCAGCAAAACGGGTAACTCGAACTCCAGGTAGTCACACAGCCCAGCCCAATCGTGGCGCTCCTGACACTGCAACAACTGTTTGGCCTGAAGCAGCAACGAGGACTGCAGCTCGGCGGGCAGATTTGCCATCAGAGGCGTCAGCAGTTGCAGCATGCGCCCGCATTCGAAGCAAGCCTCTTCATCCTTGCCCTCGCGCAGCATGGCTGCCAGCACATCGGCCCCAGCCTTGAAACTCGCCACATCGATCATCCGGAAAACTCCTCGTGGTAGTGGGTACCCAGAATACGAGCCCCCTCGCGACTACTGTTCATGAAATTCACCTCTGGGTGGCGTTGGATATAGACTTCCATGCCGTTCAGATAGATGCAGAAGCTGAGCAGGGTTTTCACGGGTTGACCATGACCATTGGGCACGGTGCGGCGTCCGTAACGAGCCTCGCTCCCAAGTTCACCATCATGCCATCCGGTGTGGGTCCGGCCTTCTGGATAGGAGAAGTCGGCCCCAAACAACGTGATGTTGCATGCCCCCATCCGGACAGCCAAATCCGTTGCAGGATGGATGACACTCCCTCCGGTGAAGAGAGCAGCCCGTCGCAGCTTTTTCTGCAAGCTGACATAGGTATCCAGCGACTCATAAGCGCCGTAGCGTGGCCCTTGCCATTGTGACAGCACCTTGTTGTGCACCATGGGGATATAGACCAACGCAATATCGGAAGAGTGCTGTGGATCCAGTATGCCGAGGTGGATATGCTGATCTATCGTCACAACGATGTCAGGTTTGATGCCTTGTGCAATCAAGGGGCGCAGCGCCGTATCGACACAGATGAAGAGGGGTCTGTCCGGCTGATCATAAACCTCTTTCAACGCGGGCAGATGATGCGCCAGGGTCGGCCCCGTGGCCAACACATAGGCATCCCGCCCTCTGGCCGTCCCAAACAACTGCGCCACATCGGCATCTTCGCGCAATAGCTCCAGATTGCCTGCCAGGCGCTCGGATACCCAACCTTGGCCAAATTGTTCATTGATTGCCTCGAGCCGGCTCTGGATAAGTACCCGATCCCGGATCTTGGCAGCGGATTCATCAGCCAGTTCCAGCTCTGAGCTCAGGAAGATAAAGGGTGACATGACCAGCTCATTTTCCTCCGGCAGCAGCAACTGCACTCTGGGATCCGCCAACCAGTCCAGTTGCTCCGTCAAATGTAGTACCAGGGTGAATACTGCCAGGTTCAATACCTTGACGTTGAGTTGCCGCAGGCGCTTGCGCTTGAGCAACACACGGGGCACATCCCCCAGGCCTGTGCCATACAGCGTCAGCACAGCTGTACCTGCCGGTGACATGGCCGCAATCCGCTCTGCCTCACGCACCCGATCGTGGCGACTGGTCAGCTGGATGCCATTGATGGAAAGCGTGGAGCTCAGCCCTTCAACCAGCTCGGCAGGAACTTGCTCTATATCTTGCGCCAGCAGATGAGGCAGCACGGCAGGCCAGCGCTTGCTGATGAGTTCGGCATGCTGCGGAAAATAGTTGGTCATGTTGTATCGCTGCCAATAGAGGAAATAAAAAATGAAGAGGGGAAAAGTCAGGTCAGCAGTGCCACCACGTTCTGGCGCGACACATTGGCCTGGGCCAAGAGGCCTGACATGGTCCCCATGAAGCCCCCCTCCTTGAGTTGCAGGCTGAGCTTGCCTTGCAACTGCGCCAGCTCCTCCTGCGGCATGCTCTGGCTGCGCGACTTCACCCGATCGAGCTGCTTGACCATCTTCTGGCGGAACTGTTTCAACTCGCGCACCGACTGCTCTATCTCGCCGAGCAGCCGCTTCAGGCGCTGTTGCTCCTGCTTGAGCTCCCCCTTGTCGAGCCCTTCGCCTAGCTGGGTCAGCTGCCCGGCCCTTTGCTTGAACTGCACCGGAACCGGATTGCCTGCAGGAATGCGGATGCCTTCCCCGCTCAGCAGCACGGGTTCGTCCAGCTTGCGCCTGTGCTGATCCGGCACGCTCAGCTCCAGCTTGCCCAGCTCGTTCAAGCGAGCCTGGATGTGCTCCTTGCGCAGCGCCCTGTCCAGACGGGAGGCTGCCTCCGACTCGCTGGCATCGGCGGGCAGCAGCACCTCGACGGCGCTGCTGGTCTGCGGGAAGGAGAAGACCAGCCGCTCGGCGCTCGCCCTGGGGCTCAGCAGATCGAGCCGCTCGGCGCCGTAGTGCACCCGGCTATCCGTCGCCGACGCCAGCAGGCGGGGTTTGAGCTCGGTGGTCAGCGGGGCCTTCGGCTGGGTGAGCTTCTCTTCCAGCAGCTTGAGTCGGGAAACCAGATCCCCGCTCGCCGCCTTATGCTGGCCCAGCTGTTGTTCGAGGCGCTTCAGCTCGCCCCATACCTGGCTCAGGGCCTGTTCGCCCCCCTGGGCATGGGCGATGCGCTGCTGCGCCGTGCCGATCAGGGCCCAGCGATCCAGCCGGATGACATTGGGCTGGCGCTCGTTGCGGGGAGTCTGCTGGGAAGTGGCCTGGGCAGTCGAACGTCCATGCAGCCTGGGCTGGGCCGGCGTCTCGGCCACACCGCCCGGACGGGTTTGTTGAATCTGCATCCTGGCTCCTTAGACAGACTTAGGGCATGTAGTTGAACAGGCTCAGCCCGTTCACCTTGGCGAAGGCCTGCTGCTGCACCTGCAGCGCCATCAGCACATGAGCCTGCTGGGTCACGGCCCCTGCGTAATCGAGGGACTCTATCTGATTGCTCACTTCCTTGCTATAGGTGCTCTTCTCGGCGTGCCCCTCGTCCACCTGATCCAGCAGATTGATGCGTGCCCCTATGGTGCTGACCATCTGGCTGATGTCATCTTGCAGGATCAGACTGCGATCCAGCATGGCTCTGGCCTTATCGGTCGCATCCGCAGCACCGCTGTCGAAGGCTGCCACCATGTCGTCGAGCTGCTTGAAGAAGTCCCCGTTCTGGATGAACAGCTTGTCCGCGGTGTGATTGAGTTCCACCGTGACCCCTCTGGCGATGCCGACCTCACGCACCAGGGCATCCCCCTGATAGAGATAGTCGCCGCCCGGTCCCTTGACGATGGGAGCCTTGTCCACCTGGCTGCCGCTGAACAGGCTGGAGCCACTCTCGTTGCGGGCATTGGCCAGATCCAGCAAGCCGTCCTTGATGATCGCCAGCTCGCTGGAGACGGCCCGGCGATCGTCCTCGGAGAGGGAACCGGTGGCGGCAGTCTGGGTCAGATCCCGCAGACGGCTCAGCATGTTGGTCATGGTCTCGAGCTGGATCTCCCCCTGGGAGAGCTGGCTCTTGGCGTTGGCGATGTTCTTCTGGTACTGCGCCATCGCCGCCTGCTCCTTCTTCAGCCCGAGCAGTTGCACGCTGCCCACGGGATCGTCCGAGGGCTGCAGGATCCGCTTGTTGGAGGAGATCTGGCGATCGAGGCGGGCATATTCGCCGAAACCCTGCTGCAGGTTGTCGAGCATGCTGAGCTGGATCTGGTTGGTGCTGATGCGCATGCGGACTCCGTCAGAACATGTTGAGGATGGAATTGAAGAGCTGGTTTTGATTGGTGCTGATACTCATGCCGGCCTCATCAGAACATGTTCAGAATGGAATTGAAGAGTTGATCCGAGGTGCTGATCACCTTGGCATTGGCCTGATAGGCCTTGGTATAGGCCATGATCTTGACCCCCTCCTCGTCGGTGTTGACTCCGCTGACGCTGCTGAGCTTGGTCGCCAGCTGCTTCTCCATGTTGGCATCGGCCTCCATGGTCGCCTTGGCCTGGCCGCTCTGCACCGCCATCTTGCCGAGCAGGGCGCTGTAGGCCTCATACTGGCTGTCCTTGATGGTCAGCAGCTCCTGCAAGTTGCGGTTGTCACCGTTGCCGCCGCCCGCCTTGGCGAAGGCCAGATGGTCACCGGTAAAGCCGTCGGCCACCTTGAGGGTGCCGGAAGGGTTGAGGGGGTCGTAGCTGAACAGGGGTTTGCCCGGGTCACCGTTCAAGTCGATGCCCCCCGCCTGCTTGGCGTTGAAGTCGTCCGCCAGCTTCTTCGCAATCTGGTTCAGTTCGTCGCGCAGGGGGCGCAGCACCGTGGTGCGATACTCCAGCACCCCGGCCAGGGTGCCTCCCTGCAGCTTGGGCACCTCGAAGGATTGCGGCCCGAAGCTCAGGCTCAGGGTATCGCCGGTGAGGGAGAGGGTACTGCTGCTGCCCGCCAGCACCAGGGGCTGGCCCTGGGGCAGGCTCAGGGAGAAGGAGCCGTCGCTCTGGCGGTTGACCCGCACCTCCATGAAGGTCGACAGCTCACGCACTATCTGCTCGCGGCTGTCTTCCAGAGCCGAGGTGTTGACCCCCTTGGAGGCCTGCTCGCCGATCTGGGTGTTGAGCTCGGCCACCTGTTTCAGATAGCTGTTGACCTGGGTGATGGTGCTGCCGAGCTGATCGTCGATCTGCTTCTCCTGGGTCAGCAGGCTCTCGTTCAACTGGCCGAAGCGGTTGGCCAGCGCCCCGGCAGAGCTGACGATCTGGCTGCGCTGCGCCGGCGTCTCCGGGCTGTCGAGGGCGGCGCTGAGGGAGGCGAAGAAGCTGTCCAGCCCCTTGGTGATGTTCATCGATTCGCTGCCAAGCAACTGCTCTGTGGTGTTGATGTACTGATGAAACGCATAGGAGGAGCCGGTGGAGGAGCGGCTGCGCCAGTGCTGGGACACCAGATAGTCATCGGTGATCCTGCGGACCCCGGTCACCTCGACCCCCATGCCGTTATCCAGTCGGCCAAAGCCGGACAGGCTGCCCATCATGGCTTCCTGGCGGCTGTAACCGACGGTGTTGACGTTGGCGATATTCTGGGCGGTGACGTTTAACGCGATCTGCGCCGCGTTGAGTCCGCTAAAACCGATATTGAGCAGCGACATCAGTCAACTTTCCTCATTTTTGCCGAATTCAGAGGCTGACTGAAGGCAGCCAGGGTCTGGGGTTCTGAAGCGACCACGGGCTCGGCATTCTTTAATGTGGGGGCCAGTTGATTGACCATCTGCTCCTTGAGCCCCATGCCACCACGCTTGACCATGCTCATCGCCAACTGGCTGTCATACATGTCGCGGTAGAGCGCCTCTCCCTTGATGAGCTTGTCATCGTCATCCTGCATGGCGTCGGAGGCCGATCGCATGTGCTTGAGCACCGTCTGCAGGAAGCTCACCTCGAACTGGCCGGCCGCCGCCTCCAGGGCCGCGCGCTGATCCGGGTTGCTCTTTATCTGCTGCAGTTCATTGAGATCCTGATAGAAACCAGGCTCAGAGGTAATTCTGGTCATAGAGATCCTTAGATGACCACCAGCTCGCCTTCGAGGGCTCCCGCCTCGTCGAGGGCTTGCAGAATGGCCATGACATCGTCCGGGGTCGCCCCCAGGGAATTCACTGCCTTGACGATCACCTCCAGGGAGGTGCCATCCGGCCAGACAAACATGTTGTTGCGCTCCCGGTCAACCTGAACCTGAGAGTTGGGCGTGGTGGTGGTCCGGCCGTTGGAGAAGGCATTGGGCTGACTGACCGTCTGGCTCTCGCCTATGGTCACCGTCAGGCTGCCGTGGCTGACCGCAGCCTTGCGCACCTTGACGCCCTGCCCCATCACCACAGTGCCGGTGCGGCTGTTGAAGACCACCCTGGGTCGCTCCTTGCCCATGTCCACCTGGATGTCCTGCAGCAGGGCCATGAAGGAGATGCGCTGGCTCTCGTCGCGGGGCGCCGCAATCTGGATGCGCCCGGCGCTGACCGCCTTGGCCACGGGACCGAGCTGACGGTTGATCTCCCGCTCCACGTTGCGTGCCGTCTTGAAATTCGGCTGATGCAGGTTGAGGGTGACCTCGGGCTTGTCCGAGAAGTTGCTGACCGCCTCCCGCTCTATGATGGCCCCGTTGGGGATGATGCCCGCCGTCGGCACATTGATGGTGACGGAGGAGCCGGACTGGCCCTCCGCCTTGACCCCGGCCACCACCAGGTTGCCCTGGGCAACCGCATAGACCTCGCCGTCGATGCCGCGCATGGGGGTCAGCAGCAAGGAGCCGCCCCGCAGGCTCTTGGCATCGCCGATGGAGGTCACAGTCACGTCCACCAGCTGCCCCTTGCCCGCCAGGGCAGGCAGGGTCGCCTGCACCGAGACCGCGGCCACGTTCTTGAGCTTGGGATCTATGTCATCGGGCAGTTGCACGCCAAACTGCTTGAGCATGTTGGCCATGGACTGACCGGTGAACTTGACCTGGCTGCGATCCCCGGTGCCGGAGAGGCCGACCACCAGGCCATAGCCCACCAGCTGGTTGGTTCTCATCCCCTGCACGTCGGCGATGTCCAGCAGCGCCCGCTTGGCGGGCGCGGCCGCCCCGGCCACCCCAGACAGGGAGAGGCAGAGCAAGGCGATATACCATCTGTTCATCGAAATCCTCACAAGGGGGCGAAGGCGGAGCTGAAGAAGCGCGACAGCCAGCCCATCTGGTTGCTGTCGGCGAGGGCACCACGTCCCGCATAGGTGATGCGGGCATCGGCGATGCGCTGGGAAGAGATGCGGTTGCTCTGATCGATGTCCTCGACCCGCACCATGCCCCCCAGACGAATGTACTCATCCCCCTGATTGAGGCGGATCCACTTCTCTCCCCGGATCCCCAGCACACCGTTGGGCATCACCTCGGCCACAGTGACAGTGATGGCCCCCGCCAGTGTGTTCTGCTGGCTGGAGGTGGCGCCGCCATCGAAGTCCCGATCCGCCTTGATAGAAGCACTCCAGTCCGGCCGCGACACGCCGCCGATGGAGGGGGCTGGCACATTGAGGCTGCTGTTCTTGTTCATGCTGGTGTTGGCTTTCTTGCTGGACTGGGTCCGCTCTTCCAGCATCACGGTCAGGATGTCGCCGATGCGATAGGCGCGACGATCCTGAAACAGGGTCATCATGTAGTCACCACGGTAGAGGCTGCCATCCTCCCCCACCCCTGACTTCGTCATCTGGGAGCGGGAGGGTGCCCACTTCTCGTCACCGGGCTCGGGAGCCTGCAGTTCATAGGTGGAGCAGCCCCCCAGCAGCAGGCTGAACACGACACAACGCCACATCGCCCTCATCATCACAACGCCTGGGTCACGAACTTGAGCATCTGATCCGCGGAGGAGACCACCTTGGCATTCATCTCGTAGGCGCGCTGGGTGGTGATCATGTCCACCATCTCCTCCACCACGTTGACGTTGGAGCTCTCCAGGGTGAACTGCTTGATGGCCCCCATGGCCTCTTCCCCCGGCACCCCTTCGATGGCTTCACCGGAGGCGCCGGTCGCCCGGTAGAGGTTGCCACCCAGGGCTTCCAGACCGGCCGGATTGGAGAAGTTGGTCAGGGTGATGCGCCCCAGCTCGACGTTCTCCTGCTGGCCCGGCAGGGTGGCGCTCACAGTGCCGTCGGTGCCGATGGCGATCTTGGTGGCGTTGTCCGGGATCTGGATCTGCGGCAGCATGGGCAGGCCGTCGGCGTTAACCAGCAAGCCTTCCGCGTTGCGGTGCCACTGACCATTGCGGGTGTAGGCCGTCTCGCCATCCGGGCGCTCGACCCCGAAGAAGCCGGCACCGACCACCGCCATGTCCAGCTCCTGATTGGTGTTCTGGAACTGGCCCGGGGTGAACACCTTCTGGGTACCGACCACCCGCACACCGTTACCCATCTGGATGCCGATGGGGGACAGGTTCTGCTGATCCTGCTGGGCCCCGGGCTGGCGCTGCACCTGATAGAACAGATCTTCGAACGCTACCCGATCGCGCTTGAAACCGACCGTGTTGACGTTGGCCAGGTTGTTGGAAATGCTGGCCATCTTGGCATCTTGTGCCGACAGACCCGTTTTACTCACCCAAAGCGCTGCATGCATCTTCGTCTCTCCACCGATTCATTCGGGGGCGCTCACGCGCCCCATCAACTCTTGTCCACGGTCGGCCGGGGCCACCGCCTTCAATGCCGTCAGCCCTGGCCCGAGATCAGCCGGGCGCCCTGCCTGGCCTGATCGTCCGCCGTCTTCATCAACTTGACCTGCAACTCGAAGTTGCGGGTCAGGGACATGCTGCTGATAAGCTCATCCACCGCGTTCACGTTCGCCCCCTCGAGGAAGCCCGAGGCCAGCACCACCTGTTCACTGATCTCCGCATCCCCGCCCTGGCGCTGACGGAACAGGCCATCCGGCCCCTTGACCAGATCGGCCGGGTCCGGATTGACCAGCTTGAGGCGACCCACATCCAGCCGGGCACCACCGCCGGGCGGGGTGATGCTGAGGGAACCATCCTTGCCAAAGCTCAGGTCACGGTAAGCCGGCAGCACCATCTCGCCGCCGTCCCCGAGCACGGGGCGGCCATTGAGGGTCAAGAGCCCCTCCCCGTCCACCTCCAGATTGCCGGCACGGGTGTAGGCCTCCTTGCCATCGGCCGTCTGCACAGTGATGAAGCCTTCACCTCGTACCGCCACATCCAGCTTGCGACCGGTCTGCATCAGGGCGCCCGCCCGAAAGTCGGTCCCCGCCTGCTCTTCCCGGGCCATGACCCGGCTCTGATAGCCGTCGCCGGCCAGGGCATAGGCGGAGGCCCGCTCGAAGTCGGCCCGAAAACCGGCGGTATTGACGTTGGCCAGGTTGTTGGCCCGGATTTGCTGGGCCATCAGGGTGTGTTGCGCCCCCGACATGGCGGTATAGATAAGCTTTTCCACGCATCACGCCTTAGAAGGAGTTGAAGAGTACCTGAGTCATCTTGTCAGCCGAGCTGATGGTCTTGGCGTTGGCCTGATAGTTGCGCTGGGAGGTCATCAGGCTCACCAGTTCACCCGTCAGATCCACGTTGGAGGCCTCATAGGCCCCTGCGGTCAGACCGCCCAGAGTCCCGGTGCCCGGCGCGCCCAGCACCGGCTGGCCCGAGCTGAACGACTGCTGCCAGGTGGTGTTGTTGGTCTGCAGCAGGCCATTGGGGTTGGTGAAGTTCGCCATCACCACCTGGCCCTGGAGCAGGCTCTGGCCGTTGGTGAAGGTGGCGTAGACACCGCCATCCGCATCCACCCGTACCCCGGTCAGATCCCCGGAGGTATAGCCGTTGGACTGGTTGCGGGTGGCGTTGAAGTCGGAGGCATACTGGCTGACCTTGGCCAGATCCGCCGTGAGGCTGATGGGCTCGGCGCCGGCGGGGGCCAGGTTCAGCACCGGGGCCGTGGTCGGCGTCTTCAGGGTGCCGTTGGTGTTGAACTCCATGGCCACCGGGGTGCCGGTCTGGGTGCCGTTGAAGGCGTAGTTGACCTGCCAGCTGTTGTCACCCGTCTTCACGAAATACTGGGTGACAGTGTGCTCGACCCCGAGGGAGTCATAGACCTTGCTGGACTGGGAGTAGCTGAAGCTGTCGGACTTGGCGGGATCGAAGGGATGCACGGCCTGATCGATGACGCTGGCGTCCGCCTTGAGGTTGGCCACGAACTCAAGGCTGTCGGACGGTTTGGCGGGCAGGCTGCCGGTCTTGACCTGGATGTCCCCCACCACACCGGATTGCAACTCACCGGCCTCGTTGGTGGTGTAGCCCTGCAGACGGGTGCCGCTGGCGGTGGTCAGATAATTGCTGGCATCCCGCTGGAACATGCCGGCCCGGGTGTAGGAGGTCTGGCCGTTGCCATCCTTGAGCACGAAGAAGCCGTTGCCGGAGATCGCCAAGTCCAGCCCGCGCCCGGTCCGGGTCACGTCGCCGTTGCGATCGAAGTTCTGGGAGACGTTGTTCATCTCCACGCCACCGGCCTGGCCGCCGCCGTAGATGGCGGCAAACTCGGCACGGCTGGACTTGAAGCCCGCGGTGCTGGCGTTGGCCACGTTGTTGCTGATGACACTCAATTCCTGGTTGACGGCGCGCAGGCCGCTCAGTCCGATACTAAAAGACACAGTTTCGCTCCTATCTGATTACGCCGACTTGCCGAACTGGACGGCACTGAACAGGGGAACATCCCCCACGCCTGCCACTTGCAACATGATCTCGCCCGTGCCCGGCAGGTTGACCCGTTCAACCTCGCTGGCCACATAATTCTTGGTGGTGGTGGCAACCCCGGCGAGGGAGGCCTTCACCTCGAAGCTGTATTCGCCGGCGGGCAGGGTCGGCAGCGCATAATCCAGCGCCCCCGCCTTGCTCTCGCCCCAGCCCTTGGTCGCGACCAGGGTGCCGTGCTTGTCATACACCTTCAGCTCGACCGTATCGGCCGCACCGGCCAGCTCCACCTGACCGCGGATGGCACCCTCTTTCTGCTGGTTCAGAGTCTGGCTCGGCACCATCACTTCCTGGCCGATCAAGCCAGTGCTCTGCAGCACCTGCTGGGTATCCATCATGTTGATGGACTTCTGTTGCAGCACCTTGAGCCCTTCCACCCCCTCCACCATGCTGAACTGCGCCAGCTGGGTGACGTACTGGGCCCCGTCCAGCGGGTTGGTCGGATCCTGGTTCTGGATCTGGGCCACCATCATCTGCAGGAATTCGTTGCGCAGCTGCACGCCCTGACCGGCAGTCGTGTTGTTGCTGGCGATATCGGGCGTCGCCGAGTACTGACTGGCACTGCGGGCGGTATCCAGACCGCTGACCTGTGGCAGGCTCATTTATGCCCCCTGGCCGAGACGCAGCAGCCCTTGCTGCATGCTGTTGATGCGGTTGATCACCTCGACCGAGGTCTCAAATCCCCGGGAGGCGCTCATCATGTCCGCCATCTCCTCCACCGCATTGACGTTGGAGTAGTAAACGAAGCCGTCGCCATCGGCCAGGGGGTTGGTCGGCTCGAGGCGCTTCTCCACCTGGCGGTCCGACTGCACTATGCCGGCGATCTGCACCTGGGCGGCACCGAGCCCCTCGGCATCCTGGACCCGTTGGTAGAGGGTGGAGAAGACCGGCTTGATGGCCCGGAACGCGGCATCTTCGCTGCCGGCGGCGCTGTCGACGTTGGCGAGGTTGGAGGCGACTGTGTCGAGGCGGACGGTTTGCGCCCGCATGGCACTGCCGGCGATGTCATAGATGCGATTGAACGACATGATTAACGGCCCTCGATCGCCTTGGCGATCCCGGTGATTTTCATATTCAAGAAGGTGAGGCTGGTCTGAAAGTCGGTGGCATTGCTGGCAAACTTGCTCTGCTCCACGCTGAGCTCGGCTGTGTTGCCGTCCATGGAGACCTGGTAGGGAATGCGATAGAGGGGATGCTGCATGTCGGTCTCGCCCTGGCTGATGGCGCTGCCCTGCTCGCCCGCCGCGACCTGCCGGGCGACGCGACCGAGGATCGATTTGTAGTCGACATCCCGCGCCAGATAGCCAGGGGTATCCACATTGGCCAAGTTCCCTGCCAGAATACGGGCTCTGTCAGCCCGCACATCGAGGGCATAGGGGTGCACGCCAAGCGCGCTGTCAAATGAGATACTCATGCTTCATCCTTCTTGTGAACCAGTCAGACCAGTGCATCCTTTATCAAGACTCATGCCAATCGTGAAAACCCCTTATTTCCGCTGGTCGGGGCATAGACTGCGGCCGAGGGCGCAGGCAAAAGGGGAAGCGTTGTTTCCCACATGGAAGCGGGGTGGCCTGCTCGCCCTGCTGATCCTGGCGCTGCCCCTGCGGGCCGAACCCGAACCGCTGGCGCAACGGCTGAGCGACGGACTCAAGGAAGATGCGACGCTGGCCCTGCGCGACTATCTGCAGCAACAGGGCTGGCCGGATACCCAGGCCGACTACCAGGTCTGGCTCTCCCCCGCCGTGGCCCATCTTCCCCCCTGCCAGCAGGCGGTGCGGTACCAGGCGGGCGGGCAGTATCGCCAGCCCTGGGGGCGGCGGCCCTATCTGGTGGAGTGTACCGAACCGGCCTGGCAGCTCAGGGCGCGGGTGGAGGTCACCCTGATGCTGCCGGTCTGGGTGACGGCACAGGAGATCCAGAAAGGGCAGACCATAGGACCGGGGGATCTGCTCGAGAAGTCCCTCGACGTCAGCCGGTTGCAGCGGGGTTTCGTCCCAAGCAATGAGTCTCTGGTGGGCAGCAAGAGCACCCGCCATCTCAGGATGGGCCAACTGGTAGGGGAACTTGACTTGCAGCTGGCCTGGGCCGTCCGGGCGGGGGAAGGGGTATTGATCAGGGCGGGCCAGCAGGGCTTTTCCGCCACCACCCGTGGTACTGCGCTGACCAATGCCGCCATTGGCGAGGGGGTCAGGGTCAGAAACCTCAGTTCGGGCAAGGAGATCCAGGCCTGGGTGATCGACAAGGGGGAGGTCGAAACCCGTTTTTAGCCCACAAAAGGCGAGTTTGATTCAAGTTCGGCCGCCTTCGGGTCGCCTGTCAGAGATAGACCATCAGGAATTGACGTTATGAAAATCACACGCACCGACCCTATCTATGTTCAACCCCAGCAGCAGCGCAAGGCCGATGCCGCGCCCGCAGCCCAACCACGGGCTGGCCAGGGGGATGCCCTGATCAGCAGCACGGCCCAGAGCATCAATCAGGCAAGGTCCCAGCTGGCATCTACTTCCGACGTGGACATGGAGAAGGTGAACCAGATCCGCCAGGCCATCAGCGAAGGCCGGCTCGAGCTCGACATGGATGCCCTGAGCCAGGCCATCCTGGACATGCACCGCCGATGAGCATGGCCCCCAAGCTGAGGGTCAAGGAGCTGATCATCGGCATCCAGCAGGACTGCGGCCGCTACGCCGACCTGCAGCAGTTGCTGCTCAACCAGCACTTTCTGCTGGCCAGCCACGATGTCGACGGGCTGACCGGGCACAACCGGCAGCAGACCCGGCTGATGGCCGACATCCAGCAACAGGCCCAGCAACGCTGTCAGCACCTGCTGGCGCTCGGGCTCAAGCCCGACGAGCAGGGCATGGCGACGCTCATCACCAGACTGCCCGACCCGCTGCAACAGCGCGTTGGCGAGCAATGGCAGACGCTCGAGCTGTTGCTGCGGCAGTGCCGGCGCCAGAACGAACTCAACGGACGCCTGCTGGCCGGCCAGATCGAAACGATCAACACCCTGCTGGGCCAGGAGTCATCCTATGGCAGGCAGGAACACTTCCCCGATTGAATCTTCAGCGCCCCTGCAGGGTGCGATGACGCAGGCTGGCTAGCTCGTCCAGTTGCCGCTGCTCCCCTGACTCCTGCCGCTTGCGCGCCGCCAGAGCCCGCTTGTCCAGCAACAGTTCCAGCCCCTTGACCCGGCCAAACTGCTTGAGCAGTTGTCCCTCGTGGCGCGCCAGATCCAGGCTGGCCAGCGCTGACTGCTGCACCTGGTGATCCAGCAGGTGGCGCAGTTGCCCCTGCATCTGCTGCTTGTTCTGCCACAGCAGGGGATGGAAGCTGGCCGAGCCCGGTTGCAGCGTCGCTATCACCTCCTGCAATTTGAGGGCCCGCCGCTCCTCACGCAGCGCCACCTCCCGCAGCCGCTGCCGCTCCTTGCCCATGGTATCCAGGGCATCCTGTTGCAACCCGAGGTAGGATTTCAGCATGGGGCGTCCTTAGGCTCTGCCAAGCACTTGCTTGAGGCCACTCACCACCTGGGTGATGGGGGTCTCTTCATGGATGCCCTGCTGCAGGAAGCTGGCGATGGAGGGATAGCGCTGCACGGCTTCGTCCATCTGGGGATCGGCGCCGGGCTGATAGCCGCCGAGGGGCAGCAGTTCGCGCACCTGCTGGTAGCGACCCCACAGCTGGCGCAGGTTCACCGCCAGCCCCTGCCACTCCTGGGGCACCACCTGCGGCATCACCCGGCTCACCGAGGCGCCGATGTCGATGGCGGGGTAGTGCCCCTCCTCCGCCAGCCGCCGCGTCAGCACTATGTGTCCATCGAGAATGGCCCTGGCGGCATCCACCACGGGATCCTGCTGATCATCCCCCTCCGCCAGCACCGTATAGAAGGCGCTCAGGCTGCCGTCGGTGCGGATGCCATTGCCCGCCCGCTCCACCAGCTGGGTCAGCATGCTGAACACCGAGGGCGGATAGCCACGGGTGGCGGGCGGCTCTCCGATCGCCAGGGCGATTTCCCGCTGGGCCTGGGCATAGCGGGTCAGGGAGTCCATCAGCAGCAGCACGTCCTGACCCTGCTCACGGAAATACTCGGCGATACGGTGGCACAGCTGGGCAGCCCGCAGGCGCATCAGGGGGGATTGGTCAGCGGGCGCCGCGATCACCACGGCGCGGGCCAGCCCCTCTGTTCCCAGGCTGTGTTCGATGAACTCCCGCACCTCCCGGCCCCGCTCGCCGATGAGCCCCACCACCACTATCTGGGCGCTGGTATTGCGCGTCATCATGCCGAGCAGCATGCTCTTGCCCACCCCTGAGCCGGCAAACAGCCCCAGTCGTTGACCCTTGCCGACCGTCAGCAAGCCGTTGATGGCGCGAATGCCCACATCCAGGGGTTCGCGCACCGGGGTGCGCAGCAGGGGGTTGGGGGGGGAAGAGAACAGGGGAACCCGCTCCCCCTCCTCTGACAGCGGACGCCCGTCCAGGGGGTGCAGCAGGCCATCTAGCACCCGACCGAGCAGGTGCTCGCCGACCACTATGGTCTCCTCCCCGTCGATGGGCAGCACCCGGGCACCGGCATAGAGGCCGCTCATGGGTTGCAGGGGCATCAGATAGGATATGTCGCGGTTGAAGCCGACCACCTCGGCCAGCAGGGAGTCACCCGTTGCCGTTTCCACCCGGCAGCGCTGCCCCATCACCAGCTGGCAACCCACCACTTCCAGGGTCAGCCCGGTGACGCGCACCAGGCGTCCATAACGACGAAAGCCCGGGATCTCGTCCAGGCTGTCCAGCGCCGAGGTCAGCGCCTGCTGCAATGCCTCATGCATCCCGAGGCAGTTCCAGGGTCTGGTTGAGCTGCTCGATGCAACGACCGAGCCGCTCCCCCGTGTTGATCTCGATCACCGCGGCCCGGGTCTCGATCCGGGCGTCACCGACCCCCAGGGCCCCATCCACCTGCAGCGGCCACTTCTCGCAGCGGGTCACCCCCTGCTCGGCCAGGCGCTGTCTGTCCCCCTCATTGAGGTAGATCACCAGATCTTCCGACTCGCTCGGCAGGGTCGCCATGGCCTGTTCGACCTGCTGGAGCACCTGCTGCGGGTTGAGGGTGAACTCGGCCTGGATCACCCGCTTGGCCACCTGGGCGACCAGCTGGGCGATCAACGCCTTCTGCTCCAGCATCCGGGCCCGGGTCAGAGACTCCCACTGCAGTTGCAGCTTGGCAAAGGGGACCATGGCCTGATCGAACGAGGCCCTGCCCTCGGCCAGCCCCTGGGCCAGGCCACGCACCTGTCCCTGTTGCAGCCCCTTGGCCTCCCCTTCAATCAGGCCGCTGGTCAGCCCCTGCTGGTAGCCGGCCTGATACCCCTCTGTCTGTCCCTGCTCCAGCCCTTGCTGATAGCCGTATTCGAACTCTTCCTGCTGGCTTCTGGCCTCTTCCCCGCTCTGTCCCAGTGCCGGGAAACGGTAGAGACGGGTGGCACCGGCCGCCAGTTTGCGAACATGCTGACTCATGCCTGTCTCCTGTTAGCTGACGGTGGCTTCTTCGAACAGCTGGAACTCGATCTCGCCCTGCTCCACCAGTTCCCGCACCAGTTGCATCACCTCTTCCCTGGCCTGCTCCACCTTGCGTAGGGAGACGCTGCCCTGATCCTGGATCTGGGCTTCCAGTGCCTGCGCCATCCGCTTGGGCATGGCACCCAGCACCACCTTGCGAAAACCGGCGTCGGTATTCTTCAGCGCCAGCGCCAGCAGATCCGCCGGCAGCTCCTGCACCAGACGCTGCAGGGTGTCGTCGCTCTGGCGACGCAGGACCATGAAGTCGAACATGTTCTTCTCAATCTCGAGGGCCATGTCGCCGTCGTGTTCCCGCAGCAGGGAGAGCATCTGCTCCTTGTCACCCTGATAGCGGTTGAGGATGTCGGCCACCTGGCGCACCCCGTTCACCTTGGCGCCGGACTGGTCGGCTACATAGGCGAGACAGCGATCCAAGGTCAGCCTCAGCTCGGCCAGCACATGCTCGCTGACCGAGCTGAGGCTGGCGACCCGGACCAGCAGATCGTCGTGGAGCGACCCCGGCAGGGCATCGAGCACGGCCGAGGCGGTCTGGGGCGGCAGGAAGGCGAGCAGCACCGCCTGCATCTGGGGGTGTTCGTTGCGAAAGAAGCGGGCCAGGACATCCGCGGGCACCCATTGCAGGCGCTGGATGTCCTGACTCATCGCATCCCCGTAGAGGCTGTCGAGCAGGCTGCGGGAGAGGCGCTGACCCAGCGCCAGATCCAGGGTCTGCTCCAGGTACTCCCGAGACGCGCTGCCGATGCCGCTCTGCTCGCGATACTGATTGAAGAACTGCTGCAGGGTCCACTTTGCCTCTATCGAGCTCACGCCGGAGAGGCCCGCCATCTTGGAGATGAGCCGTTGCACCTCGTCCCGCGACAGCTTCTGCATCACCTTGGCGGCCGCCTCTGTGCCCATGCTCAGCAGCAGGATGGCGGCCTTCTCGAGGTTGTCGATGTCGATGTCGACCGCGCTCTGGTTCAGATTACCGTTGTTCATTGCCACTCACCCATTGTCTGACCACTTCCGCCACCCGGGCAGTGTCTTTATCCACCAGCAGTTGCAGGTGCTTGAGCTGCACCTCGAGCTCGGAGCCTGGCTCCGGCAGCGCCTCCAGATCCAGTGAGGAGAACTGGGGTTCCAGCTTGTATTCCGCCTGCTGCAGGCTCTTGCCAATCGCGGTACCGTCAGCCTCGTCATCCCCTTCACGGCGCATGGAGAGGCCTATGGTCGGTTCCTGCTCTTCATCCTGCTCCTGTTCCGACTCGGCATCAGGATACTGCTGGGTACGCACCAGGTGCTTCACCAGGGGGCGAATGCCGAAGAACACCAGGGTCAGTCCCAGCAGGCCACCCACCAGGTAGCGCAGGGAGTCTTGCCAGTAAGGGGTCTCCAGCCAGCTCGACTCAGGTGGCGTCACAGGCACGGCGCCGGTGAAGTCGAACACCTGCAGGCTGATCTGATCGCCACGCACGCCGTCAAAGCCGACGGAGCGCTCCACCATCTGGCGGATCTGCTCCAGCTGCTCCGCGCTCCAGCCCCCCTTGGGGCCGCTCTGCTGATTGAGCAGTATGGAGACGTTCATCCGCTCCAGTCGTCCCTGCTGATAGCGGGTATGCACTATGGTGCGGCTGTTCTCGTACTGCTTGCTGACCTCCTGCCGTTCGGTGCGGGTGTCATTCTTGGCAGGCTCCGGCGCCGCCGCATTCCCCTCGGCAGCCGGTTCGGTCTGGGGCGCCGTCTCGGGAGGACGGTTGGACAGGGCCCCCGGAATGCCGAGCGCCAGGGCATCTATGGTCTTGTCGGACTTGTTGGATTCCTTGGTCACCACACCGTTGGGATCCAGCTGCTGCTGGGTCTCTTCCACCGCGTTGAAGTTGACGTCAGCGGCGATCTGGACCCGGAAGTTGCCTGTGCCCAGCATGGGGTAGAGCATGTCGCTGGCACGCTGGCGGATGTACTGCTCCAGCTTGCGCACGTACTCCATCTGCTGGACGCTCTGCTTGCCGAATCCCGCCTTGTCGCCAAGCTCGGCACTCAACAATTGGCCCGCCTGATCCACTATGGTCACGGCACCGGGCTTCATGCCCGAGATGCTGCCCGCCACCAGGTTGGCGATGGCCTCGACCTGACCCGGCTCCATGGACTGGCCGGGTTGCAGATCCAGCATCACGGAGGCGCTGGGTTTCTCTTCGTCACGGCCGACAAACAGGGTCCGCTTGGGGATGGCCAGATGCACCCGGGCACTGCGCACCGCATCCAGCGAGATGATGGTTCTGGCCAGCTCCCCTTCCAGGGCATGGCGATAACGCGCCCCTTCCATGAACTCGCTGGTGCCAAGACCCGTCACTGTGTCCAGCCCCTCGAGGCCGGCCGGCATGGCCGCCCTGACCCCACGCGCCGCCAGTGCCATACGCACGTGGGCGAGCTGGCTCTCCGGCACCAGGATCTGGCCCGAGCTTTTCTCCAGCCGGAAGGGCACCTGCTCCTTCTCCAGCATCTCCATGATGTTGGCTGTGTCGTAGAGCTCCTGCTTGCCGTAGAGGGGCACATAGTTCTTGCTGGAGGTCCAGAGGATCACCACTATGGTGCCCGCCACTATGGCGGCAAGCAGCGCTATGGTCAGGATGGATTTGTTGTCCCGGGACAGGGTGCGCCAGTTGCGCATCCCTTCCTGTACCCGGGCGATCAGGGAGCCCGACGCCCCCGGAGAGGATGATACCAATTCAGTCATGACCTACCCTCAGAGCGGCATGCGCATGATGTCATCGAAGCCTGTCATCAGTTTGTTGCGCACCTGCATCAGGGCGGAAAAACTGAGACCTGCCTTCTGGCTGGCCACCATGGCCCCCACCAGATCGTCGCTCTGACCCGCGTCGACGGCGGTCATCAGGCTGGACGCGACATTCTGCTGTTCGTTGACCCGGCCGACGACGTCACGCATGGCGTCGCTGAACGAGACAGCCGAGGCGTCGTTAGGCTCGATGGAAGGGGTGTGACTGGCGACGCGCTGCATTTCCTGCATCTGCTGCAGGAGCGTCACCTGTGATGACATGATCTCAATCTTCACTCGGTTATCCCTTAGTTTTGAATCTGCTGCTCGACATCGATGCCCTGCTCGCGCATGGCAGCCAGCTTGTATCTAAGTGCCCGGGTCGTCATCCCAAGGGCTTCGGCCGTACGAGTCCGGTGACCACGAAAACGGCGCAACGTCTCCAGGACGAATTGAAATTCGGCATGCCGTTTGGTCTCGCTGAGCCCCTCCGGGGCCGCAAGCGTCTGCGGTAACAGGTTGTCGGCTTCGACGGCATAATGGGGCAGCATCAAATCGACCGCCTGAATATGCAATCCGCGAGCCATAATTAGCGCCCGCTGGATCACGTTGTCCAGTTCGCGCACATTGCCCGGCCAGTCATAGGAGATCAGCTGCTTGCAGGCGCTCTCGCTGAGGCGATACCCCTGCTGGGCGGCGTAGCGTTCGATGAAATACTCCGCCAGCGGCAGTATGTCGTCCGGCCGCTCCCGCAGGGCGGGCCAGCTCATGGGCAGCACATCGAGCCGGTAGAAAAGGTCCTCGCGAAACTCCCCCTGCAATACCAGCTCCCTCAGGTCTCTGTTGCTGGCGGCGATGATCCGCACATCCAGCGCAATCACCTGATGGCTGCCCAGCCGCTCGACCTCTTTCTCCTGCAGTACCCGCAGCAGCTTGGCCTGCAATGCCAGCGGCAGTTCGGAGATCTCGTCGAGCAGCAGGGTGCCCCCCTGGGCCAGCTCGAACTTGCCCTGCTGGCTGGCGGTCGCGCCGGTAAAGGCCCCCTTGCTGTGTCCAAACAGGATGGATTCGAGCATGGACTCGGGGATGGCTGCGCAGTTGATGGCCACGAAGGGCTTGTTCGCCCGGCTGGACATCTCGTGGATATAGTGGGCCAGCCGCTCCTTGCCCGTCCCCGACTCGCCGCCGATGAGGATGGTGGCCGAGGTTTTGGCAGCCCGCCTGGCGAGCTGCAATACCTGCAGACTCAGGGGCGAGGAGGCGATCAGGTTGGGAATGGCCTGACGCAGGCGCAGGGCTCCCCTCACCACATCGAGGATCTGGCGCTGACTGAAAGGCTTGATGATGTAATCGATGGCGCCGGCCCGCATGGCCTCCGCCGCCAGATAGGCCTGGTGCTCATTGACCAGGATGACGCAGTCGGTACCCGCCAGCTCCTGCACCATTGAGGGTCCGGCCTCTGTCATGACCGCCATGTCGAGCAGCACGAGATCAGCGGAATGATTAGAGAGAAATTGCTTGGCCAGCGGGACAGAATTCAGGCAAGAAACGCGATAGCCTGCATTCAACAATATTCCCTCAATATCGTCTCCATTTGATAACGAAGAGGAAACCAATAATAAATGTGCATGAGATTCAATACCGACGGGTATTGAATTTTCCTTGATAGATAAATCAGAAAACATATTAACCCGAACCTGTGATTGCACATGAATCAATCAACAGAACTGACGCTCAAAAAATAAAAACGCACCAGGACGGGGCAGCACCTCTTATTGAGCACTTACCCTATATCGGTATGAAAACAAGGCTGGAATCATGACCTTGGTAACCCCGCTATCATTAGCATCAATGCCGTTAGACCGGAGGCTTTGCGTCCTGACTTTTCAGTTCAGTTTGCCTTTATCATGCGACGACCCGTATTAGGATGGCATGGCTTGGTTGTCCTTCAAGCCATGTGACACATCTGACTGTTTCTATTTTATTTTTTCACTGTCAGTCTATGTCGCGTCAAAAGCCGTCACATCATAACGGCTTTATATGACAATTCAAGCAGATGTGCGGAATAGTCTCTTCCTGCCGGCATATGGGCGTGGCAATTCCACTTCAGCCCAGGGTGCCAATTACTTCGACCCGCAAATCTTCCGGGATCTCGTTATAAGAGAGCACTTTGAGACCTTTCGAGAAGGATCGGGCATAGCGGGCGATCAGGGGCCTGAGCTGGGGCATGACCACCAGCACGGGCGCATACCCCTGCTGCTGCAACTGCTCCTTCACCAGCGGCATGTTCTGCTGCAACTGCGCCAGCAATTGCGGGTCGACCGGGAAGCTGTCCAGCTGGATTTTTCCCTGCTGCTGGGACTGGTTCATTGCCGTCAGCAGGGTCTGCTCCAGCCGGTCGTCCAGGGTGAAGGCCGCCAGTATGTCGCGGGATCCAATCGCCTGCCTGACGATCTGGCGCTTGAGGGCGCAGCGCACGTCCGAGGCCAGCAGCACAGGATCCTTGGTCAGCTCGCTCGCATCCAGCAAGGTGGTGGCTATGGTGCGGATGTCGGTGAGGCTGATCTGCTCCTTGAGCAATTGACGGAAGACCCGCAGTTGCTGCATCTGGGTCAGGGCCAGATTGAGCTCTTCCGCCAGGCGGGGGGACTGGGTGGCCAGATACTGCCCCAGCTTGCCCACCTCGTCATGGCCGAAGAGCCCGTCGAGCTGCTCCCTGAGCAGCTTGCTGGCATGGGTGGCGATAACGGTGGCGGAGTCGACCACGGAGTAACCCAGGTTGAGCGCCTTGGCCTTGTTGTCCGGCGAGATCCAGACCGCGTTCATGCCATAGGCCGGATCCTGGGTCAGCTCGCCGTCCAGGGCGCCATAAGTCTCGCCGCTGCTGATGGCCATCAGCCGCTGGCAATCCACATTGCCCGTGGCCAGAGCGATGCCAGACAGCTTGATGCGATATTGCTCCGGTTGCAGTTGCAGGTTGTCCCGCACCCGGATCTCGGGCAGCAGGAAACCATACTGCTCCGAGAGTGTCTTGCGAATGCCGCGCACCCGGGCGAGCAGCTCGGCCCCCTTGTTCGCCTCGGCCAGCGGCACCAGCCGATAACCCAGTTCGATGGCGACCGCATCCACCGGCGGCAGATCCTGCCAGTCCAGCCCTTGCGGCTCCGGCTGCACCATCTGCCTCGTCAGCTCCTCTGCCGCATCCAGAGCCGGATCCTTTGCCCGGCGCTGACTGACGCTCCAGCCGGTCCAGGCCAGCACGGCGGCAAAGCTGAGGAAGGCCAGCATGGGCATGCCGGGCACCAGGCCCAGGATCAGCATGATGGCCGCCGCCGTATAGATGACCCGGGGAGAGGCCAGGATCTGCTGGCCGACCTGATCCGACATCTCTCCCTCGTCGCTCACCCGAGTGACTATGATGGCTGCCGCGGTGGACATCAGCAGGGAGGGGATCTGGGCGACCAGACCATCACCTATGGTGAGCAGGGCATAGATGCGGAAGGCATCGGAAACCGGCAGCGAGTGCTGGAAGATACCGATGGCGAGACCACCCACTAGGTTGATGATGAGCACCAGCAAGCCGGCGATGGCATCGCCACGGACAAACTTGGAGGCCCCGTCCATGGCGCCGTAGAAGTCGGCTTCTCTGGCGATCTCTTCCCGCCTGGCGCGGGCCTGGTGCTGATCCAGGGTGCCGGCGTTGAGATCGGCATCTATGGCCATCTGCTTGCCCGGCATGGCATCCAGGGTGAAGCGGGCGGAGACTTCGGAGATCCGCTCCCCCCCCTTGGTGATCACCACGAAGTTGATGATCATCAGGATCACGAACACCACCATACCCACCACGTAGTTGCCGCCGATCACCACTTCCCCGAAGGCCTGGATGACCTTGCCGGCAGCATCGTTGCCCTCATGACCATGGAGCAGCACCACCCGGGTGGAGGCGACGTTGAGGGACAACCGCATCAGGGTGGCCACCAGCAGCACGGTCGGGAATACGGAGAAATCGAGGGGGCGGCGAGCGGAGACAGAGACCAGCAGCACCAGCACCGCCAGCACTATGTTGAAGGTGAACAGGGCGTCCAGCAGCCAACCGGGCAGAGGCAGTATCATCATCGCCAGGATGGCCAGCAGCATCATGGGGATAGCTGTATAGGATTGGGTCAATACACGCCAGTTCACAACTTACCTCTCAGGTTGACGTAACTCGGGCGGCACATGCAGAGGTGCAAGGGGATTGGGTTTTCTGCCCTTGCCTGCCTCATAGGCCCGTAACTGCAATACGTGGTTCAATACATAGGCGACCGCTGTGTAGAGGCCCGCCGGCACTTCCTGATCCACCCGGGTGGAGTAATAGATGGCCCGGGTCAGATCCGGCAGGCTCATCACCATCTTGTCGTGCTGCCTGGCGACCTCGCGGATCCGCTCCGCCATGCCGTCTATGCCCTTGGCAATCACATAGGGGGCGTTGGCCCGCGCGGGATCATACTTGATGGCGACCGCGTAATGGGTCGGGTTCACTATGATCACGTCTGCCTGCGGCACCCGCTGTTCGATGCGCGCCCGCGCCAGCATGCCCTGCACCTGGCGGATCCTGGCCTTGATCTCGGGGCGCCCCTCGCTGTTCTTGTGCTCGTCCTTGACCTCCTGCTTGGTCATCTTCAACTGCTTGTTCAAAGACCAGCGCTGATAGGGGACATCCAGCACGGCGATCAGCATCTGCACACTGCCTAGCAAGATAAATGCCTGAGAGAGGATGCGCAGCGCCTGTTCCATGGCTGCCTGGGGCGGCATGCGGTTCATCATCATCAGCAGGGGCCACTGGTGCTGGAGCATCAAGGCCAGGGTGCCGCCGATCAGCAGCACCTTGAGAAGGGATTTCAGCAGTTCCATCAGGCTGTGGGTCGAGAACATCCGCTTGAGGCCCTTGAGCGGATTGAGCTTCTCCCCGCTTGGCATCAGCTTCTTCCAGACCAGCACCATGCCCCCCGGCACTATGCTGAGCAGGACCAGCAACAGGGCGAGCAGGCCGAACAGTGGCAGCAGGACCCACAACATGCCGATCAGCGCATCGGCGGTCCACTGGATCATCATCTGCGGATCCCGCGCCCCCTGCCAGTTGAAGCGCTGGGGCTGCTTCATCAGCTCGGCAAAGAAAAGGCCGAAGCTCGGCACCATCCACTGCATGGCCAGCCCACCTATCAGCAGCAGACCGGCGGAGCTCAGCTCCTTGGAGCGCGCTATCTGCCCCTCTTCCCGCGCCTTGCGCCGTTTCTGGGTGGAGGCCTCTTCGGTTTTGTCCTGGGCGCTGCTCTGACTCATGTCGGCGTCAACGCCCTGAGCTGGGCCAGCACATGGGCGACCAGATCCAGATACCGGGCCGGCACACCGCTGATGGAGATGGCCATGGTGAGCAGCCCCAGCAACAGCGTCATGGGGAAGCCCAGAGAGAAAATGTTCAGCGAGGGGGCGGTACGGTTCAGCACCCCGAAGGTGAGGTTGACCATCAGCATGGCCACCACGGCCGGCAGGGTCAGGATCAGGGCCGCCCCTATACTCCAGCCGAACAGGCCTATGACCCCCTTCAGGTCCAGCGCGTAGAGGGAGGCCCCCGGTGGCCAGCTGCGCAGGCTCTGCACCAGCACCTCCAGGGTCACCAGATGACCGTTCAGGCCGAGGAACAGCAGCGAGCAGAAGATCAGCATGATCTGGCTGACGATGGGCGCCGTGTCCCCGTTGGACGGATCATTCATCACCGCCATCGCCAGACCCATCTGCATGGAGAGGATCTGGCCCGCCATGGTCATCACCATGAACAGCATCTGGATGCAGAGCCCGAACAGCAGACCGAACAGCAGTTGCTCCAGGGTCAGTACCATCATGCCGACGCTGAAGGGATCCAGTGCCGGCATGCCTTTGAGCATGGGGGCGATCAGCAGGCTGATGACGAAGGCCAGAAAGATGCGAACCTGGGCCGGGATGCGGCCATCACCAAACACCGGCATCACCCAGAAGGCTGCCGCGATACGAATGAAGGGCCACCACCACTGTCCCAGCCAGGCGGTCAGCTCGGCCGCACTGAGCGACAGCAGGGAGTTCATCCGATGAGCCCGGGGATCTTCTGGAACAGGTCGGAAAACAGGGTGGTGATCTGCGACAGCAGCCAGTTCCCCGTGAAGATCAGCGTCAACAGGGTCACGATGAAACGGGGCAGGAAGCTGAGGGTCTGCTCCTGGATCTGGGTCGCGGCCTGGAAGATGCTGACCACCAGACCGACGATGAGCCCGGGCACGATCAGCACCGAGACCATGATGACCACCAGATTTACGGCGCCCCCGACCAGGGCCACGCTCTGTTCAGGTGTCACCTCAGCCTCCGCCGCCGAAACTGGCCGCCAGGGTACCGACCGTCATGGACCAGCCATCCACCAGCACGAAGACCATCAGCTTGAATGGCAGCGAGATGATGAGGGGCGAGAGCATCATCATCCCCATCGCCATCAGCACGCTGGCGACCACCAGATCGATGACCAGGAAGGGAATGAACAGCATGAAGCCAATCTGGAAGGCGGTGTTCAGCTCGCTCAATACGAAGGCGGGCAACAGCACGCCGAAGGGCACCTCGCTCTTGGCGAGGGTGGTGGGCTCGCCGGAGATGCGCAACATCTGCTCCAGATCCGGCTCCCGGGTCTGGGCCAGCATGAATTGCCGCAGGGGTTTCTCCGCCCGGGCCAGCCCCTCGGACAGGGTAATCTCGTTCTGGTCATAGGGCACGAAGGCGTGCTGATACATCTCTGTCCAGACCGGTCTCATGATCACCAGGGTCAGGATCAGGCTGATGCCGATCAGCACCCGGTTGGGGGGGCTCTGCTGCAACCCCATGGCCTGACGCAGGATGGCCAGCACTATGATGATCCGGGTGAAGCTGGTCATCATCAGCAACAGGGTCGGCAACAGACCCAGCAGGGTCATGAAGAAGAGGATCTGCAGCTTGATGCTGTAATCCTCGCCCCCGGTATCGCTGGGGGAGACAGAGAACAGCGTCATGTCCGCGCCCCAGCTCGGCAACGCGAACAGCAGCAGGGCAACCGGCAGGTAACGCATCAGTCGTTCATGCCACCCAGCAGCTTGGTGTCGACTACGTCGACCAGGCGCAGGCCGTACTTGCCATTCACCACCACCACCTCGCCCTTGGCCAGCAGGCGACCGTTGACCCGCACATCCAGCGGTTCGCCCGCCAGCTTGTCCAGCTCGATGACGGCCCCCTCTTCCACCTTCATCAGTTCACCCAGCGCGACTTCGGTGCTGGCCACTTCCAGCGTCACCTTGACCGGGATCTGATGGAAAAAGGAGAGATCCCGCTGCTTGCTGCTACTGGTGGGCGCCATGTAGTCGGCCGCACTCGGCATGCTGATATCATCACCAAACAGCTGATCCAGGCCATCCAGATCCAGCGGGTCATTCATGTTGTGCTCGTTCACGATTCGACTACTCCTCTACCACAGTCGCAACCTGATACACCAGGCTGCCTTTATGTTCAGCAATGCGTCCATTAAAACAGGGGCGGTTGCCGATCAGGGCCGGCACCACCTCGGGCAAATCCAGCGAGAGCACATCCCCCACCTTGAGGCATTCCAGATCAGCCAGTGTCATGGACATCTGCCCCATGACCACCCGCAGTTGCACCGGCACCTGGATCAGGGCCTGCTCAAGCTGCGCCTTCTGTACGGGATGACCGGCTCCTATGCTGAGGGTCTCCTCGGGAGGCGCCAGCCAGAACTGCCAGTCATGGGTGCTGCCACCGGCCAGCATGCTGGCCTCTGTCACCCAGAGCCGGGTTGCCGGTACCGCATCCCGGGTGATCAGGGTCAGCTGCCAGGCGAGGTCTCCCTGACCGAGGCAGGCAGACCAGATATCGATCTGGTACTGACATAACCGCAGCAGCAATCGCTGCTCGGTATCGGTCAATCCCCTGCCATGGGCGGTCGTGGCGCCCTTGTGTTGCAGGGAGCCACCAAAGAACAGCACGGCAAGTTGATAGATGACGGTGGGAGAGATGGAGAAATAGGCGACACGCTGGGCATCCAGCGGGGTGCGCGCCTCGACCCAGATCAGGGTATCGTCGCGATCCTGGGGCAGAGCGGAGGAGAAATCCTGATAGCCCAGTTCGCAATCCGCCGCATTGAACAGCTGGGCCATGCAGCCCGATGCCTGCTGCGAAAAAGAGCCTAACTGGGCGTTGAGCTGCTTGAGCCGCCCCTGATTGGCTCGCTCGACGCCCAGCAGATCATAATGGGGAAGGGTTTTGCCCCGCTGCGCACAGAGCAACCGGGAAGGTGTGAGCATTACGCCGCTTGATGACATTACAAATCCACCTTTGCCATTTTCATCTCGCCCTACTGCCATATAGAGACTCTCATCAGGCCAGCCGCGTGATCGATACAAATAGTCCAGCCGACATAGAGCGACCGAAACGGGCGAGAACTTTATTACAAAACCCCAAAAGGCGCCACGCGACCGCATGGCCCGCCGAAAATAAAAATCCCGGCACCAGAGGTGCCGGGATTTTAAGGTAATCACTTACCAGAAATAGGTCGGAGTCGGCCTGTAAGCCGGGTTCTGTACCGGGTTGCCCCGGGTAGCAATCATTCCTCTAGGCCAGCAATCGCTCACTGGCTCAAGCAACCTACCCGCCCCCAACGCGGGCCGCGCCAATAGGGGCCTATTTGGTCTTGCTTCGGGTGGAGTTTACCGTGCCACGAACTGTTGCCAGTCGCGCGGTGCGCTCTTACCGCACCCTTTCACCCTTACCTGATCCCTTGCGGGCCATCGGCGGTTTGCTCTCTGTTGCACTGGTCGTAGGCTCGCGCCTCCCAGGCGTTACCTGGCACCCTGCCCTATGAAGCCCGGACTTTCCTCCCCTCCGCCCGTCTGTCCCGAGGGACACAACGACGAAGCAGCGATTGCCCAGCCGACTCCGAGGCGCGGATTATAGCCTCGTGACACAGTGGGGTAAACCGGCAATTCCCGTTTGCAGCAATTAATAGTGCGCCAACCCCTGCCAGCCGGGCCCACTCTTGCGGGCCCCCTGGCCTGCGCCAGTCAGAACGCTCTCATTTTGCCTATTTTTACGCCTTGGCGGTGCTCATTTGACCTGTTTGCACGGCTCAGTGGTGCTCGAGACCGTATTTGTAGAGGGCATTCTTCTTCACGCCGTGGATCTCGGCGGTCAAGGCCGCCGCTTTTTTCAGCGGCAGCTCCGCCACCAGCAGCCCCAGGGTGCGGATAGCCTCCGCAGGCAGCTCTTCATCCACCTTGCTGGCACCGGCGACCACCAGCACGATTTCGCCACGGCAGCGATTATCGTCTTCCCCAAGCCAGGTCAGCATCTCGGAGGCAGGCAGACCGTGGATGGATTCGAAGGTCTTGGTCAGCTCGCGGCACACCACCACCTGGCGTTCACCGAGAATGCGAGCGATGGCCTCCACCGTATCCTGCACCCGGCGCGGCGACTCGTAGAACACCAGGGAGCGGGTGTCTTCGATGACGGCCTGCAGCCTGTCGTCGCGCCCCTTGGCTTTTGCCGGCAGAAACCCTTCGAAGGCGAAGCGATCTGTGGGCAGACCGGCGGCAGAGAGTGCAGTGATGGCGGCGCAAGGGCCCGGCAGCGGCACCACCTTGACCCCGACCTCGCGACAGCGGGTGACCAGGTGATAGCCGGGGTCGCTGATGAGCGGCGTGCCCGCATCCGAGACCAGGGCGACGCTCTTGCCTTCCTTGATCCGGCCGATCAGCACATCCGCCTTCTGCTGCTCGTTGTGATCGTGCAGGGCGAAGGTCGGCACCGAGATCTGGTAGTGGCTGAGCAGGATGCCGGAGTGCCGGGTATCTTCGGCGGCCACCAGATCGACGCTGCGTAAAATGTCCAATGCACGCTGGGTGATATCCGCCAGATTACCGATGGGAGTGGGGACTATATACAGGGTTGGGGTGTCACTCATGGGATCTCCGAGTGTCCCGACAATTGTGTCGCCATATTGGCCCGTTTACACTATGGAGAACTTCAACACTGGTCGGGGAATGAACTTGAACCGGGTTACAAAGCAGCTAAGTGTATCACGACTCTTCGGCATCATACTCGCGGCAGTGCTGCTCGCCGCCTGTGCGTCGGAGCCCAACCCATCTTCCGCGGAGCCCGGCATGCCGTCGGCGTTCTCGGATCTGACCAAGAATGCCCAGTGGTATCTGGAGCAGGTGGATCCCGCCAAACCGGCCGAGGCCTTCACCTGGCAGGTGATGGCGGCGCGCAGTTATCTGGCGCTCGGCCAGGCCAAACCGGCCGCCGCGCTGTATCAACAGTTGCAGAAGCAGGCCGGCAACCCGGTGCAGCAGGCACAACTGCAACTGCTGCAGGCACATCTCTTGCTGGCCCAGGGCAATGCCAATCAGGCGCTGATCCTGCTGGAAGGCAAGCCGGAAGTGGCCCTCGATGCCGATACCCAGAAGGATTGGTATCGCCAGCGGGTGGTGCTGCAACTGGACATCAACAACAAGTTTGGTGCAGCCAAGTCGCTGATCCTGCTGGAGCCTTACCTGGCCAAGAATGAGCTGGCCACCAACCACCAGCAGATCTGGTCACTGCTGAAAAGCATGACCCCCTCCACCCTGCAGGCGCTGGAAGAGGCGCCGGCCCCCGACGTGACAACCGGCTGGCTGCGACTGGCGGCACTGGTGAACGAGTTTGGCGCCCAGCCAAGTCAACTCGCGCGCCAGCTCGCAGGCTGGAAGCAGAGCTTCCCGAACCACCCGGCCCAGACTGACATGCCGGCTGGCCTCGGGGATCTCGCCACCACGGATACAGGTGCACTGCAGCAGGTCGCCGTCTTCCTGCCGCTCTCCGGCAACCTGGAGGCGCAGGGCGCCGCCATCCGCAACGGCATGCTGATGTCCTACAAGGAGAATCAGGGGCAATTCACCCTGAACTTCTATGACACTCAGGGCAAGGCGATGGGGGATCTCTACAAGCAGGCGATCCAGGAGGGGGCCAACATGATCATTGGCCCGCTGCTGAAAGATCAGGTCGAGGAGCTGCTCAAGGCCAACCCGGCCGTGCCGGTGCTGGCGCTCAACGAGCTGGACAAGCCAGTCATCAACGACAACACCTTCTACTTCTCCCTCTCCGCCGCCGCCGATGCGAGCCAGGCCGCCCAGTACCTCTATGGTCAGGGTTACCGCAAGCCGCTGCTGATCGCGGCGCAAGGCCGGATTGGCTACAGCAGCATCAAGGCATTCGAGCAGGCCTGGGCCGGCGTCAGCCAGGAGAAGCCAGTGGTCGCCACCTTCGGGGCGCGCAACGAGGTGCAGGGCATGGTCAAGAATGCCCTGAGCGGTCGTTCCACCGCCCGGGCCGGGGAGATAGTGCAGCTCTCTGATGCGGCGCCGCGCAGCATAGATGCCGTCTATGTGGTGGCCAACAGCCTGGAGACCCGGATGATCAAGCCCTATGTGGACATCTCGGTCAATCCCATGGGCAGCCTGCCCATCTACAGCAGCTCGCGAGGCTATGACAGCGGGGCGACCGAGGTAGCTTCCGAACTTAACGGCATGCACATCTCCGACATGCCGCTGCTGCTGGGAGGCTATGAGCAGCAACGGGAACAAATAGCCCTGCTCTGGCCACAGACCCAAGGTGACCTGCTGCGCCTGTTTGCCCTCGGCTACGATGCGGTCAGCCTGGCCGGCAACCTGCCGCAGATGCGCAAGCTCAATGCCATGCAGCAACCGGGCATGAGCGGGCAGCTGAGCGTGGATCCCCAGGGCAACATAGTGCGCATGCTGGACTGGGCCACCTACCAGAACGGCAAGCTGGTCAGCGACAGCGCCGTGCCCCAGCTGGAGGACGCTACCCATGAAGAGGCTACTGGCACAGCTGCACCAGCAGTGGTTGAACCTATTGCCGTCGGCAGCGACGAGCAAGGGACAGCACTTTGAGCAAGTAGCGGAACGCTGGTTGCAGGCCCACGGCCTGCAACCAGTTACCCGCAACTACCGCTGCCGTGGTGGTGAAATAGATCTCGTCATGCGCCAGGGGGATACCCTGGTGTTTGTCGAGGTCAGATATCGCACTCGGGCCAGCCATGGCGGAGCCGCCAGCTCGGTCACCCGGCGCAAACAGCACAAGATCGTGCTGGCCGCGCGCCACTATTTCAAGCAACATGCCATCAACGAGGCCAGCCAGGCCTGCCGATTCGATGTGATCGCGTTCGAGGGCGACCAGCCAGACTGGATCCAGAACGCTTTTTAAGAGGACCCCATGACTGATCCCATCAAAGAGAATTACACCGAAAGCATCCAGACCAAGATAGCCGCCGCCGAGGCGCTGCCGGACGCCATCCACACCGCGGCCCAGATGCTGACCATCTGCCTGCTCAATGGCCACAAGGTCATGGCATGCGGCAATGGCCCCTCCTCGGCCCTGGCACAGCTGTTCATCTCCGAGCTGGTCAACTGCTACGAGACGCCACGCCCCTCCCTGCCCGGCCTGGCCCTGACCCCCGACATGGCCACCATCAGCGCCATCGCCACCGATCACGGCTTCGAAGAGGTCTATGCCAAGCAGATCAGGGCTCTGGGTCAGCCCGGCGACATCCTGGTGGTGCTCACCACCACGGGCAACAGCCGCAGCCTGATCAAGGCCGCTGAGGCGGCACTCTCCCGCGACATGACCATCATAGTGCTCGGGGGGGGCGACGGTGGTGAGATAGCCGGCCTGCTCGGGCCCAATGACGTGGAGATCCGCGTGCCATCCGCCCGCCGTCCTCGCATTCTGGAAGTGAATCTGTTGACCCTGCACTGCCTCTGTGATCTCATCGACCAGACACTTTTCCCGCAACAGGAAGATTGAAACCATGAAGAAGCCTATTCTCGCACTCGCCCTGCTGACCGGCGCCCTGCTGCTGCAAGGCTGTGCCGCCGTGGTAGTGGGTGGCGCAGCCGGTACCGCCAAGGCGACCGGGGATCGTCGCACCCTGGGTGCCCAGTGGGACGATCAGACCATAGAGCTGAAAGCGGCCAATCTGCTGGCCGACAACAAGTCGCTGAGCGCCTCCAGCAAGATCAGCGTCTACAGCAACAACGGCCGTGTCTTGCTGGTCGGTCAGACACCGTCTGACGCTTACAAGCAGGAAGCGGGCAAGATTGTGAGCCGGATCGAAGGGGTTCGTCATGTCTACAATGAGCTGCGTCTCGGCAAGCCGGTGAGCATAGGGGTACGCAGCAACGATACCTGGATCACCTCCAAGGTACGGGCCGACATGCTGGGCACCAAGAACTTCGACAGCACCAAGGTCAAGGTGGTCACCGAGAACAGCGAGGTGTTTCTCATCGGCCTGGTGACCCGTCAGGAAGGGGATCAGGCAGTGGAGATCGCCCGCCACGTCAGCGGGGTCAAGCAGGTTATCAAGGCCTTCGAATTTGCCCAGAACTAAGCGGGCAATGATGAGATAAAAAAACGCAGCCAGTTGGCTGCGTTTTTTATTTGATGACTTTCAGGGTCGGACGACCCGTCGGGCGCGGTGGCTCCGGCTCGGGTTCTACCGGCGCCTCGGCCTGCTCCAGCCAGAGATCGTAGCCCGGCTCAGGCGGGAACAGGGTTCCCACGCCGTTTTCCCTGGCATGAATGGCCAATATGGCCGCCATGGGAATGTAGACCTGCTGTGACACGCCGCCGAAGCGGGCGCTGAAGCTGACGGCATCATTATCCATGTGGAACTGGCCCACGGCCCGAGGCGCTATGTTCAGGACGATCTGCCCATCCTGCACGAACTGCATCGGCACCATCACATGGGGGATATTGGCATTGACCACCAGATGCGGGGTCAAGTCGTTATCCAGCAACCAGTCAAAAAACGCCCGCAACAGATAGGGGCGACTGGGTGTCATGGTCGGTTCCATACTACTCATACGCTGGCACGGATCTCGCGTTCAGCCTCGGTCAGGGAGGCCTGGAAGGATTCACGTTCGAACAGACGGACCATGTAAGCCTTCAGCTCTTTGGCACCACGGCCGGTAAAGTCGATGCCCAGGCTCGGCAGACGCCACAGCAGCGGAGCCATGTAGCAGTCAACCAGACCGAACTCTTCGCTCATGAAGTAGGGCATCTCGCCAAAGATAGGGGCTATGGCCAGCAGGTTGTCACGCAGCTCGGCACGGGCGGCTTCGGTATCGGTGCCCGCCATGATCTTGTCGGCCAGCGAGTACCAGTCCAGCTCGATGCGATGCATCATCAGACGGCTGTTGCCGCGAGCCACCGGATAGACAGGCATCAGGGGCGGGTGCGGGAAGCGCTCGTCCAGATATTCCATGATGATGCGCGAGGTGTACAACGCCAGCTCGCGATCCACCAGAGTCGGTACAGTGTTGTACGGGTTCAGCTCGGCCAGCTCGTCCGGCAGGTTGCTCGGGTCAACCTGGCAGATATCCACGCTAACACCCTTCTCCGCCAGGACAATACGCACCTGATGGCTGAACATATCGTTGGCACCGGAAAACAGCGTCATTACCGAACGCTTATTGGCAGCTACAGCCATTGAACCCTCCCGTCATTAAAAAGCAGAAACGGCAATGAAGCATCTTGATCTCCATTGCCGTGCGTCATATTACTCCGATCTGGTCGCTTAGTGAACGTCGCGCCAGAATTCCTTCTTCAACAGCACAGTGAAGATGAAGAAGATTGCGATGAAACCGAGCACCCAGAAGCCCATGCGTTCGCGCTCCTGCTGCACCGGCTCAGCCGAGTAGACCAAGAAGTTTACCAGATCCAGTACCGTCTGATCATATTCTTCGTTGTTCATTTCACCATTGCCGTCAGATTTGATGCTGACGACTTGTTGCATCTCCACTCCATCCAGGGTGTGGGTCTCGAACTCGGCACGGGGAGTCCCCTGCAACGGCTCCAATACGTGGGGCATGCCCACGGACGGGAAGACCGCATTGTTCACACCAAATGGCCGGGTTTCGTCCACATAGAAAGAACGCAGATAGGTGTAAATCCAGTCGGCGCCCCGCACCCTGGCCACCAGGGTCAGATCCGGTGGCGGCGCCCCGAACCAGCGCGCCGCATCCTTCTCGGACATGGCGCTCTTCATCAGATCGCCAATCTTGGCGCCGGTGAAGACCAGGTTCTCCCTCATCAGCTCTTCCGGAATGCCGATGTCCGCGGCCACCCGGTTATAACGCTGGTATTGGGTGGAGTGACAACCGGCACAGTAGTTCATGAAGGTCGCAGCCCCCCGTTGCAGGGATGCCTTGTCACTCAGATCGTACTCTGCCTTGTCGAGGGGGAAGCCACCGCCAGCGGCCAACACCAGACCGGGCAGCAGGGCCAGCACTGCAAAAATTATTCTTTTCATTTGAATGTCACCCTCTCCGGCAGCGGCTTGGTGCTCTCATTCTTGCTGTAGAAGAACAGCAGGACGAAGAACCCGAAATAACCCAGAGTGCAGAGCTGCGCGATCAGCGTCAGCATGGGCGTAGATGGCAGAACGCCCAACACACCCAGGATGACGAAGCAGACCACGAACTGGGCGATGTTCAGCTTGTGCAGGGTGCTGCGGTAGCGCACCGAACGCACCTTGCAGCGATCCAGCCAGGGCAGCAGGAAGAGCACGACGATGGAGAGCCCCATCATGATGACCCCCAGCAGCTTGTCCGGCACTGCGCGCAAGATGGCGTAGAAGGGGGTGAAGTACCAGACAGGGGCTATGTGCGCCGGCGTCTTCAGCCCGTTCGCCACTTCAAAGTTCGGTTTCTCGAGGAAGTAGCCCCACATATCCGGCTTGAAGAAGATGATGGCGCAGAATAGGAACAGGAAGCCCGCCACCCCTATCATGTCCTTCACAGTGAAGTAGGGATGGAATGCCACCGCATCCAGCGGCCAGCCTTTCTCATCCTTGTGCTTCTTGATATCGATGCCGTCCGGGTTGTTGGAGCCCACTTCGTGCAACGCCAGTATGTGCATGGCAACCAGCATCACCAGCACCAGCGGCAGGGCGATCACGTGCAGCGCGAAGAAGCGGTTCAGGGTAGCCCCCGAGATGACGTAGTCACCCCGGATCCACAGGGTCAGATCGTCACCTATGACCGGGATGGCGCCAAACAGCGAGATGATGACCTGGGCCCCCCAGAACGACATCTGTCCCCAGGGCAGCAGGTAACCCATGAAGGCTTCGGCCATCAGCACCAGGAAGATCAGCATGCCGAAGATCCACAGCAGCTCGCGCGGCTTCTGATAGGAGCCGTAGATCATGCCGCGAAACATGTGCAAATAGACCACAACGAAGAAGGCGGAGGCGCCGGTGGAGTGCATGTAACGCAGCAGCCAGCCGTAGTCCACGTCCCGCATTATGTATTCCACGGAGGCAAAGGCCCCCTCCGCCGACGGGTTGTAGTTCATGGTGAGCCAGATGCCGGTGATGATCTGGTTGACCAGCACCAACATGGCAAGGGAACCGAAGAAGTACCAGAAATTCAGGTTCTTGGGAGCCGGATACTTGGCCATGTGGTCGTTGTACATGGCCGTGAGCGGGAAACGATCGTCAATCCAGCCCATGAGTTTGGCAAACATGGTCAGGCCTCCTTGCCATCGGCACCGACCAGAATGGTGGTGTCGCTAAGAAATTGGTATGGCGGAATGACCAGGTTCAGCGGTGCGGGCACGCCCTGGAACACTCGACCGGCCATGTCGAACTTGGAACCATGGCATGGGCAGAAGAAGCCGGAGGTCACCCCTTGCACCTGCTCGCCGAAGCTGTCCGGCAGGTAGGAGGGGGAGCAACCAAGATGGGTACAGATACCGACCGCCACGAAGATCTCCGGCTTGATGGATCTGTAGCCATTGTGGGCATAGTCCGGCTGCTGTGGCTCATCGGAGGCAGGATCGCGCAGTTTGTCATCGTGCGTGGCCAAGGCATCCAGGGTCTGCTTGGTGCGCTTCACCACCCAGACCGGCTTGCCGCGCCACTCGACGCGGATCAGCTGACCCGGCTCCAACTTGCTGATATCCACCTCTACCGGTGCCCCGGCCGCTTTGGCTTTGGCACTCGGATTCCATGACTTTATAAACGGCACTGCGGTAAAAGCAGCTCCTACACCGCCAACGGCAACCGTTGACCAGGTAAGAAATCTGCGGCGACCGGTATCAACTGGCGCATTGCTCATCCAAAAACTCTCCCATGTGGACTCCGCTCATTCTTATAGTGTCCCCGTTTCCTATCTCCTCTCCCTCTGACAACTGCGGCGGAAGCGGAGTGGCAATTGACACAGAAAGACCATGGAAATTTTAAAGAAAAGATAACAATTTGACAAGAAAGAGAAGCGATGGGCAAAAACAATAAATACACAAATTTTTGTCTTTTGTGACGTATGGTTAGCATTGGCGTATGTAATATTACCAATAAAAAAAGCCTGGCACATGGCCAGGCTTTTTTGACACTCGTGAGAGTGCGTACCAAAAGCGAATTAACGCTTGGAGTACTGCGGACGCTTACGCGCTTTGTGCAGACCGACTTTCTTACGCTCAACCTTACGGGCATCGCGAGTAACAAAGCCAGCTTTACGCAGTTCGCCACGCAGGGTCTCGTCGTACTGCATCAGAGCACGAGTGATACCGTGGCGGATCGCACCAGCTTGACCGGAGATGCCACCACCGTTAACGGTGATGTACAGATCCAGTTTCTCGGTCATCTCAACCAGTTCCAGCGGCTGACGAACTACCATGCGGGCAGTCGGACGGCCGAAGTATTGCTCCAGGGAGCGCTGGTTGATTACGATTTTACCGCTACCCGCTTTGATAAAGACGCGAGCAGTGGAGCTTTTGCGACGGCCGGTACCGTAGTATTGATTTTCTGCCATGTTGCCAGTTCCCGTTAGATATCCAGTACTTGAGGTTGCTGAGCAGCATGAGCGTGCTCTGCGCCTGCGTAAACTTTCAGCTTACGGAACATGGCACGGCCCAGCGGACCCTTCGGCAGCATGCCCTTGACGGCAGCTTCGATTACCATTTCCGGCTTACGCTGAATCAGCTTGTCAAAGCTGATGGACTTGATACCACCCGGGAAACCGGAGTGAGAGTGGTACATTTTGTCGGTAAATTTCTTACCGGTTACGTGTACCTTCTCAGCGTTTACAACGATGATGTAATCACCGGTGTCAACGTGCGGAGTGTATTCAGCTTTGTGCTTACCACGCAGACGAGCAGCGATCTCGGTTGCGATACGACCCAGAGTTTTACCTTCTGCGTCCACAATGTACCAGTCACGTTTTACGGTTTCTGGCTTGGCAACGAAAGTTTTCATTAAGTTAAACCCAATTACCTGTTACAGACCCAATTGCTTATGGGGGCTCTCCCACAAACAACAAACGATGGCCTACCTGTACCCCTTCGAATACAAGTAAAGCTTAAAGTGTTGCTGTCTTATCGACAGCTGTAACGTGGGCCGGGCGATTATAAGTGAAGTTGCCTTAAATATCACCTGCTAATTTCACTGCCATGAAGCTAGCAAATGTCGCCCGGCCCTACCTGCCGCAGATGCCCATCCGACTGGCAGGCGCGGTATTGTGACTAAGGAAGGTGCACTCTTGCAAGGTATTCGTGCGATTGCATTTCCTGAAGCCGCGAAAGACAGCGCTTGAATTCGAAATTCAGCAGGCCATCTCCGTAGAGCGCGGCCATGGGCACCGCCGCCGACAGAATGAGTTTGACGTGCCGCTCATAGAACTCGTCCACCATGGCGATGAAACGGCGCGCCGCATCGTCCGAGCCTGTGCCCATGGGCTGCACGTTGGCTAACAAGACGGTGTGAAACTCCCGGGCCAGCTCTATGTAGTCCCCTTGGGATCGCGGGGTGCAGCAGAGTTGCTCGAACTCCATATAAAGCACCCCTTCCCCCACGCCCAGCGCGTTCAGCTGACGATGGTTGATCTCCAGCGTGGCGGCCGCGATCTGCCCCAGCCCGGTCAGTTGCCCAAAATAGCTGTCCAGATTGGACTTGGCCTGCAGATCCAGCGGGAAGTGATAGATTTCCGCCTGCTCCAGGGTGCGCAGCCGGTAGTCGACGCCACCATCCACATTGAGTACCTCGCAGTGGCGCTCTATGAGGGCGATGGCGGGCAGGAAGCGGGCCCGCTGCAGCCCATTGCGATAAAGGTCCCGAGGCGGGATGTTGGAGGTGGCCACCAGCACAACGCCATGACCGAACAGTTCCTGGAACAGGGTGCCCAGCAGCATGGCATCCGTGATGTCGGAGACGAAAAACTCGTCAAAGCAGATGATGTCTGTCTCGCCGGCCAGCTTGCTGGCGATGAGCTTGAGCGGATCGGCCTGACCGGTCAGCCCCTTGAGTTCATCGTGCACCCGATGCATGAAACGGTGGAAGTGGACGCGCAGTTTGCGCTCCCCCGGCAGGCTGTCGAAAAAAGTATCCATCAGCCAGGTCTTGCCTCTGCCCACTCCGCCCCACATATAGAGACCCAGGATGGGCTCGCGGGCTTTCGGCTTTTGCAGCCAGCCCAGCAGGCCACGGGATCTGGTCGGAGTCGGGCTGGCGCACAAATCCTGATAGAGTCGCTCCAGGCGGGTCACGGCCATCGCCTGGGCCGGGTCGGCCAAAAAGCCGGGACGCTGCAAATCCTGCTGGTATTTTTGCTGCGGGGTCATCCTGTAAACCGCCTCCAAGTCCCTGAATGAGGGACAAAATGGTATCACGCTCTCGGGGTGCACGGTATAGTGCCAACGAGGCATCGCGGTCAATCCGGCCGCCTCAAACTCATCGATTTAGCTGTAACAAGGAGCTTCTATGACTCTGTTAAACGGGATCCTGCTGGCGGTAGCCGCCCTGATCATCGGCGTGTTGATCGGCCGTTTCACTGTCCGCAGCCGGGATGCCGGGCGCCTGGAACAAGAGCTGAAAAAGGCTCACAAGGAGCTGGAAAGCTACCAGGGCCAGATCACCACCCACTTCGCCGACAGCGCCGCCCTGATGGAGCAGTTGGCCGATCAATACCAGACCCTCTATCGCCACATGGCCGAACAGAGCAAGTTCCTCGCCAAGGCGCAGGAGCCCTTGTTCCGCGAACCTCAGGTGGAAGAAGGCAACGCTGACTCCGCCAACGAGGAGCCGGGCCAGCCGCCCCGTGACTACGCCGGTGCCTCCGGCCTGCTCAAGCAGCCCGGTTAGCCTCTGGTGGAACTAATTACGCCTTATCGTGGTCAGACCTTGACGATTGCATTGCAACTTTTTCTGGGAGCTGTTTCTCATATGCGTAAATCTCTTTCTGTATTCAGTGTGTTAGCCCTCAGTGTCGGTATCGCCCTGTCAGCAGCGCCGGCACAAGCCGCCCTGCCCCTGATGGGCAACAGCCAGGAGATGCCGAGCCTGGCCCCCGTCCTCGAGCAGGTAACCCCTGCCGTGGTCAACATCTCCGTCTCTGGCAAGAAGATCACCCGCCAGCGCCTGCCGGAACAATTCCGCTTCTTCTTCGGCCCCAACATGCCCGATGAGCAGGTGAGCGAGCAGCCTTTCCAGGCCCTTGGCTCCGGCGTCATCATAGATGCCAAGAAGGGCTACGTGATCACCAACGCCCACGTGGTCCACGAAGCGGACGAGATCAAGGTCAACCTGAAAGACGGGCGCGAATACGCGGCCAAGAAGATAGGTGAAGACAAGCAGTCCGACATCGCCCTGCTGCAAATCAAGGCGGAGGACCTGGTGCAGATCAAGTTCGCCGACTCGGACGAGCTGCGGGTCGGTGACTATGCCCTGGCCATCGGCAACCCCTTCGGCCTGGGTCAGACCGTCACCTCGGGCATCGTCAGCGCCCTGGGTCGCAGCGGCCTCAACATCGAGAACCTGGAGAACTTCATCCAGACCGATGCGGCCATCAACTCGGGCAACTCGGGTGGCGCCCTGCTCAACCTGCGTGGGGAGCTTATCGGCATCAACACCGCCATCCTGGGCCCGAACGGCGGCAACATAGGTATCGGCTTCGCCATCCCCTCCAACATGGTGCGCGACCTGTCCGAGCAGATCGTGAAATACGGTGAAGTACGCCGTGGCCAGTTGGGGATCACCGGCACAGAGCTGACCACGGATATCGCCAAGTCCTTCGGCTACAACAAGAAGGATGGTGCCTTCGTCAACCAGGTCATGCCTGACTCCGCCGCCGCCAAGGCGGGCATCAAGGCCGGCGACATCATCATCAGCATAGATGGCAAGCCCATCCGCTCGTTCGGTGAACTGCGAGCCAAGATCGCCACCATGGGCGCCGACAAGCAGGTTGCACTCGGCCTCATCCGTGATGGCAAGGAGCAGACCGTCAAGGTCACCCTGAAGAAGGCAGATGACAGCGAGATCCTCGCCAGCGCCCTGCACCCGGCACTGGAAGGGGCCAAGCTCAGCACCACCTCGGATCCGGTGACCGGCGTGGCTGTGGCCGACATAGATCCGCGCTCCCCTGCCGCCGCTGCCGGCCTGCAGAAGGGCGACATCATCATCGGGGTCAATCGTCTGCGCATCAACTCCATGGATGAGCTGACCAAGGCCTTGAAGAACAAGCCGGAAGTGCTGGCGCTGAACATACAGCGCGGCGACTCTTCGCTCTATTTGGTGATCCGTTAAGTCCCTCACACCCGCGGCAACCGCCGCGGGTGATTTTTATCCACCGATAATGTTATTCTCTGCGCGCAGCATGTACGGACGAGAATGACATGAAAATCCCACCTTTGATCAGTTACTTGGGCAAGTCTGTCGGCTTTGGCCTCACCGTGGCTGCGCTCCTGTTGCTGCTGTTCCCCAGTTTTCGGGGCGGCGCCCCCCTGCCGGGTCTCATCACCAATGCCCGCGAGCTGAGTTTCTCCTATGCCGCCCACCGCGCCGGTCCTGCCGTCGTCAACATCTACACCCGCAGTTTCGCCGGCAATCGCGGCGAGAAGGCGGAGCTGAGGCCACAGGGACTGGGCTCAGGGGTCATCATGAACCAGCGCGGTCATGTGCTGACCAACTACCACGTCATCGCCGATGCGGACCAGATCATAGTCGCGCTGCAGGATGGCCGGGTATTCAGCGCCGAGCTGGTCGGCACCGACAAGCTGACCGATCTCGCCGTGCTCTACATAGAGTCGGACAACCTGCCGGTGATACCGCAGGATCCGGAGCGGCTGCCGGACGTGGGCGATGTGGTGCTCGCCATCGGCAACCCCTACAACGTCGGCCAGACCATCACCCAGGGCATCATCAGCGCCACCGGCCGCATAGGTCTCTCCAGCATGGGGCCGGACAGCAACGGCCGGCAGGATCTGCTGCAGACCGATGCCGCCATCAACGAGGGCAACTCGGGTGGCGCCCTGGTCAATGGCCGTGGCGACCTGGTGGGCATCAACACCGCCGCCTACCACCTCAATGGCAATCAGGAGAGCTACGGCATCAGCTTCGCCATCCCCTACAAGCTGGCCAAGCGGATCATGGACGAGCTGATCGCCAATGGCCGTGTCATTCGCGGCTACCTCGGCATCTCCAGCGTCGAGATCAACCCCATAGTCGCGCGCATGATGAATCTCGGGGATCTGCAGGGTCTGGTGGTGGAAAGTCTGGATCCCGACGGACCGGCCACCAAGGCCGGCCTCAGGCGCGGGGATGTGCTGCTCAAGATCAACGGCGAGGCCATCAGCGGCGTGCGCCCCGTGATGGACAAGATCGTCGAGAGCCGCCCCGGCACCAAGCTGACCATCTCGGTGATCCGCAATGGCAAGCCTCTGGACGTCGACGTCATCATAGAGGAAGACGTGCGCTACCAGAATCTGCCCACCAGCAGCGCATCACCCGCCAGCTGACGGCAAGGGAGCCAACAGAGGGGCCATCAAGGCCCCTTTTTCGTGCCTCCTTCTCAGGCCCCCCTTTCCTGGCGTGAGATGACTCACAGTTTCCACCGGCACACGACCGGGCGGCTGCGGGGTGAAACTGTGGTCCCGCTCACACGACACCGGGGTCAATCCCCTCCCTTTCCCCCTTGCCGCCACAAATCCGGCCTCTTTCGGGGCTTTTTGCCCGGAATTTCCATTTCGAATCGGAAAAACCGTGCCTCCTCCTGCTCTCTTCCCCGTCTTAAGGTAATCCCATCCTTTCTGCCAGCCTTGGAGAGCAGACCTTGACTACCGACACTCATGACACAGCCCTGACCCCGAACAGCCCGGCGTTGCTGCGCAAGACAGATCTCATTCTGGCGCGCATCCACAGCCTGCTGGCGGATCAGGGCATCATCCCCAACGAGGTGCAGAAACAGATGCTCGCCTCCCACGTCAAGGCCATGGTGTGGCGCTCCCACAGCGGTGAAGCCCTGCCCGAGGTCGACCTCAGCCTGTTCGAGGAGATCTCCCCCCTCTCCCTGCGCCTCGCCGAACAGGTGGTCGGCTGGCTGGACAGGCTGGCCTATGAAGAGACCCATCTCTTGTCCGTCCATTTCGAAGTTGCCAAAGAAAATGAACTCAGCTCAGTCAAAGGAGAAATCTAAATGTCAGCCATCAAACTCGTGATTGGAGATCGTCTCGGCAAGGGTCAGAAGGTAGGAGCAGGGGCAGAGGCCGCCGGCGCCACAGTGACCGTCATCCCCGGCATGGCCGCCGACATGAAGCTCGGTGATGTGATGAACAAGGAGCAGGCGGATCTCGGCATCTCCTTCTGCGGCAGCGGCGGCGCCGGCGCCATCACGGCCCAGACCAAGTACGGCTACAAGTGCCGCTACGGCATGCGCTCCGTCGAGGAGGGTGTGACCGCCATCAACGAAGGCTGCGTGGTGCTGGGCTTCGGCTTCATGGACAAGGAAGAGCTGGGTCAGAAGTTGATCGAGGCCTTCGCCAAGAAACACGGGCGCGCCTGATGAAAGAGGACTTCACCACCCAGGTCATGGTCAACGGCAAGGGGGCGACCCGCCAGCAGGCGTTTGCCGCCGCCCTCGGTCAGGTGCAATCCAGCCTGCTCAAGGACAACCCCAGGGTGATGCTGCGCATCGAGCCGCTCGAGGTACGGGTGCTCAAGGCCGAGGAGTCGGTGCGGGTGGAGAAGTTCCTGTTCTTCTTCCTGCCGCGCCAGCGCCGCGAGTTCCGCGTCCAGCTGGAGATCTCGGTCAAGGTCAGCAGCCTGGATGTCGACAAGGTGGATTTCACCAGGGCGTAACCCCACAACCAAAAGGACATGTTGGATGTTTCTAATCATTTTGATGAAGTCACTCATCATCGGCGGCCTGGTGGGCGTCGGCGTAGGAGCCGGTGCGGCGCGGATGTTCCACGCCCCGACAGTACAGGGCATGGGTGCCTTCCGCACCCTGGGTGAGCTCAACTCCTGCGAAGGGGATCCCGCCTCCCACTTCTCGTTCGGTCTTGGCTTCTTCTTCAATGCCTGGGCCTCAACGGTCGCGGCAGGTGCCTTCACCCAGGACGTGGATCACCGCATCATCCCGCACTGGGCCACGGCCGCGCTGCTGTTCAAGAACCGGGATCTCGCCACTACCCTGCACGACCCGAAGAAGATGGCCATCGCCGGCGGCATCATAGGTGCCATCGTCGTCGCCTTCCTCAACAGCACGGCGGCGGCCGTGCCCGAGGCCCTGCAGGTCACTGCGGTCAAGGTGCTGGTGCCAGCCGCCAACCTGCTGGTCAACACCGTCATGCCGGTGATCTTCTGGCTGGCCGCCATAGAGGCGGGCAAGAAGTCCGGCTTCTGGGCCACCATCTTCGGCGGTCTGGCGCAGCTCATCATGGGCAACGCCGTGCCGGGCCTGGTGCTCGGCATCCTGATCGGCAAGGGGGTCGAAGAGAGCGGCTGGAACCACGTCACCAAGGTGATGATGAGCGCCATAGTGCTGCTGTTCGTGCTGAGCGGCTTCTTCCGCGGCTTCGATATGAAACTGATTGAGTCCTTCCACCTGAGCATTCCCCTGTGGCTGGAAAACGTCCATCACCTGCTTGGCAGTAAATAAGGGACCACCACATGGATGAGAAACTGAGAAACAACTTCTGGTACGCCGACTGGTCCTTCCCCATCTTCGTCGGTCTGCTGTCGGCCGGGGTCTTTGCCGGGACCCACATGTTCTACCTGTACGGGGTCGGCGCCTTCAACGAGGTGGCCTTCGTCGCCATGCTGAAAGCCGGGATGGACACAGGTGCCTACGGCGCGGTCGCAGCCTTCGGTGCCAGCTTCCTGTTTGCCCGCATCATAGAGGGCTCCCTGGTGGGGATCCTGGATATCGGCGGCGCCATCCAGACCGGCGTCGGCCTGGGGGTTCCCGCCCTGCTGCTGGGTGCCGGCATCGTCTACCCGGTGGAGAACTTCGGTGCCTCCCTGGTCACCGGCATGGCCATAGGCCTGGCCATCGGCTACGTGATCATCCTGGCGCGCAAGTTCACCATCAACCAGAGCAACTCCACCTACGGGGCGGACGTGATGATGGGGGCTGGCAACAGCTCGGGCCGCTTCCTCGGCCCCCTGATCATCCTCTCCGCCATGGGGGCCTCCATCCCCATAGGCCTGGGTTCCCTGGCAGGAGCGCTGCTGTTCTACATCTGGGAGAAGCCCATCACAGGCGGCGCCATCCTGGGTGCCATGCTGCTCGGTACCTTCTTCCCGGTTGCCCTGGCCTAAGCCCCCGCCGCCCTTCGGGGCGGCATTTCAGAGGTCATCACCATGTATGACATGATCATCAGAGCGGGACGCCAGGGAAATGGCCAGCTCATCGATATCGCCATCCAGGACGGCAAGATTGCGGCCCTCGGCCAGCTGCCAGCGGCGGCCGAGGCGAAGCGAACCCTCACACTAGCCGAACAGGTTCATGTGAGCGCCGGCTGGATTGACGGCCACACCCACTGCTACCCCGCCTCCCCCATCTATCAGGATGAGCCGGACAAGGTGGGCGTCGAGTCCGGTGTCACCACAGTCATAGACGCGGGCAGCACGGGGGCAGACGACGTGGACGCGTTCCAGCGCCTCGCCGCTGGTTGCAAGACCCGGGTCCATGCCCTGCTCAACATCTCCCGCATCGGCCTGCTGCGCCAGAACGAACTGGCTGACCCCGCCGACATAGACCCTGAGCTGGCCAAGGCGGCCATTCGGCGTCACCCCTCCTTCATCGTCGGCATCAAGGCGCGGATGAGCGGCAGCGTGGTGGGCGAGAACGGCCTGCAGCCGCTGCGCATAGCTAAACAAATCCAGCGGGACAACGGCCAGCTGCCGCTCATGGTGCACGTGGGCAACACGCCGCCGGATCTCGACGAGATAGTCGCCCTGCTGGGAGACGGGGATCTGCTGACCCACTGCTTCAACGGCAAGCCCAACCGCATCCTGACCCCGGCTGGCGAACTGCGCCAGGGGGTGCGCGAGGCGATGCAACGGGGCCTGCGCCTCGACATCGGCCACGGCGGCGCCAGCTTCAGCTTCGAGGTGGCAGAGACCGCCATTCGGCAAGGGATACTTCCTCACACCATCAGCTCGGATATCTACTGCAAGAACCGCATCAAGGGCCCCGTCTACAGCCTGGCCCACGTGATGTCGAAGTTTCTCGCCATCGGCATGACCCTGGAGCAGGTGATCGCCTGCGTCACCAGCCAGGCCGCCGACGCCCTGCGTCAGCCCGGCAAGGGACGACTCGAGGTGGGCGCCGATGCCGACCTGACCCTGTTCGAGGTCATGAGCGGCCCGACGCTCTTTACCGATACCGAAGCCGAGTCCCGCCACGGCGACCGGCAACTGCGCCCCCTCGCCGCCCTGGTCGGCGGTGACCTGGTTCTCACTCAATATGGACAATCCCACCATGCCTTCCGTGTATGAGAAATATCAGCTCAAACCCGTGATCAACGCCTCCGGGCGCATGACCATCCTCGGTGTCTCCACCCCGGAGCGGGAGGTGGTCGACGCGGTCAACTTCGGCCTTGGCCACTACTTCGAGGTCAAAGAACTGGTCAACAAGACAGGTGCCTACCTGGCCGGCCTGCTCGGCGTGGAAGACGCAGTCGTGGTCTCCTGCGCCAGTGCCGGCATAGCCCAGTCGGTGGCCGCCGTCATAGTGCGCGGCGATCCCTACCGGCTGGAGCAGTTGCATGCCCATGCCCACGGGGTGCCGAGCGAGATAGTGCTGCCCAAGGGTCACAACGTGAACTTCGGCGCGCCGGTCGGCACCATGGTCAACCTGGGGGGCGGCAAGGTGGTGGAAGCTGGCTATGCCAACGAGTGCTCCCCCGCCCAGCTGGCTGCCGCCATCAACCCCGGTACCGCCGCCATCCTCTACATCAAGTCCCACCACTGCGTGCAGAAAAGCATTCTGTCAGTCTCTGAGGCGGCCGAAGTGGCCAGGGCCCACGGGCTCCCGCTCATCGTCGATGCGGCGGCGGAAGAGGATCTGCGTCTCTATTACCAGCAAGGGGCGGATCTCGTCATCTACAGCGGCGCCAAGGCCATCGAAGGGCCCACCAGCGGCCTCGTGCTCGGCAAGCGCCAGTATGTGGAGTGGGTCAAGCAGCAGGCCAACGGCATAGGGCGCGCCATGAAGGTGGGCAAGGAGGGGATCCTCGGCCTGACCCACGCCATAGAGCGCTACCTGGAGAAAGAGCAGGAGAGCGGCGCCGCCATGGCCGCCAAGATGGCGTCCTTCATCGAGCGCCTCAACCTGCAGCCCGGCGTTACCGCCCGGGTGGTGTGGGACAGTGCGGGGCGCGACATAGCCCGCACCGACATCGCCTTCGACCACGCTCAGATCGGCATGACGACGGTGCAACTGGTGGCCCGCCTGCAGCAGGGCAATCCGGCCATCTACTGCCGCGGCTACAAGGCCAACGAAGGCCACATCGAGATTGACGTGCGCAGCGTCAGCACGGCCCAACTAGACCAGATCCATTCCGCCATTGCCCACCTCGTTCAGGAGAACCGCTGATGTCCCTTGTTCCCAACTACTACCGTGATCGTGTCTGTCTCAATGTGCTGGCAGGGTCCAGACAGAATGCCGTCGACATCTATGAGGCGGCCGAGGGCCATGTACTGGTCGGCGTGCTCTCCAAGAACTACCCGGATGTGCCCTCCGCCGTTGCCGACATGCGGGAGTACGCCAGGCTTATCGACAACGCCCTCTCCATCGGTCTGGGAGCGGGGGATCCCCGCCAGTCCGCCATGGTGGCCGAGCTGGCTCGCCAGCTGCAGCCCCAGCATGTCAACCAGGTGTTCACCGGAGTGGGCCCCAGCCGGGCGCTGCTGGGTCAGCCTCACAGCCTGGTCAACGGCCTTGTCTCCCCCACCGGCACCCCCGGCATGGTGAAGATCTCCACCGGCCCCCTCAGTGCCCAGCAGCCGGACGGGATTGTGCCCATCGACACCGCCATCGCCCTGCTCAAGGACATGGGCGGCAGCTCGGTCAAATTCTTCCCCATGGGAGGCCTGGCCTGCCGTGACGAGTATCAGGCGGTGGCCGAGGCCTGTGCCCGGCACGGCTTCTGGCTGGAGCCCACCGGTGGCATCGATCTCGACAACTTCGAGGAGATAGTCCGCATCGCGCTGGAGGCCGGGGTGGAGAAGGTGATCCCCCACGTCTACAGCTCCATCATCGACAGCGAGAGCGGCCAGACCCGCCCCGAGGATGTGCGCACCCTGCTCGCCATGGTGAAAACGCTGCTGGCATAACGACCCCCGCAGGCACCGGTCCGATCACAGGCCGGTGTCTGGCTTGTTGATGATCCCCTTGTTAACATCGACCCTTTATTTCGCAACAGGAGTCTTGCCTCACCCCATGATCAAGCTGCCCCACCCCAGGCTCCATCAACTGCTGACCCAGCTCCATGCCGAACCACTGCCCCAGGAGGAGCTGGCCCGTCGCCTCAATGTCTCCACCCGCACGGTGCGCACCGACGTGGCGACCCTCAACGAGCTGATCGCCACCCAGGGCGCCCACCTGATCCACCAGCGCGGCACCGGCTATCAGCTCAAGATTTACAATCAGGGGCTGTTTGATGCGCTGCTGGCGGCACAGGAGCAGGAGAGCAGCCTGCCGCGCACCAGTCGCGAGCGGGTGCTGCATCTGCAGATCCTGCTGCTGACGGCGGAGCAGGGGATCAAGCTCGACGAGCTGGCGGATACCTGGTATCTGAGCCGGGCGGCCCTGCAGGGAGACATGGCACAGGTGAGGGAGCGGCTCGCCCACTTCGGGCTCACCATAGAGAGCAAGCCACGGCTGGGCATGCGCATTCAGGGGAGCGAGACGGCGATCCGCGCCTGCCTGACCCAGCTGCTCTGCCAGGAACTGCTGCACAACCACCCGTTGCAGAGCCTGCTGCCCACCCTCTGCCCCAGCAAGACCCTGGAGGTCGTGGGCAACCACATTCACGATCAGCTCGGCCGCCATCAGTTGCGCCTCGCCGACGAGAGCCTGCAACAGCTCGCCATCTATTGCGCCGTCGCCCTGCTGCGTCAGGCGGCAGGCCACGAGCTGCGCCAGTTTGCCAGCGACGATATCACCCAGACCCTGGCCGCAGTGGCCCGCGACATCTATGCCGAGCTGCCGACCCTGACCCCGCCGGGGGAGGAGGAGATCGCCTGCCTCGCCATCCAGATCCAGGCCCGGCTCACTGCCGATACCCCCCAGCTCAGCCCGGCCATGGCCGCCGAGAGCGAGCAACTGGTGGAGCATCTGCTGACCTACATCCACCAGCACTACCCCTATGATCTGCGCGCCGACCCGCAGTTGCGGGCCGACCTGCAGACCCACATAGGTGCCATGCTGCTGCGGGTCAAATACCAGATAGGCAGCCACAACCCGCTGGCGGACCACATCAAGCAGTACTATCCCCTCGCCTACGACATCACCCTGGCCGCCATCTCGGAGTGGATAAGGCAGACCCCCTACCGGCTGACCCATCACGAGATAGGCTATCTGGTGATCCATATCGGGGTCGGCCTGGAGCGCCACTATGACATCGGCTACACCCGTCGCCCCCAGGCCATGCTCCTGTGCGATGCGGGCAACGCCACCTTCCGGGTACTGGAGGCGCGCATCCGGCGGGAGTACCCCCAGCTGCAGCTGACCACTCTGGAGTCGGTACGGGATTACGAGGGACTGGCACAGATCGAGCAGGACTTTGTCATCAGCACCCTCAAGGTGAGCGAGAAGAACGCCCCCGTAGTACAGGTCGCTCCCTTCCCGACCCAGTACCAGCTGGAGCAGCTCGGCAAGCTGGTGCTGATCGATCGCACCCGCCCCTACCTGCTGGACAAGTATTTCGATGCCGATCACTTCATGGTGGTCACAGAGCCGCTCACCCAGGCCGAACTGTTTGCCCGTATCTGTGATCAGCTGGAGGCGGAAGAACTGGTGGAAAGCGGCTTCAGAGCCTCACTGCAGGAGCGGGAGCGGATCGTCTCCACCCTGCTGGGAGAGGGCATAGCCCTGCCCCACTCCCTCGGCCTGCTGGCCCGCCGCACCCTGGTCTATACGGTGCTGGCCCCTCAGGGGATCGACTGGGGCAATGGCGAAATCGCCACCCTCATCTTCGTGCTCGCCATCAGCAAGGCGGACTACGAGGAAGCCATGGGGCTCTACGATCTGTTTCTGGCGCTGATGAACGAAAAAGCCAGCAGGGCTCTGCTGGCTTGTCGGGATTTTTGCGACTTCAAGGCGCTGGCGCGCGCCGGATCATGACGGCAAGGGAGGCGCAGCTCACTCCTCGTTGAAGCCCGAGGTGAACAGCGCCACCACGGCGGCCAGGGCCTCCACCTCTTCGGGGCCCTCGACCTGCACCTCCACCTGCTTGCCCTGGGCGGAATCCAGCATCAGCAGGCCGATCACGCTGTCCGCATCGGCCTCGATGCCGTCCTCGTTGCGCAGCAGCACATGGGCATCGAACCCCTGCACCAGCTCGAACAGCATCATGGCCGGTCTGGCATGGATTCCCAGCTTGTTTTTGACTTCTACCGAGGCGGAAACTGTCATCTGAACATCCTGTGGGTCTGTCAGGCTTGAGTGGAGCGCTTGTCCAGCGTACGGTGACGGATCTGCACGTTCTTGCCAAGCAGTCGGAAGGTGCTGGCCAGCCGCTCGGCGATGAACACCGAACGATGCTGTCCGCCGGTACAACCTATGCCGACGGTCACATAGCTGCGATTGTTGCGCTCCAGGTGGGGCAGCCAGGTCACCAGCATGTTCTCTATCTGCTGGATGAACAGCATCACGTCCGCCTGGGCCGAGAGGTAGTTGGCCACGGGCTCATCCTGACCGGTGAACGGCTTGAGCTCCGGGATCCAGTGGGGGTTGGGCAGGAAACGGGCATCGAACACGAAGTCCGCATCCTTGGGGATGCCGTATTTGAAGCCGAACGACTCGAACACCAGCACCAGCTCGTTCTCTTTCTTGCCGAGCACCCGGGTCTTGATGAGCTCGCTCAGGTCGTGGATGCTGAGGTTGGTGGTATCGATGCGCAGATCGGCGGTCGAGGAGAGGGGCGCCAGCAGGTGGGTCTCTTCCCGAATCGCCTCATCCAGCGACAGCTGTTTGCGCGACAGGGGGTGCAGCCGGCGGCTCTCGCCATAGCGCTTGAGCAGGGTCCCGTTGTCCGCATCGAAGAAGAAGCTGGAGAACTCCACACGCCCTTCGTTGCGCACCTGGGTCAGCAGGTTGTCCAGCTTGTCTGGCTGGGTCGGCAGATTGCGCACATCTATGCTGACCGCCAGCTTGTCATACTGGCTCTCCACCGAGACGATCAGCTGGGGCAGCAGGTTGACCGGCAGATTATCCACGCAGTAGTAACCCAGATCCTCCAGCACCCTCAGGGCCACCGTCTTACCGGAGCCCGAACGACCGCTTACCACTATTAACTGCATCTTGTCCCCTCACGCCAACGTGGCTGCGTCAGACCCGGCATCAGGCCGAGGTCATGATCTGATAGAGTTCTTCGTCGCTGGTCGCCTGGCGCAACTGGCGGCAGACGGCCTTGTCACCCAGCTTGGATGCCATCAGGGAAAGGGTCTTGAGATGCTGCTTGCACTCGCTTTCCGGCACCAGCAATGCAAAGAGCAGGTCAACCGGTTGATTGTCGATAGAATCGAAAGGGATGGGTTCGGAGAAGGTCATCAGCACGGCCGTCGGCGCAAAGGCGTCGTCGATCCGGCCATGGGGAATGGCGATACCGGCACCGATCCCGGTACTGCCCATCTTTTCCCGCGCCAGCAGGCTTTCAAACAGCACCTGGCGGGAGGCGCCGAGGCGCTCTGCGGCCAGCTCACTGATGATCTCGAGGGCGCGTTTCTTGCTGGTACAAGGGACCGCACTCTTGGTGCAGTCCCGACTCAGTATGTGTTCAAGTTGCATAGTTATTTTTGATTTAACTTATCTTTGTGCTTGATGATCTGCCGATCCAGTTTATCCAGCAGGGTATCAATCGCCGCATACATGTCGGCATGCTGCGAATTGGCGAACACCTCACCACCGCTGACATGCAGCTTGGCTTCGGCGATCTGGTTCAGTTTTTCGACGCTCAACACCACATGTACGTTGTTGATATGGTCAAAGTGACGCTCGAGTTTGGCAAATTTGTTATTCACATAATCACGCAGAGCTTCGGTAATCTCGACATGGTGTCCGGTCAGGTTAATTTGCATAACGTCTTCCTTTTGTTTGCCTAAACCAGGCGTTTGCGCTGATTGGATGGCGGGATCAACAAGGATTCACGGTACTTTGCGATCGTGCGTCTCGCCACCATAATACCCTGTTCGGCCAGCAAATCCGCGATCTTGCTATCACTAAGCGGTTTGGCCGGGTTTTCGGCCGTCACCAGCTTCTTGATCAGGGCGCGAATTGCGGTCGATGAGCACTCTCCTCCTCCCTCCGTGTTGACATGACTGGAGAAAAAAAACTTCAGTTCAAAGATGCCACGGGGCGTATGCATGTACTTCTGGGTCGTCACCCGTGAAATCGTCGACTCGTGCATCTCCACCGCCTCGGCGATGTCGTTGAGTACCATGGGTTTCATGGCCTCTTCACCGTATTCGAAGAAGCCCTGCTGCTGCTCGACTATGCAGCTGGCCACCTTGAGCAGGGTGTCGTTGCGACTCTCCAGGCTCTTGATGAACCATTTGGCTTCCTGCAGATGGGAGCGGATGAACTGGGTATCCGTACTGCTGCGGGCATTGCGTGCCATGGCCGCATAGGCCTCGTTGACACGGATGCGCGGCGCCGAATCCGGGTTGAGCTCAACCACCCACTTAGCCCCCTTCTTGACCACGGAGACGTCCGGGATCACGTATTGAGATTCACTCTGGATGATGCCATTGCCGGGTCTGGGTTCCAGCTGCTGGATAAGATCCAGCACCTCCTTGAGGTCGCTCTCCTTGAGCCGGGTCTTGCGTGCCAGGGTGCGGTAGTCGCGGTTGCCGAGCAGATCCATGTGCTCGCGGATCACCTCCCTTGCCTCATTGAGCCAGGGCAGATCCGGCGAGTACTGGCCAAGCTGGATCAGCAGACACTCCTGCACCGAGCGCGCGGCTATGCCAACCGGATCGAAATGCTGCACCCGCTTGAGCACGGCTTCCACTTCATCCAGTTCAACTTCTACCTCTTCGCTGCTGACTGCAGCCTGAATATCTTCGAGAGAGACGGTCAGGTAACCGGACTCATCGATGGCATCGATGATGGCGAGGGCGATGGCGGCATCCAGATCGCTGAATGGCGTCAGGCGCATCTGCCACAGCAGATAGTCCTGCAGGTTCTCGGTGGTTTCCCCCTGATAGACGCTGTCTTCCCCATCATGGATGGGGCCGGCGCTCTGGGCCGTACCGGCGGAGTAGACCTCATCCCAGGTGGTGTCCACCGGCAGTTCATCCGGCATCTTGTCCTGCGCCATGGCGTCGCTGGAGTCGAGTTGACTGGCGTCCTGGGGCTCTATCGGGCTGGTTTCCTGCGCCTCATTCTCCTCCTGCTCCAGCAAGGGGTTATTATCGAGCGCTTGCTGAATTTCCTGCTGGAGTTCCAGGGTGGAGAGCTGGAGCAGACGAATCGCTTGTTGTAATTGTGGCGTCATGGTCAGGGACTGACCGAGACGCAACTGTAATGTCGGCTTCATCTACGTCGGGATATCCTTATGTTCAGCGAGGCAGTCACCTAACAAAAATGAGGGGTGCCCCCTTACTATAGACTGAATTGATCGCCCAAATAGACGCGCTTGACCTGCTCATCGGCGAGGATATCGGCCGGTGCCCCCTCGGCAATCATCTTGCCGTGGCTGACGATGTAGGCCTTCTCGCACACATCCAGCGTCTCTCTGACGTTGTGATCCGTGATCAGCACACCCAGCCCTCTTTCCTTCAGATGCTGGATGATCTTCTTGATGTCTATGACCGAAATAGGATCAACGCCTGCAAAGGGTTCATCCAGCAGGATGAATCGCGGCTCTGCCGCCAGCGCCCGGGCAATCTCGACCCGGCGTCGCTCCCCGCCAGACAGGCTCTGACCCAGGCTGTCGCGAATATGGGTGATGTTGAACTCTTCCAGCAACTGCTCGACCTTATCCTCACGCTCCTCGCGACTCAACCCCTTGCGGGTCTGCATGACCCCCATCAGGTTGTCGAACACCGACAGGCGGCGGAAGATGGAAGCCTCCTGGGGCAGATAGCCGATGCCATTGCGGGCACGGATATGCATGGGCTGCAGGCTGATGTCCTGCTCATCTATGGTGATGAGGCCCGCATCCCGCTGCACCAGGCCCACGATCATGTAGAAGGAGGTTGTCTTGCCGGCACCATTCGGGCCGAGCAGCCCCACTATCTGGCCGGTGCCCACTTCCAGACTCACGTCGCTGACCACCATGCGGCGCTTGTAGCTCTTCTGCAAACCCGTTGCTTTTAACACTGCCATGGCTTCTGTTTCCTACTTCTTCTGATCGGCGGGTTTGTCGAAGTTTTCTACCTGATCCGGCAGGAACACCGTCTTGACCCGCTGGGTGGGCCCCTTGCTCTCGGCGATCATCTTCTGTTTGACGATGTCGTAGCGGATGAGGTCGCCGGTGACCTGGCTGTCTTCCTGCTTGAGCTGACCGTTGCCCGTGATGGTGACCAGGCGGTTCTTCAGCTCGTAGCGAATGCTGTTGCCGTGGGCATTGACCGGCTTGCCGTTGTCCAGGATCTGGAAGAAGGTGGCGGGATTGCCATAGGCGGTCATCACCTCGGCGCCCTTGTCGCCGGAGCGGATCACCACCACCTTGTCGGCCTTAATCTTGATCGTGCCCTGGGTGATGATCACGTCTTCGCTGAAGGTGATGCGGTTGTCCTGCATCTCGGCCACTTGCTTGACCGCATCCACATAGACCTTCTCGGCAAAGTCGGACTCTTTGGCGCTCACTGTACTGCACAGAAGAAGGGCCGCGAGGGCCAGATTAACGTTTTTCATTGAAATAAGTGGCATGGCCTTTATCCAGTAATTCGAAATATTTACGTTCCAGATGGCCCTTCAGGCCAACGCCCTCGGTCTGGAATTCCTGACCCACTATGCTGATGTGCTGGTTGCTTCTCACGTCCTGAGTCACCAGATCCAGCTCCAGATAAGGGGTATCCAGCGTGGAGATGAAAGACGCCGGCAGCAGGCCGTCCAGATGTACCTTGTCACGCAGTATCACGTTGTCATCTGTGTTGAGCACCCCGGTTTCGGCCGTGACTTTCCATTCGGCCTCCCCCTGCTCATCGAACATGTAGACCACCGGCTTGTCGAAGGTGGCCTGCTCGAGGATCTGGTAATACTCCGCATATTCGGACTCCAACCGCTCGGTTCGTTTGCCCTGCTCGTTGAAGCGGGTCGTGACCAGATTCTTGGCGGTGAAGTCCGGTTGATAGTTCTCTACCTTGGCAGCCGGTTCGGGCGCCAGCTCGATCTCGCCAAGCTGCCAGGCGGCGAGCGCCGCCAGAAACAGCAGGGCGAACAGAAACGTCTGCTTGTTCATACCGAGGCCTCGGGTTGGAAGTCGCCCAAGCCCTGCGCCTGCAGGATGAGATCACACACCTCGCGCACCGCGCCCACTCCGCCCCCCAGACGGGTCACCAGATCGGCACGAGCCAGCACCAGCGGATGGGCATCTGCCACTGCGATGCCGAGGCAGCAGGCCTGCATCACCGGCAGATCTATGGTGTCGTCCCCCATGTAGGCGGCCTGTTCCGGCGTCAGGCCCAGCTTGGCCAGCAGCGCCTCGAAGTGGGGCAGCTTCTGATCCGCCCCCTGCACCAGGTGCTGCACCCCCAGGCCCCTCATCCGATCGCTGACGATACGGGAGTTGCGCCCTGTGATGATGGCAATCTCGATGCCGGCGTTGAGCAGGGCACGCATGCCAGCACCGTCACGGGTGCAGAAGGTCTTCAGCTCTTCGCCGTTATTGCCCATATAGATGAAGCCATTGGAGAGCACCCCATCCACATCGCACACCAGCAGGCGGATCTGCGCCGCCTTCTCGTACTGGCTGCGCGTCACCGGACCATAGAGGGTCGGTACGTCTTGCATCAAATCACCCCGGCTCTCAGCAGGTCGTGCATGTTGAAGGCGCCAAGTGGCCGCCGCTCTTCATCCACCACCAGCAATCCGTTAATCTTTCTGGTTTCCATCAGTTTGACGGCCTCGGCCGCCATCATCTCAGGCCCTACGGTAACACAGTTGGCCGTCATTACGCGGCTGATCGGGGTGTGGTGAATGTCCACCTGCAGATCCAGGATCCGGCGCAAGTCACCGTCGGTAAACAGACCGGCCAGCAGCCCCTGTTCATCCACCACAGCCGTCATGCCAAGGCCCTTGCGGCTCACTTCCAGCAGCGCCTGGCTGATGGTGGCATCTATCCCCACCCGGGGCAACAGCTCGCCGCTGTGCATCAGATCGCCAACCCGCAGCAACAGCCGCTTGCCCAGCGACCCGCCCGGGTGCGAGAGCGCGAAGTCATCGGCGGTGAAGCCACGTGCTTCCAGCAGGGCCACGGCCAGCGCGTCCCCCATCACCAGGGTCGCCGTGGTGCTGGAGGTCGGGGCCAGACCCAGCGGGCAGGCCTCTTTCTCCACCTTGATGCACAGGTGCACGTTGGCCTCCTTGGCCATGGTGGAGGCCGGGTTGCCGGTCATGCAGATGAGCGGAATGCCGCGACGCTTGAGCACAGGCAGCAGGGCCAGTATCTCGTCACTCTCGCCTGAGTTGGAGATGGCGATGATGAGGTCCCCGGCGGAGATCATCCCCAGATCCCCGTGGCTGGCTTCGCCAGGGTGGAGGAAGAAGGCTGGCGTGCCTGTGCTGGCCAGGGTTGCGGCAATCTTGTTGCCGACATGACCCGACTTGCCCATGCCGGTGACCACTATCTTGCCGGCGCAGCGCAGCACCATCTCGCAGGCGCGCTCGAAGGTCTCGTCGAGGTACTGGTAGAGCCCATCGATGGCTTGTTTTTCTATGTCCAGCACCGCACGGGCACTGCGACGGAAATCGAACAATTCAGACACTTTTTCAGGCTTTACAGACATAAAGGCACAGCTCCGGGCCGAAATTTGCTGCGGGATTATAAAAAAGTCTGCCGAGATAAGCGAATCGGATGCGGGACGCTCTGCCGCTGATGCAAGTTGTTACATAAAACTGTCGCGTATTTGGGGGGCAAAGCCGCTCAATAGTTGTTCCTTGCTGTTGCTTAGACCTAGACTAGCCCATAAAATTCGCTCTTCATTTATACCGGATGGACAATTGTTTGAACGATGACCTGATCACCATCTCCGACCTGACCTTCAGTCACGGAGATAGGTTGCTGTACGACAGGATCAACCTGACCATTCCCCGTGGCAAGGTCACCGCCGTCATGGGCCCCAGCGGCATCGGCAAGACCACCTTGCTGCGCCTGATCGGTGGCCAGCTGAAGCCTGAGTCCGGTCATATTCTGTTTGACGGGGAAGACATCCCCACCCTCTCCCGCAGCCGTCTGTATGAAGTGCGCAAGCGGATGAGCATGCTGTTTCAGAGCGGCGCCCTGTTCACCGGCATGACGGTGTTCGACAACGTGGCCTTCCCGCTGCGGGAACACTCGGGTCTTCCGGAAGAGCTGATCCACACCATCGTCATGATGAAGTTGCAGGCTGTGGGTCTGCGTGGCGCCGCCCGCCTGATGCCCTCCGAGCTCTCCGGCGGCATGGCCCGTCGTGCGGCCCTGGCCAGATCCATAGCACTGGATCCGGATCTCATCATGTATGACGAGCCCTTCGTCGGCCAGGATCCCATTACCATGGCGGTGCTGGTCAAGCTCATCAAGGAACTCAACGATGCCCTCGGCATCACCTCGGTCATCGTCACCCACGATGTGAAGGAGGTGCTCAGCATCGCCGACTACGCCTACATCATCGCCAACCGCAGGGTGGTGGCACAGGGCACGCCGGAGCAACTTCGCGAGGAGCACAATCCCGAGGTCGAGCAGTTCCTCAAGGGATTGCCCGATGGTCCTGTTCCGTTTCATTTTCCGGCAGGCGATCTGCTACAGGATCTGTGATGTTCATAAGTCAGATAAGCAAGCTGGGGCGGAGCGGGGTGCGCTTCATCAGCGCCGTCGGCCGCGCCACCATAATGCTGTTTCACGCGTTGGCGGGCAAACCCGAGCCCCGCAAGCACTTCCCCCTGCTGGTACAGCAGCTCTATGTGGTAGGAGTACAATCGGTCGCCATCATACTGGTGTCGGGTCTCTTCATCGGCATGGTGCTCTCCTTGCAGGGTTACAACGTACTGAAGGACTTCGGCGCCGAGCAGAGTCTGGGGCCCCTGGTCTCCCTCTCCCTGCTGCGGGAGCTGGGCCCTGTGGTCACCGCCCTGCTGTTTGCCGGTCGTGCGGGTTCGGCCCTCACAGCCGAGATCGGCCTGATGAAGGCAACCGAGCAGCTCTCCAGCCTGGAGATGATGGCGGTGGACCCGCTGCGCCGGGTAGTGGCGCCTCGCTTCTGGGCTGGGGTCATCAGCATGCCGCTGCTGGCCTTCATGTTCAGCCTGATCGGCATCTTCGGCGGCAAACTGGTCGGGGTCGACTGGCTGGGGGTGGATGAGGGCAGTTTCTGGTCTGCCATGCAGGCCTCCGTCGACTGGCAGGACGACATCATGCAAGGGGCCATCAAGAGTGTGATTTTCGCCCTGGTGGTGACCTGGATCGCGCTCTTCAATGGCTATGATGCCAAGCCGACTTCGGCCGGGATCAGTCAGGCGACGACCCGTACCGTGGTCCACTCATCCCTGGCCGTGCTCGGTCTGGATTTTATACTCACCGCAGTCATGTTTGGATAAGGGAAAGATGAAGTTCAGCAAAGTAGAATTCCTGGTCGGTGCCTTCATGCTGGCTGGCATCGCAGCCATTCTGGCGTTGGCACTGCAAGTGGCGGGATTGAGTTTCAAACCGGAAGGAGAAACCTATACCCTGCGCGCCCATTTCGATAATATCGGCGGCCTGAAAGTGCGCTCGCCGGTCAAGGTCGGCGGCGTCGTCGTCGGTCGAGTCAGCGACATCACGCTGGATGCCAAGAGCCAGGTGCCCATCGTCTCCCTGCAGATGCAAAAGAGTGCCGGCGAGTTCTCCGAAACCAGCACCCTCTCCATCCTGACCTCGGGTCTGCTGGGTGAGCAGTATGTCGGCCTGGCACCGGGTTTCACCGATGAAGAGATGGGCACCAGTATGCTCAAGGATGGCGACATGATCGAAGACACCAAGTCCGCCATAGTGCTGGAAGACCTGATTGGCAAGTTCCTTTACAGCCAGTCTTCCCCGGCCACCGATACGCCAGCAACCAAGGAGTAACCATGTTCAAGAAGATCGCCCTGCTGCTGGGTCTGATGACCAGCATGCTGTTTTCCGTCTCCGCCCTGGCAGCGGTCAATGCCGCCGACCCCTATGCCCTGGTGGATCAGGCAGCCCAGCAGACCTTCGCCCGCCTGAAGGCGGACAAGTCCCAGGTCAAGAGCAACCCGGATCACCTGCGGGTGATCATCCGCGAAGAGCTGCTGCCCTATGTGGACAACCGCTTCGCCGCCTACAAGGTGCTTGGCAACCAGATCAAGGAAACCACCCCGGCCCAGCGCGATGCCTTCGTCCAGGTGTTCACCGAGTACATGGTGAGCTCCTACGCCGATGCCCTGGCCCATTTCGACAAACAGACCGTCAAGGTCCAGCCGGGCAAGGCGCCCGGTGACAGCAATATCACCGCCGTCAACGTCAGCGTGAAAGAGGCTGGCAAACCGGACATCTTCCTCGAGTTCAAGCTGCGCAAGAACAACAAGACAGGTGAATGGAAGGCCTTCGACATGGTTGCCGAAGGGATCAGCCTGCTCTCCGCCAAGCAGAGCGAGCTCGGGGGCCTCATTCGCCAGAACGGCATAGATGCAGTGATCGCCCAGTTGCGCGAGCACAATGCCAAACCGCTGGTGCTCAAGTCATGACACTCCAGGGGGAGCTGCAGGCACCGCAGGTCAACGCCCTGTGGCAACGGCGATCCGAGTGGTGGCAAGACGATGCGCTCGATATGAGCGGGGTCACCACCCTGGATTCCGCCGGCCTGGCCCTGCTGGTCAAGTGGGCCAAAGCCACCCTGACACGGGGTGCCACGCCGCAACTGGTGGGTGCCTCCACTGATTTTTATACCCTGGCCAAGCTGTACGGTGTGGCCAGTCTGTTTCAACCCACCCCGCCCAACACCGAGGACGCATAATGCAAGTCTCTGAAATTGAAGCGATACTCCTTGAGGCCTTGCCATTGTCCGAAGTCCATGTCAAAGGCGACGGCAGTCACTATCAGGTGATTGCGGTCGGCGACATGTTTGACGGCATGAGCCGGGTCAAGAAGCAGCAGGCCATCTATGCCCCGCTGATGGACAAGATCGCCAGCAACGCCATCCACGCCCTCTCCATCAAGGCCTTTACCGATGCCGAATGGAAGCGCGAACGTAAATTCCTAATGCCCTCCTGATTTGGTATCTAAGTAAATGGACAAATTCAAGATCACCGGCCCCTGCACCCTCTCCGGTGAAGTGACCATCTCCGGCGCCAAAAACGCCGCCCTGCCGATCCTGTTCGCCACCCTGCTGTGCGACGAGGAGATCCAGCTCTCGAACGTGCCGCGCCTCAAAGACGTGGGCACCACCCTTAAGCTGCTGGAGATGCTGGGTGCCAGCACCAAGGTCAACGGCAACGTGACAGTGCTGACCGGCGCCGTGAACAACCACGTCGCCCCCTACGAGCTGGTGAAGACCATGCGCGCCTCCATACTGGCGCTGGGCCCGCTGGCCGCCCGTTTCGGCGCGGCTGACGTCTCCCTGCCCGGTGGCTGCGCCATCGGTGCCCGCCCGGTCAACCTGCACGTTCACGGCCTCGAGCTGATGGGCGCCAAGATCGCCATCGAAGATGGCTACATCAAGGCCCGTGTCGACGGTCGCCTCAAGGGCGCCCACATCCTGATGGACATGATCTCCGTCACCGGCACCGAGAACCTGATGATGGCCGCTACCCTGGCCGACGGTCGCACCGTGATCGAGAACGCCGCCCGCGAGCCGGAAGTGGTCGATCTGGCCAACTTCCTCAACGCCCTGGGCGCCAAGATCCAGGGTGCGGGTACCGACACCCTGACCATCGATGGCGTCGAGCGTCTGCACGGCGGTAGCTACAGCGTGCAGCCAGACCGTATCGAGACCGGTACCTTCCTGGTGGGTGCCGCCGTCACCGGGGGCAAGATCACCTGCCGCAAGACGGACCCTTCCCTGCTGGAAGCCGTACTGGTCAAGCTGGAAGAGGCCGGTGCGCTCATCGAGAAGGGGGAAGACTGGATCTCCCTCGACATGACGGGTCGCACCCTCAAGCCGGTCACCATCAAGACGGCCCCCTACCCGGCCTTCCCGACCGACATGCAGGCGCAGTTCACCGTGCTGAACGCCGTGGCCAAGGGCACCGGCATGGTCACCGAGACCATCTTCGAGAACCGCTTCATGCACGTGCCCGAGCTGGTACGTATGGGTGCGGACATCGAGCTGCAGGGTAACGTGGCCATCTGCCGCGACACCGAACAACTCAAGGGTGCCCAGGTGATGGCAACCGATCTGCGCGCCTCCGCCAGCCTGGTCCTCGCCGGCTTCGTGGCCGAGGGCACCACCATGGTCGAGCGCATCTATCACATCGACCGTGGCTATGAAGACATAGAGCACAAGCTGCAAGGCCTGGGCGGCTGCATAGAGCGCATCAAGGAGTGATCATCACCCCTTGCCGATGAGCACTAAAAAGGCCCCCTCGCCAGGCGAGGGGGCCTTTTTCATCTCCGGAGTCTGGCGGCTTAATGCCCCGCCAGCTTCATCTGCTCGACCAGCACAGAGCCCGTCTTGAGGCTGGAGCGCTCGTCCTCGTCGTTCCCCACCGCCACCAGGGTACTGAACATATCGGCCAGGTTGCCGGCTATGGTGATCTCCTCAACCGGATAGAGGATCTCGCCATTTTCCACCCAGAAACCGGCGGCGCCGCGGGAGTAGTCACCATTGACGATGTTGACCCCCTGCCCCATCAGCTCGGTCACCAGCAGGCCGGTACCCATCTCTTTGAGCATGCCCTGGAAATCCTGGCCGGTATTGGAAACCTGCCAGTTATGGATGCCACCGGCGTGGCCCGTGGTGGTCAACCCCAGTTTGCGGGCCGAGTAGGAGGTGAGCAGCCAGCTCATCAGCTCGCCGTTGCGGACTATGTCCATGTCGCGGGTGCGTACCCCTTCGCCGTCGAAGGGGGTACTGGCAAGCCCCCCCAGCAGGTGTGGAAACTCCTGAATGCTGAGCCACTCAGGCAGTATCTGCTTGCCCAGCTTGTCCAGCAGGAAGCTCGACTTGCGATAGAGGTTGCCGCCGCTGATAGCCATCACCAGATGGCCCCACAGGCCGGCGGCAGTGTCGGGATGAAACAGCACGGGGGCGTGGCGGGTGCTGATCTTGCGGGCCCCCAGACGGGAGACGGTGCGCTCCACCGCCTCGTCGGCGATCCGCTGCGGGGTCCAGAGGCCGGAGAGGGCGCGGCTGGAGGAGTAGCCATAGTCCCGCTGCATGTCCCCATCCTGCTCGCCGATCAGCACGCAGCTCAGGGAGTTGCGCGACGCCGCATAGCCTTTGACGAAGCCATGGCTGTTGCCATAGACCTTGACTCCCAGATGGCTTGAAAAGCTGGCGCCATCGGAGTGCTTGATGCGGGCATCACGTCCCAGGGCCAGCCGCTCGCACTCGATGGCCAGCTCGATGCCACGCTGGGGATCCAGCTCGATGGAGTGACAGAGTTGCAGATCCGGGGCATCCCAGGCCAGCAGTTCGGCATCCGCCAGGCCGGCATATTCATCGGGGGAGGTGTGGCGGGCAATCTCCATAGCCGCTTCGACGGCGGCGCGGATGGCAGGCTTGCCGAGATCCGTGGTCGAGGAGGATCCCTTGCAGCCATTGCGATAGACGGCGATGCCGAGCGCTCCATCCTTGTTGAACTCGATGCTTTCCAGCTCACAGCCCCGGGTATTCACCGACAGCCCTGTCTGCTTGCTGATGGAGACTTCCGCAAGCCCGGCACCCAGCCCCTTGGCTATCTCCAGGGCCTCGGCGACCACCGCCTCGAGATGGGCTTGATCCTGGCGGATTTGATCTTGCTGGTCCATAACTCACATCTGTATGAAGGAAGGAAAGGGGCTAAGCATATCAGACCCCTGCGCCCAGCGGGAGAAGCTGGTAACATATCCCCCAACGCGAATGACAGGAATCAGAGACCGATGAGTCAGTATCAAGACGACAACGAATTGGACGATTGGGGCCCCAGCAAGAGCCAGCTCAAGCGCGACGCCGAGGCACTGCAGAAACTGGGGGCCGAGATCGTCTCCCTGAGCCACAGCGAGCTGGAACGGATCCCGCTGGATGAAGAGTTGGCCGAAGCCGTCGAGCTGGGCCGCAAGCTCAAACCCAAGAAGGACGAATCCTTCCGCCGCCACCTGCAGTTCATCGGCCGCCTGATGCGCAGCCGGGATATAGAGCAGATCGAGGAAGCCCTCTCCATCATCAAGATGCGTCACTCCACCGTAAATGCCCGCCTGCACCGGCTGGAGCAGTGGCGTGAGCGCCTGATCACCGAGGGTGACAGCGCCCTCAACGAACTGATGTCCCAGTTCCACGAGCTGGATCGCCAGAAGCTGCGTCAGCTGATCCGCACCGCCAACAAGGAGCGGGAGCTGAACAAGCCGCCGGTGGCCTATCGCGAGATGTACCAGTATCTGCGCGGCGAGATAGAACATCTGCTGTAAGTCATGATGCCGGCGCGGGACACCTGTCGCCGACAGAAACAAAAACGGGGCCAAGTTGGCCCCGTTTTTTTATGCGCCGTCAGCTGCCCGGCAAACACTCGGTGTGAGTGCCCGGTTGCAGATAGGGCACCAGCAAGGGCGCCATCCCCTTGAGGACCTGTACCGGCAGTGCCGAGGTGAAGCGGAACTTGTCGGACTGGCTGCCAGGCACATAGGCCGTCAGGGTGCCGAAGTGATCATCCCCTATGTAGAAGACAAAGGTCGCGGTCCGGTTGCGCGCCAGCGAGCTGGTGACATTGCCGTAGCGGCCGACAGTCTCGATCCTGTTATCCCCCGTCCCCGTCTTGCCCCCCAACGACAGCACGGTGCCATCCTGCAAGGCAAAGGCACCGGCGATGCGCCGTGCCGTGCCGCCTTCCACCACCTTGGACAGGGCATTGCGCAGGGCGGTGGCCACCTCGGCGGGCATCACCCGCACACCCTGGGTGTTGGCCGGTTCGAACGCGGTAGCGAAGGGCGTGTCCTTGGCAAAGGAGAGATGCTCGATCCGCAGGGTCGGTGCCCGCATGCCGCCGTTCTGGATGATCCCCATCAACTCCGCCAGGGCGGCGGGCCTGTCACCCGAGCTGCCCAGTGCGGTCGCCAGGGAGGGAACCAGGTGATCAAACGGATAGCCCAGGCGTGCCCAGCGCTGATGGATGTCGAGGAATGCCTCGACTTCCAGCATGGTGCGGATCCGGCTATCCCGGGCGCTGCGATGGCGGGTCTTGAACAGCCAGCTGTAGACCTCCTGACGCTCATCCCGGCTGGCCGCAACCGCATCGGCGAAGGTAGCCTTGTCAAACTCCCTGAGATAGGAGAGCAGCCACAGCTCCAGTGGGTGGACGCGGGCGATATAGCCCTGATCCGGCAGTGAATACTTACCAGGACCATAGCTGGTGTAGAGCTGCTCGACTCGCTTGTCGCTCAGCTTGTCCCGCGGCAGGCGCTTCGCCAGGAAGGCGGCAAAATCGGCCTGTGACGCTTCCGGCATCAGGTAGCGATGCACGGCCGCGAGGCGCACTGCGCTGGGCTTGAGGCCGTCGAGGAAGGTATCGAGCTGCTCATCCGTGGTCTTGCCGCGATATTTGCGCCAGAAGCGCAGCAGATAGGTCTGGCCCTCCTTGTCGGCAAACTTGGCCAGATACTCGGTACGACGGGGATCTTTGTCATCCTTGAGCAACTGGGCGCGGTTGCCTTCCTTGTAGAGGCTGTAGCGCACTATGTCCCGCATCAGCCGCACGAAGGGCAGGTTGATGGATTCACGCAAGGCGTCGCGGATAGGCGGAATGCGGCCATTGTCTTCCTTGCGGAAGTTGTTGAAGGTGTGCATGCCGCCGCCGGTGAAGAAGCCCTCGTAGGGGCTGGCGGAGTATTTGCGATCCAGCGCCGCCTCCAGCATCACGGGCAGGCTCTTGTCCTTGGCACTCATCAGGTAGGCAATGGCCCAACGGCTGATGTTGTCCTGATCGGAGACCTCTATCTTGCGCAGGCTCTCGGCCGGCATGTTCCCGTAGCTGTCATGCAGCTCGGTCACTATCTCCAGATAGGTAGTCAGCACCCGCAGCTTGGCGGTAGAGCCCAGCTCCAGCTTGCTGCCCTCGTTGATGTCGAACGGCTGATCCGTGTTGTCGGTCTGCACCCGCACCTTGACCCCTTCCGGCGTCTTCTCGAACAGGGTGAAGCTGTATTTCACCTCCCCCGTCTTCTCCGGCGAGAGCAGGCGCTCACCAAACAGTCCGACCTGGGCGGCGAATGTGGGGTCCGCCAACTGCTGCAGATAACGGGATACATCATTTTGCAGCGGCATGTTGAGGGTCGTATCCGCCGTCAGATCCATGCGGTCCAGATCATAGAGCTGAACCCCGAGCTGACGACTGAGGCGGGTGCGCGCGACCTGCAACCCCTTGTTGTTATTGACCCGGGTAATCGCCGGCGCCTGCAGGAAGTCGCGGAACGCAAGCTTGGCCTTGAGCGCCGACTCCATCAGGGGCGGCGTGATCATGCCCTCCTGCACGAACAGACGCAGGTAGCTGTCAGTCAGGGTCGAGAGCGCCTCCCGTCCCTGGGCCAGATAGTAGGAGGGGCGACGGTGGGCAATCATCAGGGAGACGACCTGGCGCAGCGCCAGCCCCTGCTCGGCCAGGGTGGCATCCTGATTGCGAGCGGGATCCAGCAGGCGATTCACCTCATCCACATCGGCACCAAACCAGACCCAGAGACCATCCCCCAGGCCGTGCACCTCGCCATAGCCCGGGGCAGCGGAGAGCGGTACCGAGTTGAGATAGGCCCAGGCCACCAGTTTGCGTGCTTCCAGGGTTTCAGGCCCCAATCGATAGGCACGCACGCTGGCTGAGGCCATCTGGCGGATCTTCTCGGTGGGGGACAGAGTCAAACCATCAGGGGAGTGACGATACTTCTCCACCTGGGTCGCCAGCGTACTGCCGCCGGCGGATTGATCCTGCATATCCAGCGCCTTGCCCACCTGGGACAGGGCAGCCTTGGCAAAACGGGGCCAGTCTACAGCCGGGTTGGCCAGCGGCTGCTCGTTGCTCAGCAGCTCCCGGTTCTCGATAAACAGCAGCGACTGTATGACCAGAGGAGGTATGGAGTTGAAATCAGGGTAGTAATGGGTCGGGTACTTGTATTGATAGAAAGGCTCGGCACGGCAGTCGTGCAGAGTCAGCCCCGCCTGCACCTTCTCGGTATAGGGGACGAAGAAACCATGGCTGGCGTAGTTGTAGAGCGCATCGGAAAAACGCACCTGCTCGCTCACCTGATAGCCACGCTGGATGAGGCGCTCCTGGATCATGGGCATCAGCACATAACCGAGTCGCTTGTCGAAGGGGCCATCATCCGGGAAGGTGATCTGCTTGCTGGGACCGGGTTCCAGCTCATAAGTCAGCTTGGCGGCATAACGGGAGATCTCCTGCGACTGCAATCGGGAGGTCTTCATTTCATAACCGACCAGGGCGATCACGGCAGCCAGGCAAAGCAAAAAGATGAAACAGAACAACCAGCGCCACCAGGGGCGACGCTTGCGCTGATATTGCCCGTCCGCATGCGGTACGGATGAATCCTGAGATGCCACTTTGTTCGAATCCGTCTGTTTTGATGCGCCCATATCAGCCCCACCATGGTTGCGCAATTTATTGTCTTTCAATCAAGCTTAGTCGTTTCAAGTCAAGGGCTTGAAAACTATTGACTGCTTTGCAGCGATGTTAACAGGGCGATTATAAAAATGGGAGCCGATTGTTGCAGTACGGCGAGAGATCCGAGCTGCGGAGTGGAAATGAAACACCGGCTGGAAGCCGGTGTTCGAGAATGGCGATGTGAGCTTACTTGCTGGTACTCATGCCCTTGAGCTTGGTGCTCAGCTCTTTGCGCTCCTTGGAAAGCTCGGCATTCTTGATGATGTGATCATCAACACGCTCTTCGTAATCGGTGCGCATGTTGGCGATGATGGCCTGCACCTCATCGATGCTCATGCCGGGCTTGATATAGTCACTCAGGTTGTCGAGCAACAGCACCCGCTTCTGGTTGTCACGGATCTTCTTCTCGTTGTCCGCGATTTCACGCTTGAGCTTGTTCTGACGACGGGACATACGCACATATTCCAACACATCGCTGAAAGTAGACTTGTTTACTTGTTCCATATCGGTACCACTGACTGAAGGTGAATGAAAACGGGTGGGATGCTCTCATACCAGATGGAGACGCAAAGGCATGGTATGGGCAAACCCGGAATGCCCTTTACTCTACCGAGTTATGATGCAGATACAACCCCAATTGCAGGCCCGACACCGGCTTTCAGCAGGATAGCGCCGCGTGAGGAATCAAATGGAAAACCGGTGAGAGTGCAGATCCAGGTGTAGCGGCAGACGAAGCCTCGGAAGCCGGAGGTCATGAGCACCAACAGGTGACGAAACTGGTGAACTCAAGGAATAATCAGACGAGATCTCGGCGAGCAGTGGCAGGTTTGGTGGAACTTCAGACAATAAAAAACCCCGCTCGATGAGCGGGGTTTCTTCTAATTGGGTGCCTGGCAGTGTCCTACTCTCGCATGGCGAATGCCACACTACCATCGGCGCTACCGCGTTTCACTTCTGAGTTCGGCATGGGATCAGGT